>Ga0207667_10003225_pt1 | contig 20154 bp, 20 predicted proteins | sample KBSCornC52_FD_184301 | JGI IMG/M metagenome (GOLD analysis project Ga0207667, IMG submission 184301) | Corn rhizosphere microbial communities from Kellogg Biological Station, Michigan, USA - KBS Corn C5-2 (SPAdes) (version 2) | ecosystem: Host-associated > Plants > Roots > Rhizosphere > Soil ...
GCCTGGATCCTTGCGCACCAGCGCGAAGAGCGAGTCCATCATCTCCGGCCCGCCGAAGTAGATCGGCTCGGCCACCTTCGCCGAAGGCGGATGGTCCGGGAACACGCTCGCCATCTTCACGTCGGTCGAGCGGTTGAGGATGAAGCCGGCGTGCTGGTCGCGCATCGGGAACACGAGCAGCGTGGTGTGGCTGTAGGCGCCCTGCAGCGCAGGAGAGGCGACCAGCAACAGCGGCCTGCCAAGGTCTTCGGCGCGGCAGGCAATCGCGGCTGCGAACAGGGCGAAGAGAGCGAGGGTCCGCTTCATGGCGTAACCCCCGGTCAGTGGAGCGTGCGGGCGAAGGTGCGCCCCGGCAGCAGCTCGGCCATCTCCGGCCGCTCCTCCACCAGCTCGAGCAGCGTATGCGAGACGACCTCGCACAGCTCCGCGCAGCGTTCTTCGTCCAGCAGCGGATGGCAGGCGACGTCCGCGAGATAGAGATCGCCTTCGAGGTGGTCGACCGCGCGCTCGCGGGTGACCTTCGAGGCCTCCTGGACCGAGAAGCCGTAGAGCGACGGGCAGCGCCGGAACAGCGTCTCGATGCTCGCCGCCAGATCGGCTTCGAGCCGCAAGCGCTGTTGTTCTTTGTGTCCCCGATCCTGAAGCGTGTCCATTCAGCCCTTCCCCTAAGCCTGTTGTTCTTACGGCTTGACTCTCCACTCGCTCCGCGCGCATGGCGAGGAACAAATCGCGGATATGCGGCGCCGTGGCGCGCACGCGACAGACGGAGTTCACAGTGGAATGAACGGTCCACAAAAGCCGCGCACGCGCGGCTTTTGTCACGCCAGACTTACGTCAGTTTCGCAGGCGCGCTAGGCGATCTTGATGCGGCCGATTTCGCCGCGCGAGAGCGTTCCCGCCTGGTAGTCGGCGATGGCCTGCTCGATCTCCTGGCGGGAATTCATCACGAACGGGCCGTACTGCACGACCGGCTCGCGCAGCGGCTTGCCGGCGAGGAGCAATACACGGGCGCTGGCGGAACCAGCCTCAATGCGCACTTTGTCCCCTTCGGAGAGCAAGCCGGCCGCACGATTCGCGAGCAGCTTCCTCTCCTCGCCGACGAGAGCTTCGCCCTCGTAGACGTAGAGGAACGCGTTGTGGCCGGCGGGCAGCGATCCTTCGAACACTGCGGCCGGGTCGAGATGCACGTCGAGGTAGTACGGGTCCGTGCTGCCGCCGTGGATCGGTCCTCGCGTCTCAGCCATCACTCCAGCGATAACGCGAGTTTCGACTCCTGTTCCCTTCACGGACGGAATCTCGCTCGCCTTGATGTCGCGGTACGCCGCCGGCTTCATTTTTTCCTTCCCCGGCAGGTTGAGCCAGAGCTGGAAGCCGCGCATGCGCCCTTCGGTCTGCTGCGGCATCTCGGAATGGATGATGCCGCGCGCAGCGCTCATCCACTGCACGTCGCCCGGGCCGAGGTCGCCGGTGTTGCCGTGGTCGTCCTTGTGCTGCATGTGGCCATCGAGCATGTAGGTCACGGTCTCGAAGCCGCGGTGCGGATGCGACGGAAAGCCGGCGAGGTAATCGTCGGGGTTGTCCGAGAAGAACTCGTCGAGCATCAGGAACGGGTCGTGGCGCGCGAGCTGGCTCGAGCCGAGGCTGCGGCGCAGCTTCACGCCCGCGCCGTCGGAAGCCGGGATCGAGGGAATCACCTGCGCGAGTGTGCGGATGGTCATTTGCGGTTGTCTCCTGGTCACGCTGCAAGCCGCGTTTGCGCTGCTAGGCGCTGCGAACGGGCCTGGGCGGCTATCAAGCTGTTATTGCGGCTCTCGGGTGAGATTGCAAGCCCCTCGGCATAGACGAACTCGACATCGGAGATGCCGATGAAGCCGAGAAACTGGCGCACGAACTGGGTCTGCGCATCGTTGTCGCCGTAGACGCCGCCGCGCGTTGCGAACACGTACGCCTTCTTGCCCGTGAGCAGACCCACCGCGCCTTTCTCGGTGTACTTGAACGTCTCGCCGGCGCGCGCGATATGGTCGAACCAAGCCTTGAGCTGCGAGGGCACGCCGAAGTTGTACATCGGCAGCCCGAGCACCAGCACGTCGGCACCGCGCAGCTCGTCGATCAGCGCGTCCGAGTAGGCGATCACCGCGCGCTGCTCCGGGCCGCGCTCTTCCGGCTTTGCGAAGAACGCGCCCGCCCGGGCGCCATCCAGGTGCGGCACCGGGTCCGCCACCAGGTCCCGTTGAATGAGTTCTGCTTCGAGGTCTTGCTCGTGCAGCCGCGCCACGAACTCGTCCGCGAGGCGGCTCGACTGGCCGTTTCCGTTGAACACGCTCGACTTGATCTGCAGGATCTTCATAAGCCCTCCAATGTTCGGTTGGAGGTATTGAACTATTGATTCCATCGATTAAAAAGCGGAATAATTAGGCCGTATCGTTCGATTGGATAGATAGGTCTATGGCGCTCCCCAAGATCTCGCTCGACCAGTGGGCGACTCTGGTTTCTGTGGTGGAATCAGGCGGCTACGCAAGGGCCGGCGAGGCTCTACACAAAAGTCAGTCCACGCTCACCTACGCGATCCAGAAGCTGGAGGAGCTGCTCGGGGTCAAGGTGTTCGAGATCCGCGGCCGAAGAGCCGTCCTCACACCCACGGGGGAAGTGCTCTATCGCCGCGGCAAGACGCTGGTCGACGAAGCTGCCCGCCTCGAGCATGTCGCGGGCGAGCTCGCGAAGGGCTGGGAGGCCGAGATCCGGATCGCGGTCGAGATGCTCTTCCCCACATGGCTCCTGGTGCAGTGCCTCGGGGCGTTTTCCGCCGAGCGGCCCGAGACGCGCATCGAACTCTACGAGACGGTGCTCGGCGGCACCGACGAGGCGCTTGCCGCGCGCCGCGTAGATTTGGCGATCACTTCGAACCTGCCGCAGGGCTTCCTGGGAGATGAGCTCATGCAGGTCCGCGGCGTCCTGGTCGCCGCGCCTTCGCACCCGCTGCATCGGCTGGGCCGGCCGGCAACGCTCGAGGACCTGCGGCAGCACCGCCACATCGTGATCCGCGACTCGGGCATCCAGCGCACGCGCGGGGCCGGCTTTCTCAACGAGCAACGCTGGACCGTGTCGCACAAGGCGACCTCGCTCCACGCCCTCCTGCTGGGCAACGGCTACGCCTGGTTTCCCGACGAGGCGATCCGTGGCGAGCTCGAGCGCGGCGCGCTCGTCCCGGTACCGCTGCGCGAGGGAGCCGAGCGCAGCAGAAGCCTCAATCTCGTCTTCGCGGACCGCGACGCCGCCGGCCCCGGGACGCTGCGGCTGGCGGAGATCCTCCGCGCCAAGGTCAAGGAGGAGTGCTCGCGGGCGTCAGAATCCGCCCCAGCCTAGCCACGGCGGCGGCCGATTGCGCGGGCATCCTGCTCTCCAACGTCCGGGGAGCCCGCAGTGAAAACCGCGCTAGCGAAGATCGTCGTCATCGTCGTGCTCGCCATCGCGCTTTTCGTGCCGGTGGTCATGATTCAGAGCCTCGTCGCCGAGCGCCAGCAGCGGCGCGACGAAGCAGTGAACGGCATCGCTGAGGGCTGGGGCAAGCGCCAGACGCTCGCAGGTCCGTATGTCGCGCTGCCCTACGAGCGCACCTGGACCCAGGTGACGCAGGAGGTAGTCGACGGCAAGGCGCGCGAGCGGCGCACCGAGCGGACCGAATCGCAGATCGTGCACGTCCCGGCGGAGAACGTGACGTGGACCGTGTCGGCCGAGATCGGCGAGAAGGCGCGCGGCATCTACAAGGCGCGGCTCTTCAGCGCAAAGCTGCAGGCCCAGGGCACGATCCGGGTTCCGGCGAGCGCCGGGCTCGAGGACGGCAAGAGCCGCTACAAGTGGGGCACGCCGCGCCTCGTGATCGGCGTCGCCGATCCGCACGGCATCCGCGCGGCGGACGCCGCGTCCGTCGGCAACAAGCGCTACGACTTCGTTCCAGGCACCGGCGAGATCGCGCCGGCCGGCGGCCTCCATGCGCCGCTGCCGGACGTGCGGGGCGCGGCTGCGCTTCCGTTCTCCTTCTCGCTCGAGCTCGGCGGGTCGGAGGCGTTCGCCATCGCCCCGCTGGGCGCGGACACCTCCGTGTCCATGCGCGCCGACTGGCCGCACCCGTCCTTCCAGGGCCGCTTCCTTCCTGCGCGGCACGCCATTGCTCAGGACGGATTCACCGCCGAATGGAAGGTCTCGCGCCTCGCCGCCCAGAGCCCCTCGCAGTCGGGCTGCCCCTGGCCGTGCGGACTCGCCGGCGAGCAGATCGCGGTCTCGTTCATCGAGCCCGCGAGCCTCTACCAGCAGCTCGAGCGCACGTCCAAGTACGGATTTCTCTTCATCGGCCTCACCTTCGCAGCGTTCCTGCTACTCGAGCTGCTCAGGCGGCTCGCGATGCATCCGGTTCAGTACACGCTCGTCGGGCTCGCGCTGGCGATCTTCTTTCTGCTGCTGGTGGCGCTCTCCGAGCACGTCGCGTTCGCGGCGGCGTATGCGATCGCCGCAGGCGCATGCGTTGGACTCGTGAGCGCCTATCTCATGCGCGCGCTCGCGAGCGTGCGCCTCGGACTGGCGTTCGGCGCGGCGCTCTCGGCGCTCTACGCGATGCTGTACGCGCTCCTGAAGGCCGAGGACTACTCGCTCCTCGGCGGCTCGCTCCTGCTCTTCGGCTTGCTCGCGGCGGTGATGCTCGGCACCTGGCGCATCGACTGGTACAACCTAGTTACTTCAGCTGAATCCCCGCGGTCCTGAGGACTTTGTCCCAGCGCGCGATCTCGCGACGGATGTGCGCGTCGAGCTCGGCCGGGCCGGCGCCGATCGGCTGCGAGCCCGAGGCCGCGAGCCGCTCGAGCACTTTCCCGTCCTTCAGCGCCTTCGCCGCCGCGGCGTGCACCTTGTCGACGATGTCCTTCGGCGTCTTCGCCGGCGCGAGCAGGCCGTACCAGCCGCTCACGGCGAAATCGGGCATGCCCGCCTCGGCGGTCGTGGGCACATCGGGCAGGCCGGGCGCGCGCTTCTCCGCGGCGATCGCAAGGCCCTTCATCTTTCCGGAGCGGACGTGCGGCGTGACGATGGAGATCACCGACCACATGTAGGGCACGTGGCCCGCGAGCACGTCCGCCGACGCCGGGCCGCTACCCTTGTACGGAATGTACGCGGCGCGCACGCCCGCGAGCTGCTTGTACAGTTCCGCAGCGAGGAAACCGGCGCTGCCCGGATCGGTGGCGTAGCTCAGCTTGTCGCCTTGCGGCTTCGCCCACGCGGTGAACTCGGCCAGCGTCTTCGCCGGCACGGCGGGATGCGTCACCAGCACCGTCGGCTCGTGCGAGACGAGCGTGATCGGCACGAAGTCCCTGAGCGTGTCGTACGGGAGCTTGTCGACGAGAGTCGGATTGGTCGCGTGGCTCACGTAACAGAGGAGCAGCGTGTAGCCGTCGGGAGCCGCTTTCGCCACTACGTCGCTTCCGATGACGCCGCCCGCGCCGCCGCGGTTCTCGATCACCACCGGCTGGCCGAGGTTGTCCTGCAGCGCCGGCGTGAAGCTGCGCGCGGTGATGTCGGTTCCTCCACCCGGAGCCGCGGGCACGATCAGCCGGATCGGCCGGTTCGGGTATTGCGCCGACGCTTCCCCAACCAGGAAACACGCGAAAAGGATTACGACGCTTGCAGCGATTGCTCTGACCGGCATGTATCCTCCCTGGGGATTTCAGTCTAGCGTATCGGCCACAACCAAGGAGGAGCGATGCATTTCACCCGCACGAAGGTTTCGCTGCTGGCCGGATCCGCGCTCGCGCTCGGCTTCGCCGCCGGCGTCGCGGTCGGCCAGATGAAGCCGCCCGCCGAAAGCAAGGGCATCAGCGCGGACCAACTGCGCTCGCTCGACCTCACCGGCGAGATCGACTCGGTCAAGGGCCGGCCGCTGCGCATGCGCCGCATCACGCTGCTCCCAGGCGGCGTGATCGGACTGCACAGCCACAAGGACCGCCCGACGGTGAGCTACGTCCTGCAGGGCGAGGTGACTTACCACGAGGAAGGCCACGCGCCGAAGGTGGTCAAGACCGGCGAGGGCCTCGCCGAGGGCAAGGGCACCACGCACTGGGCCGAGAACCGCGCCGGCGTCGCCGCGATCTGGATCGCGGTGGATATTCCCAAGGAACCGTGAGCTAATCAGGGAATCTTATTCGCATGACGATCAAGCTCAACCACACCATCGTCCACTCCAAGGACCCGCAAGCCGCGGCGAGCTTCTTCGCCGGGGTCTTCGGCCTGGGCAAGCCGCGGCCGTTCGGCCCCTTTCTCGACGTCGAGGTGCAGAACGAGGTGACGCTCGCGTTCCTCGACGCCGACGGGATGGAGATCCAGATCCAGCACTACGCGTTTCTCGTGAGCGACGCGGAGTTCGACCAGATCTTCGGCCGCCTGAAGGAGCGCGGGGCCAAGTACTGGGCCGATCCGGGGCAGAAGCAGGAAGGCAAGATCAACCGCCACTACGGCGGGCGCGGCGTCTACTTCGAGGACCCGAGCGGCCACCTGCTCGAGATCATCACCAAGCCCTACGGCAGCGAGCTGCCTAGCGGGTAGCCTGCGGGCGCGGTTGCAACGCGGCCCACATGTAGGTGGGATGCGTGTGGAAGAGCATCCCCTCGTCGGGCTCGGCGGTGAACCACGCTCCGCGAGCGATCTCGCGCTGGAGCTCGCCCGGCCCCCAGGTCGCGAAGCCGGCGAAGTAGCGCGCCTCGCGCGGAGACGTGCGGATGACGCGGTCGAGCGCGTCGGTACCCACGGCGAGAAAGACTTCGCCGACGATCCGGCGCGAGCCTTCGCCAGGGTCGCTGTGCACGAGCGCGAAAAGCGCCTGCGGGTTCCTCGGACCGCCGAGGTAGATCCGCTCGTCGACCCTGGCCGCATCCGGTTCGTTCGGGAACGCTGCCGCCACGGTGGTGCGCGTGGGGTGGTTGATGATGAAGCCGACGTGCTCGGCGCCGCTCGGCATCACAAGCAGGACGGCGCCGCTGTAGAACCCCGTCGTCTTCGGCGAGGCGACGAGGAGGAAAGGCTTGTCGAGATCCTGCGCGCGCGCGGTCAACGTCCCCGCCGCGATCAGGCAGCCCAGCGTGAATCTAGCCACGAACCCGGTTCTCATACGCCTCTCCCGGTTGTGCCTTCCCTGCAAGGTACGCGCGAGGAGCCGTCCGCAAGAGGAATCCGGCAGCAAATCCCACAGAGTCTTTGATCGCTAAGATTCTTTTGCAACCGCAGGCGTATTCTTCGGCAAAGCCCGGAGGTCCTATGTCACGCTCTCGCGATCCCATCGATCCCCAAGGCAGGCGCCTTCCGATCAAGCTCGACAGCACTTCGAACGGGGAGTTCGTGCCGGTGCCGCTCTCGGGCGTCAACCGCGCCGCGAACCGGCTCGCGCACGAACAGGCTTTTCAAAATTCAAAAGAACTTTCCCTTGAAAAGCGCAGGTTTCTAGTTTCGGCCTGCGGCGCGGCGAGCACGCTACTGGCCTTCAACACCGCGAACGCCGCCGCGGGCAGGACCGGCGGTTTCTTCGACGTGCCGCGCGAGGCAGCGCTCGATCTCCAGCTCGCACGCGTGCAGACGGGGCCGGCGCGCGACGAGTTCATCTTCGACGTGCAGGGGCATTTTGTCGACACGCCCAAGGGAAATTCGAAGGGCCCCGACGTGTTCATCAAAGACGTGTTCATGGACAGCGACACCGACGTCATGGTGCTGTCGTTCGTCCCATCCACCCGAGCGGCTGAGCCCGTCACCATCGAGGCGGCCGACGCGGTGCGGCGCATTGTCGAGAAGCTGGAAGGCACGCACCGGCTTCTCGTCCACGGCCGGGTCAACCCGAACCAGCCCGGCGACCTCGAGACCATGGACGAGCTGAAGGAAAAGTGGCACGTCAGCGCCTGGAAGACTTATACGCAGTACGGCCCCGGCGGGCGCGGCTACTTCCTCTCGGACGACGTCGGCATGCGCTTCATCGAGAAGGCACGCGCGCTCGGTGTGAAGAACATCTGCGTGCACAAGGGGCTGCCGTTCGGCCGCCAATCGTACGAGCACAGCCAGTGCAGCGACGTCGGCGTCGTGGCGAAGCGCTTCCCGGACGTGAACTTCCTCGTCTACCACTCGGGCTTCGTCACCAGCGTCGCCGAGCAGCCCTACGACGAGAGCGGCCGGCGCGACGGTATTGATACTCTCATCACATCCCTCCGGAAAAACAACATTGCGCCAGGTTCTAATGTATTTGCAGAGCTTGGCAGCACCTGGCGCTTCCTCATGCGCGAGCCCGAGCAGGCTGCCCACGCCCTCGGAAAATTGATCCGTCATTGCGGGGAAAGCAATGTGCTGTGGGGCACCGACTCGATCTGGTACGGCTCGCCGCAGGACCAGATCCAGGCCTTCAGGACCTTCCAGATCGCGCCGCAGCTGCGCGAGCGCTTCGGCTATGCCGAGATCACGCCTTCGGTGCGCGCCAAGATCTTCGGGCTGAATGCGGCCAAGGTCTATGGCCTGAGCCCGGACGAAGTCCGGAAATACGCGCGCTCCGATTCAATCCATCAGAGGAAAGTCGCATATCAGGAGCGACCCGAGCCCCACTTCCTCACCTACGGACCGAAGACCCGACGCGAGTTCCTGCGCCTCGCTCCCCTGTGAAGGGGGAGCGACCCCGCTATTCAACTGCAGTCCGGAGCTCCACGGTCGTCTCGCGCAAGCGAGTGGCCATGTGCAGCGCGAGATTGAACAGGAGCTTTGCGTACAGCGACGGCGCTTCCTGCGCCATGCGCTCGAGCATCGGGCGGTCCAGCGCATGGAGCACCGTCCGGCCTTCGCAGACCGCCTCCGCGGAGCGCGGCTGGTTTTGCAGCACGGCCATTTCGCCGAAGACGAGCCCCGGGCTGTAGGTGGAAAGCCGCCGCGTGCGCGGCGGGTTCAGCAACTGGATGCGCAGCGTCACCGCGCCCTGGGCGAGCAGGTACATGGCAGTGGGTGCCGCGCCCTCCGTGAACACCAGCGCGCCCCCGGGATATCTCTCGCGGCGCAGATAGCGCGCGAGCGTGGCAGTCTCGTCCGGCGACATGCCCGCGCACAGCTCCATCTGCGCGAGCGGGAGCTCCTCGGCATCGCGCTGCTCGGGCCAGCGGCGCTCGAGGATTCGGTTCTCCGTGTCCTCGAGCGCCGCGTCGAGGTCCGCGAACCACGCCTGCTCGGGAACGATGCGCGTCACGCCGGCGAGATCGAGGACGCGGCCAAAGCGCCCGCCGGGCCGCACTTCGGCGAGCGCTACGCGGGTGCCGTTGTCGCGCAGCCGCGCGAAGGTCTGCATCAGCACGAACGCGCCCGTGGTATCGATCTCGGATACGCGGCTCATGTCGACGATCAGGTGCTTGCGTCCGCCGGCGAGGCTCTCGAGCTCCCTGCCGCAACGATCGGCGGTGCCGAAGAATACGGGTCCCTCCATCTCCACCACGAGCAGCTCGCGACCATGCTCCTGAAGGAAGGCGCGCTGCACCTCGGGACGCACGCGAAGCGCGGCACGGGAAATGCCGTCGTAGCTTCCGCGGATCGGCACGCCACTGGTGTTGTGCACATACAGGAACACCATTCCGGCGATTCCCACCAGGATCGCCGGCACCGTGCCAAGCGCGAGCGTGACGAGCATGACCAGCAGGCCGACCGCAATATCCGCGCGCGGATTCCCCGCGAGGCGCCGCGCCCATGCCGCCGCAACGTCCCAGCCGACCACCGCGAGCACGCCGGCCCAGGCAGCGAGCGGCAGCCAGAAGAGCAGCGGCGCTGCGGCGAGGCCGACTCCCCCGATCAGGAGGCCGTTCACCGCGACCGAGAGGCGCGTGCGCCCGCCGGCGCTGTAATTGGTCACGCCGCGAAACGGCGCGGCGGCGCTCGCCACGCCGCCCGCCACTGCTATGGCGATGTTCGAGATTCCCTGGCCGATCAGCTCGCGCCGGCTGTCGTAGCGCGTATTGCTGGTGATTGCCAGAACTGAGGAGGAAAGCAGCGTCTCCAGCGATCCCACGAAGGCGAGCGTCAGCGTAGCAGGCAGCAGATCGATCAGCACCGAGAAGGTGCGGCTATCGAGCACGACGACCTTGGGGACTTCCCAAGGCAGCAGCGGAAAGCTGCCGTTGACCAGGTCCCAGGGAACCGGCCCGACGCGCAAGGCGGAGGGCGCGAGCGCGTAGTGCAGCGAAGTGCCGGCGAGCATCGCCACCACCGGCGCCGGCCACTTCGTCAGGTGCTTGCGCACATGTACCAGCGTGGCAATGGTAACCAGGCCGACGAGCAGCGCCCCGGGCCGCATGGCCGGGAGCTGGTGTATCGCGCTCCACCAGTCGCCGGAACCTGGCGCTCCGAGCAGCGCCGGAATTTGCGGTAGGGCCACCAGAATGCCCAGCCCGACCATGAAGCCGGAGATCACCGGGTAGGGAAGGAAGCGCAGCGCGTTGCCCATGCCAAGCACGCCAAAGGCGATCTGGATCGCGCCGGCCATCATCAGGCAAACCAGGAGCACACCGAGCACGCGCGGACCTTGCGCCGCGCCGGCGTCACCCAATGCGGGGTGTGCAAGCGCCAGCGCGACGATGCTGGCCGTCAGCACCGAGACCGAGCCCCGGGGGCCGCTGATCTGGAAGGGCGTGCCGCCGATCACGACCAGGCCGGCGACGAGCGCGGTGACCAGGCCGGCGAGCATGCCGTGCCCGACGTAACCCGGGCCGAGCGGCGCAAAGGCCAGCATCGCCGCGGTGACCGCGTAAGGCAGCCCTACGATCGCGCTCGCCAAGCCCCCGCGAAGATCGCCAGCTAGATTGGGAAAACGCGTCCGGAGGCTCACTCCGGCGGGGCGACCTTGACCTCGCCGGCGAGCCCGGCCTTGTCGATCGCGCGCTGCACCTCGCCCGATTTCTTCGCGTCCTCGACGAAGGCCGCGACGTATTGAGCGGCGGCGGGCCGGTTCTTCGGCAGCGCGAACGCGAGCCGCAGGCCCGAGAACGCGTCGTCGAGGAGGCGCGATCCGGGCAGCGTCTGCGCCCGCGTGCGCAGGATGAAGCGGTTCTGCGCGTAGCCCTCGGCCTTTCCGTCGCGCATGAAGCCGAAGGCTTCGTTCTCGTTGTCCGCCGCTAGGACCTTGGCGTTCTTCAATGTACGCTCGAGGATCATGAGCGGCGCCGCGTTCTTCACCGCCGCGACGCGCATGCCCGGCTTGTCGAAGTCGGCCATGGTGCGCGCGCTCGAGCCCGGCGGCACGAGGATGGTGAGGAAGCCGTCGGCGGCCAAATGGGCCGGCGCGAAGTCCACCAAGTTGCGGCGCGCCGGGTCGATCGCGACGACCGCGACGTCCCAGGTGTTCGTGGCAGCGTCTGCCATCAGTTGCGGGATCGCCGGATAGTCGACGATCCGCGCCGGCACTCCGGCGCTCGCCGCGAGCGCGCGGCCGAGGTCGACCGTGGTGCCCTTTACCTCGCCGCTCGACGCGTCCTTCGCGCCGATGATGGGATTCGACGTCAGCACCGCGACGCGCAGCGTCCCGGACGGCGCGAGCTGCGCCTTGGCCTCCGGCGAGGGCGCCGGCGGCGTCTGCGCGCAGCCGGCCGCGACGGCCAGCGTGCCGAGCAATGCGATTGCTTTCATGGGTCCTCCTCTCCCTGCATTGTAAAATCAAACCCATGCTCTATGACCTCGTGTTGCGGGGCGGCCGAGTCATCGACCCGGCCCAGAGCCTCGACGGCGCCTACGACGTCGCGATCCGGGAGGGGCGCATCGCCGCGGTGCTGCCGTCGATCGCGCCTTCCAGCGCCCGTGAATCCATCGACGTCTCCGGGAAGCTCGTGCTGCCCGGGCTGATCGACACGCACGCGCACGTGTTCCAGTATGTCACCGGCCGCTTCGGCCTCGAGGCCGACCTCTGCGGCGTGCGCTCGGGCGTGACGACGCTCGTCGACCAGGGTGGGCCCTCGTGCATGACGCTCCCCGCGTTCCGCGAGTTCGTGGTGCAGGCGAAGCGAAGCCGCGTGGTGACGTTTCTCTCCGCCTACCTCGTGGGCGGCATGGAGGGCCACTTCTATCCCAACCTCTACCGGCCCGATTGCATCGACGTCGACGCGACGGTCAAGTCGGCGAGCGAGAACCGCGACATCGTGAAGGGGTTCAAGGCGCACGCCGAGCTCGGCGGCTTCGCGCGCTGGGGCATCGAGTCGATCCGCCTCTCGGCCGAGATCGGAAAGCAGGCAAACCTGCCGGTCTACATCCACTTCGGCCAGCTCTGGGGGCTGCCGGAGTCCGGTGACAACGGCGTCGACCCCGACACCATCCTCGAGCAGGTGGTGCCGCTCCTGAAGCCCGGCGACATCCTCGCGCATCCGTTCACCCGCCATCCTGGCGGTTTCGTGAACCGCGAGGGAAGAGTGCACCCGATCGTCGAGGAAGCGCTCGCGCGCGGCCTCAAGACCGACGTCGGCCACGGCTCGCACTTCAGCTACCGCATGGCGCGCATCGCGCTCGACGCCGGCATCGTGCCCGACACGCTCGGCGCCGACATGCACGGCTACAACACGCGCGTGCCCGCGCCCCGGGGAACGCCGAGCGAGCATCCCGACAAGGAGCACATGTTCTTCGGCCAGACGCGCTTCTCGCTCGTCTCGGCGATGACCTCGATGCTCGCGCTCGGCCTGCGCCTCGAGGCGATCGTGCCGATGGTCACCACCCACCCGGCGAAGATGCTCGGCCTGCAGGGCGAGATCGGCAATCTGAAGCCCGGTGTCGCCGCCGACGTGAGCGTGCTGCACGACGAGCGCGGCCGCTGGACCCTGCGCGACAACGAAGGCAACACCGTGCGCACCGAGCGCATGCTGCGGCCGCATTTCTGCCTGCGCGCCGGCGCGCGCCACGACGCGGACGCCTCGATCCTGCCGCCGCTCGCGGAAGCGGCGTGACCGGGAAGGGCGTCGGTGCGCGGCTTCCGCGCAAGGAAGACCGGCGCTTTCTGCTGGGGCAAGGCGAGTACGTCGCCAACATCCGGCTCCCCGGAATGCTGGAGGTCGCCTTCGTGCGATCCCCCATGGCACACGGCAGGATCCAGGCAATCAAGAAGCCCTCCGGCTTGGAGAGCCTGGTCTTCACCGCCGAGGATCTGGACGGCGTCAAGCCGATTCGCGCCGTTTCCGCGCTGAAAGGCTTCAAGCCCTCCGAGCAGCCGATTCTCGCGCGCGACAAGGTGCGCCAGGTCGGCGAGCTGGTGGCGATGTGCGTCGCGCAAACGCGGGCCGAGTCGGAAGACCTCGCCGACCTGACTGAAATCTCCCTCGAAGAGCTTCCCGCCGTCGTCGACATGCTGGAAGCGAGGCTCAACCCGCCGGCGCTGGTGCACGAGGACTGGGGCGACAACGTCTTTCTCGAATCTCTCGTAGACGACGATCTCTCTTCCATCCAGAGAGAAGCAAAAGTCCAGATCAAAAGACAGATTCGGACGGCGCGCCAGCACATGTCGCCGATGGAAGGCCGCGGCGTGGTGTGCGAGTGGAACCGGCGGCTCGGGCAGCTCGTGATGTACAGCGCGGCGCAGATGCCGCACATCAACCGCGCCGGCCTCGCCGAGTGCCTCGGCATCGACCAGGGCTCGATCCGCGTGGTCGCGCCCGACGTCGGCGGCGGCTTCGGCTACAAGGGCATCCTGCTGCCCGAAGAGGTGGCCCTCGCGTGGCTGTGCCGGCGCCTGGGACGCCCTGTGCGCTGGATCGAGGACCGGCGCGAGCAGCTCTCGGCGAACGCGAACTGCCGCGAGCACCACTACGACCTCACGCTGTACGCCGACGCAAGCGGGAAGATCCTCGGCATCGACTGCGAAGCGACGGTCGACTCCGGCGCGTATTCCTCCTACCCGTTCTCGGCCTGCCTCGAGGCCGCGCAGGTGGGGTCGATCCTGCCCGGGCCGTACAAGATGGACCGCTACCGCTGCCGCACCTGGTCGGTAGCGACGAACAAGGCGCCGATCCTGCCCTATCGCGGCGTGGCGCGCACCGGCGTGTGCTTCGCGCTCGAGCTGATGATCGACGCCGCCGCGCGCGAGCTCGGCATCGAGCCTCACGAGATGCGGCTCGCGAACCTGGTGCAGCCCTCCGAGATGCCGTTCAACAACATCACCAAGAAGCACTTCGACAGCGGCGACTATCCCGAGGCGGTCAGGCGCGCGGCCGACATGATTGGCCTTACGAAGATTCGAGAAAGGCAAAAAAATAAGGAAAAAAGCGAGCGCCGCATCGGCGTTGGCTTTTCGATCTACTGCGAGCAGGCCGCGCACGGCACCTCGGTGTACTACGGCTGGGGCATCCCGATGGTGCCGGGCTACGAGCAGTGCGCGGCGCGGCTCACGCCCGACGGCGTGCTCGAGCTGCGCATCGGCGCGCACTCGCACGGCCAGGGCATGGAGACCACGCTGGCGCAGGTCGCCAATACGATCCTTGGAATCGACCCTGACAGTGTCCGTTTGATCCATGGAGATACGGCCTTGACGCCCTACTCCACCGGCACCTGGGGCTCGCGCAGCATGGTGATGTCGGGCGGCGCGGTAGCGGCGGCGTGCGATGCGATCGGCGCCCGGGTCAAAGCCATCGCTTCCAAGCTTTTGGAAGTTGCGGCCGCGGACCTCACGCTCGATTCAGGTTTTGTTTGTGTAGCTGGCACCGACCGTAGGCTAAGCCTGGCGGAAGTCGCGCACGTCTGGTATCGCAAACCACAGCTCTTGCCAGCCGACGTCGATCCAGCGGGCCTCGAAACGACCGCGGGCTACAAGGCCAAGGTCGACACCGGCACCTTCAGCTACGCCTGCCACGCGGCGGCGGTCGCGGTCGACACCGAGACCGGCCACGTCGAGATTCTCGACTACGTGATCGTCGAGGACGGCGGCACGCTGGTGAATCCGATGATCGCCGAGGGCCAGGTGTACGGCGGCACGGCGCAGGGCGTGGGCACCGCGCTCTACGAGGAGATGCCGTTCGACGCGCAGGGCCAGCCGCTCGCGACCACGCTCGCCGACTACCTGCTGCCGAGCGCCACCGAAGTGCCCGCGATGCGCATCGACCACCTGGAGACGTCCTCGCCCTACACCCGCTTCGGCCAGAAAGGCATCGGCGAAGGCGGCGCCATCGCGCCGCCTTCGGCGATCGCCAACGCGGTGAACGACGCGCTGGCGCCGCTCGGCGTCGAGATCACCGAGTCGCCGCTCACGCCGCGGCGCATCGTCGAAGCGCTCCTGAAGGTGGGCCAATGAGGGCAGGCCAATGAAAGCGCCCGCCTTCGACTACGCGCGACCGAGGGACGTGGCGGAAGCGGTCAAGCTCCTCGCCGAAGGAGGCAGGCCCGCCGCCGGGACGCAGTCTCTCGGTCCGATGCTCAACCTGCGCGTGGCGCATCCGACGCTGCTGGTCGATCTCCGGGGAATCGAAGAGCTTCGTTCCGTTTCAGAAGGCGAGAGCGCCGTTACGCTCGGCGCCTGCATCACGCACGCGCAGATCGAAGACCGCAAGGTTCCCGACCCGACCGGCGGGATGATGCCCTCGGTGGCCGCCTCCATCGCCTATCGCGCGGTGCGCAACCGCGGCACGATCGGCGGCAGCCTCGCCCATGCCGACCCGGCCGCCGACTGGCCCACCGCGCTCACGCTCCTGAATGCGGTTGTTCTGATCGAGGGTTCCAAGGGCAAACGCGAAACGCCGGTCGAGTCCTTCGTCACCGGGATCTTCACCACCGTCCTCGCGCCCGACGAGCTCGTCGTGGCGCTGCGCATTCCGAAGCGCTCGCGGCGCGCGCGCTACGGCTACTGGAAGTTCTGCCGCAAGGCGGGCGAGTTCGCGAACGCGATCGGCGCGGTGCTGGACGACCCGGAGACGAACGAGTCGCGCGCGGTGATGGGCGCGCTCTCCGGTCCGCCACGTCTCGTGAAGGACGCAAGGACCTTCGAGGACGCTGTAATGACTTTCAATGCTGCGCACACCGGCGAGGATGCCTATTCGCGCCGGCTCCATACGGTGGCGCTCAAGCGGGCGTTCGCACAGATCCAATAGGATTTTTTCATGCTTCGACTTCTTCTTCTCACAGCGCTCCTGCTCGCTCCCCCTGTTTCAAAAGCCCAATCCTGGCCGCAGAAGCCGGTGCGGGTGATCGTGCCGTTCGCGCCCGGAGGCGCCTCCGACCTGATGCCGCGCCTCGTCGGCGAGAAGCTCACCGCGATCTGGGGCCAGCCGGTGGTGATCGAGAACCGCCCCGGCGCCGCCGGCAACATCGGCATGGAGGCCGGCGCCAAGTCGCCGCCCGACGGCTACACGCTGCTCGCCGCGCCGAACGGCAACCTGGTGGTCAACCCGCACATGTATTCGAAGCTCGCCTACGACGTGTTCAAGGACCTCGCGCCGGTGACGCGCATCGCGGCGGTGCAGAACGTGCTGGTGATCAATGCCGAAGTGCCGGCGAGCTCGATGAAGGAATTCATCGCGCTCGCCCGCGCCAAGCCGGGCGCGCTCAATTTCGGCTCGCCGGGCAACGGCAGCCAGGCGCACGTCGGCGTCGAGCTCCTGAAGATGCAGCTCGGCCTCGACCTCGTTCACCTGCCCTACCAGGGCGTCGGCCCCGCGATGAAGGACCTGCTCGGCGGACGCCTGCAGCTCATGCTCGCGCAGGTGCCCTCGGCGCTGCCGCAGATCAAGTCGGGGAAGCTGCGGGCGCTGGGCGTGGCGAGCCCCACGCCGCTCGCGACATTGCCGGACGTGCCGACGATCGCCGCCGCGGCCGGCATCCCGGGCTACGAGGCAGTGTCCTGGTATGCGCTCATGGCGCCGATCGGGGTTTCGCAGGAAATCATCACCAAGGCCTACGTCGATATTGCGAAAGTCCTGCAGATGCCCGACGTGCGTGAGCGCCTGGCCGGGATGGGCGCCGAACCCTCGGGCGAGACGCCCGCCGACCTCGCAAAGCGAATCAAGATCGAATACGACCGGTGGGGCGAAGTCGTGCGTAAGGCAAACATAAAAGCAGATTGATGCTGGCGAACGCGCGCATGTATTCCGTGACGCCGGCAGCGGCGGAGGCCTGGCGCGCGGTGATCGGCTGGGCGGCGCGCGAGGCCGAAGTGCCGGTCGAGTTCGTCGAGCACGGGCCGCCCAAGCTCCTCTCAGAGCTCTGGGCGCGCGACGACCTCGGCGTGGTGCAGATGTGCGGCCTGCCGGCATCGCTGCGCAAGCCGGCGCCGACCATCCTCGCCGCGCCGCAGCCGAGCCTGCCGCGCTACCAGGGGAAGGCGATCTACATGAGCGACATCGCGGTGCGGGCCGACGCGCCGTTCCACACGCTCGAGGACACCTTCGGCGGCGTCGCCGGCTACACCCTCAAGGACTCGCAGTCGGGTTACTTCGCGTTCCGCAGCCTCCTCCTTACGAAGTACCCGCACGCGAAGTACCGCCAGGTCGTCGGGGGTCTCCTCAATCCTCGCGGCGTTATTCAGGCTCTTGTCGATAACAAAATCGACGTGGGGCCGCTCGACGGCTATGTCTTCGACCTCCTATGCGCCGGCGACCCGAAGCTCGCCTCGCGGGTGCGCGTCGTCGCCGTCACCGATCCGACGCCGATGCCGCCGCTGGCTGCAACTGCATCCCTAACAGACAGCCAAACAGAAAAACTCAGATCGGCGTTCCTGGCGGTTCACGAAGAAGGATCCCTGGACAAAGCTCGCCAGGCGCTACTTATCGAAAAATTTGTCGTGCCGGAGCTCTCTGTCTACGACGAAACGAAGCGCCGCGCCGAGCGCGTGGAGCGCGCCGATCCATGGCCCTGACGCGCGTGCGCATGACCGTGAACGGCCAGCCGGTGGACGAGCAGGTCGAGCCGCGCACGCATCTCGCGGACTTCCTGCGCGAGAGCGGCGGGCTCACCGGGACGAACCTCGGCTGCGAGCACGGCGTATGCGGCGCCTGCACGCTCGAGATCGACGGCGCCCCGGCGCGCTCGTGCATCACCTTCGCGGCGGCCTGCGAAGGCGCCACCGTGCGCACCATCGAGGGCTTCGCCGAAGATCCCGTAATGGCCGAGCTGCGCGCAGCGTTTACCGCCGAGCACGCGCTGCAGTGCGGCTACTGCACCCCCGGCATGCTCGTCACCGCGCGCGACATCGTCATGCGCCTCCCGGATGCAGACGAGACGCGCATCCGCCGCGAGCTGTCGGGCAATCTCTGCCGCTGCACCGGCTACGTGGGCATCGTGCGCGCCATCCAGAGGGTGTTGGCGGCGCGGCGGGGTTAGCGCGCGGGCACGCGATACTTCATCGTCCCGTGAAACATGGATGCTGCCCGCCGGGTATGATTCCTGTCCATACGCCGCCATGGAGGCTGGGATGAGCGATCTGGAGACCCTGCGCGATCTCAACCGGAACTACGTCCGGTCGGCCGAGCAATCGGACGTGCGCTGGTATGCCGAGAACCTGGCCGAGGACTTCCTGGCGAGCTTTGTCGACGGCTCGATCATCGACCGGGCGCAATTCCTGGCGCGGGCGGCGCGGCCTTACGCAGGCTCGAAGCCCGAGGCGCACGACGTGCGCATCCGGCTCCTTGGCGACATCGCATTGATCCACTCGGGGTTCAAGTACACCAAGCCCGACGGTACGCCGGGAAGCGGCCGTTACACCGACGTCTGGGCGCGCCGGGCGGAGCGATGGGTCTGCGTTTCCGCGCACTTCAACCGCTTCTGAGGAAGCCGCCATGCAGGACACCGCAGCAGACGATCTCGCAGCATTGGAACGGCTGAACGAGGGCTACATCCGCTCGGTCGGGACCTCGGACACCGGCTGGTTCGAGCAGAACCTGTCGGACGATTTCGTGAACAGCAATCCCGATGGCTCGCTCGTCGATCGGCCGGGCTTCCTCGCGCGGGTCGCGCAGCCGTGTCCGGTTTCGGAGTTGGCGGCCGAGGACGTGCGCATCAGGGTCCTCGGCGATGTCGCGATCGTCCATGGGCGCACCGTCTACAAGAAGCCGGGCGGCGACCCGGGGAACGGCCGCTACACCGACGTCTACGCGCGGAGGCAAGGGCGCTGGCTATGCGTGTGCGCCGACGTCACGCGCAGCTGAACGCAGCGCTACCAAATAGACGTAGTTAGTTTTCTACACGAGCGTAGGGGTTCGCCCGACTACGGACTCGCGGCACGCTCGCATATCATTCGCCGTTCCAAATGAGTTCTTTCCTCGACGGCGGTGGCGAGCTCGGCGCGCTGATGCGCGCCCAGGACTGGACGAGGACGCCGCTCGGCCCGCCGCGCGACTGGCCGCGCAGCCTGAAGACGGCGGTGCGCATCATGCTCACCTCGCGCCAGCCGTTCTGGCTCGGCTGGGGGCCCGAGCTCACCTACCTCTACAACGATCCGTACAAGTCGATCATCGGCGGCCGGCACCCGAGCGCGTTTGCGCAGCCGGCCCGCGAGGTCTGGCCGGAGATCTGGCACGAGATCGGCCCGATGGTCGACACGGTGATGCAGCGCGACCAGGGCACGTACGTCGAGGCGCAGCTCCTCATCATGGAGCGCCACGGCTACCAGGAAGAGACCTACTACACCTTCTCCTACAGCCCGGTGCCGGGCGACGACGGACGCACCGCAGGACTCATCTGCGCCAACACCGACGACACGCGGCGCGTGATCGGCGAGCGCCAGCTCGCCACGCTGCGCGAGCTCGCCGCGCGCACGGCCAACGCGCGCACCTGGCAGGAGGCCTGCACGCTGAGCGCGCAGGCCCTGGCGACGAATGCGAGGGACCTGCCGTTCGCCGTCGTCTACGTCGAGGGAGCGCTCGTCGGCGCCGCCGGCATCGACGCGGGGCGCGCGCAGGCGCTCCCGCTGCCCGTGGCGGCGGGCGGGAGCGAAGCGCGCGTCGTCGCCGCCGATCCGGCGTGGACCGAGCTGCCGACCGGGGCCTGGCATCGCGCGCCCGCGCAGATCGCCCTGATCCCGATCGCGGTCTCCGGCGAGAGCGGCCGCGCCGGCGTGCTGGCGGTGGGCCTGAACCCGTTCCGCCAGTTCGACGGCGACTACCGCGGCTTCCTCGACCTCGTGGCCGGGCAGATCGCCGCGGGCATCGCCAACGC
>Ga0207667_10003228_pt1 | contig 20131 bp, 16 predicted proteins | sample KBSCornC52_FD_184301 | JGI IMG/M metagenome (GOLD analysis project Ga0207667, IMG submission 184301) | Corn rhizosphere microbial communities from Kellogg Biological Station, Michigan, USA - KBS Corn C5-2 (SPAdes) (version 2) | ecosystem: Host-associated > Plants > Roots > Rhizosphere > Soil ...
TAAAGGAGCAGAGTATAAGCCGGTAAAAAAGATACAACGTCGGGAGGCGCTTGTCTCAAATGCATTCAACGTGGATTATGAGAAAACTGTTTCAGATGAGGTGCTTTATGATGATATTGTTTCTTATCTTGGTGAATTTCGTTTTCAACTAAAAAAATTTGATTACCGTCTCTTTTTTGGTCCCAGTGAGACAAATTTAACATGGAGAATACGTGATACCAAAGAAAAAGAATCAATGACTGATAAAGCACGGGAAACGCTCCGACAAAAAGCTGCTCGGAACGAACTCGCATTGCGCGAAGAAGCAGAATTGAGAGGCTTAGAACGATTGGATGAACGTCTTTTGTCAGCAGAGGAAGGAGATGTTATTATCTGGGCGAGTCCACCAGGACGTAAAGAAGATGGCTATGGAAATTATGGATTTATTTTTAAAGGTCTTGTACAAAAAAGTCCTGATAGAACAGTACATTTGGCGATGACAGCGATACGAGTTGATGTGAACGATGCAGACAGAAAAGGCACTATGATTTCCAAGTTTAACTCTGCACTCTCTACTATTACAAATAAAGAGACACAATATACAACTGCAGAAAACTTTTTAAAGGAGCCAGATCTAATAAAGGGAGGCGTTCCTCAAGCATTGATCGATAGTACATTAAAAAGAATATTCCCATCAAAAGTAGATGAACTACAACAACACATTTTTCAAAAAGTTATTGCGGATTCACAGTTCTTAATAGAGGATGTCGTGCAAGTTCTTAAGAATGGCACATTAGAAGAACGAATCCATGCATTTACGCAGTTAGAAGGATATGTATTAGAATTAAAAGAAAAATATGAAAACACACCTGCTCCATGTCAAAACAGTACGAATAGTCGAGTGGTCTATGAGAAACCACAACCATATATTCGATTACAGAATTTGGTAAATGTGGTCTACGTCGTTCCTCAGATAACAAATAGCTCGTGTCCCATCATGAACAGTGGAATGAGTGGAAATGGGGGTATGACAACTAATATTATGAACAGCCTGGGAAGTATCAATCGTTTCTTAATCTCAGGTAGTAGACCTCTGGAATCGGGAAATTGTCCGAAAGTAAGATGTCGTAAATGCGGTTGGGAAGCAGGTCCAGCGGATGAAGCAGCATTGAATGCTGGGACATTAAAAGCATGTCCCGCGGTTATCGTGAATGAAGAAACTGGTGAAAAAGAGCCATGTGGATGGAGTCCAAGTTAAGAAGATTACTAGTTGTGATTTGAGATAGAAACCTATGCATGATAAGATAGGACTATGGATGATAGCACACAAAATTCAAAATTTAAATCTCAGATCCCAGATGATTCGCAAGTGCAAGATGACACACAACAAACGCCTGTTGCTCCTGACTCGTCGGTAGATAGGCCGGCTGGATCAAGGCATAAAGAAGCAGGCCCAGCAGTTGAGTATCATATGACACCATCAGAGCCTAGGGAGATGCAACCAGTATTAGATCAGGAAGTGCAAGAAGCAGGAGTGGAGCATTCAGTTGACGAAACAGAATTGCATTTAACAGATGAACATGCAGCTGTAGGGATCGAACCTGCAAAAGAATCGGTACCAGTTCTTCAAACTCAACCAACAGCGTCGCCACATGTAAAAAATGCGCCATTTACTCCGCAGGAGGCAATTGAGATTATGAAGACAACGCCAACCGATGACACAAAACATTGGTTAGCAGTGCTTTTTCTGATGGTGACGAAAAAAATGCATCTGGTTGCAAGTCAATAATATGTTTGATTCTTTTATATACGGTGACAGCATAACAATTCTCATTTATCTAATAATCGGCTTAGTTGTCGTTGGGATTTTTGTGCTGCTTTTATTAGCCTTTGGCTATATTGTTTTTCTTTGGTATAAATATCGAAATCGCGAACAAGAAGCATTGAAATCTACACTGTTGCAAGTTGCAGTTGCTAGAGATAATGAAATTAAAATTGATGCAGCAGAGCAATTATTCTCAAGCTTAGCATCAATCCGCAAAGGCGGACGTTTCTCTTTTTTGAAACCGCAACCGCATATTTCGTTTGAAATTGTCGGTATGCCAGGGGATATCCGTTTCTATATTCATGTCCCGAATAAATTGCGTGATTTTGTAGAAAAACAAATAAACGGTGCGTATACAGATGCGCAAATTGTCGAAGTTGATGATAGCGCAGCTCGGCAACGAAGTGAAGCGACCTTAGGGAGTGAATATAATATTTTTTCTGAAAATGGTAAAGTCTCTTTTGCTTCTTTGAGTTTAAAAACGAGTAATTATTTACCGATTAAAGTGTTTAAAGATCTTCCGGTTGATCCCATGGCATCAATTACTTCAACTCTTGCGAAAATGGGAGCTGGAGAAGGCGTTGCTATACAAATACTTATTAGTCCAGCTGACGGGAAATGGAAGAAATTGGGCAGAAGTTATATTGGAAAAACCAAGAAAACAGAATCAAATCCTGAAAAAGCTACCTATAAAACAGATCCGAAAGAACTTGAAGCAATTGAGAATAAAATTGGCAAACCAGGTTTTGATACGACAATTCGTATCGTGGTCTCTTCCAGTACGAAAGAATCGGCCGACGCGCATTTAGGGAATATTGTCAGCGCATTTAGTCAATACAGCGGCTCAAATGGTTTTAAGAAAAATAAAATCCGCATGAAAGGGTCTTTTATTACTGATTTTATTTATCGCTATTGGCCGATGTGGGGGCAAACTGGTGTTTTAACCAATGAAGAATTAGCGACGATTTTCCATTTTCCCAATAAAGCAGTTGCAACGCCTGGTATTCACTGGGTGAATTCCAAACGGGCTCCTGCGCCATCAAATTTACCGACAGAAGGTTTATATCTTGGCAAGAGTGTCTTCCGAGGTATTTCGAAACAAGTCTATATGGGGCCATATGATCGTAAGCGTCATATGTATATTATTGGAAAAACCGGTACAGGGAAAACTGAGTTCTTGAAGGAAATGATCATGCAAGATATTCGCAATGGGCAAGGCTTAGCTGTCGTCGATCCGCATGGGGATTTAGTTGATGATATTATGCAACTTATTCCTGCTTCGCGTGCCGAAGATGTTATCTTGTTCGATCCCTCAGATGTCGAACGTCCTATGGGTTTTAATATGTTAGAAGCCCAAACAGAACAGCAAAAACATTTGATGGTCACATCAGTTATCGGTTTAATGTATAAACTGTTTGATCCGAATAAAACAGGTATTATTGGTCCTCGGTTTGAACACGCAGTGCGTAATGCTATGTTAACTGTGATGGCAGAGCCGGGAAGTACTTTTATTGAAGTTATGCGTGTCTTAACAGATCCGTCATTTGTCCAAGAATTATTGCCGAAAGTTGATGATCCGATTGTCCGCCGATATTGGACTGACCAAATTGCCCAAACCAGTGATTTTCATAAATCAGAAGTTTTAGATTATATTACTTCTAAATTCGGCCGCTTTGTAACGAATAAAATGATTCGTAATATCATTGGACAATCAGATAGTGCGTTTAGCTTCCGTGATGTAATGGATAATCAGAAGATTTTGTTAATTAATTTATCTAAAGGGAAAATTGGTGAAGAAAATTCAAGTTTCTTGGGACTTATTTTAGTGCCGAAAATCTTAATTGCGGCTATGAGCAGACAAGATATGGTGAAAGAAGATCGAAAAGACTTCTTCCTCTATGTCGACGAGTTCCAAAATTTCGCCACACCTGATTTTGCACAAATTCTTTCAGAAGCTCGAAAGTATGGTTTGAATCTGATTGTGGCGAATCAGTTTATCGGCCAAATGGAAGAAGAGATTAAAAATGCTATTTTTGGAAATGTTGGAACGATTGCGGCACTGCGAGTGGGCGTGACTGATGCGAATTACCTGCAGCATGAGTTCAGTCCAACGTTTAGTGAAGCAGATTTAATTAACATTGATCGATTTAATGCTTATGTACGAACCGGGGTAGAAGGCGAACCAGTGCCACCCTTCTCGCTTGATTTTACGAAAGATATGTCAGAAGAGATAAAGGCCCGAAACCCTCGAGTTGCCGAATTGATTAAAGAACTTTCTCGCTTGAAATATGGGAGAGATGTAAAGGTGGTTGAAGCCGAAATTCAAGAACGGGCGAAGCTATAAAGAGATCACTTTCCAAACTTTTGTCTAATTCTTTCAAGAGCATTCCTTCGTGCATCTGCATGAGAACCAGCATTCTGTGCTACAAGGCTTCCTCCAACAGTGATCAGAGCGCCCAGGGCAATTTCTGTCAGATTGTCAGGGCGAGAAAATATAATAGCTGCGCCAGAAGCGGCGGATAAGCTCCCAACGGTTGCCTTTATGAGTTCAATATTGTTTCCAATTGGATTTCTGACCATAGAAGCGGGTATATAGTCCGGAGGGCATGATACAACTTCATTAGCCAATTCAGGCATATATTCTATAGAAGTTGAGGTCATTTCAGGATTACGCATATGAGGAGAATTATAGCAATAACGAGGCACAAAGTCAACCTATAGTATATCGGTGGAGATGTCCGGCTATGAACCGGAGTCCGAGTAATATAGAGAACAACATCTACAAGCGTAGTTTATATTTATAATGTCCTATTATCTTTTCTTATAAACAAGAATAATAATAGTAAAACTTCTTAAAACCAATAAAAGGTGAAGTCGCACCCTCTTATCTGTTTCCCAACTGTTTTATGCCCATATCATCCCGTTGGGGAAGACGATATGAACAGTCCTCAGACTAGCTTTGGCTTACGCGAAAGCGAGTTGCTGTGAACCAGAGAGAGCATCAAGTTCTCGAAGAGTTGCCTCTTTGAGGGCCATGAGCCTATCTGTTATGCTAGAAAATTTAGCATTTATTGTTTGATTGGTTTTTACGACAGTCAATCATTGTCGGCTTGCAGTTGTTAAGGTACATTTCCCGTCGAATCAAATCATCCCCCTTCGCTCTGCGAGCTTCGGGGACAGGTCCCCTTTTTGCTGTAGAGTCAAGGCGAATATTGATTCCTACTTCTTCCCTCGGAAGTCTTGTTCAAGCTCGCGATCCAGGTCTTTTCGTTTGATTGCCTCACGTTTTTGATACTCTTTTTTCCCCTTGCCTAGGCCGAGTTGTAGCTTGATGTAGTGTCTTGTAGTATACATAGAAAGAGGCACTAATGTCAAGTGTTGGCCATCCATTCGAGCCTTAAAAGCTCTGATCTCTTTAGCATGTAAAAGCAATTTGCGAGTTCGTTTGAGGTTATAACCTTCTGGTCTGGCATATGCATAAGGGAATATGCGTGCGCCAACGAGATATGCCTCGCTTCCTATAATTCGTGCGTAACTTCCCGAAAGATCAGCATGGCCAAGACGAACCGCTTTGACTTCAGCACCATAAAGGTTAATCCCTGCTTCAAAGGTTTCTAAGATTTGATAATCATGATAGGCACGAGAGTTGGATATCTTCATGAGGACATGATACTAAATAATAGTCGAAGAAACAAATAGTCGAATAAGATAGAAGTTTCAATTTACAATTATCAATTTTCAATGAATATCCAATGTCTTAATTTAGAAATTTAATCATTTGAGATTGATTAGAAATTATACCCCAAGAGTACTAGCTTCTTTGAAGCGGCGAAAATTAGTAATTAGAAATTTTATTGTATACTGATACTTTTAATACTTCCATAGAGGTGAGGGATGAAGATTTTCTTATTACTTTCCTGCACGTCAATGTCTTTCGCCTTATTTAAAATGTCATTCACATATTGTGCCTGGAAGGTGCCATCTTTCGCAAGTTTCACAATGCGGCTATTGCCATTGTCGAGTACATAGACACTGCCAAGGTCAGCCGTAGTAAACACACGTGTAGGAGAAGATAATGGCTTATCAATACCTTTCAGATTAAATGTATCAGATTCGCCTTTCGTAAACTTCGTCAGTGCTCCATTCGATTGCAAAATATAGATAGAACCGTCGATTGTCATGCTGACTGCATTATTGAGATCAGGAGAGGTGTCTTTGGCGAAGTAATTAGATTTACCATATCCGCCACTGCCACTCACATACTTCAGAATGCCTGCTTTTTTATCCAAGACATAAAAATTGCCCTCATAGGTACTAAAGCCACCAATCGTTTGCCAGTCATTAGCATTGGTAATAATTGCTTTGGATTTATCGTCTGAAAAGATGCCTTTATCTGTAATGTAATAGTTGGTTGTTCCATCGCTTGTTACATAATTTGTATCTGTTTGTTTACCCTCTGTTGTCAAAAGAAGGCTATCAGTGCTACCTGCATTGGAAACTGTTACTTGTTGAATGTTACTTGCAGCTTGTAACTTAGATTCAACTTGGGAAAGTAAGTCAGCAACTTGTTTGCCTTGGGGTGACGTTGGAGACAGTTGTCCTTGCGCAGTTTTTAATAGACTATCAGCTTTTTGATACTCAGCTTGGGTATTGGGAGAAGTCACATCTACTTTGGCGACAGCATTGCCACTGTCGAAATAGCTTTTGGCTTGGGGATAATATTTCTGAAATATTTGTTGATCATGTGCTTGCTGCTGATTTGATTTAAGAAAAAAGATACTTGCTGCCAAAACAATTAAGACAATACAAGCAATCCCCAGACCAATCCAGGTTTTTAGAGGTATTCGAACTTTGGGGAGAAATGCTGGTATATGTAGTCTCTGTAAATTGAATGCTGATTTGAGAGACAACCGTTGGGGTGAAAGCTCTTGTTCTGGTTCTTGTTCCGGTTCTGTCTCTTCATTGGTATATTGTTGTGTCTCAACTGCAATCGGAATATGTCGTTCAGGTTGTCGTTGTAGGGGTTGCGCAATTTGAGCGAGGTTTCCTTCTACCTTGATGATAATACAACCCGCAGCGCTATTCTCACCAGTTTGCAATCTGCTGTTCAGACTATCAGCCATTTCATTAGGTAAATGATCAGTCATTGTTAGCAGAATTTCAGGAGTTATATGTCGAGTAAATTCTTGAGTCTCTAAGAAAATGAGATCGCTATTGTGTAAATAACCCGACGCTGCCCGAATAGTTGCATTATTCGGTTCTGCAATAGTAAGAATCGTTGCTAGGTTCTCTTGTCTTTTTAATAAAACACTGCCTGATCCAGCTATGAAAACATAGAGAATATTATCTTTTACATACACAGCAGTGAAGGATAAGGCAATATCTTCACTGATGTGAGAAACTGCCATAGTGATGACTTGTTTTATGGTAGTAAGGTTTTTATTTTCTAACGTAAAAAATTCGGTTTCAAGTTTGGTAAAAATTTCTTTTCCCAGTGCATTTAAGTCAGATTCGAGGGGCGGCACAGGTGTCGCAAGAGAAGCAATAGCGAAAAAGCTGCCGGCTGTATAGGCATGTGTCCAAGCGGTAGGCGTCGATTGGATGATAACTTTGGTAAAACTAAGCTGTAAACTACTAGGCATTACTTATAGTATAGCAAGAGTTGCAAGTAAAAGTGAAAAGGCAATTATGCCTTGTAAAATAGCAATGATTAATAATACCCGCGAGGTATTGGCTGCTCGAATGAAAATGAGACGATTGAGTGAATGGACTTGATTAATCACAAATATCATAAATATGGTATACAGCAACAATAATATGGCAAAACCCAGCGTAAAGACATTATTTATGCCAGTGAATTGTATGAAACTCGAAAAATCAAGCATTGTCTGGTGTCCCTTCCTTCAAATCTAAGATAAGATCAGTTACATAGCTTGGTTTTGGGATATTTTCAAAGAAAATCGAATTATTTTGCTCTTGTGGGTCGATCTTAACAGTCCCGAAATCAAAGAAGGTTTGAAAAAACCCCGCCTGCGTGTACGACACGTCTGCTATTTCAGTGATGGTCACAGTAGATACCTTTTTGTAACTCATATTTGCGAAATCGATATCTAAGACATGTAAGTTACTGACAATGCTGACGTTATAAAACCAACTAATGTAGTTGACATAGGCGTAACCAAAAATAAAAAGGTAATAAGAAAGAATAACAATACTGAGTGCACTAGGTGAGAATACTGTGACCAAATCAAGGCCAATTGAAGAGAAAAAAGGAAAAAGAAAAGGAGGAAGAAAAATGAAGACGATTGTAAAAAGAATCCAGAGAGCATTGGTGAAAAAAGAAGCATGTAAGAGTAAAATAATGCTTTCATCTGCTTCTTGATTGATGAAACTTACTCCATCGGGCTTTTCAAACATAGATTTGAAGAATGATGAAAGTCGGAAGTGATGGGGTGGCATTGCTGCTAATCCTGCGACTTTATTGAGCGGGAGAGGCGGCTTTATTGGAGGTTGTGTTGTGTTCGCAGCGGGTGGCAGAGCAGAAGATGTAGGCGATGGCTTTTTAAAAATATCAGGCATAAGAAAAATACGAAATGTAGGCTTTAGGAATTTTAAGAAATAAAATTGATTCCTGATATTATACATTATCGCTGTTCGATATTGTAGAGTGGACCGACTATATTGATATTTGCCGGTGCTCGGAGATTAAAATATGTCTTAAAGTCAGTCCCGCTGAATGTTGTACTTCCAGCGTCGCCATTGAAGGTAATACTGGTTGTTTGCCCGCTGCCAAAATCAGCTGTCACTGACGCCGAAGATATTGAATTAAACGGCGTTTTGCCGCGATTTTGTAATTCTTGTTTTACCCGATCTGCACCCCAGGTATCTGGCACGTTTTTATCAGTTTGAGATAAATGGTTTTGTGTACTGCCATCTGCTTTGGCGAGTAAAATGACATTGACGATATCTGCTAATTCACTCGGCTGCAGCCAGGCTGTATTGGCATATTGCGCTCTTCCACCCCAATCGCAATAAAACCAGGGGGAGTTAGCATGTGATGGCCCATCATAGGCATTGTTCTGTAAGTCGGAGAAACTATTGACAGACCCTGTGGCGTCCACGCCGGTTTTGGTATATGACGTGTTACTCCAGCCAAGATCGGCTGTGCTATGAAAGTATCCGCCTGCAGTAGAGGAGAAAAATGCTTCAATTGGTTGTCCACCCGACTCCATTACTTGGCCGGCAGTTGCGTTGACTGCATCAATCCATGGTTGTGCGTTTAATTCTGTTTTTACTTCCTGAAAACTTTGATTAGGCGCTACAGTTGATTGGCCGTTATTAATTGCATGCATGACATAGGAACGGGCGGCAATTGCTTGCGCTTTTAGTGCTTCACTCGGCCAAGCGCTTGGCATTTCATAAATATGTTTGAGGTAATCTTCCACATTCATGGATTGGTTACTAAATGTTTCTCCGTAATCATTTGTGCCATTCACCGTTACATTGGCTCCGGTTCCAATATTGGTTATCGACATATTGGCGAAATAGGCATTTAAGATGTCACTGTAACTTTGTCCAGCTTGTGCACGTCCTAGTGCACCATATTGGCTCATGCCGACCCGATGCGGTACGCCGTAGGTGAATAAGGCAAATCTTGGACTAAACCCTGGGTCTTTGCCATTGGTTAAATCACTGGAACAGCCGCCGCTTGTCGTATATGCGGTGGTTGGCAATCCTAAACTGGCTTGTTTGGCGGCAATTAATGCCTGTTGTTGTGCAGATAATTGGGCAATCTGACCAGACAGCGTTTGTTGATATGCCTCTGCTCCCACGACGATAGTATTTAATTTAACAGACTGTGCGTCGAGGTTTGCTTTGGTTGCGATTAATTGTGTCTCTTCATCCGCTAATTCTTTTTTCTCGGTTTCAAGATCTGTTATCGATAGAACGAGGTTTGTAATCGTTGCTTTTTGCTGGTTTGCACTCGCTTGCTGATAGGCCATATTTTCAGTTGCTTCGGAAGCAGATTTGGCTGATAGTATAGTCAGTAATGGTGAATTACTATACCCTTTAATATAAAAGTCTCGAATAGCAGCATTAAGTAATTTCTGTTTATCTGCCAACGTAGCATAGCCTGCGTCAATTTGTTTTTTCTTTACAGACAAATCTGTTTCAATTCCCGTGACGTTTTGTTTGATTTGGGCAATTTGCTTGGACATCGCATCCAGTTGTGACTGCAGTGGCCGGGTGGCTGCGATAGATTGGTTTAACTGAGACGTTAATGTATCTATTTGTTGATTGATACTATCTAGTTTCCCTTGGTCGAAATCTGCATTGGACCGCAAAGGATACATACTTTGTATTATGAGTAATGCACTGAGAAAGAAAAAGAGCAGCAATTTTTTCATGGGATGTTTTCATTATAGCATCTGCAAGCAATGCGCTTTCACTCTCTACAAGTTCACTTTTTATTTTGCTTACAAAATTTTGATATTTATTTCTTTTCAAAACACTTTTGTTGTGCTACACTACTGCTGCCCAAGGAGTTGGCATGCAAAAACGTTATTATATGAAAGATGAAGGAAACTTTTTTGGCGGAGCAACAATTGATGAACAGCCCAATCGTAAGCCTCGAGTTATTGCATTTATCGTGGTGCTCTTACTTTTGTTAGTCGCCTTAGGATTTGCTGCGAATTATTTTCTCCATACGAAAACGACTAAACAAACAACTGTTGCCACTGTGCCTACCGCAACACCAATGCCTACCATTCTTCCAACTGATACTCCAAGCGCGACTCCATCTGCAACACTAGCGCCTACACCACTCACAGTTCAAGTCCTTAATGGGAGTGGCGTAGCAGGTGCAGCCGGGAAAATTGCAACGAGTTTGAAAACGCTTGGCTATACAGTAACCAGTACTGGAAATGCGGATACGTTTGATTATAAAAATATTGTTATTGAGGTGAAAAAAAGTGAAGCAAGCGCTTTAACGAAGCTAAAAACTGATTTATCAAAAGATTATACAGTGGGAAGTACATCTGCGACATTAAGTGCGAGTAATAAAACAGACGCGATTGTCATCGTCGGGAAATAAAAGCTATAATGACTGTATGCAACTATATATTGGAGCTGATCATGGCGGATTTAAATTAGCTGAAGAATTACTCCTCTGGTGTAAAGAGAATAAATTGCCTGTCGAGAATCTGGGCGCATTTACCTACAATAAAGATGATGATTATGTAGATTTTAGTCAGACTGTTGCTGAGAAAGTGACTGATGAAATAGTTAAAGGACGAGAAGTGCGTGGTATTGTTATTTGTAGAAATGGCGTAGGAGTTGATTTAGTTGCCAATAAAAAACGCTATATTCGTTGCTGTTTAGGTTTCAACGAAGAGCAAGTACGAAAAGCCCGGCTCGATGATGATGTGAATATGCTTGCCTTGCCTGCAGATTATATTGATGTCACGACAGCTAAAAAGTTTGTACAAATATTTTTAGATACTAAATTTGTTCCTGAAGAACGTTTTGTGCGTAGAATTGCGAAAGTAGAAAACATGCGAAGTATATGATCATCGTTTTACCAGGTCTTTTAGAGGAAAAATGGGATGAGATTGATAAAAAAATACAGTTGTTGCAGCCATTTACGAGCGAGATACATATTGATTTAATAGACGAGAAATTTGCCAAACATCCAACATTTTTCGATCCACAACCATTTAAAAAACATACAAACGCGATCTTTTTTGAACTTCACATGATGGTGGACAATCCTCTACAGTATATGAAGCCATGGGCAGACGCGGGTTTTAAACGTTTCATTGGACATATTGAGAATATGCCAGATCCTGAAGAATTTGTTGCTGAAGGACAATTATTAGGTGAAGTGGGATTGGCGATTGACGCGAAAACACCGATTGAAAAGATAAAGGTTAATCTTGATGATCTTGATTGTGTATTAGTCATGACGGTCAATGCTGGTATGTCAGGTCAGACGTTTATGCCTGAATGTTTGAGGAAAGTACAGGAGCTTCGGAAAAAAACATTGATTCCGATTGCGGTTGATGGAGGGATAAATCAGGAAACTATTGTGAAGGCAGCAAATGCTGGTGCGAATAGATTTATCGTAAACAGCGTACTATTTAATAAAGAAAAAATCAAGAAGAATTACAAACTTTTAACCAAGATTGCCGAAGAACATATTCAACTCCCTCCGATGACCTCGTTATAATAAATATATAATACAGGAGTGGGCAACATGACTGCCTTCGAACCAGCCTCACAGTATCTACTACTCAATTTATATTGACATTTAGTATGTAATGTGATAATTTAATGGAGTGAAATACTATGATTGGGATGAGGAGAAAAATAAACTTTTAAAAAAAGAACGACATATTTCATTCGAGGAAGCTATTATTGCGATTGACGAAAACAAGATATTTGATATTGTTGTTCATCCTAATCAAGCACGTTATCCTCACCAAAAAGTATACATAATTGAGATTAATAACTATGTCTATTTAGTACCTTTTGTAGAAGATATGGAAAAGTATTTTCTAAAAACAATTATACCGAGTAGAAAGATGACAAAGAAATATCTCAAGGGAGGTGAAGAGAATCTATGAAAACAGTCGTTTTAACAGATGAAGAAATTAAATTATTAGAAGCTATAGAAAAAGGAGAACTTGTTTCGGTTAAAAATTTAGATCAGGCAAAACAAGAGGCTATTGAAGCAGCAAGAAATACTTTAAATAAAACAAAAAATATTAATCTTCGTTTGGCGGAGAAAGATATCCGGAAAGCAAAAGTGAAAGCTGCAGAAAGCGGAATACCATATCAAACGTTACTTAGTTCAGTCATTCATCGCTTTGTAAATAGTTAACACTGTATTTTTGTATACAGTCGATTTTGCATGAGGGGCACCCGACGTTACTGCCTTCGAACCAAGCATGAAATTTATTTATCTTTTTAGATTTATTAGCTATGATTTGTGGCATCATGAGTTGCTTATAATATTCTATTGATACAGAATACTCAAGGTTGGGTATAGGAAAAACTAGTTGCCACTTTCCCTAGAATTGCTATAGCATCCGGTGTTGGATTGCCTACTATTAGTAATACATACGGATATGCAGGATTTTTAGAAGGAAATATATATGCTGGGTCTGATCCGCTTTGTATTTTTTTTGCTACTTCTCCTTCAGCAGATAGCGTTCTCTCCGCAAGCCAACCGTGAATACCAGAAGCGGTCATAAAGTCTGCTACATTATTATTTGTACAATTTATTGCTCCTTCGGGGCCGCCAGCTGAACACTCGAGATCCACTTGCATGATATCACTTGGATCAACTTTCCCAGCTGAATCTACGCCAAAAAAATCGGGATATTCAGCATAAATTACTATGTCATTATCTGTCCCCAGAGAAACATCCGCACTCGTCTCATCAGGAGATGCTGAAATTGAAGCTGTTGTGGGGTAAGAGAGTTTATAACCAATTGCTTGGTTAGTATATATTTTCCATGCTTTTTCATTCTGTGATACCTCTTCTACTTGGGTTGGAGTGCGTTCTTGATGGTACTGATTGATTGACTGCACCTTGGGAATCTGTTTTTGTTGTACGAGAGGAGCATTGATTGTTGCATTATTTACACCGAGCTTAAATCCTATTGCTCCGCCGATGATTACTAGCAATATTACCGCAAGTCCATAGAGAATAACTCGTTTATGGTGGTTTTTATCAGCAGGCGGGGATAATTGAAACGATTGGGGTTGTTCTTCCATAGCAATTTCAGTATGGAGAATTAAATTCTTGTTGTCAAATCCGTATTATTTTCGTATGTAGCCACATTTGGAGCAGGTGATTGGTATCGAATCATAGAAGAATCATCAGATATTCGTTAGGGTCTATTTATTGGACTAATTGAAGGTGAAGGAGCATACGAACAGCTCACACTATTCTCCGTTCCACTGATGAAATATTCATTATGTCCATAGCAAGATTTTTGCACGACGTCAGATGGCGGAGTTGGCGGATTGTTTGGTTTACTGTTTACTAAATTTGTCATGATCTTATTCCAAATCGGTGCAGCGCCGGTAATACCTGAAGCGAGTGCTTGACTCATCGGTGAATTATCATTATTTCCTACCCAAGTTACTACTACGAAATTTGGTGTGTAGCCATCAGTCCAATTATCCCGTTTATTGTCAGTTGTCCCTGTTTTGACTGAAACATAATGGCCTGGAATATTGAGCGGTGAATTGGGACCAAATTCTGTCATTCGGGCGTTATTATCAGCTAATATATCCCCCATGATAAAAGCAATGCCTGGATCGATAACTTGGTTTGATGGAATATTCGAATTATCTTTTTGCTCGAGTACATTACCTTTATAATCAGTTATTTTCAGAATTGGGTTGAGATCAACCTCTTTTCCTTGATTGGCTAATGTTCCATAGACCCGTGACATATCAAGCATCGTGACATCTGCGCCACCGAGTGTGATAGATAGTCCATATTGGCTCGGATCGCCCCAACTTTGAATACCCATTTGTTTTCCTAGATTAACCATCGTGGGAATGCCAATTTGATTAAGCGTTTTGACTGCTGGAATATTGAAAGAATTACCCAAAGCAATACGAAGCGGAACTTTTCCATGAAAGCTACCATCATAATTAACCGGTGAATAGGTTTCCCAAGGATTTGAGAAAGTAACTGGGGTATCATCGAGAATTGTCGCAGCAGTAAATCCATGTTGTAACGCTGCGCTGTATGTGACGACTTTAATTGATGATCCTGGCTGCCGAAGTGATGTTGCTAAATTGACATTACCACCGTTGGGGTCATTAAAATCTTTACTGCCTACCATTGCCAAAATATCGCCATTAGTAGGATCGGTAATCACGACAGCGCCATTGGTAAGATTAAGATAGGCATCATTATTCACTTCGTTTGTGACTATTTGCTGGGCCATATTTTGTGTTTTGACATCAAGTGAGGTCGTGACGATGAGTCCGCCTTTTTCAACTAACTCGGGACCATATTTTTGTTCGAGATAATTTGTAATATAGTTGACAAAATGTGGCGCAAGAAGCGGTTCCGGTTGGGTATTAAAGGTAATTTGCTCTTTTGCAGCTGCAATTGCTTGGTCTTTACTGATGTATTTGTCATCTACCATTTGATCAAGTACAGCAATTTGACGTTTTTTCCATAATGTACTGTTGTTGGTGTTGAAAGGAGAATAATCAGTAGGTGCTGCAGTGAGTCCTGCCAGAACTGCCGATTGTGCAAGGTCTACATCTTTTACATTCTTATTAAAATACACTTCACTGGCTGCTTCGATACCCCAAGCTGTTCCGCCGTAAGGAACTTGATTGAAATACATTTCCAGAATTTGATTTTTGGTATACAGCCGTTCAGCCCAGAATGCAAGAATAATTTCTTTGAATTTACGGGTGATGCTACGCGCGCTCGTTAATAATGAGGATTTAATTAATTGCTGCGTAATGGTTGACCCGCCCTGGATTGGCTTACCAGAAATGTCTTCATAGGCTGCCCGAATAATTGAAGGAAGGTCAAAACCTGGGTGTTTATAAAAGTTTTTATCCTCAATCGCGATGGTAGCATGCTGCAAATTAATTGGAATATCTTTGAGTGGAACGAGTGTCCTGTTTTGTGTTGCATAAATTTGTTGTAAGAGAATGCCATTACGATCATAAATTTTGGTGGTTTGCGGAACTTGGCGAAGTGATAAATCATCAGGGCTTGGTAAGTCTTGAATAAAAACTATTGCAACGAGAGGAAGAAAAATAAAGAAAAAAGAGAAGATGATACCGGCAAGGAGATATTTGAGCTTAGTAAAAAGAGATATATAGATAGATTGGGCATACTTCTGTCGTTGTTTTGTCACTTTCTTAGTATGTTTTTTATAGTGAAATACAGTGGAGCCTCTTCTAAAAAGAAAACGACGAGAGCGAAGTAGAATTTTTTTCATTACACGAGGTGACCTGCGAAGTATGGCTGCTTTTTGTAAAAGAGCGTTTGCTATCCAAGTAATGAAAAACCCCAATCTGGTGACGGCCCAAATAACAGCATCGCCTATCGCTATAAGCACGAGAGAAATTGCAATGATGAGTTGTACTATCCCATGCATAATAGGCGGCAGAGAATGCCGCTGTTTCTTTTGAGAACGCGATTTTTTCATAACGAAACCACTAGACTTTTGAAGCAGGGAAAAGTGATTTGATTATACAGAACCAGCCTTAAGTTGAAAAGAAGGAGTTTTGACGAAATTTCTAATGTCTAATTACTAATTTCTAATGATCTTTTACTGTTCAATATTTAAAAATTGGTTCATTGGGATTTTATTAGGAATTAAAAATTAGAAATTAGGAGTTTTCATTAACATGAATGTATATTTTAATGACCAGGAGTGGGAGTGGGCGTCGGTGTTGGATGCGGGCAATCCAGACAATACCTATTTCCTAAAGGATCAGTGATGACGATTTGTTGGCGTGATTCGACATTGTCTGTTTGTCCAGGTTTAGCCAAATCATTGGTTGTTTTATCAATCCAGACAGGCTGTTTCCCCGGATCATATTTGGTTGGCTCTGTGCCTTTAATAAAATATTCATATCGGGTACTGCCGCATCCGCCGACTGGAGGTAATAATCCTGAAGGATTGCAGATAATCTTCCCAATCACATTTTCAGGTTGGGTGGGCCACGCAGCTGTTTTTCCTTCGAGTAGATGTGACATAATATCATGCCAAATCGGTGCAGCGCCGGTAATGCCTGAAGCCAAACCATTCATCGGTGTTCTATCGTTATTACCCACCCATACCGCGACCAAATATGATGGTGAGATAGTATAGCCAATCGTCCAGTTATCTTTGAAATCATTGGTGGTTCCTGTCTTTACAGCGACTGGCTGGTTGCCAATTTTCAATGCTGAGGTGGGACCAAATTCGAGTAATCTAGCGTTATTATCTAGTAGCATATGCGTCATGATGAACGAGACGCCATCTGGCAATACTTTTTTGCCAAAGATTGGGCTGGCAGGAGGAATATATTGTTCAAGCACATTGCCTTTACCGTCAGTTACTTTAAGAATTGGATGTAAATTGATCCGATAGCCGTCATTGGCAAATACTCCAAAGGCAGTTGCCATATCAGTCATAGTCACTTCTGCAGCGCCGAGCGTGAGAGATAATCCATATTTGCTTGGGTCAGTAAATGTACTAATTCCCATGGCTGAAGCAGTTGCGATCATCGCGTCCACGCCATTGAGTTTCAGCATTTCTACAGCTGGAATATTAAATGAATTGCCTAAGGCGTAGCGCATCTGGACTGGCCCGTGAAACTTTAAATCATAGTTTTTTGGACAATAAGGAGGAGTTCCACCGAAGCAGAGTGCTTCATCGATAAACGGTGTGGCAGCTGTATAGCCTTTTATCAGTCCAGTAGCGTAATTAATTGGTTTAATCGAAGAACCAGGTTGCAACTTCGCCAGAGTCATATTTACATTTCCGAATTGCGGATTGAAGTAGTCAACGCTGCCAACCATTGCCAGAATTTCGCCAGTATTAGGATCTGTTACGAGCGCTGCACCATTGGTCACATGGTCGGCAGCAACGTTGGCAACTTCAGCAGAAACACTTGCTTGGGCATAATTTTGTAAATCTAAATCCAAACTTGTCGTGACTTTTAGTCCACCTTGTTCAACCATTTGTGTGCCGTATTTTTGTTCTAACAAATTTTTAATATAGAATACGAAGTGGGGAGCTTGAATATCGTTTGAAGTTTGTTTGAAATGCAACGCTTCTTTTTCGGCTGCATCACGTTGTGAAGCAGTAATATACTTTTGTTCATACATATTCTGGAGTACTTCGTGTTGTCGTTGTATACCTAATTCAGGATGGGCTCCGTAAGGAGAATAAGTGCTTGGTTCTTGCGGTAAACCTGCCAAAAAAGCAGCTTGACTGAGGTCTAATGCCTGGACATGTTTCCCAAAATACGTTTGGCTGGCAGCTTCGACACCATAGGAAGTTCCTCCATACGGCACTTCATTTAAATACAGCTCTAGGATTTTATCTTTCGGATAAATTGCTTCGGTAAGAAAGGATAACACGACTTCTTTTAATTTTCGTTGTACTGTTTGATCCTGCGTCAGTAAGCTATTTTTCACCAGTTGTTGGGTTAATGTGGATCCGCCTTGTACTCCTTGATGTGTTGCTATAACATAAGCCGAACGTAATATGCCACGGATATCAATTGCTCCATGGGTATAAAAGCTTTTGTCTTCAATCGCAATTGTGGCTTCTTGCATATATTTGGGAATTTGCGCAAGTGGGACAAAACTTTGGTTCCGCTTGCCATAAATGGTATAGAGTAATGTGCCATGGCGATCGAAGATTTGAGTAGATTGGGGAAGCGCGCTGGTTGCTAACCCTGCAGGAGATGGAAGGTCTTTGAGAATATAAATATAGAAAACAATGGCCAGCACAATAACTGGAATGAGCAATAGCCATTTGCTGGTCAGAAGCTGCAAAAGAACGTGATGATTAAAAGACATTTTTTTCTTTTTAGCCATATGTTAATCATAGCATAGATGCTACTATCTCAAATCTCAAATCTCAAATCTCAAATCTGAAATCTGAGATCTCAAAACTCATGCTGTCGGAGGACAAATTTCTCGATAACATCGGCAACGCCATCATCTTCAACACTTGGCGCTATATAATCAGCTATTGCCTTCAGTTCTGGCACAGCATTTCCCATAGCGACTTTTAACCCACAGGCCATGAGTAGCGGAAAATCGTTGTATCCATCCCCGACGCCAATAATTTCTTCCGTTTTAATATCTAAAATTCTAGCTACTTCAAGAACAGCGTGTTGTTTGGTTGAACTTGCATTGGAAATATCAATACACATTTTCCCTTTTGACCAAGAAACTAATTTGTGAGCGGAAATAGTAGAGATATCGGCAATTGCGGTGATAATTTCATCTGCTTGGCTTTCATACACATTATCGACAAGAAGCGTAAGTGGTTTGTTCGGATGGTCTCCTTCTTTATATCTTCGATTTCCATTGCGTTCATAAATATAGATAGGAACATTGAATGGTTTCAGTAATCGGAAGAGTTGATGTAAATCTTTTTTATTGATTATGTTTTCTTGAAGATAGACGCCTGTCTGCATATCAAGTATTTGTGCTCCTCCGAGGAGAATAACAGGTCCAGACAATTGTAAAAGCTCTACGATAGGTTGCACGAGCTCTAAATGTCTTCCAGTAGCGATGCCAATATGAATATAGTCTTTCGCTTTAGCAATTGCTTCAGTAACTTTCTTTGATGGCATACCATCAATTTTATTTGGAACTGTTGTTCCATCAAGATCGAGCATCAACGCCTTATATTTCATAGAGGAGGATTAGTATAAATGATTTGGCAATAAGCAGCAAGAGACAAGCAATAAGAAAATCTTACCAAACTTCACCCTTGCCCTCTCCTAAAAGGAGAGGGAATGAGGTACAATGCAAATGTTATGGACGAAGTCGGGGTGGTGCGTGAAAAAATAGATGTGGTTGCCTTGATCGGTGAAACAGTGCAATTGAAAAAAGCTGGAAAAAATTTTAAAGGTTTATGTCCATTTCATAATGAGAAATCACCGTCATTTATGGTTTCTCCTGACAGGCAAATTTGGCATTGCTTCGGATGCCAAAAAGGCGGGACAGTATTTGATTTCGTTATGGAGCAGGAACATATCGAATTTGGTGAAGCCTTGCGCCTTTTGGCCAAACGAGCTGGTGTTACTTTGCAGACCAGAGGAGTAAATAGCGGATTGTCTGAAAAGAAAGAACGACTGTATCAATTAAATAGTTTAGCAATGGAGTATTACCATTATATTCTCACCCAACATAAAGCAGGCAAAAAAGCTTTGGAATATGTCCAAGCAAGAGGAATTAAGGATAAAGTGATCAGCACCTTTCGTTTGGGATTTGCTCCGCATCAACGTGATGCATTAACCTCGTACCTTATCAAGAAAAAACATTTTACACCAGAAGAACTTATAGAAGCAGGGATTGCCACACAATCAGGGAGAAGTGTCGTTGATTTTTTCTGGAATCGCTTGATATTTCCTTTATATGACCATCGGGAAAATGTCGTAGGATTTAGCGGTAGAATTTTAGATAATGGTGCCTTGGGTCCGAAATATATTAATACAAGAGAGACCATTATTTACCATAAAGGCGAGACATTTTATGGAATACACGTCACAAAAGACGCGATACAGAAAGCCAAACAAGCAATTCTGGTTGAAGGCGAATTT
>Ga0207667_10003230_pt1 | contig 20118 bp, 20 predicted proteins | sample KBSCornC52_FD_184301 | JGI IMG/M metagenome (GOLD analysis project Ga0207667, IMG submission 184301) | Corn rhizosphere microbial communities from Kellogg Biological Station, Michigan, USA - KBS Corn C5-2 (SPAdes) (version 2) | ecosystem: Host-associated > Plants > Roots > Rhizosphere > Soil ...
CGCCCACAAACAACGCATTGCAAATGAGCGCTTCTGACGTAAGTGGCTTGGGGGCTCTTTGGCTCTCGTTGGGAGCAACTTCCTGGGTAATTCCTGGGTGAAGCCTGGGCCACGTCTCACGGGGCGTGATCTGCTCCCCGATTGACCGAGCCCAGGAGCGATCAAGGCCCACTTGACCGATCCGTCAGCCCCGACGAGCTGGCGCCGGCGCCCACTCGAGGACGAGGCGCGTGCACGGGCGGGTGAGCACGATCTCCTGCAGCCGCGGCTCGCAGGGAGCCTCCGTCGGATAGGCGCGAATGCGCAGGCGCTCGACGTCGGGTCGGCCGGCCTCGTTCCAGGCGAGCGTGGTGGCCAGCAACCGTTCGCCGAGCGTCGCCTCGCCGTGGACGCGGACGCCGATGGCAATGCCCCCGTCGGCGTCCGGCGGTGGCTCCAGGCGGACCAACAGGGCCACGCCACCAGGCTCGAAGAGGCCGTAGGTGGCCATGGCCTCCACACCGTCACCGACGAAGGAGGGCACCAGACCCGCCGCCCTGGCCTCGCCCTGCGCCACGAACCAGCCCGACGTCGGCTCGTGCAGCCCGACCCAGGCGATCAGCCCGGCGTACAGCTCGCGGCCCTGCGCACTGAGCCCGGTTGCCCGTGTGCGGGCCGGCGCCTGGAGCAGCGCATGCACGGCGGCACCATCCATCGCGTGGCCGGCGCGCAGCCAGACGCCGGGCGCCGGCGCGGGACCCACCGGCTCCGGGCGCATGGGTACGGCGGCGCTGCCCCGAAGGCGCATGAACTGGCAAGGGCGGACGGAGACACTCTTCAGGATGCCATCGCGCTCCGCGAAGGCGACGGAGGCCTGGACCGCCGGAAGCCCGAGCGGAAGGACGAGCCGGCCACCCGGCGCCAGCTGCGCGCGCCAGGTCGGCGAGATGTCGTGCGCACCGACCGTGAGAATGATGCGGTCGAATGGCGCGGCCTCGACACAACCCGCCCAGCCATCGACACAGATGACCCGGACACCGGTGACGCCCGCCGCGGCCAGGTGGGCTCGGGCCCCGGCCACGATGTCCTCGTCGAGGTCGAGCGTGGTCACCGGCCACCATCGCCCACCGCGCGGGCGAGCAGCGCCGCGTTGTAGCTACTACCGACGCCGATCTCGAGCACCCGCTGCCCGGGCCGGAGATCGAGCTGTTCCAGCATGATCGCCATGATCTCGGGCTGCGAGGACGAGCTGATGACCTCGCCGTCGGGCTGCCGCTTCGTCGCGATGAAGGTGTCGCGGGAGGCCTCATCGAGAGAAACGTCGGGGACGAACAGATGGCGGGGAACCTGGGCGAACGCTGCCGCGATGGCCGGCGACTGCAGTCGACCCCGGGCGCGCAGCGTCTCAACGAGTGCTGTGCGCAGCGCCTCCGCATTCACGGCCGGGGCGGCGGGCTCCATCCCAGCGTCACGTCCGCGCCGCCGGCAGCACGCCCACCTGGCGGAGTCCGGTCACGTTGTCGATCACGCCGGTCTGGTGCACGACCTTGCTATCGCGGACCGTCATGATGACGATCTCGTCGAAGGCGACCGGCCGGCCGGTGGCCGGCACCAGTCCCCACGGGCCTGTGTGCGTGCCGGTGATCGTGAAGTGCACGACGACGTGGTCGTCGTCGGCGACGATCGTCTTGATCTCCTCACGGAAGCCCGCGAACGTCGCGTGGGCGCGCTCGACCGCCTCCCGGACGTGCTGCTGCCCGCGCCAGACGAAGGCGGGCGAGTAGTCGGCCACGAAGTCCTCGGCAAAGTACTCCGCGATCTTGTCGAGCTGCCGCCCGTTCCAGACCTCACGGTTGATCTTGAGGCCGAGCTCACGGTTGAACGCCGCCGTCATCGGTGCTCACTCTCTCTCGCCTGTGGCGAGGCCGCTGGAGGACGGGGGGAACCCTGGACTCACTCCGGCCGCTGGGCGAAGTCTGGGTGGTCCTCGATCAGCGCGATCGGCTCCGCTCGCCGATTCATTACGCCAAATCTCGAATCTCCGCCTCCGCCTTCTCCAGCCAGTACGTCATGCCCATCTCGCGGTACATCGCCGTTGCGGTCGTGAGGTGCTCCTGCGCCTGTTCGCGCTTCTCCGTCCGCCGGTAGAGCGTGCCGAGGCCGAACTGGCAGTGGGCGACGAGCAGACGCATGCCGAGGTGGTCGGCCAAAGTCATGGCTTGGCGATACCGCGTCTCAGCTGCCCCGTCGTCCGGTGGGGTTTCCTGCGAATGGATCTCGCCGAGGAGGCGGAGCGCGTAGGCCTCGTCGCCGCGCTCGCCGCGCCGGCGGGCAAGTGTGAGGGCTCGCTCCGCATGTCTGTGGGCTTCCTGCGACCGGCCGGCAAGGATGCAGGCCTCGCCGGCGTGTGCTGCAACGAGCGAATGGAAGACCGTCGCCACACCAGACTCAAAGGCGGTCATGGCGTCGGCAAGCAACGCGAGACCTTCCGCGAGACGTCCTGACAGGGCGTACGTATATCCCAAGAACCCCATACAGGAAGGGGACAGGAGCCTGATGTTCCAATCGCGGGACATCGCGAGAGCCCGCTCGAGGAGCGGCACCGCCTGGTCGAATTCTCCCTTGACGACGTGGATGTACCCGAGCACCAAATAGGCTTGGCCGAGGCTGAAGGGATGATCCGCTGCCTCGGCAATTCGCAGCCCTTCCTCTGCCTCGGCGATCGACTGGTCGAATTCGCCTCGCTCAGAAAGGGCATGAGCTAGATAGCGACGGGCGAACACCGATGGGAGCAAAGCCTGGCCAAACCGCTCACGACTGAGATCGCCTTTGAGCGACTCCGTGACCTTCCGGAAAAGATCCATGGCCGCCTGATAGTCGCCCACGTTCCAAAGGGTTGCCGCGAGATACTGATTCGCCACAACCTTGAGCCGGAGATCCCCAAGCGTGTCCGCAATGGCCTGGGCTGTCTGGGCGAACGTGAGCGCATCGGTCAAGCGACCGGTCAACCAACAGCTCGAGATCATATAGGCAGACGCCCAGGCGAGCCGCCGGGGATCATCGAGTGTCCTGGCCAGGCCCTCGGCCTCGCGGAGATATTCGAGCCCCTTCTCGAGCTGCCCGAGCGGCAATAGCGACGTCCGAAGGTCGAAGCGAAGATCAATCGCCGCCTCGAGTCTTTCGTGCGTTCTGGGCAGACGGGGGAGCGCCGCTAGCGCCTGTTCAAAGCACGTGACCGCCTCCCGGTACGCCGAGCGTACAGCAGCCTTGGCGCCGGCCTCACGGAAGTAGGTGACGGCCTTGTCCCACACCTCGCCTCGGAGGGCGTGGTGGGCGAGCCGCTCGGCGTGTTCGGGCAGTCGGCCGGCGTACACGCCCTCCATCGTCTCGACGACAGCCGAGTGCAGTGCCCGACGCCGGTCGGCGAGCAGGCTGCCGTAGGTCACCTCGTGGGTGAGCGCATGCTTGAAAGTGTATTCGAGATCGGGAAACAGGCTGCTCTCGTAGAGGAACTCGGCGGCCTGCAGCCGGTCGAGCGCCCCGCGGAGCATGTCGTCGGACAGTTCGGCGATTCCCTGCAGCAGCGCGAATGGCACGTCCTTGCCTACCACCGACGCAGTCTGGAGCAGCCGCTTGTCCTCCGAGGAGAGCCGGTCAATGCGAGCCGCTAGGATCGTCTGGACCGAGGACGGCACCTGAAGTGACTGGAGTGGCTGCGTCAGCCGGTACCGCCCGGGTAGCCCCTCGAGCGCCTTCGTCTCCACCAGGGTCCGGACGGTCTCTTCGAGGAAGAACGGGTTGCCACGCCTGACGAGGAGCTCCTTGAGCGGCCCGAGGCTGGGATCGGCGCCGAGGAGCACATCCAGTAGCTCCCCGGCGTGCTGGGTCGAGAGCGCGTCCAGCCGCATCTGGCTGTACGCCGTCTTGCTGCCCCAGGCGTGCTGGTACTCGGGACGATAGTTCACCAGCAGCAGCAGGCGCGCCGAGCCCAGGCTGTCGACCAGGCTGTCGAGCAGGGCCTGGGTCTCGCTGTCGATCCAGTGCAGGTCCTCGAACACCACGAGCAGCGGTTGCACCTGGCTCTCGCGCAGCAGCAGGCGCCTGACGGCCTCGAGCGTGCGCCGCCGGCGCTGGGGTGGATCGAGGGCCTGCCAGCTCCCGTCCTCGACCGGCACGTCGAGGAGCGCGAGGAGCGGGGACAGCAGCGACTCCAGCGCCCGGTCGAGGCTCAGCACTCGGCCCAGCACCTTGGCGTGCATGTCGCGGTGATCGTCGCGGTTACCGATCTTGAAGTAGCCTTTGAGCAGGTCGATCACCGGCAAGTAACTGGTGGCCTTGCCGTACGACACCGACGAGGCCTCCAGGATGAGCCAGTCCTGCACGCGATGTGAGTGCGTGAACTCGTACGTGAGGCGGGACTTGCCGACGCCGGCCTCGCCCACGATGGAGACGACCTGGCCGTGGCCCCCTGCTGCCCGGTCGAGGACCCTGCGCAGGTGCTCGACCTCGGCGTCGCGGCCGACGAAGCGCGTGAGGCCGCGAAGCGCCGCGGCCTGCAGGCGCGTCCGGGCCTGACCCGCTCCCGTCAGCTCGAAGATCTCGACCGGGTCCGCGAGGCCCTTCACTGGGATGGGCCCGAGCGACCTGACCTCGACGTAGCCCTCGGCCAGCCGCACGGTCTCGCCCGTCAGGCGCACCGTCCCAGGCGTCGCCAGCTGCTCCATGCGGGCCGCCAGGTGCGTGGTCTGGCCCACGGCCGTGTAGTCCATCCGGAGATCGCTGCCGATCGAGCGCACCACGACCTCGCCCGAGTTGAGGCCGATGCGGATCTGGGCCTCCACGCCCTGCGCTCGACGCAGCTGCTCCGAATAGCGCCGCACACTATCCTGCATCCGGAGGGCGGCATAACACGCGCGCACGGCGTGATCCTCGTGGGCGAGTGGCGCCCCGAACAACGCCATGATCCCGTCCCCCATCACCTGGTTAACGGTGCCCTCATAGCGGTGCACCGCGTCCATCATCTGCTCGATGACCGGGTCGAGCAGCTTGCGCGCCTCCTCGGGATCACGGTCGGCCAGCAGCTCCATCGAGCCCTTGAGGTCGGCGAACAGGACGGTCACCTGCTTGCGTTCACCCTCAAGCGCCGCCCTGGACGTTAAAATCTTCTCGGCGAGGTTCATGGGGGTGTAGGACTCCGGGCTGGCGAACCGGCCTGCTGGCTCGGGGGTGAGCGCGGTGCCACAGGACCGGCAGAACTTCTTGCCCGGGGCGACGGGCGTGCCACAGCTCGGGCAGGCCGCCTCGAGCCGGGCGCCACAGTCCTCGCAGAAGCGCCCTCCCGCGTCGTTCTCGTGCTGGCACCGAGGACACTTCATTGCCGAGCCTCCAGTAAACGCGCGCGCGCAAAAGCAAGGCGACGATAGCCCGCGCGTGGCCGCGGCGTCAACGACCTCCCCCTGGACCTACGCGCTCGGCACCTCGGTCACTCTCGCCGCCAAGCGGGCGACCAATCGACGAGGCGGGCGGGGCCGCCGTGCGAGCTCTTACGCTGGCCCGCGAGCGCAGTGAGCGCTGCCACGAGGCGTACGCGCTTCGCCTCCTCGGCGAAGTCGCCGCGCATGGCGATCCCCCCGGCGTCGAGACCGCCGCAGGCCGCTACCGCGACGCCATGAACCTGGCCTCGGAGATTGGAATGTGCCCGCTCGTTGCCCACTGCCACTTCGGCCTCGGCAAGCTCGACAGGCGAGCGGGCAAGCGGCAGGAGGCGCAGGAGCACTTCACCACCGCGACGACGATGTACCGCGAGATGGACATGTGGTTCTGGCTGGAGAAGGCCGAGGCGGAGATGGGGCAGTTGGCATGAGAATCGTTGCGCTCATCGCCATCCTCGGCCTCAACTCACGCACGACCCGAGCGACGGGAGGAGCGAACCCGCTGTCTCGTTCCTATTGACAGGCTCCGCGCTGCCCACCGACTTAGCCTCCCCTCGTCGATCACCAGGATGGCGTATGATTGGCGCAACCGACCCGGAGGCGCCATGAGCCACTTGCGCTACATCGACAAGACGCGCGAACACGTCAAGGCCGCGAACGATGGACACGACGCCTGACCGGAAGCGCACGCAGGAGTTCGCCCGGAAGCTCTTCGGCTTCTACACGGGCGGGATGCTCGCCCTGCTGGTGCAGATCGGCCACCAGGTGGGCCTGTTCGAGGCCGCGGCGAAGGGGCCCGGCACGAGCGGCGAGATCGCTGGGCGCGCCGGGCTCGACGAGCGCTATGTGCGCGAGTGGCTGGCGGCAATGGCGACGGGGGGCGTCGTGGAGTACGACGCCGCCTCGCACCGCTTCACGCTGCCGCCCGAGCACGCGGCGTGTCTCACCGGGACGTCGAGCCGCAATCTCGCCGCTGGCAGCCAGGCCCTCCCCATGCTCGCCAAGCGCCTCTCGAGCGTGATCGAATCATTCCGGCGCGGCGGCGGCGTGCCGTACTCGGACTTCCGCCCGGATTTTACCGAGGCGCAGGACGCCTCCTGGCGCCTCCTCTACGACGGCCTCCTGATCAAGGGCTTCCTCCCCGCCGTCAAGGGCCTCCCAGAGCGCCTGCAGGACGGGATCCGCGTCGCCGATCTCGGGTGCGGCACCGGGCATGCGGTCAATCTGATGGCGCGGGAGTATCCGGCCTCGGACTTCGTCGGCTACGACTTCGGCGAGGACGCGATCGAGCGCGGGCAGGCCGAAGCGCGCGCCATGGGCCTGGGCAACGCCCGCTTCAAAGTCATGGACGTTGCCCGGCTGCCCGACGAGCCCAAGTTCGACCTCGTCACCTCGTTCGACGCCATCCACGATCAGCGCGATCCGGCGGCCGTGCTCAGGCGCGCCGCCGCCGTCCTCGCTCCGGGCGGCGTCTACGTCATGATGGAGCCGCGGGCCTCGAGCAACCTCGAGGACAACATCGGCAACCCGTTCACGCCCTACATGTACGCGATGAGCGTGCTCCACTGCATGACGGTCTCGCTGGCGGCGGGTGGCGCAGGCCTCGGAACCGCGTGGGGTGAACAAACGGCGCGACGGATGCTCGGGGAGGCGGGATTCAAGAGCGTCGAGGTCGTCGAAGCCCCAGGCCCCCAAAACAGCATCTACATCTGCCGCACGTAGCGAGCCTCAATGGTGATCCGACATTTCTCTACGGGACGCCCGGGGTGATCAGCATGGCTGTGCTGAACCGCCCCGGGTTTCCCGGAGGCTCGGTTACGTGAGAACCTCCACGCCAGCTGGAGCAGCCTGGCGGTCATGGTACGCCTGCTCGAACTCGGCCGGTGGCACGTAGCCGAGAGGCTCGAGCAGGCGCTGGTGGTTGTACCATGCGACCCACTCGAGCGTCGCGAACTCGACGTCCTCGAGCGCCTTCCACGGCCCGCGCCGCCGGATCTCTTCCGTCTTGAACAATCCGATCACCGTCTCGGCCAGAGCGTTATCGTACGAATCCCCCACGCTGCCCACCGATCGCTCGATGCCCGCCTCCGCCAACCGTTCGGTGTACCGGATCGACAGATACTGCCCCCCCGCGATCGCTGTGATGCACCAACGGCGCGGTCGCCGCGAGGGCCCGGTCGTAGAGCGCCTGCTCCAGCGCATCCAGCGCCAGGTCGCTCCGCAAAGCTCGATACGCGCCACCCCACGATCCGCCGGGAGAACACGTCGATCACGAAGGCGACATACACGAACCCGCGCCACGTCGCCACGTAGGTCAGGTCGGCCACCCAGAGCTGGTTGGGGCGGTCAGCCGTGAACTGCCGGCTCACCAGGTCCGGCGGGCGCGCCGCGGCGAGATCCGGTGTCGTCGTCACCTTGAAGCACCGGCCGCGCACGACGCCGGCGAGGCCGAGGCGGCGCATGAGGCGGGCGACCGTGCACCGCGCGACGGCGTACCCCTCCCGCCCGAGCTGCTTCCACACCTTTCGCACGCCATAGACCGTCCGGTGCTCCCGCCACACCCGCTGCACCTGGACCGCCAGCACCTCGTCCCGCCGCGTCCGGACCGGGCGGCGCTCGGGCGTGCGCTCCCGCGCCTTGGCCTCGTAGTATCTTGACGGGGCGATCGGCAGCACCGCACAGATCGGCTCGACCCCATACGCGCCGCGGTGGGTATCGATGAACCGGACCATCACTTCGCTCGGCGGTCGAGCTCCGCCTGGGCGAAATACGCCGACGCCTTCTTCAGGATCTCGTTGGCCCGGCGCAGCTCGAAGTTCTCCCGCTCCAGCTGTTTGAGCCGCGCCCGCTCATCCGTCGTCAGCCCCGGCCGCTGGCCGGCGTCACGCTCGGCCTGCCGCACCCAGCTCCGGAGCGTCTCTGCCGAGCACCCGAGCTTCGCCGCGATCGAGGTGATCGCCGCCCATTGCGAGGGATGGGCCGCCGCGTGCTCCACCACCATCCGCACCGCTCGCTCCCGCACTTCCGGTGAAAACCGTCCTGGTCTTGCCATGGCCCCATCCTCTCAAGGATTGGAGCCTCCGGGAAAGCCGGGGCGGTTCAATCCGGTCTCCGGGTGCGACGTGGTGCTGATGGGTAATAAGGGAAGGTCACGGCCTGACACCAGGCTGACAGTACTCGCATCCAGAGTCTGCATCCCGTGATAAACACAGGAGAGCTTTCGGCTTAGCTGTTTGGCTGCGGGCTTGCACCTCCAGGCGCTGTTGCAATGACTACAGTCTCTCCTGGAGGTCCGAGCTAGTGCAAATCCGAATGCTGGCATTGACTGCAGTGTCTGTTTTGGCCCTTGCCGGTTCAGCTGAAGCGGATAGCGTGAGAATCGGAGTCAAGATCGGCGTCCCGGCTCCGCCGCCCGTCGTTGTGACGCCTCCGGTGGTCGTGACACCTCCAGTGGTGGTGGCACCGCCGGCGCCTGTTGTCGTCGTCCCCCCGGTTGCACCGCCCGTGATCGTGCGCGCGCCCCAACTCGTGGTGGTGCCCGGGTCGCCGGTGTTTTATGCGCCCGGTGTCGAGATGAACTTCTTCGCGTATGGGGGGCGGTACTACAGCTTTCATCACGACCGGTGGTTCGTAGCCCCGAGGCCTGGCGCTCCCTGGGTCGCGATTGCACCCGGCCGCGTCCCGCAGCCGGTCCTTGGCGTGCCGGTCGCCTACTACAAGGTCCCACCGGGCCACGCCAAGAAGATCGATAGAGGGCACGGCTGCCCACCTGGGCTGGCCAAGCAGGGGCGCTGCTAAGCCGCTGCTCGGCGCGCTTCCATCACGTAGCTCATCAATTGCCCGAAGGGGACGGACCTCCTCACTGGAGGTCGCCCCCTTCGGGTTCTCTCTTGTCTGGACCCGGGGGCGAGGCCACGGCCCTAGGCTAAGCGCTGGGCGCCCTCACGCCGTCGTCCCCCATCACTTCCAAAGACAAGCTGAACCATCCTCCAGCGGGAACGGGATGATCTCCTGGGTGTGCTCGCACCACCTCTGGTAGCTCTGCGCCGTGTAGGGCTGACCGCCGCCAGACCTGGCGGGAGAAGGGATGCTACCGTCCGGGAGGCGCCCCGGAAAACGCTCGATCATTTACGCACCGAGTATCCCACGCACTGCATCGACCACCGTGTCTACCGCCAGCGGCTTCGTCAGCACTCGTGCCCCGAACAGGGGCACACGATGGTTCCTCAACTCCTCGGCTGGATACCCCGTCATGAACAGCACCTTCATTCGGGGCCATCGATCGCGCAGCGACTCCGCCAATTCGTGGCCGTGCATCCCGCGCATCACGATATCAGTCACGAGCAGGTCGATGGGGTCGCGGCCTGCATCCACGAGCCTGATTGCCTCGCCGGGTTCGGTCTCAGTCAGCACCCTGTACCCTCGCGTGGTCAGCATGTCTGAAATCACGTTTGCTACGTCGGCGTCGTCATCAACCACAAGGATGGTCGGCACGATGGTTCCTCGTTCGGGTCTGGGTGCTCGGCTCACGCGCCGCGCCGGCGGATGGCTCGGTGGCGCAGGACAGGACTCTGGCGGGGTTGACTAGTGAGCTTCCGCGAAAGAGGAGCGGCTTGACGACCGTGAATACGCTTCCCGCAAGACGACAACCCACTCAACGGCAGCGGCGATGGGGGACCGTGACGGGCGCGCTCGCCGCGTTTCGACCTCACAGAGGGTATCCGAGGTCGGCACGACAGCGGGGGGCGACCCCTCCAAGCCAAGAGCATGGCCACTCATGACAACGCTATCCATCGACTGATCCGCGTCGAACGAGAACACGCCCGGCAGATAGGCTGGAGAAATCGAGGAGGACATAGGCGGCGACCGCGAGGGTGAACAACCGGGTGCGGACGGCTCGCAGCATTCAACAGCCTCCCCGTTGGCAATAGCCCCAGTAGGCCGGGGCGCGAGGCCGATGGTATAGGGTTCAGGAGGTATGCGCGAGAATTTGTATCGGGTCTGCCGATGGGCGCGCGGCTCGGCACCGCGGGGCTCGGAGGAGGAGGGTCAAGAAGGCTTGTCCCCGGGCATCGGCCCTCCGCGGAACTCGGCGGGATCTCTCGGGAGGCGGGCCCGCCCGAGCCTCCGAGGCCCGGCCTCCTCGACCGCGGCCGTCACGCCATCCGGACCCGGCACTACAGCCGGCGCACCGAGAAAGCCTACGTTCACTGGATCCCTCCGAAGGTCCGCAAGTCGCCAATCAGATACACCGGCCTGACCCTCACAATGATCACACGCGTCCGGTGGCGAGCTCCTGCAGGCGTCGGCGGGTCGCGGTCAGGGCGTCAATCGTCGTCTCCTCGCTCTCGCTGAACGTGAAGGGCTCGGCCGCGCTACGACTGGGGGGTGTATGAACCGGGCTCAGGGTGGTATGACAGGCGGCGTGATCACGGGCCGTCCGACTGCTGCGATTCACGCGGTGGCGCGCCTCATGAGCCCACCACGGCATCGGCGGGCTAGGCGTGCACTGGGCCAGCGCCGTGAGCCCGTCCCGGTGATCGCGTAGCCGTGACTCGACGCCCAGTTCCACTCGATCGGCTGGGAGACCTGCTGGCTTCCGAGCGGGGCCTGACCGAGCCTGAGGCAGGTGTCCGGCGTGAACGCTATGGCGCCAATGCGATCATCGAGACACCGCCCGCGCGCTGGCGGGAGCTGGCCCGCGACACCGCAAAGGATCCGATGCTGTGGTTCCTGACAGCCACGAGCCTCCTGTATGCCGTCGTGGGGCAGCTTGGCGAGGCCCTGACCCTCGTCGTGGCGCTGGTGCCGCTGGCCGGAATGGATGTCTTTCTTCACTGGCGCAGCCAGGCGTCGGCCGAGGGGCTTCGGACGCGCCTGGCCGAACGAGCGGTGGTTGTTCGCGACGGCAGGCGCGTGGAGCTCAGCGCGGTCGAGGTGGTTCCGGGCGATCTGACGGTCGTTGCCCCCGGAGAAGCCTTCCCTGCCGATGGCCTGGTGATCCGGGGGAGCGAGCTTCAGGCTGACGAGTCAACCCTGACTGGGGAGGCGTACCCGGTCCCGAAGCAGCCGCTACGGGAGCGAGTCGTGGGGAGCGACGAAGCGACGGTCGAGACCCTCCACTGGGTATTCGCGGGGACGCGCTTGCTGACGGGAGAAGCGTTCGTGCGGATTGTATTCACGGGCGCGGAGACCGTGTACGGGGAAATTGTCAGGTCGGCGGTGCAGGGCCAACGTGCACTCACACCCCTTCAGCTCACCATCAAGCACCTCATGGGCTTGTTGCTCAGCATTGCCGCGGTCATCTGTCTCATCCTCGCGGCGGTGCGGCTGCGACAGGGTTACGGCTGGCTCGACGCCCTCGTGAGCGCGGTGACGCTCGCCGTCGCGGCCTTGCCGGAGGAATTCCCCGTCGTCTTCACGTTCTTCCTCGGCGTCGGCGTCTATCGGTTGGCTAGACGGCAAGCGCTCGTGCGGCGGGCTGTCTCCGTGGAGAACATCGGCCGCATTACGACCGTGTGCTCCGACAAGACCGGCACCATCACCGAAGGGCAGCTTCGCATGGCACATCTGCGCCCATATCCCGATGGGGACGATGCCCGACTCCTGCGCATCGTCGCTCTCGCGTCCCGTGGCGACAGCGGAGACCCTCTGGATGCGGCGGTCCTGGGCGAGATCGGGCGGGCCAAAGTCCGACTCCACGATGTAGAGCGCCTGGCGGTATTTCCGTTCACCGAGGGTCGCAAGCGGGAAACGGCAATCGTTCGAGAGGCGCAAGGCAGCGTCATCGCCGCGACAAAAGGAGCTCCGGAGTCCATCCTCGCGATGTGCGACGCTGACGAGGCAGCTCGCTCGTGGGCCGTGAGAGAAGTGGCGGCGCTCGGCGGACAAGGCCACAAGGTCATCGCGTGTGCGTGGCGGCCCGTGGATGCCGTCGGCGCTGACGAGCCGATCACCGGGTATCAGTTAGCTGGGGTCGTCGCCTTCGAGGATCCGGTGCGCCCGGGAGTGGCCGACGCCGTCCGCGCATGCCGCCTGGCCGGGATTCACGCCATCATGGTCACGGGTGACCACCCAGTCACGGCGCGCGCGGTTGCGGGAGAAATCGGGCTGGGTGGGGCCGAGCCGCGCGTCATGACGGGCGACGAGATGGAGCAGGTGGCCGCGCGCGGGGGCCTGGAGGATCTCAAGCGAGTCGACGTCATCGCCCGCGCCGCGCCATCCCAGAAGTTGACGCTCGTTCGCGCGCTCCAGCAGGCCGGCGAGATCGTTGCCGTCACCGGCGATGGAGTAAACGACGTGCCGGCGCTCCAGGCCGCCGACGTCGGCATCGCGATGGGTGAGCGCGGCACGCGGAGCGCTCGAGAGGTAGCCGCGATCGTGCTGCTCGACGACAACTTTCGCACGATCGTCCGAGCGATCAGTGAGGGGCGTCAGCTCTTTGCCAATCTCCGGGCGAGCTTTCAATACCTCTTGATCATTCACGTGCCGTTCGTGGTGTCCGCCCTGGCGGTTCCGCTGCTCGGATATCCGCTCCTCTACCTGCCGGTGCACATCGTCTGGGTGGAGTTGATCATTCATCCCTCGGCATTGCTGGTCTTCCAGGAGTTGCCGGCGGGCCCGCTCCGGCGGCAGGCGGCTCCGCGGAAGGCAGTTCTGTTTCATCGCCGCGACTGGATCATGATCGCGGCGGTCGGCGCCGTCGTCGCAATGACCGTCGTCCTCGCCTATGTACGCAGTGCGAGCGAGCCAGGAGGAACCGAGCATGGCCGCGCTGCCGCCCTGGCGACGCTGGCGGTGGCGAGTGGATTCATCACCGCCGTGCTGAGCCGGCTTCGCACCCGTGCGGCCTGGCTGGTGTCCGGCGCCAGCATTGCGTCGGCGATCGTTCTTGTGCAGATCACACCCCTCGCGGGCCTGCTACACGTCGAGCCGCTGCATGCCCATGACTGGGCATTGGTTGTGGGCGGCGGCTTGCTTGCGCTGGTGCCCTTCGCCGTAGGCGCTGTCGGATCACGGGGCGTAGGATCCCCCAGGACGACGTAGACGACGCTGACGGCCACCAGGAGCAGGAAGTCGGCTCGCGCAGGACCTCGGCTGCGATGGCGGGAGCCCGCGGCGCCGCGCGCTCGGCAGGTCGTCGTGGCCGTTGCGGCGCAGGCGCTCGGCCGCGGCGGTGTCCGGGACCCCGACCTGCTAGGCGAGGAGGTGGTCGCACACCGGGGGGGCATTGGCCCATATGATCGCCTCGGGGAAAAGGTGGCCCGACCGGCACGCGGCGTGGCGGTCGCCGCCGCCGGGCGTGTGGAGGGCGCGCCCCACGTGGGGCGAGGCTGCCCGGGACCGCCGCGGGCGGGGCGACTCAAAGTCACGACTTCTCGATGTTCTTGATACGGCACGATCGTTGCGGTTGGGTCTGATCGAGGAAGGAGGCTTGGCCCATGCGCCGGATCGTGCGCTGGCTCGGGATGCTGCTGGTCGTGGCGTTCATCGCCATCCAGTTCGTTCCGTACGGTCGGCGGCACACGAACCCCCCGGTGACGCAGGAGCCGCCCTGGGACCAGGCGCGGACGCGGACGCTGGCGGTCCGGGCGTGCTTCGATTGCCACAGCAACGAGACGGTCTGGCCGTGGTACTCGCACGTGGCACCGATGTCATGGCTCGTGCAGCGCGACGTCGACGAGGGACGCCGCGCGCTGAATTACTCCGAGTGGGATCGAGGCCAGCGCGAGGCGCGCGAGTCGGCCAAGAGCGTCAGGAAAGGCGAGATGCCGCCGTGGTTCTACGCCTTGCCGGGCACGAGCGCGAGCCTCACGCCGGCTGAGCGGTCAACGCTCATTGCGGGGTTGGAGCTGACATTCGGCTCAGAGCGGACAGGCGCCAATCACCGCCAGAAGAAGAACGACGATTGACGTCAAGGAGCCAGCATAGATGGACATCAGGATTCCTGAGCCGTTGAAGGTCGAACACGAGGAGCTGCACGCGGAGCTCGTGGCCCTCACCAAGGCCCCGGGCAAGGTCGGCGAGGCCGCCCGCAATGTCGTCGTGCTCCTGCACCCCCACTTCGTCAAGGAGGAGGAGTACGCGCTCCCACCGTTGGGGTTGCTCGCCCCCATCGCCGAGCGGGGCGTCACGCCGGAGATGCGAGCGGTGCTCCCCATGACGGAACAGCTGAAGAAGGACCTGCCGCAGATGCTCGCGGAGCACCAGCAGGTCGTCGGGGCGCTCCGGACGCTTGCGGAGGTGGGCCGAGTGGAGGGGCGACCGGACGCCGAGCGCTTTGCCGAGAAGCTCCGGCTGCACGCCGAGACCGAGGAGCAGGTGCTCTATCCTGCGGCCATGCTCGTCGGCGAGCAGGTCCTGGCGCGGCTCGGGAGGTGAGGGCCCGGCCCATGGACTGGCCGTCCGGGTCGAGGACCTGAGCGCGGCTTCAGTAACGTCGTCGGGGTCGACCGCGCCTCGTTCGTATGCCAGCACGGCGATCGAGGCTCGATCCGGCGGGCGTCACAACCGCTGACCCCTTTCGTTCACCCAGGTCTCACCCGGGAAGTCGCTTGCGCTTGATCATCCGGGAGCGTGCCTGGGGCCTCTCCAGTGAGAATCCTGCGGTCCCTCGACGATCGTGACGATGGTAAGGTGCGCTCATGGAACTGACCGACGAGGGACGCAAGGTTCTCGAGATCGTGCGCCGTGTCCTGGTCGCGCGCACCCACTGGGCCACCTGGGGGCGAACCCTCATGGCCGAGATCGAGGCGGAGGTGAAGAAGGCGTAGCCCGACGGGCCGAGCGCAGCATGCGTAGGCGGCGCGGGTGCAGCGACCTGCGCATCAAGGCGGGAGGTCGGTCATGACCGTGCGGCTGGAGTCGGTGACGTTCACGAGCGGAGACGGGGAGACGCGCGTCCCGTCGTACCTGGCGACGCCGGACCGCGACGGGCCCCATCCGACCGTGCTGATACTCCGGGGCGTAGCTGGACCAGACGACGGGTACACGGAGATTGCCCGGCGCCTCGCCGAGTGGGGCTATGTCGCTCTGGTACACGGGTGGAAGGTTCGTGGGACCGACCCGACGGATGAGTGCGTGTATTCCGATCTGCAGGGAGCGATGTCCTTCCTGGGATCGGTCGGACCGGCTGATCTCGAGCGCCTGGCCGTCTTCGGGTTCTGTCGCGGTGGGGTGCACGCGCTGATGGCAGCCCGAGCGCACGCGGAGATCCGCGTGATCGTCGTATTCCACGGCTTCGCCTTCCGGCCGGCGGGGGCTCAGCCAGGCGCCGAGCCCTACGATCTCGCCGCGGGGGTGAACGTCCCCATGCTGGTGCTGCATGGTACAGAGGACGAGCGGGCGCCCATGGCGGACATGCGTCGGATGGAGGGGCGGATGCGGGCCCTCGGCAAGGTCTGCACCTTCGTGTTCTACGAGTCCGCCCGCCACGGCTTCGCCGTGCGGACCCACCCTGGCTATGCCGAGGATGCGGCGCAGCAGAGCTTCGACGAGGCCAAGCGGTTCCTGGCGAGACATCTGCCCGTTACTGGACAGGATTGACGGCGGTGCGGGCCGATGCGCGCGGGAGAGGAGACGGGCACGAATGGCGAGCGACCGACGACGGCAGATCCGGCTGAGCCCCGACGAGCAGGCCGCGTTCTTCCGGGAACGCAAGAAGGCCGCCCTGGCCACCATCGACAAGGACGGCTTCCCCCACGTCGTGGCCATGAACTACCTCGCGCGGGACGGCGCATTCTACATGACCTCGTACGGGAAGGCGCAGAAGGTCGTCAACATCCGCCGGAATCCCAAGGTGGCGTTGATGATCGAGGCCGGCGACGAGTACGCCGAGCTGCGGGGCGTGATGATCCGGGGGCGCTGCGAGGTTCTCGAGGCGGAAACCAGCGTCAGGACGGTGTTCGAGGCGCGGGCGGGGGCGCAAGCGAGTGCGTCGCCGGTCCAGCCGGGAGCGCTGGCCAGCGCGCCGAAGCGCGTGGTGCTCAGGATCGTTCCGGAGAAGGTGGTCAGCTGGGACCACCGCAAGCTCGGCGGACGATACTGACCGACCCATCTCCGACGACGATCACGGGGATGACGCGATCCGCGGAGCTGTTCTGAGCCTCATCGACCGGCGGTTGGGTGCAGCACCGGCGTGAAGCCGCTGGCGAGCGCCCTCACCGACGTCGGTGGCGTGAGCACCTCGACGACGTCGGTCACGGTCCGCGCCTCGGGTCGCGTCCAGCCGCCGAACGAGAACGCGAGCATGCGGTCGCCGAGCACGAGTCGCGCTTGGCCGTCTGTGCCGATGACCACGGTGCCATCGGGCAGGGACTCGAGGTCGGCTCGCCAGGTCTTGCGGTCGCGGCCGCGGTCGATGCCGCTCCCTCGCCGCAGGCGTTCGCTCGTGAGCCGCCGATCGAGCTCGACGGCACGCAGCCCTGGATCGACGGCGTCGCGATACGAGCGATACATGTCACGCCGGCACGTCGCACAGGGACGGTGTCCGGCGGCCAGCGCGACCGCGTCGTCGAGGAAGAAGATCGGCGTCCAGCGATTGGGGCGGGCCAGCGGCACGCGCCAGTCGCGAAACGCGGTCAAGCAGGTGATCCACAGCGTCGAGCTGCGGTGGTGGCGCACGACCTGCTCGCGCTCGTCGACGATGCAGCCGCGGTTGCCGGTGAACAGGCCGCGGGCGCTCACCGCGTGCAGGTCCCCCCACGGATCCACCCGGTTGCGGCGCGGCATCACATCATCATGTCAGCCCGCCGCACCGTGCCGGGTAACCGAGGCTCCGGCCGACCGCCGCCCCCGAGGCGAGGTCACTACGCTCAATCGCAGGGCCTCGGGGACGGTCGGGCTCCTCGGCCAAGGCGACTCCTAGAGCACGAGCCCGGTGCGGATGGCGACCCCGGCCAGCAGGAGGCCCACCCCCAGCAGCGTGACCGCCACGATGTGATAGGCGAGAATACGCAGCGTCGCCGCCTCGAGCGTGGGCAGAACCCGAAGCCTCGCGTGAATGGCCAGCGCGACCGTCGCCGCCAGCAGCACCAGCTTGAGCAGGATGAGCCGCGCCTGCGGGGTGGACGGCGAGAGCCAGCCCGCGACCCGGGGCGCCCAGTGATACGCGAGCCCGAGCCCCGTCACGACCTGCACCAGCAGGGCGGGAATGCCCAGGCGCTCGAACCCCGACTCGAACTCCCGGATGATCCCGGGATCGCGCGCCCGCAGCGCCCGCGGCAGGACCGAGATCGAGAGCACCAGATGGCCGCCGACCCACACGGCGGCGCCGAGCAGGTGAAGCGCCACGAGCAGACGATATGTCATGTCTTGCGGAAGGCCGCCTCGTAGATCACCGGCGTCCGGCCGCCGGACAGGGCCCCCGCCGCCGGCCGATTGTACTCGCGGAAGGGGACGGCGGGATCCGGGGCGAAGCCGACGCCATTCAGCTCGGCGATGAGCTGGGCGTCGGTGAGAAAGCACTGCGGCTCGTCGGAGAATTGCGTGAACACGAAGGGCTCGCCCCTCACGCCCTCGGTTCCAGGCGGGAAGGTGTTCCGCGAGAAGGTGAACACGAACAACCCCGCCCCCGGCCTGGCCACCCGGGCCGCCTCGCCGACCGCCCGCCGGAACTCGACCGCGGAGCGCGCGAGGTTCCAGATGCCGTGCGCGATCACCAGGTCGAAGCTGCGGTCCCGCGCCGGAAGATAGTCCATCGGCGCGAGCATCAGACGAAGGCGATCGTCGAGTCCATCCTCCCGCACGCGCGTGGCGGCGGCAACGAGCATGGGCCACGAGAGGTCGACGCCCACGACCTTCCAGCCGAGCTGCGCGATCGGCAGCGCGTTGCGCCCCGCGCCGCAGCCGAGGTCGAGCGCGCGCGAGTGCCCGGGGCGACGCAGCTCCTCCTTCGCGAACGTCATCAGGACCGCGTTCGGAGCCGACTTCGCGAACCCGGCCACGGTATCGGAGGCGCTCCACTGCGAGCCGGCGAGAGGGTCCACGCCCGAAAGATACCACGCGAGAACTCCCGGGGCCCGAGGCATGATCGATGCGCGGGCCGCTCGATGGCCCCGGGAGGACACCATGGCGACTTCATCCGAGATGGCTCCGGCCGAATCCGTCTCTTCGGTTGGACTGGCCGCCTACCAGCAGGGCGCGGTGGTCAGCCGCACGCTCCTCAAGCGCGCGGGCGGGACCATCGCCCTGTTCGCGTTCGACGAAGGCCAGGCATTGAGCGAGCACACCGCGCCCTTCGACGCGCTGGCCCCGCGCGGTGAGCCGGCAGGAAAGGGGAACGCGTGAATCGGGGACGCCGACCTGCGCGCTTTTCCGGCCCGCTGCTCTCACGTCCCCAGGAGCTGTGGGCCGGGATGCCCCGGACCGTTTACGTGGCCCGTACTCCCTCTGTCGCGGTCAGGGTGTGAGATGCGCGGGCGGTCGCAAGGTTCCAACCTCGGCGGCGCCCTGGATTCCTCGGAGCAGGCGGCCGAACACCACGTGGTGCAGTGGCAGCACGGCGTACCAGTAGGCGAGCCCGAACAACCCGCGCGGCAGGAACCGGGCGGTCTGGACCAGGCGCACGCGGTCCGCCCGGCCGGACAGGGGCTCGATCGTGAACTCGAGCAGCGCCTGGCCGGGCAGCCGCATCTCCGCACGGAGCGCCAGGCGCCGCCCAGGCTCCACACCAGTCACCCGCCAGAAGTCGATCGCGTCGCCGTACGCGACGCGCTCGGCATCACGCCGCCCGCGGCGGAGGCCCGGCCCGCCTGCGAGGTGGTCGAGCGACCCCCGGAGCCGCCAGAGCCAGTCGGCGCCGTACCAGCCGGTGTCCCCGCCGAGGCGCGCGACGGCCGCGAACGTGTCGGGTGCGCTCGCCGCGACCTCGGTCTGGCGCCGGTCGGTGAACACCGTGCCGCCCGCCCAGTCGGGATCGCCCGGGATCGGGCCGGCATCCGACCAGCCGGTTTCCACCTGCCCACGCGCGGCCTGCGCGAGGGCCTCGCGAATCGCCTCGCGCACGCCGAGCAGCCGCTGGGGCATCAGCCGCGCCGTCTCGTCGTCACGGCAGACGACGGGGTTGCGCAGGCCCTCGGCGAGCGGCCGGGCGATCCGGTGGCTCATCGGCGTGACGAGGTGGATCCACAGCGAGCTCAGGCGCGGCGTGAGCACCGGGACCGGGATGACGAGCCGCCGACGGAGTCCGCGCTCCTCGGCCATGATCCGCATGAGGTCGAGGTAGCTGACGATGTCGGGCCCGCCGATGTCGAGGGTGCGGCCGACGGTGGCGGGCACGGCGAGGCACGCCACCAGGTACGCGAGGACGTTGGTGATCGCGATCGGCTGCGACGGGGTCGTCACCCAGCGCGGCGTGATCATGACGGGCAGGCGCTCGACGAGGTAGCGGAGGATCTCGAACGAGGCCGAGCCGGCGCCGATGATCATCGCCGCCCGCAGCACCGTGACGGGCACCGGCCCCGCGGCGAGCACCCGCTCGACCTCGCGGCGCGAGGAAAGATGCTCGCTCAGCCCCTGTCCTTGCTCGCCGAGGCCGCCGAGGTAGATGATGCGGCCGACGCCGGCACGCGCCGCCGCCCTCGCGAACGTCTCGCCCAGGCGCCGGTCGGCCTCCGCGTAGCTGGCGCCCGTGGCGGCCATCGAGTGCACCAGGTAGTAGGCGGCCGAGCAGCCGCGCAGCGCCGCCGTCGTCGCGCCGGCGTCGGCC
>Ga0207667_10003231_pt1 | contig 20114 bp, 13 predicted proteins | sample KBSCornC52_FD_184301 | JGI IMG/M metagenome (GOLD analysis project Ga0207667, IMG submission 184301) | Corn rhizosphere microbial communities from Kellogg Biological Station, Michigan, USA - KBS Corn C5-2 (SPAdes) (version 2) | ecosystem: Host-associated > Plants > Roots > Rhizosphere > Soil ...
GGATTGCGACATGGGCGCGCTGCCCCCGGTCTGCATGGCGTACGGGATGAAGACGTTCCTCGAGGAACGCCTTGTGCAGCAGCCGGAAGTCTATTTCGAGGCCGGCGACCACGAAGCACTGATCCATATGATGCAGGACGAATTCTAGGCGCTAATGGAGACGGCCGAGAGCGCACATTTCTCGCACAAGATGCAGGGGATGCAGTCCTGAGTGCTCGGCGCATGCTCGCGTGTCAACGCGTGAGCGACATGGTCGTGCGCGGGGTAGGCGGGTATTGTGTGCGGTAGTTAATTCGGTATGCGAAATTATTGCGCAGGGAATATTGGTCCGTGATTTGAATCGGACTACCGATTAGTTTTTGGATATCAGTCATCCGCCGGGCGCGTGCGGAAGCGGTGTCGGCCGACTCGAGGCAGGTGACCGGGGCATTGGAGGATCGATGCCGGCGGTGACATGGCGAAGGGATACATCCTGCCAGTTGCTTCCGGGGCGGATCAGTGTGGTGCGTCGAGGGAGATAAGCAGACGTATATGTTGGATTTACTCAATACCCGGGTTGGCATATATCAATACAAATAATTTACAAATAAATTACAAAAATTTGACTTTTCCTTGCAGGATTGTTTTCTCGAAGAAGCCCTCCAAACTTTGTATTCAGGCATCAAATAAAGTTTGACGTCGAAATTTTTTCCTTGCTATCTTCTACACCCAAGTGAACAGCGCCTTTGATACCACCGTGTAACGAGCGGTGAATCGTCATCCGAAACACGAGGTGGCAGAGGCGACGATTTGGTTCCGCCGCAATCCTATCAACTCAAGCTGCAGAAACTTGTAAACACGGGGATGAGCGGGTAGGCATTCGGAATGCCGCCATCCTCACTATTTCACGATATTAAATCGTGTTGTCCATATATTGAGGGGGTTCATCAGCTACCTTCATTCGGCGGAACTGCGTACGCGTCATGTTGCCGATCCGAGGCATTTCAGCCGGCGCCGCAAGCTGGACTTCGCCACACTGATCAGCTGGTTTCTCGGCTGCAACCGGGCCTGCGTTCAGACTGAGTTCGACCGCTTCTTCGTGGTGGTGCATAACCAGGCCGAACTGGTGCAAGGCGCAAGTGTCCCGGCACTTTCGAAAGCCCGGCAGAGCCTGCCCCACACCGTGCGACCGATCTGACGCAGCATCTGCTTGCGCTCGTCGATCAGCACATCGGCATGCCTCGCTGGTAGTGCGATGGCGTTGCGCCTGCCATCGATGATCTGACTCGCCTGCTTCGTCATATCGCTGATAGTGTCATCCGCTTCATGCCCGACCGTAGCCGACCTCGACCGCTGCAACCCAAGCCACACAAGGCATTCGCCTCCAAAGCCGTCACGTAGCTCTCCTTAAGTTGCGAGGATTGCCGCCCACTGATCATCCGTTTTTGAGCTTCATACGCCACGGCACATGAAAACTTGTTTGCTTATATCAAACAAATTTTGACGGAGCGATTCTGTCTTGCTATGTTTCCGCCACCCGATAACAAGAAACGAGCCGCCGCAACAACGCGGACGATAAGGTACTTCCCGAGGAGCCGGTAAGGCAGTCGCCGAAGATGTCGGCTGTCCTGGCTCGCACCTCGAGGTTGTCCCAGTCGGGCCAGCACAGGCAAAAGTTCTAGAGCAATCAAGAAATAAACATTTAGGCATCCAAAAAAATGCGTCTTTTGATTACGCAGGATATCGATCGCGGAAAAAACATTATTCCGCTGGGTGACCGCGTTTGCGGCGATCGAAATGAATTGGAAAGAAATTTGCTTGCTGTTCTGTAATAAATAACGATTGCGATTTTAAGAAAGCTTAAGCGCCCATGTGTTGAAGAATCGTTTATGTGCATTTGCGCGTTTTAGTGCATTGCACAGATTCGGGGCAACTTTTGCAAAAAATGGTGCGTCGTCGCTGTAAATCGAGCGGAGAAGTTCACAAGACTTTTCTTTGCACAACAGGGTGTGGTCTTACTGACGAGTGAGAAGGGGAAAATGAAACAAAGGGCATTGGCGTTGGCCATCAAAAGAATCCTTTGGGCTGAACTCGCGTTGTCGGCGGCTATCGCCGCTCCCGCGTTCGCGCAAAGCCAGCCGGCCACGACCGGTGGCACCGCTGCAACGACGACATCGGAAGTCGCACCGGCCGCGACGGACGCGGGCAACGTGACCAGAATGGAACGCGTAGAAGTCACCGGGTCGCTGATCCGCACGTCGGACAAGGTCGGCAACACGGAAGTGCAGACCATCACGCCGAGGGAGATCGAGCAGAGCGGCTACACGACGGTGGCGGACTTTCTGCGCGGTACGTCCGCGAACTCCGGCAGCAGCTGGGGACAAACGACGATGAACAGCTCCGCGCAGGGCGGCGGCGGCATTGCGTTGCGCGGGCTCAGCGAGAAATACACGCTGGTGCTGGTGGACGGTCAGCGGGTGGCGAACTACGGCAAGGCGGTGAACTTCACCGACACGTTCTTCGACGTCAACTCGATTCCGCTCAACATGGTCGACCACATCGACATCGTGAAGACCGGCGCGGTTTCGGTGTACGGCTCCGATGCGATCGCAGGTGTGGTCAACATCATCACGAAGAAGAACTTTCAGGGCTTGCAGATCGACGGCCAGCTCGGCAAGGCGCAGCATCCCGGCGACGCGCAAGGGAGTTTCAGCGTGCTCGGCGGCATCGGCGATCTGAACTCGGACCGTTTCAACGTGACAGCCGCGGCCAGCTACTACCGCGACAGCGGTTCGTCGCTCGCCGATCGCTCGCTCACCGCCAATCAGGACTTCAGCCAGTTCCCCGGCGGCCTCGCCGGCCCGCTCGGTCCGAACCAGCAGTCGTACTGGACGGCGCCCGACGGCACCAAGGTCGCGCTCAGCCCGTGCCCGCCCGGCAGCGTGTCGGCGAACGGCGGCTCGACGTGTAAATCGAATCCCGCCAGCACTACTTCGCTGGTTCCGGGCATCACGCGCTTGAACGCGAAAGTGCGCGGCACCTTCAAGATCAACGACGATGTGCAGGCCTACGCCGACTTGTGGGTGAGCCGCAACGAAACGGTGCAGAACGAAGGTCCGGCCGCGCTCTCCAGCGCGACCAACGCGTTCAATCCAGCGACCGGTTCGGCGTTGCCGCTCTCGCGCACCGTCTCGGCAAGCAACCCGTACAACCCCTTCGGCGTCGCGACGCCGATCAGCTACACGTTCCCGAATACGGTTTCGGCCGATACGGTATCGACTTTCTGGCGTGCCTCGACGGGCGTGAAGGGTTCGTTCACCACGAAGAAGTTCGGCGACTGGGACTGGTCCGCGGATTACGGCCACTCGCAAAGCACGGTCGACACCACCTACCGGAACATGCTGAACGTGGCCGGCGTGGAGAGCATCCTGCAGAACGGCAGCTTCAATTTCTCGAATCCTTCGGCCACGCCGAATGGCTTGAACGGCGTGTTCCAGAACGACTACGAGCAGGCGATCTCCAAGCTCGACAGCGTGACCGCCAAGACCTCGACCGGCAACCTGTTCAATCTGCCGGGCGGCCCGGTCGGCGTCGGCTTCGGCACGGAGTTCCGTCACGAGAGTTCGCTGATCAACTCGCGCACCTACACCTCGCAGGGCATCACCGCGCCGGCCAACATTCAGACGGTCAACGGTTCGCGCAACGTGGCCGCCGTCTACTACCAGGTCGACATTCCGATCATCCGCAACCTGACGTTCACGCAGGCGGGCCGTTACGACCACTACAGCGATTTCGGCGGTGCGTTCTCGCCGAGCTTCGCGCTGCGTTTCCAGCCGGTGCAGGCGCTCACGACCTACGCGTCGTACAGTCGCGGCTTCCGTGCGCCGACGCTCGTTGAAAACTCGCAGGCGGTTTATCTCGGCCACCAGAACCTGGTCGATCCCAACGATCCGAGTGGCGTACCGACCAAGCACTTCACGACCGAGCAGACCAACGGCAATCCGAATCTGCAGCCTGAGCACACCAAGAACTACAACATCGGCTTCCAGCTCTCACCGGACTCGTCCACGGATATCGGCGCGGCGTTCTACAAGATTCACATCGACGGCGTGATCGGCGTCAACGATCCGAACGCGGTGATGGATGCGAACAACCCGGCCACGGTAATCCGCAATCCCGACGGCTCGGTGGCCTACATCAAGCAGCAGTTCGTCAACCTCGGCTCGCTCGACACCGACGGCTTCGACATGAATTTCCGCAAGTCGGTCGGCACGAAGTACGGCACCTTCACACTGGCGGGCGACTGGGCGTACGTGTGGCACTTCAAGCTGAACAGCCCGGGCGCGCCGACTCAGGACTTCGCCGGCAACAACCTCGCGCTGCTGCAACCGTTCGGCGCCAGCAATCCGCGCTGGAAGGGCAATACGAGCTTGAGCTGGGACTACCGTAAGTTCACCACCACGCTGACCTGGCAATACACCGGCCCGTACACCAATGCGGTGGCGGCCGAGTTCGGCGACGGCGGCACGTTGTCGGTCGCCTCGTATAGCCAGTTCAACCTGATGGCGACGTATCGCGGCTTCAAGCATTGGACGATCTACGGCGGCATCAACAACATTTTCGACCGCAAGCCGCCGTTCGACGTGGAGTGGCAGGCCACCCCGGATATCACCGGTTACGACCAGTCGCTTTACACCAATATCGGCCGCTTTTTCCAGGTCGGCGCGACGTACCGCTTCTGATGCACCAGCAGTCCGTTTAGTCAGTCGGCCGCTCCGGCTCCGTCATCGAGACCGGAGCGGCTTGCCTTTGTTAGACACGCAATAAGGAGTTCCCCGTGATCAATACCCTTATCAACTATTCAGTTCAATCGATGGGCCTGATTCCCTTGCTGGCCTTCATCTTCCTGCTGGGCATCTCGATTATCGTCGAGCGCTTCATATTCTTCTCGCGAGCGGTCAAGGCGGGCAAGACGCTCGAGCATGATCTGAAGATGGTCGAGCCGGCCAATCTGGGCGACGCGCAGAAGGTCGCCGAACACTATAAGCAAACCGTGCAGGGCGAACTCGTCAAGAGCGCGCTGAAGGTGCAGGGCAAGCCGGAAGCGGTGGTGGAGCGCGAACTGGAGGAAACCATCATGTTCCAGATGCCGCGCCTCGACCGCAATCTGTGGATTCTCGATACGGCGGTGACGCTCGGCCCGCTGCTCGGCCTGCTCGGCACGATCATCGGCATGGTCGAGTCGTTCAACGTGCTTGGCGCGAGCGGCACCTCGAACCCGAACGGCGTGACGGGCGGCATCGGCCACGCGCTGACGGCCACCGCGTGCGGGCTGACCATTGCGATCATCTGCGTGATCTTCCTGAACTACTTCAACAAGCGCATCCGCATGACGGCCAATCAGTTCGACCTGATCAAGTCGCTGCTCGTGTCGCGCTTCGCCGCCTGAAGAACCGTCAAGGAGAAGGATCATGCGTAACCATCGCAGCCATTACCTGGGCGCGGAAGAGAAGGCGCGCATCGAGATCATTCCGATGATCGACATCATGATGTTCCTGCTGGTGTTCTTCATGCTCGCGACGCTGAAGATGATTCAGGGCGCGGGCATCAAGCTCGATCTGCCGCAATCGAGCACGGCGGAGCAGTTGCAGCAGACGGTGAAGGTGTCGATCGGCGTCACCAAAAGCGACGAGATTTATCTGGATGCGAAGCCCGTCACGCCGAATGAGTTGACCGCGCATCTGGAAGGGCTCGTCCACGATTCGAAGAAGGTCGACGTGGCGATCGCCGGCGACGAAGGCACGAGCTACAAGAACATCGTCAAGGTCATGGACTTGGTGCGCGCGGCGGGCATCAGCTCGGTAGCACTTGCGACCAATCCGACGACATGAACTCTCCGGTACTCGACATGAAAGACCCGCGAAGTCGCCTGAACGGCGCACTCTGGGCAGAGTCCACGCCGGCGCATCATGGCCGCATGTCCATGAAGACGGCCGTGGGAGTGGCGCTCGTGGTCGAGCTGCTGATCGTCGCCGGACTTTCGCAGGTGAGCTTCAGGCAGGAGCCGCCGCCCGCGCGCAAGGTGATGCAAGTGGAGATGGCCCCGCCACCACCACCGCCGGAAGTGAAGAAGATCGAGCCGCCGTCCGCGCCCACGCCGGTCAAGCCCGTGCCCAAGCAGGTGCAGCCGAAGCCGCTGCCGACGCCCAAGCCGCCGCCGGCGATGCCGTCGCCCACGCCGAAGCCCGCCAATATCGCACCGGCTGCCAATCCGAACGCGAATGCGCCCGCGCTCGCGACGGCGAACGCCACGCCCGGACAGGCCACGGCTCCGGCCGCGCCGCCCGTGCCCGCGGCGCCGCCCGCGCTGCATGGCGTGGTCGACGGTCGCGGCCATTGTCAGGCCGTGCAGCCTCAGATTCCGCGCCGCGCGTTGCAGGAGGGCCTCTCGGCGACCGTGATCGCGCATCTGTCGATCAGCCCGGACGGTAGCGTGAACGACGTGAAGATCGTGCGCGTCACGCCGCCCACCTCGGTGTTCAACGAGGCGGTCATCAGCGCGGCGAAGTCGTATCGATGCGAGAAGAACGCGGAGGCTTACGTCGGTGAAGTGGCGTTCTCGTTCAAGACCGCCGCGAGCGACGACGACCAGTAAGCACGGCGCGCGGGCGGCAACGCGCGTCTGTGAAGGGAGCGCGAGCGACGGCCGCAAGCCGTCCTTGCGCCGGTTCGGTGTAGCGCAAGACGTACCAAGCCGGCCTGCGAGCCGGCGCCTATCCACACGCAATCACACGCATTCCGAAGATGAGACTTGTGAAGTTTCGCTGGCCGCGCGTCGTGCCCCCGCTAACGCGCGTGCCACTGCCGAGCCTGAGCGCGGCATGGATGATGGCCCTAGCCGCGACTCTGGCTTTGAGCGGGGCGCCCGCGCAGGCGAGGCCGTCGATCGCTCAATACGACGAGCCCAAATACCCGGCCGATTTCGCGCACTTCGACTACGCCGATCCCAGTGCGCCCGCCGACGGCGCGCTCAGCTTCCAGAACTACGACGAGCTGCAAACCTACGATTCGCTGAATCCATTCCTCGTGCGCGGCGCGCCGGCTCCCGATATCCGGCACTTGATGTTCGACACGTTGATGCAGCGCAGTTGGGACGAACTGGCCTCCGAGTACCCGCTGATTGCGGATGACGTGGAAGTCGCCGCCGACCTGGGTTCGGCGACCTTCCACATCAACCCGGCCGCGCGCTTTTCGAACGGCGACCCGATCACCGCGGCGGACATCAAATACTCGTTCGATACGTTGACGAGTCCGCAGGCTTCGCCGATGTTCAACGCGGAGTTCGCGGTGATCAAACGCGCGGTCGTGGTGGACAACGCAACCGTCCGCTTCGAATTCAAACATGGGGAACGCTCGGCGCCGCTGATTGCCGGCGATTTGCCGATCTTCTCGCGCAAGTGGGGCATGCGCGCCGACGGCACGCGCCCGCCGTTCGATCAGATCGCCTCGGAGGCGCCGATCGCGAGCGGCCCGTACCTGATCGAGTCGCGCAAGAACGACAAGCAGATCACCTTCCGCCGTAATCCGAACTATTGGGCCGCGAATCTGCCGTCGCGGCGCGGTATGTACCGTTTCGCGAGTATTACGTTCAAGCTGTACCGCGATCACTACACGCAACTCGAAGCCTTCAAGGCCGGCGACGCCGACGTGGTCGTCGAATACAGCGCGACGCAGTGGGCCCGCAAGTACGTCGGCAAGAACTTCACGAACGGCATGCTGAAAAAGGGCGAATTCGCTGACGGCCCCGCACAGATGCAGGGCATGCTGATCAATCAGCGCAAGCCGATGTTCCGGGACGTGCGCGTGCGCCACGCGCTGAGCATGGCCTTCGATTACGACTGGATGAACCGCATGATGTTTCACGGTCAATACCGGCGCACGCATAGCTATTTCGATGCGAGCCCGTTCGGCGCGACCGGCCTGCCCGGATCCAAGGAACTCGCGCTGCTCGAACCGTATCGCGACAGCGTGCCGCCCGAGGTATTCGGGCCGATGACGAAGCAGCCCGACACCATCGCGCCGAATTCATTGCGCGGCAATCTGCGCGTCGCACGCGATCTGCTTGCGCAAGCCGGCTGGCACTACCGCGACGGCGCGCTGCGCGACGCGAAGGGCACGCCGATGACCATCGAGATCATGGACGATCAGCCCGGCATGGATCGCCTGATCCTGCCGTACATGCAGGCGCTCGGCGTGCTCGGCATAGAGGCGCACATGCGCGAGATCGACAGCGCGTTGTACCAGAAGCGCCTCGACAACTTCGAATTCGACATGACGACCTTCATCTATCCGCCGGTGACGATTCCCGGCGCGGAGCTGCAACGCCGCTTCGGCAGCGCGGCGGCTTCGCAGATCGGTTCGGAAAACTATCCGGGCATCCGCTCGAAGGCGGTGGACGCGCTGATTCGCGCCGCGCTTGCCGCCACCACGATCGGAGACCTGCAAGCGGCGACTCGCGCGCTCGATCGCGTGCTCATCAACTCGTATTACCTCGTGCCCGAGTACTACGCGCCGGGCGCGCGCATCGGCTACAAGGCCAGGATGGGATTTCCAAAGATCGTGCCGGCGACCTACCAGTACGAGGATTGGGTCATCAGCTACTGGTACGCGAAGCCGCAAGCGGCGCAGATCCCAGCGGCCACGGCGCATTGAGCGACAGAGGAACAGCATGCTTGCCTACATTCTCAGACGATTGCTGTTGATGGTGCCCACGCTGCTCGGCGTGATCACGCTGACCTTCGTCGTCACGCAGTTCGTGCCGGGCGGGCCGGTCGAACAGGTGATGACGCAACTCCGCCACGGCACTGGCCGTGGCGGAGAGGCCGGGGCGGGCGGCGGCGGTTATCACGGCAGCCAGGGCGTCGATCCGCAGCAACTCGAGCAGATCAAGAAACAGTTCGGTTTCGACAAGCCGCCGCTCGAACGCTATCTGCTGATGCTCAGGCACTACGCGACGTTCGACCTCGGCCAGTCCTACTACCAGCACGACAGCGTGTGGCAGGTGATTCGCTCGAAGCTGCCGGTCTCGGTCACGCTCGGCCTGTGGGCCGTGTTGCTCACGTATCTGATCTCGGTGCCGTTGGGGATCGCCAAAGCGGTGCGAAACGGCTCGCGCTTCGATACCGTGACGAGTGTGCTGGTGCTGGCCGGTTACGCGATTCCGGGCTTCGTGCTGGGCGTCTTGCTGCTGATGCTGTTCGGCGGCGGCACGTTCTGGCAGGTGTTTCCGATGCGCGGCCTCACGTCGGATAACTTCGGCGAGTTGAGCGCATTGGGCCAGGCGCTGGATTATCTGAGGCACATCGTGATGCCGGTCACGGCCTCGGTGGTCGGCAACTTCGCGATCGTCACGATTCTGACCAAGAACACTTTTCTGGAAGAAATCGGCCGGCAGTATGTGCTGACCGCGCGCGCGAAGGGCGCGCCGCAGCGCGACGTGCTGTGGAAACACGTGCTGCGCAACGCCGCGATTCCGTTGCTGACCGGCTTGCCGGCGGCCTTCGTCGGCGCGTTCCTGAACGGCAATCTGCTGATCGAAACACTGTTCTCGCTCGACGGCATGGGCCAACTCTCCTACGACTCGGTGATTCGTCGCGATTACCCCGTGGTGCTCGGTTCGCTGTTTCTGTTCACGCTGATCGCCCTCATCACCAAACTCATTGCTGACGTCTGCTATGTCCTCGTCGACCCCCGCATCCAATTCAACCGCCTGGACCGCTGACGCGTCCGGCGCGGCGCACGCGGCATCGCCGTCTCCGTGGCGGCGCACGTGGCTGCGCTTCAGGCGGCAGCGTCTGGGCTACTGGAGCCTCGTGATCTTCGTGTCGCTGTTCGTGCTCAGCCTGCTCGGCGAGGTGCTGTCCAACGATCGCCCGCTCGTCGTGCGCTACGACGGCCACTACTATTTTCCGATCGTGAAGGACTATTCGGAGACCCTGTTCGGCGGCGATTTTCCGGCGAGCGCGAATTACCTCGATCCGTATATCCGTTCGCGGCTCGAATCGAACGGCAACTTCGCGGTCTATCCGCCGAATCGTTTTCACTACGACACCATCGACTACTTCGCCGCGCATCCGTATCCGGCGCCGCCCACGTCGAGCAACTGGCTCGGCACCGATCAGTACGGCCGCGATGTGCTCGCCCGTTTGCTGTATGGCTTCCGCTTGTCGGTACTGATGGCGCTGGCGTTGACCGTGTCCGGCGTGGTGATCGGCGTGACGGCGGGCGCCGTGCAGGGCTTTTACGGCGGACGCACCGATCTGATCGGCCAGCGTCTGATCGAAATCTGGAGTTCGATGCCCGACCTGTACCTGCTGATCATTTTCGGGTCGATCTTCGAGCCGACTTTATGGCTGCTGTTCATCCTGCTTTCGTTGTTCGGCTGGCTCGTGCTGTCGGACTACGTGCGCGCCGAATTCCTGCGCAACCGTTCGCTCGATTACGTGAAAGCGGCGCGCACGATGGGTCTCGGCAACTGGCAGATCATGTGGCGTCATGTGTTGCCGAACAGTCTCACGCCGGTGATTACGTTTCTGCCGTTTCGCATGAGCGCGGCGATTCTCTCGCTGACGAGCCTCGACTTTCTCGGCCTGGGCGTGCCGCCGCCGACGCCGAGCCTCGGCGAGTTGCTGCAGGAAGGCAAGAACAATCTGGACGCATGGTGGATCTCGATGTCCGCGTTCGCCGCGCTGGTGATCACGCTGCTGCTGCTGACCTTCGTGGGCGACGCGTTGCGCAATGCGCTCGACACGCGCTCGCGCGGTTCGGCGTTCGGCGGAGGTCCGCGATGAGCGACGCAGTGCCGAGCCGCCCCTTGCTGGAAATCGACCGCTTCTCCGTGCGTTTCGGCGACACGATCGCGGTGCATGAATTGAGCCTCTCGATCGCGCGCGGCGAGCGCGTGGCCCTGGTCGGCGAGTCGGGTTCGGGCAAGAGCGTGACCGCGTTATCCATCTTGCGTCTCGTGGAGCAAGCCGAATTGAGCGGCCGCATGTTGCTCGACGGCGACGACCTGCTGCAAAAAACCGAGCAGCAGATGCGCGGCATTCGCGGCGCCGATGTGGCGATGGTGTTTCAGGAGCCGATGACGGCGCTCAATCCGCTCTTCACGATCGGCAAGCAGATCGCCGAGAGTCTGCGCCTGCACGAAGGTTTGCGGCCGAACGCGGCGCGCGAACGCGGCATCGAGTTGCTCAGGCGCACGGGCATTCCCGAGCCGGAACGACGCATCGACAGTTTTCCGCATCAACTGTCGGGCGGCCAGCGGCAGCGCGCAATGATCGCGATGGCGCTCGCGTGCCGTCCGCGTTTGCTGCTCGCTGACGAGCCGACCACCGCGCTCGACGTCACCGTGCGCCAGCAAATCGTCGAGCTGTTGCTCGCGTTGCAGGAACAGGAAGCCGCCGACCGCGGCATGGCCGTACTGCTGATCACGCACGACCTGAACCTGGTGAAGCGCTTTGCGCAGCGCGTGGCCGTGATGGAAAAGGGCGTGCTGGTGGAGACCAACACGACCGGCGCGTTGTTCGCCGCGCCGCAGCATGCGTATACGCGCCGGTTGCTCGACAGCGCGCCGCAACGGGCCGTCGAGCCGGTGGCCGCCGGCGCGCAGACGATCCTCGATGTGCAGGATCTCGCGGTCGATTACCGCATTGCGGGGAAGGGCTGGCGCGCGGCGCTCGGCAAGACGACGTTCCGGGCTGTACACGACCTGAAGCTGAACCTGAGGCGAGGCGAAACACTCGGGATCGTCGGCGAGTCGGGCTCGGGGAAATCGACTTTGGCGGCGACCGTGCTCGGCCTGCAGCGGCCGGCGGCCGGTTCGATCGAGATCGACGGCAAGCCGCTAGACGCGCTGCGGACGACGGGCGGCCGGCGCGCGCTGTACGGCAGGATGCAGGTCGTGTTCCAGGACCCGTTCGGCTCGCTGTCGCCGCGGATGACGGTCGAGCAGATCGTCGGTGAGGGACTCGCGGTGCACCAGCCGCAGGTGGCCGGAGGCGCGAGGCGTGCGCGGATCGCCGCGCTGCTTCAGGAGGTCGGCCTGCCGGCCGAGTCGATGCTGCGTTATCCCCACGAATTCTCCGGCGGCCAGCGGCAGCGGATCGCGATCGCGCGCGCGCTGGCGGTGGAGCCGGAACTGCTGGTGCTCGACGAACCGACGAGCGCGCTCGACGTATCGATCCAGAAGCAGGTGCTGAATCTGCTGACGAATCTGCAAAAGAAGTACAAACTCAGCTACCTGTTCATCACGCACGATCTGGCGGTGATGCGCGCGATGGCCCACCGGGTCGTCGTGATGAAAGCGGGGCGCGTGGTCGAGGAGGGCGATACGCTCGACGTGCTGCATGCGCCGTCCCATCCGTATACACGCGCGCTGCTTGCATCGTCGATGCTGGCTCCGGGGCGCGGTCCGCAAGAGAGAACCGATGATTGACGTGAATCGGGCGCAGCGCGCCCAGGCCGCCCGCGTGCCGTGCGGCGGTGCCGATGCCATCGTGCGGTCCCGCGCCGGAACGCTGGCGGTTCGCTGACGCATGTCGATGCCGTCATTCTTCATCGATCGTCCCGTCTTTGCGTGGATCGTCGCGCTCGCGATCGTCGTCGCGGGCGTGCTCGCGATTCCGCAGCTTCCGATCGCACAATATCCGCGCCTTGCGCCGCCGCGGGTCGTGATCACGGCCGCGTATCCGGGCGCGTCGACCGAGACGGTCGACGGCGACGTCGGCAGCATCATCGAGGAAAGCCTCGACGGCGCCGACGGGCTCCTGTACTACGGGACGAGCAGCGACGGTCACGGCAACCTCGAGATCGACGTGACGTTTTCGCCCGGCACCGATCCGGACATCGCGCTCGTCGACGTGAACAACCGGCTGAAGCAGGTCGAGTCGCGGTTGCCGCAGCAGGTCGTCCAGCAGGGGATCGGCGTGTTCAAGGCCGCGAACACGTTCCTGATGCTCGTCACGCTGACGTCGACCGACGGCACGCGCGATTCCGCGCAGCTCGGCGATTACCTGAACCGCTACGTGCTGCGCGAACTGAAGCGTGCGCCGGGCGTCGGCGCAGCCGAGCTGTGGGACGCCGACCAGGCGCTGCGGGTCTGGCTCGATCCGCACAAGCTACGTGAATACGGTGTCGGCGCCGACGACGTGATCGCGGCGATCGGTACGCAGAACGCGACGGTGACGGCCGGTGCGATCGGCGACGCGCCGTTCCCGGGCGGCCAGCAGCTCACCGCGTCGATCGTCGTCAAGGGACAGCTCGCGTCGCCGGACGAGTTCGGCCGGATCGTGCTGAAGTCGAAGACGGATGGTTCGGCGGTGCGCGTCGCCGACGTCGCGCGTGTCGAAATCGGTCGCGACGACTACTCGTTCTATTCGCGGCTGAACGGCCGGCCGGCGGCGACCGTCGGCATCCAGCTCGGCCCGCGCGGTAACGCGCTCGAAACGTCGAACGCAATTCGTGCGCGGCTCGCCGAGCTGTCGAGGGTGTTGCCGCCGGGCGTGGCGATCGAGGTTCCGTTCGACGGTGCGCATTTCGTGAAGATCGCGATCCGGGAGGTCGTGCTGACGCTCGTCGAGGCGGTCGTGCTGGTGTTCTGCGTGATGTGGCTGTTCCTGCGCGACCTGCGTTACACGCTGGTGCCGACTGTCGTGATTCCCGTCACGCTGATGGGCGCGTTCGTCGTGATGTGGGCGTTCGGACTGTCGATCAACGTGTTCACGATGTTCGGTCTCGTGCTGGCGATCGGCATCCTCGTCGACGACGCGATCGTCGTCGTCGAGAGCGTGCACCGGGTGATGGAGGAGGGCGTCTCGCCGCGAGACGCCACGCGCCGGGCAATGAAGCGGATCGGCGGGGCGATCGTCGGCGTGACCGCGGTGCTGACCGCCGTATTCGTGCCGATGGCGTTCTTTCCGGGCACCGTAGGCGGCATCTACCGGCAGTTCGCGGTGGCGATGATCGCGTCGATGCTGGTGTCGTCGTTCATGGCGCTGTCGCTCACGCCCGCGCTGTGCGCGAACCTGCTGAAGCCGGTCGCGCGACACGACGTCGGAACCGGCCGCGCGCGGCGACGCGGCATCGGCGCGCGTCTGGCCGACCGGTTCGGTGCGGCCTTCGCACGCGTCGAAACCGGTTATCGCCGCATCGCCGTGTTCGCCGTGCGGCGCACCGGCCTGGTCGTGGCGGTCTATGCAGCGCTCGTGATCGCATGCGGGCTGCTGTACTGGATGATGCCGGGCGGCTTCCTGCCGACCGAGGACCAGGGGCAACTGCAGGTGATGATCCAGTTGCCGGCAGGCGCCACGCAGGCGCGCACGCTCGCGGTCGCCGAGCGTGTCGAGGCGATCCTGCGCGCGGAGCCGGCGATCGCGAACGTGACGAGCGTGATCGGCTGGAGTTTCGCGGGCAGCGGGCAGAACGTCGGGATGGCGTTCGTGGAGCTGAAGGACTGGGCGCAGCGCGACGTCGACGCAATGGGGTTGCGCGACCGGCTCAACGGGCGTTTCGGCACGATCCTCGACGGCGACGTGGAGGCGTCGCTGCCGCCGTCGGTGCGCGGTATCGGGCATTCCGACGGATTCACGTTCCGGCTCGAGGATCGGGGTGGTGTCGGGCTCGACGCGTTGAAGGCGGCTCGCGAGCAGCTATCCGAACGCGCGAAGGCGGATTCGTTGCTCGCCGCCGTGCATTTCGAAGACCTGCCGGACGCGCCGCGTATCGAACTCGATGTCGATCGCGCGAAGGCGTATGCGCTCGGCGTACCGTTCGAACGGATCGCGGGGTTGCTGGGCGGCACGTTCGGCTCGAACTACATCAACGATTTTCCGGCGTCGGGCCGGATGCGGCGGGTGATCATCGAGGCCGACCCGGCCGCACGCGCGACCGATGCGCAACTGATGGCGCTGACGGTGCCGAACCGCACCGGCGACATGGTTCCGCTGTCGGCCATCGCTGCACCGCACTGGACGATCGGCCCGGTGATGTTGAATCGTTACAACGGCTATCCGTCGCTCGACATCAGCGGCCGGGCGGCACCCGGCACGAGTTCGGGCGCGGCGATGGCGGAGATGGAGCGGCTCGCCGGTGCGTTGCCGGCCGGGATCGGCTTCGACTGGGTCGACGCGGCGCGCGAGGAGCAGGTTGCCGCGCGGCAAACGCCGTTGCTCGTCGGGCTGTCCGTGCTCGCGGTTTTCATGGCGCTTGCCGCCCTGTACGAAAGCTGGTCGATTCCGCTGTCCGTGCTGACGATCGTGCCGCTCGGCATGATCGGCGCGATCGCGGCGGTGCTCGCGCGCGGCATGCCGAACGACGTGTACTTCAAGGTCGGGATGATCACGGTGGTCGGGCTGGCGGCGAAGAACGCGATCCTGATCGTGCAGTACGCGCGCGATCTGGCCGGGCGTGGCGTGCCGTTGCGGCAGGCGGTGATCGACGCGGCTGCCGCGCGGTTCCGGCCGATCGTGATGACGTCGATGGCGTTCCTGCTCGGGGTCGTGCCGCTCGTGCTGGCGACGGGCGCGGGTGCGGAAAGCCGGCGTTCGATCGGCACGGGCGCGTTCGGAGGCGTGCTCGCGGCAACGATGTTCGGGCTCGTGTTCGCGCCGGTGGCGTTTCGGGTGGTGGTGTCCGTGGGCCGGCGCGGCCGGCACGCCGCGGTGACGAGGCGCGAGGCGCGGCGGGCAGGAACGGTTGTGGATCTGGAGACTGATTGACGGTCGCGACGGGTTATTGGCGGCGGGATCAGGGATAGGGGGATGTCATTGCTGTATTTGACATAATGATGATTATCAGCCGAGCGGATTGTAGTGGCTAGATTGAAATGTCCGCTTTGGGGGTGCGGCGGAATTCTTGGACTATCAGGAGCTAGTCCATGTACTCATACGAAGAACGCATCCGAGCAGTCAAGCTCTACTTGAAGCTTGGAAAGCGCCTTACCGCGACCGTTCGTCAACTAGGCTATCCCACAACGAAATCGCTCGAACGCTGGTATCAGATGTACGAGCGATGTCTGGACTTGCCGAAGGCACGTATCTGCCTGCGGCCGCGCTATTCGGCAGAACAAAAAAAGGCGGCCACAGACCACTATATGACCCATAGCCAGTGTCTGGCAGCAACGACAAAGGCTTTGGGGTATCCGGGACGCGGAACGCTCGTCGCTTGGCTCGACGAGCTGCATCCTGCGCGAAAGAAACGCGTTCTCGGAAAGGCGTCGGGTATTCGGTATACACCAGAGCTCAGGCAGACAGCGGTCATCGATCTATGCACTCGACGAGAAAGCGCAGAGGAAGTTGCTAAAACGATTGGCGTGAGCCGCCCAACGCTGTACAACTGGAGAAATCGGTTACTTGATCAGGAGGCCGTTTCAGCCATGACACGCCGCAACGATCCGCCGCAAACCTCGGAGAAAGCGACGCTGGAGCAGCAGATCGAATCACTCCGACGAGACATTCGAAAGCTCCAGATCGAACACGACATTCTGAAGAAGGCCAATGAAATAATAAAAAAAGGCCTGGGCGTCGACCCGCAACTCCTGACGAATCGGGAGAAGACGGCGCTGGTTGATGCCCTGAAACAGACGTACACGCTGCCGGAGCTCTTTGCTGAACTGGGGCTCGCCCGTAGCTCCTACTTCTATCACCGGGCACGGATACAAGCTGCCGACAAGTATGCCGGTGTCCGCCTTGCCATCGCAGATATCTTTGAACTGAATCACCGCTGATACGGATATCGCCGAGTGCGGGCGGCACTTGGCAGGCAGAAAGTCTTCATCTCGGAGAAGGTCGTTCGGCGCTTGATGAAGCAGGAACAGCTAAGCGCAGCCACAACGAGGCGACGCCGATACGGCTCTTACGCCGGAGAAATAGGTCCGGCTCCTGAGAACCTTATCAACCGGGACTTTCGCGCCGCAGCACCGAATGAAAAGTGGCTCACAGACATCACAGAGTTCCAGATTCCGGCCGGTAAAGTCTATCTGTCGCCGGTCATCGATTGCTTCGATGGACTGGTGATCAGTTGGTCGATCGGTACGCGACCAGACGCCGAGCTTGTGAATACGATGCTCGATGCTGCCATCGAAGCAATCGGTAGCAGCACGGCCGGCCTGTGGTCCATTCAGATCGCGGTGCGCATTATCGCTGGCCAGGCTGGCTTACCCGGATACGTGAGGCCAGGTTGATTCGCTCAATGTCGCGCAAGGGCTGCTCGCCCGACAACGCGGCGTGCGAAGGCTTCTTTGGACGGCTGAAAACGGAACTGTTTTACTCTCGGGACTGGCAGACCGTCAGCACCGACCAGTTCATTGAGGTCGTTGACTCGTACATTCGCTGGTACAACGAGAAACGGATCAAGATCTCGCTTGGCGCACTCAGTCCGATTGAATACCGGGAGAGCCTCGGGCTGACGACATAAACCAGTCCAAGAATTCCGCCGCACCCCCTCTAGGCAAAGTTGAAATGTCGTAGTCCGAGGGTTTAAGCGCATGCTGGCGGCGGTTTGGACTGCCGGAGCGCATCGTGGGCCATCCTGGACTGATCACCATGAGCATGCGGGAGCTGGATCGTTTAAAGGTCGTAGAAGCCGTGATCGAGCAGCGTCTGATGCCTTGGCGAGCCGCAGAGCGGCTTGGGATCAGTCGACGACAGATTGAACGGCTGGTCGCCCGGTATCGTGCAGCTGGCCCGGCCGGGCTGCTTTCGCAGCGCCGTGGCCACGCGAGCAACCATCAACTGCCTTGAGCCTGATTCGGGAGCGCTACGCCGATTTTGGGCTGACGCTGGCCTGCGAGAAGCTTTGGGAATGCCACGGGCTGGAGTTGTCGAAGGAAACGGTCAGGAACTTGATGACAGACCCTGGGCTCTGGATACCGCGCCGGCAACGACCGCCCAAGGTCTACCAGCCGCCAGCACGGCGGGCCTGCTTGGGCGAACTGATCCAGATCGATGTTTGTGACGATCGATCGTTCGAATCGTGGGTGAGGGGAGCTTCGCCTCACGTGCCATAAAGAACTTCAAAATCTGACGCCCGATGCGCAACGCAGTCCAGCGTACTCGCGCAAGGTTTCCTGGCGCCCAAAAAAATGATTTTGGATCCCATGCTAATTCAAGTTGCCTTCGATACTGAATGAGAGAATTATTAGGCACTTGCAATTTCTACTGCGTCACGGATTTTGAGTTGATCCATCTAATCGCAAGCGCGATTACCACTACCACGACGACGCTCGATATAAAAAACGAGGCGACCAACTGCACTGGTAGATCATCTCTGAGTCGTCTATAAATAATAATTGGAACAGCACCGACAGAAAGTATCCCGAGTACATAATGAAGCAATGTCAAACAACGACTGATTTGATTGTTTCGCCGGCTGTTTGGCACGCGCTCTTTTATGACAATAAATATGCAGACGCATCCTACAACTGACATGCCAAGGAGGTAAGCCGCCGCCGATCCGATTATTATTTGAAGTATATGCGCCATTCGTCACCTCTTAGACGGAAACCGTGCATTGAACCACGTTCCAATATCGATCAAGGCTTGGGTTTCAGCACCGGCAAGACCACCCGCAGCAGCTGCGCCGATTGGACTAGATCCAACGGCCGCTGCCCCGATTCCGGTCAACGCGCCCACTGCCCCTGCGCCAGCGGCTAAGCAAACTTGACCCGGATTAATACCATGGTTCCCGGTTAGCCACTGGCCAGCCGCATTTCCTGCGGCGCCGGAGATTGCACCGGTTGCCATCGTTGCCGACGCACCGAGCGTGAGGCCTGAAAGTCCTCCTACGAGGCCACCGACAACCGTAGAGACAGCGATATCGGAGAAAGTGCCCCCTGCAAATAGGCGGTTAACCCGCCTGCGACGCCACCGATTGCGGCCCCTACTCCAGCCGCCCCCAATTTAGGATGAATTCCCCATAAGTTCGACGACAGATTGAACGGCTGGTCGCCCGGTATCGTGCAGCTGGCCCGACCGGGCTGCTTTCGCAGCGCCGACGGTCGCGCAGCGCGATCCGTAACGGCATCAGGTGCTCTCGTCGCACGTTCCGCGAAATCCCAGTTCGGCATTTGCGCGCGTTGAGTTCGAATATCACGCCAACCCCATCGTTACCGCGGCGAATGTCAATTTAATATCATATTATGATATATAAGGATGGTTGACTAAATGACCCGGATGCTGTGGCAGACATCCGCAGCTCGCGCTTGCCGGAACCTGTCGCGGGGCGTATGGTTTATTTCTCTATCGCCCTTTTCCGGGGGATATCAAAATGGCTGCCATGCAATCCGCGGCCACGCCCCTCTCCGACGAGGAAGCCCGGCGCCAGTTGCACCGCGCCGTCATCGCCAGCACGATTGGCACCACGATCGAATGGTATGACTTCTTCCTCTACAGCACGGTCACCGGCCTGGTCTTCGCAAAGCTGTATTTCCCGCAATCCCATCCACTCGTCGGCACGCTGCAGGCGTTCCTGATCTATGCAGTCGGCTTTGTCGCACGGCCGGTCGGCGCGGCGATCTTCGGCCATTACGGCGATCGCATCGGACGCAAGGCCACACTGATCGTGACCCTGTTGCTGATGGGGCTCGCCACGTTCGCCGTGGCATTCGTTCCGACCTATGCCGCGATCGGCATCTGGGGCGCCGTTATCCTCACGGTACTGCGCTTCATCCAGGGCGTCGGCGTGGGCGGCGAATGGGGCGGCTCGGTCCTGATGTCGATGGAGTGGGCGCGCACCAATACGCATCGCGGTTTCGTCGCGTCGTGGCCGCAGTTCGGCGTGCCTGCGGGATTGTTCCTCGCCAACCTTGCCGTGCTGGCCATGAGCTGGTTTTCCGGCAGCGCTTTCCTCGCGTGGGGCTGGCGCGTGCCGTTTTTCCTCAGCATCGTGCTGGTCGCGATCGGGCTCTATATCCGGCTGAATATTCTCGAGACGCCGATCTTCGCGAAGCTGCTTGCCGAGCGTCGGATCGAGAAGACCCCGATGCTCGAAGTGCTGCGCAAGCAGCCGAGGGATATCGTGCTGTCGGCGTTTGCGCGGATGGCCGAGCAGGCGCCGTTCTATATCTATACGGCGTTCGT
>Ga0207667_10003232_pt1 | contig 20109 bp, 18 predicted proteins | sample KBSCornC52_FD_184301 | JGI IMG/M metagenome (GOLD analysis project Ga0207667, IMG submission 184301) | Corn rhizosphere microbial communities from Kellogg Biological Station, Michigan, USA - KBS Corn C5-2 (SPAdes) (version 2) | ecosystem: Host-associated > Plants > Roots > Rhizosphere > Soil ...
AGCAACGACCAGCACGGCCATCGCGATTCCGAGGAACCGCTCGCCGCCGGTGCGCTTCAGCAGCTTTTCGAGACGCTCGCCGAACACCATCCAGGTCGGCGAGGAGAAGGCGCCGATGATCAGCGAGCCCAGTCCCACAAGCCCGATGCCGACGAAGCGTTCGGGCCCAGAACCCACCACCATCGCCACGAAGCTCACCGCCAGCGCCCAGGCCTTGGGATTGATCCACTGGAACCCCGCCGCCTCGAGGAAGGTCAGCGGCCGCTGGCCTGATCCCTGATCCTTGAGCTTCAGGCCGACCAGCGTCCAGGCAAGATACAGCAGGTTGATCGCCGCCAGCACCTTCAGTACCGGCTCGAGCCACGGCAGGTAGCGAAATACCTCGCCCAGCCCGACCCCGACCAGCATGACCATCAGCGCGAAGCCGATCGTCACGCCGAGTCCGTGTGGGATGGTCCGCGCGAAGCCAAACTTTGCGCTCGACGCCATGAGCATCAGATTGTTCGGTCCCGGCGTGAAAAATCCCGGGATCGCGGCAGCGACGAACGCAGCAAAGGTCGTGGTGTCCACGACGCCTACCCTCACATTAAGTCAGTGCTGCTGTCCTACTATCAGGCAGGGCGCCCTCCGGCAACTATTTGCCGATCCGGCCCTTCATGGCCACGATCCGCTTGTAGCTCGCCTCGATCTTCTGCTCGAAGGCGGGATCGGCCTTGGCCTCGCTCACCAGCACGTCGCGGATCTTGTCCTGCAATTGCGGATCGTACGCCGCCGTGTTCGAAAACAGCAGCACGTCGATGCCCGCATCGACCGCCCGCACGATCGTATCGTGCAGGTCGAACTGCTTGCGGATCGCCCCCATCTCGAGGTCGTCGCTGATCACGACCCCCGCAAATTTGAGCTGCCCGCGCAACACGCCACCGATCCATTCGGGCGATAGCGACGCCGGCAGCTTCACGCTGCCGTCGCCTGCATAGGCCTTGTTGTAGAGGTGGCCGACCATCACGAAGTCGTCATAGCCGTTCGCGAACAGCGATCTGTACGGCCCGAGCTCGACCGGATCCCAGGTCTTCGAGATGTCGACAAATCCCTCATGGCTGTCCGCTGTGCTCGAACCGTGCCCCGGGAAATGCTTGAGCGCGGTGAGCAGCCCCGCGTCGTGATGCGCGGTGATGAACGCCTCGTCGTAAGCCGTCACCGTCTTGCCGTCCTTGCTGAAGGAGCGGCCGTACTTGCCGATAATCGGATTGTCCGGGTTGATGTTGAGGTCCGCGATGGGGCCGAAATTAACGGTGAACCCTTCGTCGGCGATTCCCTTCGCCATCTTGGCGTAGATCGCCTCGGCCTGCGCCGGCGTGTTGTCGGCAGCGATGGTCTGGGCGTTGGGCAGCTCGTTGAAGCCGACATCCTTGGTCAGCCGTTCCACCGCCCCACCCTCCTGGTCAAGTGTCAGGAACGGTGGCAGGTCCGGCGAGGCGGCGCGGAATGCAGCGTTCATCGCTTTCACCGCGGCCAGGCTCTTGACGTTCGGCTTGAGGTACATCAGGCCGCCCAGCGTGCCTGCGGCGATCTCGTCGCGGATCGCCTTGACCGAGGCGTCGTTCACGTCGTCGCCCTTGAAGCCGACGATGATCATCTGGCCGGCCATCTGGTCCAGCGTCGCGGCCCCAGCCGGCGCGGCAAACGACAGCGCCAACAGCGCAAGGAGAACGGCTCGGATCACGGATGCACCTCGGCAGGAATCAGGCGTCTCGTTTGTCCTGCTATTGCGGCGAAACTGCAAACGCCGCTATGGAGCGTTTCCCGTAAGAGTGGACACCACTTTTGCAGTTCGGACACGTGACAACTCAAGAACCTGCAACCCATGTTCCGATGGCATCGGAACGAGGGTTGTAGACGCCCCTCCCCGTTTGCCCCGAGCCCTCCATGACCAGCTCTCTGCGCCATTGCGGCCTCGATTTCGGCACGTCCAATTCCACCCTGGCGATCGCCGACGGTCATGCACCGGTGCGCCTGCTACCGCTCGAGGGGGATCGTCCGACGATTCCATCGACCATCTTCTTCGACTTCGATTCCGACCGCGTGCTTTTCGGTCGAGCTGCCATTGCAGAGTACATCTCCGGCACCGACGGCCGGATGATGCGCTCGCTGAAATCGATCCTCGGCTCCTCGCTCGCCGAGGAGAAGATCCGCATCAAGAAGCGCATCCTCTCCTATCTCCAGATCATCGGCAGCTTCGTCGGCGAGCTCAAGCAGCGCGCCGAGGTCGATCTCGGCCACGAGCTCGACAGCGTTGTCGTCGGCCGTCCCGTTCACTATGTCGACGATGACCCGATTGCCGACCGGCAGGCGCAGCAGCAGATGGAACGCACCGTCCGCAGCAAGGGCTTCCGGCACATCGAGTTCCAATACGAGCCGATCGCTGCCGCGCTCGACTACGAGCAGCAGGTGACGCGTGAGGAATTGGGGCTCGTGGTCGACCTCGGCGGCGGGACCTCCGACTTTTCGGTTGTCCGCGTCTCGCCGCACCGTGCCGTCGCGTCCGATCGCCAGAGCGACATTCTATCGACGGCCGGCGTGCATGTCGGCGGCACCGATTTCGACCGCCTGCTCTCGCTCAAGACGGTCATGCCGGCGCTCGGCTACCAGACCCCGACCGCCGACGGCAAGCGCCCTTTGCCTTCCGCACCTTACGTCGATCTCGCCACCTGGCATCGCATCAACCAGCTCTACGACCCGGCGATCCTGCGCCAGCTCCGCCACACCCAGCGCGAAGCGCGCGACCCCGAAAGGGTCGACAAGTTCATTTCCATCGTCGGCCACCGCGAAGGCCATCGCCTCGCTGGCGCGGTCGAAGCCGCCAAGATCGCGCTGACGTCCGAGCCGAGAGCCGTTGTGACGTTCGACGGCGAAGAAGTCGACCTTCACATTCCGATCGCGCGCGACCAACTGGCCGCCGCCATTTCCGGCGCGGTCGACCGCATCGAAGACAAGCTGCGCGAAGTCGTCGCCGTCGCCGGCCTCACCACCGATCGTATCGACACCCTGATCCTGACCGGCGGCTCGACGCAGATTCCTGCGATCATGCAGCGCCTGCGCGCCAACTTCCCGAGTGCCGCCTTCGTAGAAACCGATGCCTTCGGCAGCGTCGGTCTCGGCCTCGCCCTCGATGCGGCGCGAAGGTTCGGCAGCTAGCCGGCGACCCGGTCGCCAGGTGCCGCAGCGCCGAGCAGCGTCCGCATTTCCGCCGCGGTCTTCGGCCGGCCGAAGTGATAGCCCTGCCCGATCTTGCAGCCCATCATCTTGAGCATCCACGCCTGGTCGGCCGTCTCGATACCCTCGGCGATCACCACCTTGTCGAGCGCTTCGCTCAGCATCATCACCGCGCGGATGATCACGCCCGCCTGCTGATCGCCCGGCAGGCGCTTCACGAAGCTCTGGTCGATCTTGATCTTGTCGATCGGCAGCCGGCCGATATAGCTCAGCGACGAATAACCCGTCCCAAAGTCGTCGAGCGCAATGCCGACGCCGAGTGCCCTGAGTCTCTGCAGCGCATCGATCACGGCGTGGGCATTCGACATGAAGATGCCCTCGGTGATCTCGATATCGAGCCGATGCGCGGGCAGCCCGGAGCGCGCCAGCGCCTCCTTGATCTCCTGGACTACGTCGACCAGTTCGAACTGGATCGGCGACACATTCACCGAAACCCGGACATCACCCGGCCAGGTCGCCACCTCGCGACACGCGGCTTCAAGGATCCACCGCCCGAGCTCGACGATCTTGCCGGTCTCTTCGGCGACCGGAATGAACCGCTCCGGCGACACGGCGCCAAGTTCCGGATGCATCCAGCGCATCAGCGCCTCGACGCCGATCGTCGCGCCGTCCTCGAGCCGCGCCTGTGGCTGGAACATCAGCGAAATCTCGCCCCGCTCCATCGCCTGCTGCATCGCCGTCTCCAGCGCCTGCCGCGCCCTCAGACTCTCGTCCATCTCCGGCGAGAACGACGCGTGCCCCTTGCCCGACGCCTGCCGCGCGATCGAGAGCGCCATGTCGGCGTGACTGAGCAACTGCTCCGGATCAAACCCCGACACCGAGGACTGGCTGATGCCGATGTCGACGCCAATGATCGCCCGGTGCGGCCCGAGCTGATAGGGCGCGACCAGCCGGTCCTGGATCAGATCGGCATATTGCTCAGCCTCGTCCGGCGTAAGTCCCGGATGCGCGACCGCAAAGCCGTGGCCGCCAAGCCGGGAGACATAGTTCGCGCCGGTCGCCCGCAAACGGCTCACCACCTGCTTCAACAGTGCGTCGCCATTGGCGTGACCCAGTGCGTCATTCACCGGCTTGAATCGCGCCAGGTCGATCGCGAGGACCGTCAGCCCCTCGCCGCGCCCGCGCTCGGTCTCGAACCGCTCGTTGATCGCGTGATTGAGCCCGGTGCGCGACAGGGCCCCGGTCAGCGGATCGTGCGTCGCAAGGAACGACAGCCGCTCCTCCGCCCGCCGGCGCTCCGTCACGTCCCAGAAATTGAGGCACGCATAGCGCTGACCGTCTTCGGTCACGCTCATCGTGACGGCATATTGCACCACCAGCCGATCGTCGCCGTCGTTGCCGTGCTTGATCACGGCCAGGGCCAGCTCGGTCTGCGGCGCGCGTCCGGCCAGCGTCTCGTCCACCGCCCGGCGCATGTCCATCGGCAGCACCGCACGCGCCGCCAAGCCCTCGAGCGGCCGCTCCTGGTTGAGCAACTGGCTGGCGATGCGGCTCGCCGCCACCACCATGCCGTCGCCGCCGACCACCATCATGCCGGCGAAATTGTCGGCGACGACCTGTGCCAGCGGGTCTTTCGACCGCGTCGCGCTGAGGCCCCGCCCTAATACGGATACCAGTGTTTTGAGCCCCATGGCGGCAGCCGTCAGCTCTTTCCCAAACCGGGCGGCATTGTGCGCGCCCGGCCGGTAGAAAAGATTAACGGCCTGCCCGAACTACTTGTTCTGCCGGTTTGCGATCAAGTCCTGCACAACAGTCGGGTCGGCCAGCGTGGTTGTATCGCCAAGCGCCCCATAGTCGTTTTCGGCGATCTTGCGCAGAATACGCCGCATGATCTTGCCGGACCGCGTTTTCGGCAGGCTCGGTGAAAACTGGATCAAGTCCGGGACCGCGTGCGCGCCGATTTCCTTGCGCACCCAGTTCCTGAGCTCGGTCTTCAGCGCATCGTCGCCCTTCTCGCCCGCCATGAGCATGACGTAGCAGTAGAGGGCCTGCCCCTTGATGTCGTGCGGATAGCCGACGACCGCCGCCTCGGCGACCTTCGGATGCGCCACCAGCGCGCTCTCGACCTCGGCGGTGCCGATACGATGGCCGGAAATATTCAGCACGTCGTCGACGCGCCCGGTGATCCAGTAGTAGCCGTCCTCATCGCGGCGACAACCATCACCGGTGAAGTAGTAGCCCTTGTACTGCTGGAAGTAGGTCGAAACGAACCGGTCATGGTCGCCATACACCGTGCGCATCTGCCCCGGCCAACTGTCCTTGATGCACAGCACGCCCTCCGCCTTGGTCTGCTCCTGCACTTGGCCCTCGGGCGACAGCACCACCGGCCGCACCCCAAAGAACGGCACCGTCGCCGAGCCCGGCTTGGTCGCGATGGCGCCGGGGAACGGCGCGATCATGTGGCCGCCGGTCTCGGTCTGCCACCAGGCGTCGACCACCGAGCAGCGCTCCTTGCCCACGTGCTTGTAGTACCACAGCCAGGCCTCGGGGTTGATCGGCTCGCCCACCGTGCCGAGCGTCCGCAGCGTCGGCATCTCATACTTGTCGGGGAACTGCGGGCCGGCGCCCATCAGCGCGCGGATCGCGGTCGGGGCGGTATGGAAGATGTTGACCTTGTGCTTTTCCACCACCTGCCAGCAGCGGCCGGCGTCGGGATAGCTCGGGATGCCCTCGAACATCAGCGTCGTCGCGCCGTTCGCCAGCGGCCCGTAGACGATATAGGTATGCCCCGTCACCCAACCGACGTCGGCGGTGCACCAGAACACGTCGCCGTCGCGATAATCGAAACTGCGCTCATGCGTCATCGAGCCCCAGACGAGATAGCCGCCGGTCGTGTGTAGAACGCCCTTCGGCTTGCCGGTCGAGCCCGACGTGTAGAGGATGAACAGCGGGTCCTCGGCGTTCATCCGCTCCGGCGGGCACTCGGCGCCTACTTTCGCCGCTTCGTCGTGATACCAGACGTCGCGGCCGGCCTGCATGTTGATGGCGTTGCCCGTAACCCTCGTGACGATCACCCGCGTCACGCCGGGCGCCTTCGCCAGCGCCTCATCCACGGTCTTTTTGAGCGGGATCAGCTTGCCGCCGCGGCGTCCCTCGTCCGCCGTCAGCACGATCCTGCTGTCGCAGTCGTTGACACGGCCGGCGATCGATTCCGCCGAAAAGCCGCCGAAGATCACCGAATGGATGGCGCCGATGCGCGCGCACGCCAGCATCGCCACCGCCGTATCGATGACCATCGGCATGTAGATGGTGACGCGGTCGCCCTTCCTGACCCCGTTCGCCTTGAGCACATTGGCGTAGCGGCAGACGCGCTCGTAGAGCTCGCGATAGGTCGCCTTGCTGTCGGTGCCGGGGATGTCCCCTTCCCAGATGATCGCCGTCTGGTCGCCGCGCTTTTCGAGATGCCGGTCGAGACAGTTGTAGGAGACATTGAGCTCCCCGTCCTCGAACCATTTGATCGAGATGTTGGGGTACTCGAAGCTCGTGTTCTTGATTTTGGTCGGGAACTTGAACCACTCGAGGCGTTTGGCCTGCTCCGCCCAGAACCCGTCGGGGTCCTTGATCGAGCGCGCATACATCTCCTCATACTGCGCCTTGGTTGTGAGCGTCCGCGCCTTTGCCGCCGCGCTTGGCTGGAATACCTGGTTGTCGCTCATCGTTTCCTCCCAATGGTCTTTTATCGTGGTTTAGCCACTGCCATCCCCTTGGGCAAGAAGACCACTTTCCGCAGGGATGCGCCTGTGGCGCTCCGTCGCGATCGACCGGCTGTTAACCGCCACGTCAGGCAGCGCTAAGCCCCGCGCCCCAGGAGGCGTATCCTTCGGGCAAATCTCTGATGTGAGCATGACCGATGGCTGACCTGACGCTGACCTCGACCGCTCCCGCCGACACCGACGCCAAGGCGACCCCGCGCTTTGCCACTCGCGCCGCCACCGCCGAGGACCTCGACATCATTCACCGCGAGTTGATGGCGGTGATCGACGAGAGCCCCCACTACAACGCCGAGTTCAAGGCCTGGGAAAAGGCCCGCCTCACCAAATCCTACCTGCGCATGCTGCAGCGCCAGGATCCCTGGCACGTGATGTCGCTGCTCTCCGAGGGCAAGGTCGGCGGCGCACTCATCTCCGGTCCCGAATACGGTGCGATCTTCCGCTACTGGAGCTGGATCTTCCCGGACTTCCGCCGAACCCGCCTCGGCATGCACGGCATGCGCGCCTTCGACGAGCATTTCGACAACGGCAGGTTCCACAAGGCCTACACCTTCGTGCGCCCCGAGAACGAAGTCGCCCTCGCCCTGCTCCGCCGCTACGGCTACGTCGAGACCACCGTGCTCCGCCAGCACATCTTCGGCCAGGACTATTGCGTGATGGAAAAGCCCTACACCAAGCTCACCGAAGGCTACGACCACGGCGTCGGCACCGGCCGCCTCGGCCGCATGGTCGGCAGGCTCAACGAGCTGCTCGGCCGCTAAGACCTACTCGGCAGCCTTGACCATCAGCGCCGGACCGGGTGTCAGCCGCGCCCGGATCGACACGTCGACGCCCGCGACCTTGAGTGCCGTCAGCCACAGCGCCCCCGACCACACCGTCATCGCGATGATCGCCGCCAGCGCGGCCCCGAGCAGCCCGAGATGTGGCACCAGCAGATAGTTGGCAACGAACAGCGTCGCCATCGAAGCCGCCACCGCCGGCAGGCTCGTGTAGGGGCGATTGTACACCGACAGCATCACCGAAGCCGGGCCGAACATGGAGCGGATCACCAGCCCGACGCACAGGATCACCAGGGGCACGACGCCCGCCTGGAAGGCCGATCCGAACAGCATGAAGGCGAACGGCGACAGCACCAGCACGCCGATGAGCAGCAGCACGGCCAACGCCGTCGCCACGAGATTGGCGTCGCCGATCTTGCGGTGGAAGCCGGCGCGGTCCTTGAGCGCCTCGCTCTCGAACATGTCGGGCATGGTCACGGCATAGACCGCGCCGACCCCGAACGACACCAGCGAGAACACCCGCGTGCAGACGCCGAAGATCGCCAGTTCCTCGCGGCCGAGATGGCCCGACAGCAGCAGCAGGTCGATGTCGAAGAAGAAATCCCCCGCCACCACCAGCGCGATCCACGGCACGGCGAAATGCCACCAGCGCCGCCACTCGTCGCGCCGCGGACTGGCCTCGAGCGGAATCTGCCGGGTCGAGCTGAGGAGGATGACGAACTGGACGATCGCGACGGCGAGGTAGCCGATCGCCAGCACCCAGAGCAGCGCCGTGATCTGGCCCAGCCCGCTCGTCGTCAGCGCCAGCCCAAAACCGGCGATCGCCAGCATCGGCCGCAGCAGCGTCTCGGCGAAGAACCCCGCGAACGGCCGCTTCAGGCCCACCAGCATCGCGCCGGAGACGAATACCATGGCCGTGGCCACGCAGAGGATCGCCGCCGGCACCCAGTGCATCGCGAGCACCTTGCCCGGCTCGCCGAAAAGCCCGGTAACCGGATAGCCCAGCGCCAGCAGCAGCACGCCGCAGAGCGCGATGTGGCCGTAGGCGCGAGTCATGAACCCGCGCAACATATGGCCTTCGCCGCGCGCCCGGTACTCCGCCGCGAAATACGTCCCCGTCGCCTCGAAGCCGAGCGGCATCACCACGGCGATGATGTTCACCGTGGCCATCACCAGGATGTAGTCGCCCAGCACGCTCGCGCCGAGGAAGCGCGCGATCGCCACCTGCACGAGGAAGGTGAGGCCGGCGCCGAAAATGCGCGCCGCGAAGATCACGGTCGATTGCGACAGCAGGCGATGGAGGAGGTTCATTCGGCCTCGTCCCCGTCGCCCTTCTTCTGGTCCGGCTTGGCGCGATCGGAACGCATGCGGTCGATCCGGCGCTTGAGTTGCTGTGCACTGTCGCGGGCCAGGAACGCTGCATTGCCGGCGAGCCGCGGCCACCAGTGCGACGCGTAGTTGGCGACGGGCGGCACCGGCTGGATGGTTCCCGCCTCGCCGACCATGCCCTTCTTGAACTGGTGCAGGCCGTGGAAGCCGTCTGTCCCGCCGAGGTCGTACCAGCGGGCCGGCGTATTGTCGCGCAGCCAGCGAATGATGTTCCAGTGCAGGAAATAGCCGGCGCGCAGCGGCAGCGCCTTGTCGTTGGTGGCCCCATAAAGATAGACGGCGCGGTCGCCTGCCTTGAAGATGATGGCGCCGGCGATCACTTCGCCCAGATGCCGCACGAAGAACAGCTCCGGCCGCAGCCGCTCATTGTCCATCGCCATCAGCGCCGGCACCGTGTCGTAGGCCGAATGGTCGGCGAACCGCTTGCGGTCCAGCATGCGCTCATAGAGTGCGGCAAACTCGCCAAAGCGCGACGCCGGTCCGTGCTCGAAGCTCAGCCCGGCCTTCTCGGACTTCTTGAGGTGGTAGCGCCACTTCTGCTCGAAGCTCTTGCGCTGCTCCTCATCGGAAAGCCGAAGGTTGACGACGTAACGGTTCGGAAAACCCAGTTCCGATCCTCGGGCGAAGCCCCGGTGGATCAGGTGGTCGTATTCGGCGTTGAACGGCGAGAACGACGCGTGCGGCAGTACGCTCAGCATCAGCCGGCGCTTCACGGCGTATTCGGCCACCAGTGCGTCGATCATCTCGCGATAGAGGTCATTGCGGTCCGGCCGGTCGGCCCGGGCCTGCATCGGCCCCCATTTCGCCACCGCCAGCGCCCCGGCCCTCAGCGGCAGCGGCTGGATCATCATCAGGCTGCCGCCCACCAGCTCACCACCACGCCAGAACAGCATCGGCTCATGCCGCACATGCGGCCAGCGGGATTTGGCGAAGACGTAAAGCTGCTCCTGGCAGATCTCGTCGAACTGCGCCACCGTGCGGTCCCACAGCTCCGGCGACACGATCTGCGTTGTCACGCTCCCGGCGCTGCGCGGCACGGCGACCGGCGATGTCCTGCGGTTCATCGCTTCGGGCAAATCATCAATGGCAATGGACACGAGTTATTCTCCGCTCACTTGAGCGTCAAAATAGGCGCTCGGCCAGCGGAAATCCCTTCAGAAACAAGGTAAATACGAGCTAACCCCGCTCTAGGGTTAACATTCACCCCAACGCCGGCCAGGGCATCGGCATCGGCATCGGTCCCTTGATCAGGGGAATCGGCGGCAGCACGTGCCCGAGAAGCTGGTCCGAGCCGTCGTAGATCATGCGCACCGCCACGTAGAGGATCACGGCGAGACCCACCCAGGCGATCCACCGGAAGCGGCCGAGCAACCGCGCGATCAGCGACGACGCGACACCCATCAGCAGCACCGAGAGCGCCAGCCCGAACACCAGTGCTTCCATGTGCCGCTGCGCCGCGCCGGCCACGGCCAGCACATTGTCGATCGACATCGAGACGTCGGCGATCACGATCTGCCCGACCGCTTGGCCCAGTGTCTTGCGCGCGCTCGAATGCACCAGCACCTCCGCCGTGTGCAGCGCATGCGGGGCGTCGTCCGCGTGCTCGTCATGACGCAATTCCTGCCACATCTTGTAGCAGACCCACATCAGCAGCAGGCCACCGGCCAGCAACAGGCCGGTGAAGGCCAGAAGCTGCGTCGCGATCAGCGCAAAGCCGATCCGGAGCACCGTTGCCGCGAGAATGCCGATGACAATGGCCTTGGCCCGCAAGCGCTGCGGCAGCCCCATCGCGGCCATGCCGATAACCACGGCATTGTCCCCCGCCAGGACGAGGTCGATCGCGATCACCTGCAGGAACGCAGCGAACGATCCGGGGGAGAAAAGGTCCAAAGTCGAGCCTGTCGAGACTGCGGCGTAACCGCCGTATCGGACCTATCTAGTCAATGGCGGCAGGGCTTTCACCCCTTGCGTCACACAAAACCGTGCACAGTGGGAATTTCAGGCCTTCCGCCGAGTCCTGAGGACGAAACCGATCACTTCGGCCACCGCGGCGTAGAGCTCGTGCGGGATCGACTGGTCGACCTCCACCCCGCTCAACGCCTCGGCAAGCATTGGATTGGCCTCGATGACAATCCCGTGCTCCCGCGCGATCTCGAGGATGCTCTCGGCAACGTGCCCGCGCCCCTTGGCCACCACCACCGGCGCCGCATGCGTACCGATCTCGTAGTCGAGCGCCACCGCCAGTTGCCGCGGTTTGATCTCTTCGCTCATGACACGCTGTCCAACACCTGGCCCGAGGCCGGGCGCTCCGGTTCGGGCACGCCGCCCCGGACCTTGAGGCCGTTGGGCATCAGCCCGACCGCTTCGAGCGCCCCCGCCAACTCCGGCAGCGTCTCGCGCATGGCCGCCGCCGTCTCCGGTTCGGCCGCCCACAGCGCCACGCTCACCGCCCTGCCCAGAAGCCCCACTTCGGCCCCCACCTCTCCGGTCGCAGAGAAATTGAGCGCGAACCGCATCGACCAGCCACGCTTGCCCGCAGCCTCGCGACGGCTTCCGCCGTCGCGTCCGACCTGCATCTGCGCCATGACCAGCTCATGCCCGATGAGAAACGGCAGCTCCATCCTGAGCGAAGGCGAACTGGGTCTGGCCGAATTCGTCTGGGGATCGGCAAGCGAGGCAAGCTGCATCAGCTTGACCCGCGAGATCGCCGAATCCGTCTGCTCATGCAGCAACCGCCCCGCATCGCGTGCCGCGTCGGGCAGCGACGGCGGATCGGCCGCGATTGCCCGCAGCGGCAGTCCTTTGAGGGGAGGCGCATCACCAGGGGTCCGCGCCTGCGGTGCGGGTGCCGCGGGCGTATCGCCGAGCCATTTGCTCAGCGCGTCGCGCAACGCCAGCAGCCCGGCCTTGGCGTCCATCGGCTGCGGCATTCCGCGCGCCAGGGACGCTTCGAGTCCAATCCCTGACCGCGTGACGGCCTGTTCGATCGCCTCGGCGCTGACCCGCCCATCGGGCGCCACAATGCGCTGCGCCAGGACGCCCATCGCCGCCCGCAGCACCGGCTCCGGCAGGACCTGCGGCTGAGCCACGGCGTCGGCCAGTGTCTGCAGCAACGGCCCGGCCGAGGCCTGCCGCGCAATCGCATCCGGCACCATCTGGGCCAGCGCGGCCGCGGGCGTCGGTGGCGGGAGCGCCGGCCCCGCCGTCTGGGCCGCTGTGGCGGGCGGTCCGGTAAACGCCTGCGGAACCTCCGCCGCGACCACCGGCCGTGCCGCCGCCTGCGCCAGCAACAATGGATTGGGCGCCTCCGGCTCGAGCCCCGGCTCTACGAGGGGGGCTTGCGCGACCGGCGCCGCCGGGAGGCCGGCCACCGGCTGTGGCGGAGCGGCACCGTCCGGCCCGGCGGGCGGCGGCGAACCCGACGCAACCGCGGGAGTGCCCGGCGGCACTGGCTCAAGGGCGAGCCCAACAGGTGCGGACGAAACGCCCGGTGCCGATGTCGGCATCGGCAGGCTGACACTCGGCGGGACCGCGACCGTTTCCTCGAGCTGCACGGGTGCTGCCGTAAGAGGCGCGGCGGCTGTCACGCCGTCGAAATCCGGAACCGGCAGTGCCGGTGAATTGGTCACGGCAGACCCCGCACCCGCCACTTGCGCCCCTGCCGCTCCCCCAACCGGCGGCACCTCGGCCACCAGTGTGGCCACCGCCGTTGGAGGCTGCGCCGATGGCGCGACGGGGGCCGGCCTCGCCGCGGATTCAGCACCTGAGCCCAGCACGGCAAGTGGCTGAACGGACTCAACGATCTGCGGCGCGGGAATCTGCGGCGTTGTCGGGCTGGCCGGCGCGAGACGCATACCGGCGACAGCGGGCGGGGCCTTTGGCTCTGGCATCTGCTCGAGCCCCAAAGTCACCGCCCCCTGCGGCATTGGCGGCACCGACGCCGCGACCCCACGAGCCGGAGCCGCAGCTCCCGCCACGGCGGGCGGCGTCTGGCCGACGATGGCAAGCTGCGGCGTTGCTCCGCCGACCTTCACCTGCAACTGCAGCGTTGTGCCCGGCGGCAGCGGCTGCGGCAATTGCGCCTCCACGGTCTGGCTGCCGAGCTTGAGCGTCGTCACGCCGGCGCTGTCCGTCGCGGCAACGATGGCCTGCAGCACCTGCCCGACCTTGAGCACCACCGCCTCCGCCAGCGCAATGCGCGCTGCCGCAGCCGCCGAAGCCAGCAGGGTGGTGGACGACATGGTCATCCATCCAGCCTGCCGGATTCGGGTTAACGCCCGTTAACCGTCGTGAGGCTCATCAGACCGAAAATTTGGCGATTGGTGGGTGCGCACGGACTCGAACCGTGGACCCGCTGATTAAGAGTCAGCTGCTCTACCATCTGAGCTACGCACCCGGTCCGGGCGGGTGACTACCAGAGGCACCCCGGCCTGTCCAGCAGCCCTTGGCACTTTCTCCGGCTTGCGGCATTGAAGGCTGTAACAGCGTCAACAATCCCGGCCGCGCCCCGCGATGAACATTCCACTTTCGCTCGAAAATCCGGCGGCTTGGACCGGTTTCCTGCTCCCGATCCTCGCCGCGATCGTCACGCTCGGCATCGGCTGGTTCCTGGCCCGCCTCGGGCAACACACCGTGCGGCAATGGCTGCCGCGCGTCCGCACCGGCCCGATGACCACGCTGGCGCCGCTGCTGGGTCAGGCGGTGCGCTACGGCATCCTCATCGTGGCGTTGATTACCGCGCTGGGGTTCATCGGCGTGCCCTCGGCCTCGATCCTCACCGTCCTGGGCACGGCGTCGCTGGCTCTCGCCCTGTCGCTGCAGAATACTCTGAGTAACGTCGCCGCCGGCATCATGCTGGCCTGGATCCGCCCCATCGCGGTCGGCGAGTACATCACTGGCGACGGCGTTGAAGGGGTCGTGGTGGAGATCGGCCTGTTCGGCACCCGCCTGCGCTCGACCAGCGGCCTCTTCATCTTCACCAACAACAACAAGCTCTGGAACGGCGCCATTACCAATCACAGCCGCGAGCCGCGCCGCCGCATCGACGTAAAGGTCACCATCCCCGACAAGGCCAACATCAACCGCGCCCGGCAGGCGCTGCTGGACATCGTCGGCCGCGACCAGCGCGTCCTGCGCGACCCGGCGCCCACCGCCTTTGTCGATGGCTTCGGCACCGATACCGTCACGCTCCAGGTGCGCTCCTGGGTCTCCACCCCGGACTACCGCGTGGCCCTGCGCGACCTGACCGAGGCGGTCAAGCTCGGCATCAACAGGATGCTTGCGGCGGGCGATGGCGGTGTCGCCGAAGTCAAGGAAGCAACCGACCCGCACGTCGCCCAGAGCCATGCCCAGACGCCCGAGCTCGGCGACGGGAAATAGCGGTCACGGCGAGCCGAATTCGCCGCGGCGCTCGGCCATCGCCAGCTTCAGGCTGTTGAGGTCGCCGGCCACCGCTGCCAGGGTAAATCCCTCTTTCAGCAGCGCCTGCGCCCGCTCGTCGAAGAACTGGAAGCCGGAGGCCTTGCCGGTCGCGCGGATGGCGCGGCCCGCCTGGCTGATCGTGGCGACGACATCGGGGTGCTTGGTATTGCCCAGATGTCCCATGTTGGCGGCGAGGTCGTTGGCGCCGATCAGCATCGCGTCGATCCCGTCGACCTTGCCGTAGGCGGGAATGTGGGACACCGCTTCCGGCGTCTCGATCTGGGCGATGACGCAGATGTCCTCGGCATATTTGGCGAGATAGTCCGCGTCCTGCCCGTAATGATTGGCCCGCGTCGCGCCGGAGAACCCGCGGATGCCCGCCGGCGGATATCGCGTCGACGCGACCGCCAGCTTTGCGTCCTCCACCGTCTGCACGAACGGGAACATGTAGCTGCGCACGCCGGCGTCGAGCAGCCGTTTCACCAGCACCGGATCGATGCTGGGGATGCGCACCACCAGCTCGGCCGGCCCGCCATGGTACGCCGCGAGCAGGTGCCGCTCGACCGTCTCGGGGTCATACACGACATGCTCCATATCGAGCAGCAGCCAGTCCCACCCGGCGCCCGCCGCCATCTCGGTGACGGCGAGGCTATTGAGGCTGAGCCAGAAGCCGAGCGCAGGCTGCCCTGCCCTCAGCTTCCGCTTGAGGTCGTTTGCGGGATAAGTCGCCATCGTCTCAGCTCGCCGCGCTTTCCATCGCGCCCTGCGCCGCCCCGCCACGCTCGATCATCAGCCGGTTGATGGCGTTGAGGTAGGCGCGGGCCGACGCGACAAGCGTATCGGGCTCGGCCGCATTGCCCGAGGCGATCCGGCCGTTGAGCTCGAGCCGCACATGGGCGCTCGCCTGCGCATCGGTACCGCCGGTGACGCCGTCGACCGCGTAGAGCACCAGATGTGGCCACTGCCCCACCGCCTCCTTGATGGCCGTGAAGATCGCGTCCACGGACCCGGTGCCCTCGTGCGTCACCCGCACCTCGCGTCCGTCGATCGTCACCACCATTTCGCAGCGATGCGTGCCGCCGGTCTTGCTGACCACCTCCATCGAGACCAGCTTGATCCGGTCGTCGGCCGAGCCGGCTTCGTCATCGACCAGCGCCACGATGTCGGCGTCGTAGATGTGCTTCTTGCGGTCGGCCAGATCCTTGAAGCGCACGAACGCCTCCTGGAACTGGTTGTCGCCCAGCTCGTAGCCGAGCTCGCGCAGCTTGTCCTTGAACGCGGCGCGGCCCGAATGCTTGCCCATCACCAGCGTCGTCTCTTTGAGCCCGACCGACGCCGGCGTCATGATCTCGTACGTCTCGGCATTTTTCAGCATGCCGTCCTGGTGGATGCCGCTCTCATGCGCGAAGGCGTTCTTGCCCACGATCGCCTTGTTGTACTGCACCGGGAAATTCGAGGCCGCCGACACCAGCTTGCTCACTCGGCTCAGATGCGTCGAGTCGATCCCGGTATGGTACGGCATCGCATCGGCCCGTGTGCGCAGCGCCATCACGACTTCCTCGAGCGCCGCGTTGCCGGCCCGTTCGCCCAGCCCGTTGATCGTGCACTCGACCTGCCGGGCGCCGGCACGCACGCCGGCCAGCGAATTGGCCACCGCCATGCCGAGGTCGTTGTGGCAGTGCGTCGACCAGATCACCTTGTCGCCGCCCGGCACGCCCTCGCGCAGCGCCTTGATCAGCGCATAGTACTCCTCGGGCACCGCATAGCCGACGGTGTCGGGAATGTTGATCGTCGTGGCGCCGGCCTTGATCGCGAGCTCGCAGCAGCGCTTGAGGTAGTCGATCGGTGTGCGCGTCGCATCCATGGCGCTCCACTCGATATTGTCGATGAGGTTGCGTGCCTGTGTCACCGTCGCGGTGATGATCTCGAGCACCTCCTCCTGGGTCTTTTTCATCTGGTGTGCCAGATGGATCGGCGAGGTCGAAACGAAGGTATGGATGCGACCCTGCGGCGCGTGCCGGACCGCCTCCGCGGCGCGGGCGATGTCGGCGGGAATGGCGCGCGCCAGCCCGGCGATCACCGAATTCTTGCTGCGCCGCGCCACCTCGGCGACCGCCTCGAAATCGCCGATGCTGGCAATCGGAAAGCCTGCCTCGATGATGTCGACGCCCATCTCGTCGAGCGCCTCGGCGACCTGCAGCTTTTCTTCGAGCGTCATCGTCGCGCCCGGGCTCTGCTCGCCGTCGCGCAGCGTCGTATCGAAGATATAGACGCGGTCCTTGTTGCTGTCGGTCTGGGTGCTCATCCTGGTCTTCCTATCCAACGGCCGGGGCAGCTTTCGATCATGCCCTCGCGGCCGGACAAAACTGTGTTCGGCTCTTCGGTTGCGTCCCCTGACCACCCGCCCGCTTTGCGCGAGCCGCCGGTACTCAGGGGCTGATAAGAAGGAGGAGCAGAAGGGCCGGAAGCAGCAGCAGGCCAGTAGCAAGCAGCAGCCGGGCCTGTTGGGCCTGCTGTTCCGCCTGAGCAATGGCAATGGCGCGGGCGCGCTGCATCTGCTGGGTTCCTGACTATTCACAATACTGCGTGAATCGCCCGGCTTTGGCAAGCGCCCCGCGCTAACTCATTCTAGTTGAAGGCGAATACGGCGCACAGGACGACGCCGAGCAGCACGAGCATAGCAAGGCCACCGATCATCGGCGCCCGCTTTGCCGCGGAAATATCTCCGCCTTCGGCCCGCTTCGCATTCATGCCGGCCCAGATGATCACAATGATCAGCAGGACGACGAGGATCATCTTGGCCCAGAACCAGGCGGTAAACCCTGCGGTGCCGCCGAACTTCAGCCAGACCAGCAGCGGTCCGGTGATGATCAATCCGGCAAGACCGATCCGGCTCACCCTCGATAGTCCATGTGCCGCCTTGAACAGCGTTGGCCGCGTTTCGGCGCTCGCCATCGGCATCATGCTTCCCACCACGGGAATGCCGAACGCTCCCACTCCACCCAGCGCAAGCGACACCAGGTGCAGCCAGAACAGCAGATTGTTGACAATGTCCATGCGAACCTCCCCAAAGTCCCGACTCGTACCCTAGCGGCCATCGCGCCCCACGAAAAGACGAATGCCCAGTCTTCGCCCCGCCAAATCCGCGGACATTCCCGCTGTCGTTGCGCTGATCGACGCCGCCTACCGTCACTACGTCCCAATTCTCGGCCGGCGGCCGCGCCCCATGGACGACGACCAGCAGGCACGGCTCGACAATGGTGAGCTGTTCGTCATCGACGATGGCGGCACGCTCCTCGCGGTCCTGACCATGACGGTGCAACCCGAGGCCGTGCACATCTTCAATCTCGCCGTGCACCCCGATGCGCAGGGCCGCGGCCTGTTGCGCCAACTGCTCGGTTTTGCCGAGTCCACGGCCCGCCGCGAGGGCAAGTCCAGGCTCACCCTCTACACCAACGCCGCGATGACCAGGAACCGCGCGATCTACGCCCATCTCGGCTTCATCGAGACCGGCGAGCACGATGCACCCGGCGGCTACCGCATCGTCTTCATGGAGCGGCCGCTCAGCGTGTGAGCCCGGCCTTCAACAGCGCATAGACCCGTTCGAACGCTGCGTCGTTGCCCGCCTCGCTCCATTCTCCGGCATGCGCCGGGTCGTGGAAGCGCGCCATCGCGTCGAACATCGCACTGGCCGTCGCTGCCGGATCGTCGCTGCTGAACACTCCGGCGGCGACACCGTCGCCGATGATGCGCTCCAACTGCGCGATGAGCATCTGGATATGGTCCTTCACCACGCCGCGCGTCTCGCTGAAGATTTCCCGGGTCACGTTGAAGAGCTGTGGATCGGTGTCGATCTTCTTGCGCTTGATTCTGCGCAGCGTGTCGAACCAAGCACGCAGCCTTTGCTCGGGCGGCGCATCGGACTCGGCGATCTTTTGCAGCGGATCGCTCACCTTCCTGAGCCATCCCTCCACGACTGCATCGCGCAAGGCCGCCTTGCTGTCGAAATGCCGGTAGACCGAGCCATGGCTCACGCCGAGCTCGCGCGCGACGTCCACCACGTTGGTCTTTTGCGAGCCGAAGCGGCGGAACACATCCTCCGCCGCCTCGATGATCCTCTGTCGCGTCAGAACGTCGTTCAATCAGGCTCCCGTGCGCCGCTCGCTGTCGAGATGCGCCATCTGCTGCGGCATGTAGCGATCCCCGCGCGCCGCCCCCTTGGGCATCGCCGTCTCGATGGCGGCGACATCCTCGGGCGTCAGCGTGATTTGCAGTGCGCCGAGCGCTTCCGTCAACCGCGTGCGCGTGCGTGCCCCCACTAGCGGCACGATATCGCGGCCCTGCGCCATGACCCAGGCGATGGCGAGCTGGGCGACGCTGACGCCCTTGCCGTCGGCCACGGCGCGCAGCGCCTCGACCATCGCCAGATTGTGGGCGCCATCTTCTCCCGCAAAGCGCGGCAGGTTCGAGCGGTAGTCGCCCCGGTTGCCGCCCTGCGCGGTCCAGTGCCCGCCGATCAGCCCGCGGCTCAGGACGCCATAGGCCGTCATGCCGATGCCGAGTTCGCGCAGCGTGGGCAGGATCTCGTCCTCGACGCCACGCGAAATCAGCGAATATTCGATCTGCAGGTCTGCAATCGGCGCGACCTTTGCCGCTCGCCTGATCGTCGCAGCGCCCACTTCGCTGAGACCAATGTGCCGGACATATCCCGCTTTGATCATGTCGGCGATGGCGCCCACCGTCTCCTCGATCGGCACATTCGCATCGAGGCGCGCCGGCCGGTAGATGTCGATGTAGTCGACGCCGAGCCGCTTCAGCGAATAGCCGAGGAAGTTCCTGACCGCCGCCGGCCGCGTATCGTTCCCGCCCCAGCTATTGTCCGGCCCCCGCAGTGCACCGAACTTGACGCTGAGCACATAGTCCTCGCGGCGCCGGCCTTTGAGCGCCTCGGCAATGAGCATTTCGTTGTGGCCCATGCCGTAGAAATCGCCGGTATCGATGAGATTGATGCCCGCCTCGAGGGCGGCGTGGAGGGTGGCGATGCTCTCGGCACGGTCCGTGGGCCCATAGGCATCGGACATGCCCATTGCGCCGAGCCCTAAGCGCGAGGTTTGCGGGCCGGTTCTTCCGATTGAATGCAGTTCCATGAGGGGTCTCCTTGTCTCAGGGCACCCTCCATCTAGGCCATCGAGTAACAGATTTCAATATCTGTCAGTACAATCTAGTCATCCAGTTCCAGACTGCCCTGCCCCACGATCACCGCATCGCCGCCGATACCGCCATGGGTCAGCGTATCGCCATCCTTGCGGATCTGCACGGTGATCAGGCTCAGCCGACCGATCTCCGCGCCCTGCCGGATCACGTACTCCGTCTGGCCGCTCGACGCCTGCCCTGCCAGCTCGCCGATCAGGGCCGCCGCCGCCGATCCTGTCGCCGGATCCTCACCCAGCCCCATGCCCGGCGAGAACATCCGCGCCGCATAGTCGATGCCATCCTCGTCCGGCGTCTCGGTGTAGACGTAGACCGAGTTGTGCCCG
>Ga0207667_10003237_pt1 | contig 20090 bp, 16 predicted proteins | sample KBSCornC52_FD_184301 | JGI IMG/M metagenome (GOLD analysis project Ga0207667, IMG submission 184301) | Corn rhizosphere microbial communities from Kellogg Biological Station, Michigan, USA - KBS Corn C5-2 (SPAdes) (version 2) | ecosystem: Host-associated > Plants > Roots > Rhizosphere > Soil ...
GCAATATTTCACCACGACCGCCCCCCTCGTCATCAAAAATCACGTACTCGTGGGCGTCGGCGGTGATGCCATGGACGTCCGGGGCTTCCTCGTATCGCTCGATCCGGACGAGGGCGAGATGCAATGGAAATGGTGGTCCACGCCAGGGGCGGGCGAGGCGGGGATCGAGACCTGGCCCTCCGTGGACGCCGCACTCCATGGCGGTGGCGGCACCTGGCAGCCCGGAACCTACGATCCGGAGTTGAATCTGATCTATTGGGGCACTGGCAACACGAACCCTGTGTTCGCGGGCCAGGGCCGCAAGGGCGCGAATCTATATACCACCAGCATCGTGGCTCTCGATCCCGACAGTGGCAAGCTCGTCTGGCACTTCCAGGTATCGCCTCACGACACGCATGACTGGGATAACACGGAAATGCCGGTCCTCATCGATGCCAACATCGATGGCAAGCCGCGCAAGCTGCTCGCCCAGGCGGCGCGCAATGGTTGGTTCGTGGTGCTCGATCGAACCAACGGCAAGGCGTTGATCAGCACGCCGTACGTGAAGCTCAATTGGGCCAAGGGTGTGGATAAACGGGGCCAGCCGATACCTGACCCGGCGAAGGAACCGAAGCTCGCGGGCAGCGTGACCATCACGAGTGCCACGAACTGGATGTCCCCGAGCTATAGTCCCGCGACCGGCCTGTTCTATGTCAACGCCGCGGAAGGCTTTGCCATCTACTACCTGTTGGATACGGACCCCAAGCCGTCCGGCTACGGCGGTACGGTTTCCGGTTTGGGCACGAGCACGCGAATATTGCGGGCGCTCGATATCAAAACGGGCAAGCCTCGCTGGCAGCACGAGTACCCGAACCTCAATGGCGCCCCTGCCAATGTGGGTCCGGGCCTGTTGAGCACTGCCGGAAATCTGGTGTTCACGGGGGATGATCAGGGAAATCTGCTGGCCTTCAGTGCCGACCAGGGCAAAGTGCTGTGGCATTTCCGTGCCGGTGCCGCGCAGTCCAACGGCCCTGTTACATACATGCAGGACGGGCGGCAGTGGGTGGTGCTGGCTGCGGGCGATACGTTGTATGCCTATACGCTTGCGCCGGCCGCGCTAGCGGCCGCGCATATCAGGGTCGATCGAGAGGGTCCGTGATGTCCCGCTACTCGAGATGTGCCCGGTTGGTGACCGCGGCCCTCATGTTGATCAGCACCCAGGGTGCTGCGGACCAGGGACGCGCGGATACCCCGACCAACCCCTTCGCAGCCGATCCGGCTGCTGCCGCGGCCGCTGGCAAGCGCGTATTCGATGCGACTTGCACTGTATGTCACGGTTCCGGTGGTGGCGGCACCGAGCGCGCGCCCGCACTCGATACCGGACGATTTACGCACGGCGGTGAGGACTTTGAGATCTTTCAAACCATCCAGAACGGCGTGCCTGGAACGCAGATGCCCCCGTTCGCGTCGCTCAGTGGCAAGCAACTCTGGCAGTTGGTGACCTACGTGCAGAGCCTGTCGCGGGCCACCTCGACGGCGGCCGCTACGCCGGCGGCCGGGGATGCGGCCCGGGGTGAGCAGTTGTTCTTTGGTGCCGGGCAGTGCTCGTCCTGCCACGAGGTCGGTGGCCGCGGGCTGCCGCTGGCGGACGATCTATCCGAGATCGGGAAGCAGACGCCGGGCATCATTCAGTCGGGCATCGAGCACGAGCCTGGCTTCCGACATTTCGTATTCGGGGGCACAAATCATCGCTACGTCGATATCACACTGGAGGATGGCGCGAAACTCCGCGGTTTGATCAAGAACGAGGACAGCTTTTCGATCGTGCTCCAGACCTTCGAGGGCGACTACCGCTTGCTGGATCGACGCCGGATTCGCACGGTCGCCAACAGCGCGCGTACTGTCGCACCCAGGGATGTCGCGCAGCGCTTGTCCGTAGATCAGAGGGCCGACCTGCTGGCCTATCTCAGTCAACAGAAGCAACGCGCAGTCGTGCCAACCGAGAGCACAGCTGGCCATGGCGGGTTGAGTTTTCTGCGTCTGCAGAGTGCACAACGCGAGCCGCAGAATTGGCTGACGTATTGGGGAAGCTACACTTCCGAACATTTCAGTGAGCTCACGCAGATCGACCGCAGCAATGTGTCGCAGCTGCAGGCGCGGTGGGCCATGCCGATGCCCGGTAGCTCACCCCTCGAGTCGACACCCTTGGTCGTGGACGGAGTGCTGTACACCTCGGGACCGCCCGGGGACGTATATGCGCTGGATGCGCGCAGCGGCCTGCTGATCTGGAAGTTCCATCGCCAACAGGAGCGGGTGAATCCGTTCCAGGTGAATCCCTACAACCGCGGAGTGGCGGTGTTGGAGAACCGTGTCTTTGTGGGTACTCTCGACGACAGTCTGATCGCTTTGGATGCGCGCAGCGGCCGGGTGCTTTGGGAGAAACGCATCGCCGATACCATGGCGGGGTATACCTTGACGGGCGCCCCTTTGGCGCTGGACAACAAAGTCATTGTCGGTATATCCGGTGGCGAAATGGGAATTCGCGGTTTCCTCGACGCCTATGATGCCAGCGATGGCCACCGGCTGTGGCGGTTCGACACTATCCCGGGCCCAGGCCAGCCCGGGCACGACACCTGGTCGGGAGACTCCTGGAAGACCGGCAGCGGGGCAACCTGGCTCACGGGCAGCTACGATGCGCAGCTCAACCTGCTGTATTGGGCGGTCGGGAATCCCGGTCCCGACTTCGATCCGGACAATCGCCAGGGAGACAACCTATACACCTGCTCGGTGCTGGCGCTCAATCCGGATACCGGCGGGCTGGTTTGGCACTACCAGATCTCACCGCATGACACACATGATTGGGATTCCGCGGAAGATCTCATTCTCGCCGAGGAGACGATCGCCGGTCGCGCGCGCAAGGTGTTGTTGCACGCGGATCGCAATGGCTTCTTTTATACGCTCGATCGGGTCACGGGCCAGTTCATCTCCGCCGTGCCTTTTGTGCGGCAGACCTGGAACGAGGGCTTCGATGCCAATGGACGTCCTATTGTCGATCCTGCCTCCAATCCGACCCGGGAGGGGCAGCGGATCTCCCCCGGGGTGGGGGGCACGAACTTCCAGGCACCCTCCTATGACTCGAAGCGTCACGTTTTGTTCATGTCTTTCCTGGAGGCGGAAGGCAACTCCAGTTACCAACCCGCCCAATACAAGCCCGGACAGGTTTTCAGCGGCGCGCACTTCAATGCTCGGCGGCCACCGGTAAATGAGTCGGTACAGGGGATCATGGCGCTGGACGCGCAGACCGGACGCAAGCTGTGGACGTTCCCCGTGTCACGCCTCTCGCTGCAGGCTGGAGTGCTGGCTACGCGCAGTGAAGTTGTGTTTGCCGCTACAGCGGAGGGCAACTTGCTCGCGCTCGATGCGCGCACGGGCAAGCCCTTGTGGCATTTTCAAACCGGCGCTCCCATCCTGGCCGCGCCGATCAGCTATAGTGTCGACGGCAGGCAGTACATTGCAGTCGCCGCGGGTAATACGCTATATGGCTTTGCGTTGCCTCCGGCAGAAGGGCGCGACCATGCGTCGCGCGGGCAGATCGCGAGAGCTGCCCCGGATCGACGGTGAGCGAGCAATGCTCGCGCAAAAGGAGATCGATGATGCGTTACGTTCACGGCTGCCGGAACTGGCTGGCCCATAGTCTCGTTGCCTCGTGCCTCTTGCCATGCATGGCCTTCGCCAAGGGGGATACGCTGCTCATCGATGCGATCGACGTCGAAGGCGGCGCCGCCACGCTCTACGTCACTCCGGAGCATCAATCGCTGCTGATTGACACTGGCTGGCCCGCTGACATCGGCGCCAAGGATCCGGACAGCGCGCAGCGGATCATCGCCGCCGCGCGCCGGCACGGTTTGTCCAAGTTGGATTATGTGCTGATCACTCACTATCACGTCGATCACGTCGGCGGCTTGCCGGAGCTGATCAGCCAATTTCCCGTGGGCACGGTGCTCGATCACGGACCGAACCGGGAGACTCCGCCAGCCGATGCACCGCCGGCGGCCGCGGCAATGCAGCCCGCCGTGTTATATCCAAAGTACCTCGAGGCTGTTCGGGGCCATGACCACCGCTCGCTAAAGCCCGGCGATATTCTCGAAATCGGGTCATTGCGATTGACCGTGGTGACGGCCGATGGGGTCGTGATCGATCACGCGCTTCCCGGTGCCGGTCAGACCGTCGCCGAGTGCGATAGCATGCAGCCTATGGATAAGGATGGTGGCCAGGAGAATGCGCGCTCCGTCGGCGTCGTGTTGACATTCGGCGGGGCGCGGATCGCAGCGCTCGGCGATCTGACCTGGAACATGGAGAAGGAGCTCGTTTGTCCGCGCGACAAGGTAGGGCCCGTGGATCTGGCGATTGTGTCCCACCACGGGAGTGATCTGAGTAACAGCCCAGCGTTGTTGCATGCGCTTGCGCCCCGGATCGCGGTAGAGGACAACGGTGCAAAGAAGGGCGCCGATGCGCAGACCTACGAGTCCGTGTCACATTCGCCCCGCCTGCGCCGCCTCTGGCAACTGCACTTCGCGGACCGGGCAGGCGCCGATCACAACGCCCCGGAGACCTACATCGCGAATCCGCACTCCGAGGGCGATACGCACGCTTCACTGGAGATTGCCATCACGAAGCAGGGTGCTTTCACTGTGACGAACGATCGCACGGGCTTCTCGGAGAGCTATCCGGCGGGCCGGCGAGGTGAGCAAGCGCATTGATGGGTGCGCGCTGCCCGCGGGCGCGACGTCAGGTGCTATTTGGGTTTCGCGAAGAGCGTGTTCATTTCGGAGAAGGGCACGGCTCGTTTGGCGAATCCGAATGTCCCATGCTCCTGCATCTCCGCAATGCTGGAAAGGAGTGCGCCCAATGCCGTCCGGCAAAGAGCGCTGCCCAGACTGACGCGTTTGACTCCGATGTCCTGGAGCTCCTGGAGGGTCAGCTCCAGACCTGTCAGGCCCATGACGACATTTACGGGCCGATCCACTGAGCGTACAAGCGTCGCAATGTCCGCCTTGCGTGTCAGGCCGGGCGCGTAGAGGACGTTTGCACCGGCGTCCTGATAAGCCTGTAATCGAGCGATCGTGTCGCGGAGATCTGGACGGCCAACCAAAAAGTTTTCGGCCCGCGCGGTCAACATGAACGGAAAGGGTAATCGGGCTGCCTCTTCCGCCGCTGCGCGGACGCGGTCTGCGGCCAGTTGGAGGTCAACCAACGGTGCAGCCGGATCTCCTGAAGCGTCCTCGATGGATCCACCCACAACGCCAGTAGCAGCGGCGAGTCGCATCGTCATCGCGGCTTGCTCCGGTGAGTTTCCGTAGCCCGCCTCCAGATCCGCAGAGACCGGCAGCGGCGAGGCCGCCACGATTTCCGCCACATGGCGCAGCATTTCGTCCCTCGCCACGGCGCCATCGGATAAGCCCCGCGAAAACGCGAAGCCGGCGCTCGTTGTGGCCAATGCTTTGAAGCCGCTGGCCGTCAGGATTCGAGCCGTTCCCACATCCCACGGGTTGGGAATGACAAACAGGCCCTCGCGCCGATGCAGATCACGAAAGGCTTCCGCCTTCTGGAGTTGACTGGTCATGGCCGAGTGCTCACAGGGGGCAGATTGCTCGTACCGGGGACCAGTTCCAGGAAGGTGCGCTCCTCGCGGAGAACGAAGCGCTTCTCCTGCGCCATCCGGAAGTTCTCGCGGGCGTCCGTGTCAGTTCTGAGCCGCGCGCGATAGCTCTCGTATGCCGCGAGACTATCAAACGAGATGAGTCCCCACGCGACGTCGTTGGTGCCTTCATCTGGAAGGAAGTACCCGACCAGATGACCACCGCAACGTGGGATGATTCGCCCCCATGCTTCGGCGTACGACTTGAAAGCCTCACGCTGGAACGGATCGATTTGGTAACGGATGAAACACGTGATTGTCATTGCCGCTGACTCCGAGTCCCTCTTTGGCCCCTCGAGCGTCGCGATGGATGCCGTACCAACAGCCATCGCATAGCCACCGATCACTTGACGTCGATTCATAGCCCAGATTTACGCAAGGTGTGTGCGCTAGTCTAAGGGGTTGGCGTACGCCCATGCTTCGACTAGGATCGAAAGATGGTTGCGGATGACGAGTGGGACAATGAAGGTTTCGACGTGCATGTGGCGAGCATGGCATCCGCCATTGGCGAGCCCCGCCGTGCCCGCATGCTCTGTTGCCTCATGGATAACCGCGCCAAGACTGCAACTGAGCTCGCCGCCATCGCCGGCATTTCGGCATCGACCGCGAGCTCGCACCTGCGGTCGTTATTGGAGCTCAAGTTACTGGCCGTGCAATCACAGGGTCGGCATCGATATTTTCGCCTGGCGGGACCAGCCGTGGCGAAGGCTCTCGAAAGCCTGGGTGTGCTCGCCGGGGATCCGCAACCGGTTCACATAGCTAGAACACCGCGCCGGCTGCGCTTTGGACGAACTTGCTATGACCACATCGCCGGTACGGTCGGCGTGGCGATCCATGATGCCTTTTTCACGCGCTGTTGGCTCTCCCCGGACGGTAGCGAATATGCGGTTACCGCGCGTGGCCAACAGGAGTTGGGGCAGTGGGGTATCGACATCGCTGCGGTTCAATCCGCACGACGACGAGTCGCCTACGGGTGCCTGGATTGGAGCGAGCGCCGACCCCACCTGGCGGGGGCGCTTGGGGCGGCGGTGCTGGAGCTGCTGGTCAGGCGCAAATGGCTCACCCAGGAAGTGGGTGGGCGTGGGCTCATTTTGACCTCATCCGGACAAAGGCAGCTCCGGCATGCGCTCGAGTTGGCTCTTTAGGCCGGGATGAGATTTCGGCCCGGGGCGCCGATCTTCCGGGCAGCATCGCTCGAAGAACATTGTCCCGCAGTAGGAAGTGGTGCCAGATTGCGGCAGCGACGTGAGCCAGGACCAGTGCCAGCAGGCCCCAGGCCAGCCAAACGTGGTAGTCAGTCAATGTGTCGGCTGCCTCTGAGTCTGGTGACAGAAGCCTGGGCAGCGGTACGCTGTACAGAAATGTCAGCGGAATGCCATGCGCGTTGGTGGTGGCCCAGCCCAGCAAGGGCAGAGCGATCAACGTGCCATACATGAAGAAGTGTGCGGACTTGGCCGCCCACCGCCAGGCCGCAGGCATATCGGGGGCATGATCCGCAAGTCCGCGCCGCAGCCGGATGGCAATGCGCAAGCCGGCGGCCATGAGCACGAGCAGGCCGAGTTGCCGGTGTATCTCCAGCAGGAGCTGCCGCCAAGCGCGGTCCTCGGCCGCATCGCGAACAAACATGACCGCCACGGCCACGACAATGGCGGCCACTGTCATCCAGTGCATCGCAATCGTGAGCGCGGGATGCCTGGTGCCAGTCACCGCGCGAGCGGGTGACGCGACGAAACTTCGCGATGTCTCGGTGCTCATGTCGTTGCATCTCTCGTATTCAGAAGCGGTAGCCGAAGGAAACTCCAACCACGTGCACGGTGTAGTCGGATGCCCGCTCGAGTGTCGGTAACTGTTCAGTGCCGGAGCCGAACTGCATACCATCGTAGGCAAAGTCGGTCGCCTTGAGGCGCTGGACCTCGTAGAACGCGCGCACCTCGCCCGAATTGGCGACGTTGATCCGGCCCGTGAGTCGGAAGTCGAGAGTGCGAGTGGTCACCGGCGGAAGGTTGGCTGCCGGTATGTAAAGGGCTGCCGGCGCACCGGATGTGAGTACAGGAGCGCCCGCCAGCGCGAATGGGTTGTTGGCATAGCTACCTCCTCTGACTGCAACGTCGGTACGCGCCTGCGAGAACACCAGATCGCCCGTGATGTCCAGCCTGCGCCAGAGGAACTTCTGTCTCATGAGCGACAATCCTACAGTGTCGGCGCGGTCGGTCATGTTCCCTACCCAGTTCAGACACGGATCGACCTTGGCGTTCTGGTTCTTGGCCAGGACCGTGTTGAAGCAACCTCCCGTGACCACGGTGTTGCCGGCGCGGCCGACGAAAGCAGTGGTGCTGTTGCTTCCGTAGGCGTCGCCAGCAGTCCTGAACCGTTGGTCCTCGTGTGTGTAGAAGGCGCTCGCCACGAACCGATCACCGAGCGCGTAGGTTGTGTCGAAGTTGACCGCCCAGCTGGTCGAGCGCTGCAAGCCGTAAACGGACTGAGTGTAGTTGTCGTCGCTCAACTCGAGGCTCCCCTGAGCTGAGAGGCGCTCGGTTGCCTGCCAGTCCAGGGAGGAGCGCACCCGGTTGCGATTGCGGTTGGCAACATCGAAGCGGCGCATGCCCGGCAACTCGCTGACGTTGTCGCGGCTGCCATACAGCGACTGCGGCACAATGTTATTGTTGGGAGAAAAGATGGCAGCGTTGCCGGACAATGCTGTGGCCGGGAAGCCCGCGAGCGGTCCAAACCCGGTCAGTCCGGTCTGAATGAGGTATCCACGGACACTGGTCGTCGCCCCGACCGTGGGCGCACCGGGGACGACGTTGGCCATCGGAACCAGAGCAAGCCAGGCGTTGGAATTGTATGTGGCCCGTCGCTGCGCGTACGAGTAACTTACGCCGCTACTGATGTTTTCGAGCAATGAGGCGTGCCAATCCGCGTGCAGAGCTCTTTCGACTACTTTGTCGGCATCCACGCAGCTGATCCACGAGCCAGCGCATTTGCGCCGGATGTCTTGCCATTGGAAGCCGGCAGCGAGTTTCTGACCGGGCCGAAGCATGTAGTCGGCGTCCAGGTTGGCCTGATTCTTTTTCTCGCTCAAGGGCCGGTTAGCGAAGATATTGACGTTGCTGCCGAGCGTATTCGGCGCAAGTCCGAGCGCGGCGTTGAACGCAGAGGCAGTCGCGGCTTTGCCGATGTTTGCATCATAGAAGACGAAGGTATTGATCGGCGTCCGGTTCTCACGGTCGTCGTACTTGTAGTGGAGGAGTATGTTCAGCTTCGACGCAGGCCGCATCACCAGCTTGAGATTTGCCCCTTTGACGACTACCAGGCCGTGCAACGAATTTTCAGGCACACCGAGAGGCATCGAGGTATCGGTAAGAAATGCATCGTTCTGTGTGTTGCGTCCGTAGGATAGATCGCCCGTTATTCTCATGCCGGATGATAGATTGAAACCGCCATCCATCTTGAGCTGGTGGAACTGGTTGCCTGGTGCGCTGCTGAGGCTCGCCAACCTGGTCGGATCGTTTGGATCCTGCCACGAAATGCCGTGCACGTGATTCGTGAAGACCGAGCCGTAGTAGCTGATCTGCGCGAATCCCCGCGGGCGGCCGTACTGCAAGCCGAGATTGAACTGATCGGTCGTGGTGTCGATCAGGTTCGGCAGGATCACGGAATTCTCCGCGATTGCCGAGGTAACGGCGCCGATCGGCTGCAGGCCGTTCTGTGTCTCCCGGCGTATGCTTCCCGTCAGCTCCAAATGCCGCGTCAGGTTCACATTGAATCCCAAGTCTTCCCGCTTGCGATCGGTATGGAGGTTGACGCCTTGGTAGGAGCGCGCGTCATTCACCACTATCTCGCTCAACGTTTGAAGCTGCGCGGGTGTCGGAGCGACGATGGTGCCTGACGGGCTGACCACGCTGCCTTGGCCGGCGGTTGCGGAAAGACTGCGAAAGTTGAGGTTGGTCGCGTTGATCTGGGGTATGACCGGCTTGACCCAGTTTCCCGGGAGCGTGAGCACGGTAGACCCCGACCCCCGATAGGGTGTCTGGTAGGTATCGGAAATATTATCGCGAATGTCGTCGTAACCGAGCTGTAGCTGGAAGGTTCCCTGCTCGCGAAAGTCGAATTCGCCTCTGCGCGTGTCGAGCCCGAGATCGGTGCCCAGGAGCCGCCACCGCATGACGCTGTCGGAATCGTAGCGGCCACCGCCGCGCAGATCCATGTCGCCCAGAACAAAAGCACCCTCTTTGCCCAGGCCGTTGTACTGGCCGAACTTGTACGAGCTTCGGCTGACGTAGCCCGCACCCAGGTCGACCGTGCTGCGCGGGCAGGTCAGCTCCGTGACCGCCGGGTCTACACCTGCATCATCAGCGGCGTGTGCGGGTGAGGTGAGCAGGGCCGCGGGCAACGTCGCAAGCAACGCGTTGCCGGCGACCAATCTCCGATATCGCTTGAACATCTGGCTTCCCGATCCCTACTTGTTGAATCGCGCGCCGGCTGGACTGTTGGAGCCGTGAATCAACGCGTGGCAACTCAGGCAATTGCGCCCATTGGTCTGCGAGCGCGGCGCCTGTGCCCCGAACGGCAATAGGCCATCAATGGTCGTTGCCGCCCCGTTGGGCAGGTTTGCTCCGCTGTTGAGCGCTCCCGAGTGGTCCGACGTATGGCACTCTTGGCATAGCCATGGCGTGCGGGCCTTCAGCAATGGCGTGTTGTTCGAGCCATGGGGGGTGTGACAGCTCGTGCAGTCTTCGGTAACCGGATAGTGCTCCCACAGGAAGGGGCCGCGCCGATCCGCATGGCAGGTGTAGCAGGTCTCGTTGATACTGGTCTTGACCAGCAGTTTCGGGCCGGTCGAGCCGTGGGGGTTGTGGCAATCGGAGCAGGCCATCTTCCCGGCGAGAATTGGATGGGTCGAGATGCGATGAATCTGAGCGCGCTGCGTCTTGTGACAGCCGAAACACACCTCCGGCTGGGTCTGCGTGGTCAGCACGCGATCGTTTTGGGTATGAATCTCGTGACAGGAGTTGCAGGGCAGGTCGCTGCGCTGATGCTCACTGCCCAGCCAGTTTGTGCGCTGGCCGTTCTCGTGGCAGCCAAGACAGGTCCCGGTCTGCAGGGAAACCGGGGTCGCCGCTCCATGGCGAAAGTCGATATCCACCGGTGGGCGTGTGGACGCGCCTCCGGCGTTCTTGACATGCGCCTCACTCGGTCCGTGACACGACTGACAGCCGGGAGTCCTCGTGTCCGCTTTGACACCGTGTGCCGTCTTGTAGATCGAGAGCACCGGTTTTGCCTCGGTCTCGTCGTGGCACTTTGTGCAGACTCGATCCCCCTCGAGAGTCCGGTCCGGCTCATCCGCCAGTGCCAGCGTGGGAGTACAGACAATGAGCAGCAGCGGCAGGAGCAGCGCGCGGAAAAGTGTCGCCATACGGGTAGGTATGATTCAGCAGGGTTGTGCGGTGGCGGAGGCGGCTCAGGGCTTCTTTCCGCCGGGAAGGTCCAGGATCCACTGGACCAGATTGCGCGTCTCGGCCGGGTTGTTGGTCTTGACCTTTTTGTGATGTTCCTCGTGTCCGTCGTCGAACTTCACCATCTCCCCGCTCGTAACGTGGTAGACGAGCTTCGTCTCAGCATCCTGGAGGCCTTTGTATTTGGCGGCGACATCGCGTAGCGCGGGACCATCCTTCTTTTTGTCGACGCCGTGACATTTGAAGCAGCCGCTGGACTGTGCGAGATCGCGTGCCGCCTCTGCGTCGCTCGCCAGGACGGTCGCGGGAGTCATGAGGAAGGCTGCGCAGAGCAGAGACCAGACCAGTGTCCAGGTAATGCCGTAGTCCTTGGTGATGGCTTCCACTGCGTGGCTCGATTTCGTTCCGTGTTGAAACGTGACGAACGTTAGCATTTCGTTTGGATGCCATGCAGCTGTCTCCGCAAGCGCACGTCGGTTTGCGGATACCGTTCTGACCACCCTGGTGAGAGCCCCGCTAGCCATCCAGACGCAATCCAACACGGCGCCGATGACGTGGGCTGGCGCGTGGAGTTATGCCTCAGCTCTCTCGAATTGGGCATTTTCATGATCGAGCTACCGAGGCACGATGTGGGGAAACACAGCGATAGGGGTTGTTCAATGAAGAATCGCAAGCTGGGCCGCACTGGCCCGGATGTTTTTCCCATCGGACTCGGCTGCATGAGCATAGGCATTGCCGAGGTGTATACGAGTAGCGTGCGCGACGACGACGAGGCCGTCGCTTTGATACATCGTGCGCTCGACCTTGGCGTTACTTTGCTTGATACAGCTGATGTTTACGGCAATTCGGAGCGTCAGGTTGGCAAGGCGATCAAAGGCCGGCCTCGTGATCGGATCACACTGGCAACAAAGTTCGGGTTTACCACGGGTGTCAGTGCCAACCAGCGGCGGGAGTCGCCGCGGGGAATGATCAACGGGAGCAGGCAGTATGTTCGAGAGGCGTGCGAGGCTTCGCTGGCGCGGCTCGAGGTGGACTACATTGACCTGTACTACCTCCACCGGGTTGATCCCGGCACACCGATCGAAGAGACGGTGGGCGCGATGGCCGATCTGGTGAAACAGGGCAAAGTACGACACATCGGGCTGTCCGAGCCTGCGGCCGCCACGGTTCGCCGGGCGAACGAGGTGCATCCTCTGGCAGCCATTCAGACCGAATATTCCTTGTTCAGCCGCGAGCCCGAAGAGGAGTTATTGCCGGTGCTCGAGGAGTTGGGTATCGCGCTGGTAGCTTACAGCCCTCTGGGCCGTGGCTTTCTAGCGGGGCGTTTCCGCAAGCCCGAAGACCTTGCCGCTGATGACTGGCGGCGAGGTAACCCGCGCTTTCAGGGTGAGAATTTCGCGAAGAATCTGCAGCTGGCCGAGCATCTGCAACAACTCGCAACCCGTAAAGGTTGCACACCGGCACAGCTCGCATTGGCTTGGTTACTCCAGAGGCATGACAATGTGGTGCCGATTCCGGGCACCAGCAGCGCGAAGCGGCTGGAGGAGAATGTCCGTGCCGCCGACTCGCAACTGACCCGGCAGGAGCTCGACGAGATCGACAGGATCGCGCCGCGTGGCGCCGTCGCGGGATCTCGCTACAATGAGGCGATGCAAGGATTGGTCAATGGATGAGGGCTGAGGGCCCGGCCCAGGGAGAATGAGCTCGTGAACGCCAAGCTGGTATCCGCGCTGGCCGTGCTGCTGGGAACAACAAACTCGGCCACGGCGGAAAATGAAAGGTTCCACGACACCAGGCTGTCGTTTGCAGAGCGGGCTCGCGATCTGGTCTCCCATATGACGCTCGAGGAGAAAGTCTCGCAGCTGGGGCATACCTCGGAGGCGGTCCAGCGGTTGGGCATTCCGGAATACAACTGGTGGAATGAAGGTTTGCACGGTGTGGCGCGAGCGGGTATTGCGACCGTCTTCCCGCAAGCGATCGCGCTTGCCGCGACTTTCGATGATGCGCTGATACGTCGGGATGCCGACGTAATCAGCACGGAGTTTCGCGCGAAGTACAACGTGGGCCGTGGACCGGATGGGTCCAGCGACTGGTATCACGGCCTCACGCCTTGGTCACCAAACATCAATATCTTTCGGGATCCGCGCTGGGGTCGTGGCCAGGAAACCTACGGAGAAGATCCCTACCTGACGGCGAGGATGGGAGTCGCATTTGTGCAGGGCTTGCAGGGCAGTGATTCTCACTATCTGAAGGTAGTCGCGACGCCCAAACATTATGCCGTCCACAGCGGACCCGAGAAGACGCGGCATGAAGTCGATGTCGAGGCTTCACGACACGACATGGCGGACACCTATTTGCCGGCATTTCGGGCGACGGTGACGGAGGGGCACGCCGATTCGGTGATGTGCGCTTACAACTCCCTGAATGGTGAGCCGGCGTGCGCAAACCACATCCTGTTGGATGAGTATTTGCGCGGGGCCTGGAAGTTCGATGGTTATGTCGTTTCCGATTGCGGGGCAATCGAGGACGTGAGCGCGCATCATCATTTCAAGTCAACCATGGAGGAGGGTGTTGCTGCGGCTCTCGAGGCAGGTACCGACCTGATCTGCGGAGAGCCGCCGCAGGACCGGGTGCATCTGGAGCGCACTGCCGCCTTGAACGCGGTGCGGGCAGGTCTGCTCGCAGAGACCGATATCGATCGCGCCGTCACGCGGCTGCTGATTGCCCGGTTCAGATTGGGAATGTTCGATCCGCCCGCAATGGTTCCGTGGTCGAAGCTCGGAGCCGCTGCGAACGATACCGCGGAGCACCGGCAGCTCGCGCTGCAAACGGCGCAGGAATCGCTGGTGCTGTTGAAGAATGAGAATCACCTTTTGCCGCTGAAGAAGGCATACGCCAGGATCGCGGTGATCGGGCCGGATGCTGACAGTCTCGATGCGCTGGAGGGTAACTACAACGGCACGCCCTCTGCTCCGGTCACCATTCTGGCTGGAGTCCGTGCTCGGTTTGCGCAGTCGAAGGTGGTTTTTGTGGAGGGAACGGGTCTCGTCGGTACCGTCGTTCGACCGGTAGCTGGGGCGCGCCTCTATACAACTGCGGCAAAGTCGGCGCATGGGCTACAGGCGGAATACTTCGCCAACACCGACCTGTCGGGCGAACCCGCGATGCGTCGCGTCGACTCGAGCGTCAACTTCAGCTGGGGCTTCAATGGGGTGTCGCCGCGGTTGAAGCGAAACTATTCGGTCCGCTGGACAGGAGTGCTCGCGCCCACTGCGAGCGCCGACTATGTTCTTGGGTTCACGGGGCAGGATGGTTATCGAGTATGGGTCGATGGAGAGGTGCTGGTTGAGGATTGGACGCCTCATCGCCCTTCGACGACGATCACCAAGCCTGTTCATCTGGAGCGCGACCATACCTATGCGCTGAAAATCGAGTACTTCCAGACGGTGCGCGCTGCGGAGGCTAAGTTGGTGTGGGGCATTCCAGGACGCGAGGAGGAGGCTGCGGTGAATGCCGCCCGCTCGGCCGATCTCGTGGTGATGGTGTTGGGTCTTTCCGCACGCATCGAGGGCGAGCAAATGAAAGTCCAGGCGGAAGGATTCTCCGGCGGAGACCGCACCTCGCTTGATCTGCCGGCGCCACAAGAGCGTTTGCTGGAAGCGGTGTATGCGACAGGAAAGCCGGTGGTGCTCGTGCTCGCGAGCGGCAGCGCGCTTGCCGTGAATTGGGCGGACGCGCATGTGCCAGCCATTCTCCAGGCCTGGTATCCGGGGGAGTCCGGTGGCACGGCGGTGGCCGGCGCCTTGGCTGGCGATTTCAGTCCAGGGGGACGGTTGCCCGTCACCTTCTACAAGTCCGCGGGCGATCTGCCTCCCTTTGAGAGCTATGCAATGCAAGGAAGGACATACCGTTACTTCACGGGCGAGCCGCTCTACCCGTTCGGCTATGGGCTCGGCTATTCGGAATTCCGTTACGCAAACGCACGGGCAACGGTCGCTGCGGACGGCAGCGTTCGTGTTTCGGCTGCCGTAACAAACGCGGGGGATAGGGCGGCGGACGAAGTTGTTCAGCTTTACCTTTCCCACGTGGGCGTCGAGCCGGCCGCGCGTCGTGAGCTGAAAGGTTTTCGGCGGGTCCACCTGGAGCCGCACGCGACCAAAACGGTCGAGTTTGAGTTAGGCACTCGCGATGTAAGTGTTGTCACCTCTGCTGGCGCGCGGCAGATCGTGCCGGGAGAAGTTGCAGTGTGGGTTGGCGGTGGCCAACCGCATGAGCGTACTGCATTGAAGGACCTCCCTGGAGCAGGCACCAGCTTTCGCCTCGTGCACGGCGGAACCCTACCGGACTGAGCCCGGCCTGGGACGCAGCGGAGGCGCTGCCGCTCTGTCTTAACATCAGTAAATTCCTACACTGGAAACCGCTCGCAAGCCCTTCCCGGTTGCTGCGCCTTCCAGCAATGTCCCATCTTCCCATGGTCACAACACGACGAGAGGAGATTGTCCATGCCAACCCTCAGCGGACACACGCAAGCTATCCGTGCCAAGAAGGTGCTGGGCACCAAGGTCCTGGACCTTTCCGGCAACAAGATCGGGTCGATCGAGGACATCATTCTCGACAAGCAATCCAACAACATCATGTTCGCCGTGGTGGGCTTCGGCGGCTTTCTGGGAATGGCGGAGAAATATCACCCGATTCCCTGGTCGTCGCTCGACTATGACCCTGCCGAGAACGGCTACGTGGTGAGCTACACCAAGGAGCAGTTGGAGCAGGCCCCGAGCGGCTCGATCGAGGAGTTGACCCGCGATGACGGCATGCTTTTCCGCGATCGGACGTATGACTACTACAAGGCCCCGCGCTATTGGGATAGCAGGCCACTACCCTGACAGGGCTCCGTTACCCTGACAGGGCTCGCTACGACGCATGCGGGCTGGTTTGGCGTCGGTGCCGAACCAGCCCCTTTGCTTGAAATCACTGAGCTGTAGCAAGCGCCGCACGGTCGACTTCTGCCTTGGCGAGCTCCTGAAGTCGCCCTTGGGGCAAGCCCTTGACCCATTCCGATGCTGCGGTCGCGTCGGTGAGCAACCAATTGCGTACTACGGAGACGACTGCGTCGTCCTGGAATGTGCCGGGGCTCACTTCTTTCAAGGCGGTGTTTGCGGCCGCCGCAGGAGCTGTTCGCGCCTCCACGGTGGTTATGCGTGCGAGAAGCTGATCTCTTTGTTTCCCCGGCGGCTGAGACTCAACCCAACGGAGTGATTCGTTGAGATTCTCGGTCGCCCAGAGTGTGGCGATGTGCTCCACCGTCCCGTCGTTACGGCCTATGCCGAAGAGGTCCGATACTTCAATGGCATGTGCCGGGTCCGATTGACCCACTTGGGACACGATTTCGTCGGCCGCTGTGGTGCGCTCGTCGGTTTCCGCCACGCTCTTGGCCCAGGCGATGGCTCCTTGCAAATCTATGGAGCTCCACGCGTGTGCCGTGTGCCGTAGAAGCTCCTCTCGCACCGGACCGGAGGGGAAGCGCTCGACCAGACTCCCCATGGCGGTGGGATCGACCCGGATCAGGGCCGGCACGAGCTCCGAGTAGGCACGCTCGCGATGGTTTTCCTCGACGGAGACCAGCGCCCGCTCGATCTCGAGCCGCAGTCGCCGGCTCTGCTCTTCGCGACTGACAGAGGCCGGCGGGGCAGGTACAGCTGATACCTGCTCCGCCGGTATTCTGGGCGAGGCCCTGGGGACTGGCATGGCCGCCAGGGGGGCCGGTGTCACCGGCTTCCTGGCAGATGTCGGCGCTCGCAGCAACAGCCATACCGATCCGGTACAGATGACCAGACCGGCGGCCAGGCCTGTGGGCACGAGCGCCTTCATCCCACCTTCCGCTACATCAGTGGCTGGCAACGAAGCCTTTGAGCCACGTCATCGCAGGCCGCTCCGTGCCATTGCTGTTGACGAGTCCTGTCCCGTCATGCCAGGTCTGTCCAACAATGTATCCCCAGGTTGTGATGCCCTGGACCGCGGAGTGGCCCCAGAGCACTGGAAACAGCTGCTGATACTTCGCCAGCTGTCCGGCGTCCGACCCGCCACCGGTGATATCCAGCTCAGAAATGTAAATGGGCAGGCCGCTGGTCGCATAAGAGTTCAGCGCGGTCTGCAGCTGGCTCGCCGTCATGTTGTCGAGATTGAAGAAGTGGGCCTGGACGCCAACACCGTCTATCAGGCCGCGGTTGCGCAGCAGCCCGATGATCTGGAGGTACGTAGCCCGGCTGGTCGCGTTTTGCTCTGTCCCATACTCGTTGATGAGGAGCTTGGCGTTGGGGAAGGCCCGGCGCGCCATCTGGAAGGAGTTGATGACCCAGTCCCACCCGGTCGAGCCGTTTCCGCCGAGCGCGGCCTTGAAGGGTAGCGGGGTATTGATCGGCTCATTCACCACATCGACGGCCCACGTGTTGGGATAGCGCTGACCGTACGCAGTGATCCACTTCTGGATCTCGGTGAGTTGCTGACTTTGCGAGAGCGAGGTGATCCAGGTTGGAAACTGGGCGCCCCAGATCAGGTTGTGCGCCTTGAACTTGTAGCCGTGTTGTTGCGTGAAGTTATATACCGTATCGAGCGGCCCCCAGTTGAAGACGCCCCGGGTGCCTTCGACCGAGCCCCACTTGCCGGCATTCTCCGGTGTGGCCTGATTCCAGTACTTGGTGAATGTGGATGGTGGGCTACCGCCAATGGTGCTGCCGAGGAACTTGCTCTTTCCCACAGCGATCTGCGCATCGGCCTGCGTCGAGAGCATGACCAACGCAACCAGTGACAGCGCTGCCGTGGACAGCCGCGCTCCTATCGTCCGAATCGACTCCATGATTTCCCCTCCTTGAGAAAAAAAGAAACATGTTACCGCTAACATGTCGAGTATATACAGTCACCCTCGGCCGTTAGCAATAGTCCGAAACCGTTCCCCCAGGAGGGCCGCGGCCGCGCCCGTGAATGCAACGCTTGCGCAAGTTGCGGCGTCTATGCAACGTGACAATGGTCTCGGGGGGGCTGAAATGAGGTGGATCCGGGGAGCAACACGCCGCATGTTTCAAGGCGGCGAATGTGGGGGCCGAACCACTGCTCCGGCTGCCAAGAAAGGTGAGGGTCTCATAGGCCTGCCGTCCCATGGTCTCCTGTGGGGCGGCAGGCATTTCGTTGCTGCTGGACGTGCAGCAGTCGGCAAGTCAGCTAATGAAGCCCCATCGTCGCAGCGCCCGTGGTCGTTTCGGCACTCGTCGCACCCTGGAGGTACTGTGCGGAGCTTTGTGTCAAGGCGCCGCGGACCGCATCGCTCAAGTGCTCGCGCAATTCATCACCCAGCTTCTCGTACAGGCGGTATGTAATCTCGTTGCGCAATGAATCAGCGATCCGGTCACATACTGTGGTAGCGATTTGATCCGTAGAGAATCCGCCGCCGATTGCCAACTGTTCCGCAAACGCAGCGCGGACGGCACTTCCGAGCCGCTCGGACAGCATGCGCTCGACGTGATCCGAGATCGCCGACTCGAGTCGCTCAGCCAGACTCGCACTGATTCGATCGCGCGCGTGCTCTGCGATGCGATGGCAGAGCGGCTCGATCATGCTGCTCAGGCCACCAAGGCCCGTTTGTTGGGCCCCGCCTGCGCCGAATCTCTGCAATCCCGGACCCATACGCTTCGACATGAGACGTTCCGAGACAGCGGCACGGACAGCCTCTCTCAATCGCTCCTTGCCGGCTTCGTCCAGCGCCTCACGAACGATCTCACGCAGCTGTTCCTTCACTCCCTGGGTAACTCTGTCCTCGATTGTCTCGCTGAGTTGCTCGCGAACCGACATCACTAGACGCTCTGCATCCACATTTCCGCCCGCCTGTATCCTCGAGAGAGCGGAGTTGACTGCTTCGGGCAGCCGCTCGCGCACGGTCTTGCGAACGCGCTCGCGAAGTTCATCCCGCAAGCGCTCACGGGCCGCGCTCAGTATGCGTTCGCAGACGTCGGACTCCAGCCCGTTGGCTATTCGCGTGGCGACCTGTTCCGCCTCGTCGTGACCCATTTGCTGCGCGATCGGACTGTTGACGACGGCTTCCCGGCATGCGCTCTGCAGTCGCTCGCGGATCGCTTCATTGGCTCGTTGGCGCAGTCCCTCGAGGATGCGATCGTTGAGAGCATCTGCGATGCGCTCACTCAGTCTTTCGGTGATGCGCTCGTAATCGAACCCGGCCGTCGAGCTCTGCCCTTCACTGAGCGCTGCGCGGAGCTCGTTGCTCAGCCGCCGGCGGAGTGTCTCGCTAACCCGCTGTCGTGCAGCTTCCGCGAGCCGCTCGTGCGCTGTGTCCGACACACGCCGACGAATGGCTTCGTGGACCCGTTGGCTGATGACATCACTGATCTGCTGTTCAAACGCGCCGTCCGCTCCAGGTCCGAGGGAACCGGCGCCGGGCTGTTGGCCGGGCGCGGCGAATCCTCCAAACTGCTGCCCCGCCCCGGCGAATTGTTGCCCTGACCCCGTTCCAGCACGCGCCGCGCGCAGTGCGGTCTGAATAGCTTGGTTCAACTTCTGAACTTCTTGCGTTTCTGACGACATGATTTGTTACCTCCGGTTATCGCAAGCAACTTACCTGGCCGCATCCGGCAGCGTGCCCCGCGTCTCTTGCGCCGCGCTCCGCACGCGAACGCGGAGCAATCCATCGTCCAATTCCACTGCCGGTTCGCCTCGCACCGGAAAAGGCAGGCGCAAATCCCGGTAGAACGGACCGCAGGGGATTTCCGTATGAGAGTAGCTGCGATCGCCCGACTCCGCTGCGGGACGCCGTATGCCCGACACCACGAGCGTGCCATTCGAACACTCGACCGTGATGTCGCCCCGCTCGATGCCGGGTACGGCGACCTCAATCACGCATTCGTTGTCGCCGCCGATGACATCCAACGCGGGCGTGAACGAGAAGGGCGGCA
>Ga0207667_10003238_pt1 | contig 20078 bp, 16 predicted proteins | sample KBSCornC52_FD_184301 | JGI IMG/M metagenome (GOLD analysis project Ga0207667, IMG submission 184301) | Corn rhizosphere microbial communities from Kellogg Biological Station, Michigan, USA - KBS Corn C5-2 (SPAdes) (version 2) | ecosystem: Host-associated > Plants > Roots > Rhizosphere > Soil ...
CGCGGGTTTCATTTTTGCCACCACTGGACGCCGTACTCGTTCGTCGGGTCGCGGTAGATGGTGTGGAGATGATTGGTCGGATCGCCGCCCAGGCGCTGCGGCGCGTATTCGATGAAGACCGTTGGCCCCTGGATGCGGAAATAAGCGGCGGCGCCTTTTTCCGTGGGTCCGCTCCAGGCAAACCAGGTGTCGGCGATGTTTTTGTGCACGTCGTCCATTTTGGACTTCGCCACGGACTCGCGCTGGATGCCGATCCATTCGCTGACGAGGTCGAGCAGCATGGCGCGCTGTTGTTCGTTCAGCGCGGAACCCTTGACGCCCTCGGGCTGGATCATTTGTCCATCGTGTCCGGGACCGAGCACGAGATCCCGCATCTGACTGCCGATGATGGCCTGCTGGCGTTGCTTGTCGTCGAGGGAGCTGATGAGGGCGAACGCTTTGTCGGTCTCGCGGCCGAGCGGACGGATGGTTTTGCCCTCGAACTCGTAAGTCGCGGGCTGCACGCCGGTATGGCTGGGGGCGAGCGTCCCCTGCTCGCCGGCAAGGGTGATATTCAGGCCGAGGTGATGGCCGCCGAACTGGATGATCCAGGGCTGGGAAACGGAGGGCTGGCCGAGGAAGGAGATGTAGTAGTTGTCGCGACCGAAGAGGTCTTTGCCGGAGGATTGCTTGAGCGTTTCGTCGGCTTGGACGATCTGGAGCACTTTTTCATATCCCTGCGGACTGAGAGCGGCCGCGAGTACGGCGAGGGCGGCATCCTGCTGCGGTTTCGTGAGGTCGCCGAAACGTAGTCCGCCGCGTTTGACGAAGGAGGTGGGCAGATTCGACCACCGCTGCCGCTGCGCTTTGTCCTGGAAATCGTAGACCACCTGATGCCGCTGGGTGTCATTGAGCGTGGCGAGAAACTGTTCGGCGGCGTGGGCGATATCGCTGGGCTGGGTCGCGGCGGGTTGGGCGGCAGGCGCGGACGCGGTGTTTTGCGCGCGGGCGGCGATGAACGGGGAGAGTGCCAGGACGGTGGCGAGCGCTGGGGTGAAGAGCGAGTATTTCATGGGAAAGGCAACGTGGAGTGGAGTGACCAGGTAGAGATCGGCGCGGAAGGTGAATTTTGTGTCCGCCGGGTGATGGTCAGCAGGATCGAGCGGCTTGGCAATGCCAGGAGTGGCGCGGGACGGACATCTCTAGGGAAACTATTCCCCTCCGCCTCCTCGACCCTTCGGGCAACCCGCCGTTGGCCTCTCGTTCCACTCGAGTTCGCTCCAATGTGCGGTCCCAAGTGCAGCTTGGGACCGAGGGCGCAACGAGGAGGAAATGCAGAAACGCGACCGGAGCAAGCCGGTCGCGTTTTGCACGGAATGAATGATCGCAGCGAAATCGCCGGGCGTTAGTGCCCTCGTTTGCGCCAGCGCCGCAAACCGATGAAGCTCATGGCACCCGCGGCCATCATCATGAACGACGCCGGCTCAGGCACGGGCGCCGGCGCGGCGATATACGTGGGCTGAGAACTGCCGGTCGAGTAGCTGCTGACGAACGTCCCAGCCGAGGTATATTCGTTGACTTGACTGCTGTTGCGGACGCAAACGAAGACGTTGCCGCTGCCGTCGATCGCGAGGCCGGCCGCGTTGCTCAATCCCGACACGAAGTTGCCAAGACTGGTGCCATTCGGAGCAAACTCCGAGACGGTGGTCCCGTTAAAATTGCCGACCAGAACGTCATTGGCTGAGTTGACCGCAACGCCAAACGCTCCATTCAATCCGCCGGTAAACGTCTGCAACAAAGAACCGCCGGAGGAATACTCCAGCACACTTCCGCCACTTCCGATGGACATATCCGCAGCATAGAGGTGGCCAGCCTGGTCGAAAGCAAGGCCCTGCGGAGCGGCCTCGCTGACGAAGTTCCCGAGCGAGACGCCAGTGGAGGAAAACTTCAGGATGGCTGCACCGTGGCTGAGATAGATATTGCCCGACGCGTCTACGGCGACGCCCCCATTCCCGGAGCCCAAGTTCGCCAGAGTCGCTTGGAAAACGCCCGTCGCAGAATACTCATCGAGGGCACCACTATAGTGGGAAACGATGATTTGTCCGGAGGGCGTATAAGCGACGCCTTGAGCGCTGGAGACGACCACCGACGACGGGATCGTGGCGGAGATGGTTCCGAGATTATTGCTCGGCAGATCGGCATCGCTGGCGAGTAGCGTGCTGGCCTTGACTGAAACCGTGGTGAAGAGAAGGGTGCCGGCCAGAATGGCGGCGGATAACGGCTTGATTTTTAACATGTGGTCGATGCTTGGGAAGATTTGGCAGTGGATTGGGGGTTTTGTTCAGGGACCCTGTCGGGCAGCGCGTAAAACGCTAACGCCTGTCAGGTAGCAAAAGGCACGCCGCGGGCGTGTTGATTATAGTATTATTGCGTATAAACAACACTGATTTTAGTTCGCTTTGAGTCCAGCGCTGAGGCACCCCGGATAGCGTCTGGCAATTCGAAGCTGGCCTCGCCTCATAAGGCTGGTGCGATTATTCTTGGTATATCTTACGATATATCTAAAAAGTATAGGCATGTTCAAACATCACTTCTTCCACTTACTCCGCGGCGAGCATCCGCATTGCGCTCACAAGGGCTTTTTCGGTCGTCATGGCGGCGAGTTTTTCGATCGCTTTGGCGGGGGACCGGGCGGGCCGGGTTTTCGACCCGGCCGGTTGTTCACCTCCGAGGATTTGCAGTTCATCATCCTGGCCCTGATCTCGGAGAAGCCGGCTCATGGTTACGAGATCATCAAGGAGATCGAGCGGCGATCGAGCGGCGTGTATGCGCCGAGCCCGGGGGTGATTTATCCGGCGCTGACCTATCTCGAAGAAGCCTCGCTGGCGGTGTCGGAAGCCGAAGGAGCGAAGAAGCTGTATCGGATCACCGACGCCGGCGCGGAACACCTGGCCAAGAACCGGCAGCAGACGGACGCAATGCTGGAACGGCTGGCCCAGTGGGGCGAGCGGATCGCGCATTTCCGCGACCAGATGGCGCAGGAAGAGGAGGCCGACGAGCGTTGGGGCGGCTCGCCACGCGATCAGCAGCGCAAGGAGTGGCGCGCGATGCGGGAGGAATTCCACGATATGAAGCGCGAGCTGAAAGCGGCGTTGTTTGAGAAGCGCTCGGCGCCCATGGAGGAGAAGCAGCGGGTGCTGGAGGTGCTGAAGAAGGCGATTGCGGAGATTCGGCAGGGGAAGGGGTAGGGAGAAATATCCAACGCCCAACATCCGAAAGGCAGAACATCCAACATCCAACATCTCCCTCGCCAAACTCGGGACGGCTTCGCCGCAACATCCAACACCCAATAGGGGAGAGCGGCGCGTGATTTGACGCCGCAATCGTTGTCGCGCGAATGGAAGAGGAACGGGGTTACTCCGCTGCGTCCGTGACGACGAGTTTCAGGAATCGCGTCGTGGCGGACGTGGTGCTAAGGGGGTCCTGCACTTCCACATTGATCATGCCGCCGCTGCCGGCGGTCTCCGCCACCAGGCCGGGACCGGTGGCCACGCCGCCGGCCGTGCTGGTGACGAGCGGCGTCCATGGGCCGTTGATGCTGCTGGCGGCCACGACTTGATAGGTGAGATCCGTTTTCGCCGGGTCTCGCGGGAAGGTGTAACTCAGGTAAGTGTTCTCGGAATCGCTCTTGAGCTGGACGGTCGGGAGCGCGCCGGCACAGGGCACCGTGGGGTCCAGGCCGAGGGCGTATTTCATCAAGTTCGACACGCCATCGCCGGCGAAGCTGGCGGTGTCGGCAGTGGCCCCGGTATTGGCCGTCGTGCCGAAGTATTGTTGCCGCCAGGATTGGACCAAAGAAGCAGTGGTGAAGGTGGCGTCCGCGCCGAAGAAAGTACTACCGGAATCGTCGGTGGCGTGGAGGCGGTAGTGATAGGTAGTATTGGGCAGCAGTCCGGTAAGAGGGGCGCTCTCAGGGGAGGCGGAAGTGCCGGAAAAGACGATGTCTGGCGTGGCGTTGATCGTCGTGCCGTAGTTGAGGGACGTGCCGATATCGAAAGCCTCGCCGAGGATCTCTCCGCCATTGGGATTCACGCTGCCGGTGAGAGTGGCGGCCGTTCCCCCAAGACCGGTAACGGCCCCAGTGCTGATGATTGGCGCGGCACGGGTCGTAAAGGTGGCATCGGCGCTGGAAACCGAGCCCTGGCCATTGGTCACAGTGACGCGGTAGTGATAGGTAGTGACCGGAGCGAGGCCGCTGATGAGCAACGGCGGAATACCGGCCAGGGTATTCGTCGGGATCGAAGTCGGAGACGTCGCAGTAGCACCGTAGGCCGTGGTCGGGCCGTAATCGACGGACAACGTTGCCGGGGAGCTTCCGGAACTGATGTTGTCGAAATACATCAGGGCCATGACGGCCCGGACGGTAATATAGTCAACCCCTCCGAACGTAGGCGGCGTGGCCGGGGCGCCAGTGGTGAAGGTCATATCGTTCCCGTAAAAAAGGGTATTGGTGTAGTCCCACGCCTTAATGCGGTAGTGGTAAGTAGTATTGGGCTGAAAAATGGAGGAGGTGGCACTGAAGGCTCCCGTGCCGGGGACCACGCCGGGGCTGGAGATCCCCGATGTGCCATAGCTGGTCGTCAGGCCGACATCGAAAGAGGCCGTCATGAAGGCTCCCCCCGAGGCGACGGTGCCATTGAGCGTGGCCGTCAAATCGCTGACCCCGGTCGCCGAACCGGTGGTGAGGACAGGTGTGGGAAAGGTCGTGAAGGTGGCGTCGGTGGTGGAGACGGCGCCCTGTCCATTAGAGACATCGACGCGGTAATGGTAGGTGGTCGCGGGGGCGAGTCCGGGGATGGCCACGTAAAGCGGGGAGCCACCCAAACTGGTATTGGCGCCCAACGTGTAGCCATAAGTGACCGAGGAGCCGTAGGCGGCAGTGAGCCCGTACTCGACGACCACGGTCGCCGGCGAACTGCCGGTGGTAAGAGCGTTGATCCCAATTGAAGCCGAATGGCTGGTGATAATGCCGGGGGTGGTGGTCCCGACCGTCGGGGGAGTAGTCCCTACCGCCGTGGTGAAGGTCTGGTCGGCGCCGTAGAAGTATTTGTTCAGGGTGTTGCTGAGCCCTCTGAGACGATAATGGTAGGTAGTGCCGGGCTGGAGCGTGGAGACCGATGCCGTCTCCACGTTCGTCGTGTTGCCACTGATGCTGTCGTATTGCGGATAGACCACGCCGTCGCTGTAGGTGGTGGTCGTTCCATATTCGAAATAGATGAAAAGGCTGCCGTTCCAGTTGGCGTTGGCCGTGCCGTTGAAAGTGGCGCTGTGATCGGTGACGGCGGTGGCCAAACCGGTCGTGACCACAGGATCGACGGCCAGAGCGCTGGCGCCCGAGATCAGCGCGATGAGAGACAGGAAGACAAGGCGGAGTGAAATCATGAAGTGCAGGTGAAGCGATGGCCCCGACGCCAGATCGCTCGCACAACCTGAAGATCCCGGAACCTCCGGTCCACCGAAGCCGCAGTTTGCATGCTAGCGTCTGTGAATTCTGGCGGGCGAAAAACCCGCTAATTTCGCAGGCGCGACGGCGATTTACTTGTAGAATAAGCGTATCTCATGATCCTCCGCCATCCGAACGACACGATCTCCCGCCGCCGCTTTTTGCGAGGGCTCGGCATTGCCATGAGCCTGCCGTGGCTCGAATCGCTGAACTCCTGGGGTGCAGCCGCTGCCGGGGTCAGTGGCGCCAGCGGGGCGCCGCGGCGTCTGGCCGTGTGTTTCATGGGCAATGGCGTGAATCCCTTCCACTGGGGCGCGGAGAATACGCCGCAGGGCATGCAGCTCCTGAAGTCCCTCAGCCCGCTCGAGTCGCTGAAAGACAAGCTGCTCGTTTTCAAGGGCTTGTGGAATCCGACGACGGTCGCGGGTCCGGGTGGGCATTACCCCAAGATGAACCTGCTCTCCGGCCTCACGGTGAAGCAAACGACGACGGATGTGCAGGTGGGCACGACCATGGATCAGCTCGTGGCCGCGGAGACCGGCAAGCATACGCCCATGCCGAGCATCGTGCTCGGGACGGAAGGGCCAAGCTACAGCACGGACTCCGGGTATACGTCGATTTACTCGGCTTACCTTTCCTGGAGCAGCCCGACTTCGCCGGCGCCGAAGGAGATTTATCCGCAGCAGGCTTTTGACCAGCTTTTCGACGACGGCTCGCAGCGCAAGCGCGACAAGAGCGTGCTCGATCTCGTGAACGACGACGCGAAGGCGCTCCGCACGCGCTTGAGCAAGCATGACGTCCACAAACTCGACGAGTATCTCACCTCAGTGCGCGAACTCGAGCAGCGCATCGAGCGGGCGGATGAATTCAGCAAGGCGAACACCGCCGGCGCCGGTTGGCAGCCGACGGTCAAGGCGCCGACGTTCCCACGCCCGGCGGCGGGCATTCCGGCGAAGGCGAATGATCACCTGCGGACCATGTTCGACATCATGGTGCTGGCTTTCCAGATGGATCGCACGCGGGTGGCGACGTTCATGCTGAACAATGACCTGACGAACATGAACTTCGGCATCGAAGGGGTGAAGGGCGGCGTGCATGAGCTGTCGCACCACGCCAATGATCCGAAGCGGCTGGAGCAGTATCAGCTGGTGAACCAGCACCACATAGAGTTGTGGGCGGAGGCGCTGCAGAAGATGGCGGCGACGAATGAAGGCGAGCGCTCGCTGCTCGACAACAGCATGGTGATGTTCACCTCGAGTCTTTTCGACGGCAATGCGCACGATTCGCGTCAGCTCCCGGTGCTGCTCGCCGGTGGCGGCGGCGGGACGATCAAGGGTGGGCGCATGCTGGATTATTCGAAGGAAGAGAACCGCAAGCTGTGCCGTCTGCACATGGCGCTCATGGATCGCATGGGATGCCGGACGGATCACTTCGGCGATGCGGATAAGGCGCTGACGGATCTGGCGTAGGGGAAAATTTAAAACGCACTGCAGAGGGTCGATTACGCTACGCTTGCGAATGGTGCGGACGCATGTAGCGCAGCGCCCTAACCAAACCTTGTCATCCTGAGCGCAGGGAGGGAGTTTAACGACCGAACGGAGTCGAAAGCCGAGCGTAGCGAGACGCCTATGGGACTGCGGGGCAAATCTCCAATATCCCTCTTCTTCAAACGCCCCCTTGCAGATGAGCCGTGACTACTTCGTCTATATCCTGACAGATAAAGGGCGCAAGACGCTCTACATCGGCGTGACGAATGATCTGCCGTCTCGATTGTGGCAGCATCGTAATCCGGAAAAGACATCGTTCAGCCAGCGATATCACTGCATCGTTCTCGTGTACTACGAGCAGTTTCCCGATCCGCTTTCCGCGATCGCTCGCGAGAAGAAGGTCGCGCTGATTGAAGCCATGAATCCGCGCTGGGACGAAATTTCGGCCGATTGGCTCTGAAGCAAAGCGGGTGAAGAAGAAGGATATTGGAGGTCCTTCGACTACGTGCCCGCCCACCTTCGCCCCCGGGCACTACGCTCAGCAACAGGCCTTTTTTTGAGGGCGCTGGCGCTACGTAAGGGAATGCCTTCTGCGACGAATACGACGCTCTACTCCGTGCTCACCTTCACCGACTCGATCAGCCCAACAAACTTCGGTGCAGGCTCGCCGGGGAGCACCTGGCTGCCGCCGTCGCCGCCGATGTCGAGGGTATCGTTGGGCACGCTGCGGATGAAATCTTTCAGCGGCGCGGTGCCCGCCGGCTGACCGTTCACCAACAGCGAGAGTTTCAAGTCCGGCGTGATCTTCGCGGTAATGGTATTCCAACCCTCCGCGAGCGCGACTTTGCCCGTCACGGTGCTCAGGGCCGCTTGCTTGCTGCGGACGGAGAAGACCGGTTTGCCATGGGAGAGATACAGGCAGTAGCCCATCGAGGCGCCGCCTTGCGCGAGTAGCACTCCGTCCGGCTTTTCCGTCTTGAAGGTGGCTTCGATGGTCAACTGCTTCGAGACGGGAGAAGTGCTCGGCGACTTCGGGACCTTGATGAAGACGTTTCCATCGAAGTGGCGCGCCTTGTGGCCCTCGCGTCCATCCACCAGCGGCGCACCGCGGAGAGTGGCGTGGTTGCCTTTGCTGGAGTGGTCTTCAGCTTTGTTGTTCTCCTTGTCCTGGTCGAAGTGATAGTCGAGGACCACTTCCTTCGGGCGCTCCAGAGCGGCGTTGTCCTTCTTCTCGTTGTCCGCGAAGGTCGGTACGAGGAAGCCGATCTTCTCCGCTTCCGTTTTGTAAGCGGCTTCGAGTTGCTCGCGCATGGGCACGAAGTCGGGATTGTTGGCGAGGTTCTTCAGCTCGTAGGGGTCGCCTTTCACGTCGAACATCTCCGTCCATTCGTCATGGCCCGGATACTTCACCAACTTGTCCGTGCCGGTGCGTACGGCCATCATCGTCGGTGTCTTGAAATTCGTCTCGTAGTAGTAGCAGTAGAAAAAGGCCCGGCGCCAATCCTTGATCTTCCCATCGAGTAGCGGACGCCAGCTCCGGCCCTGCATCTGTTTCGGGATCTCGACCCCGGCGTAGTCGAGCATGGACGGTGCAAGGTCGATGTTCAGGGTATCGGCGTCGATGATCGTGCCCGCGGGGACGACCTTCGGATAGCGCACGAGGAAAGGCACGCGCATGCTTTCCTCGTAGGCGGAACGTTTGTCGCCGAGCCGGTGTTCGCCGAGGTAGTAGCCATTGTCGCTGGTGAAGATGACCATGGTGTTGTCGGTAAGGCCGAGGTGATCGAGCTCGTCGAGGAGGTGGCCGAGATTTTCATCCGCGCCGTGGATGCAGCGGAAGTAATCGAGGTTCGTCTTGGTCTCGCCGGCCGGTGTGGGCTTGGCCGTGGCGTAGTCGGGCGCGTTGAGGTAGATCGCGGGAATGCCGAGATTCGGCACGGTGCGGGAGAGCGATTCGCCGTAGAAATTGGCAAAGCGCGGTGGCGGAGTGAAGGGGCCGTGCGTGGACTTGAAGGCCACCGCGAGCATGAAGGGCTTGTCCTTGTTCTCGCGCAGGAATTTTAGCGCGAAGTCCTTGGAGACATCATCGACCCAGCCCTGCGTGGGGGTGGAGACGCCGTTGATCTCGAAGGGGCAATCGAAATACTCGCCCTGGCCGACGAAGCTGGCGGAGTAGTCGAAGCCCGGGCGCTGGCCTGATTGCTTGCCCATGTGCCATTTGCCGATGAAGCCGGTGGTGTAGCCTGCGGCGCGCAATTGCGTGGCGTAAGTGATGTTATCTACCGGGAAGGAGGTGTGGTTGTTGACGATGCCGTTGAGGTAGCCGTACGTCCCGGTGAGCATGCTGGCGCGCGACGGGGCACAGAGCGAATTGACGACAAACGCGCTACGGAAGCGCGCACCTTCCCTGGCGAGGCGGTCCATGTTCGGCGTCTGGATCCACGGCCAGCGGCCTTTGTCGCCCTGATCTTTTTGCACGACGCCCATGGCATCGAAGCGCTGGTCATCGGTGTAAACGAGGAGGATGTTTGGGCGTTTCGGGGCGTCGGCGGCAAAGGCGGAAACGCAGAGGGCGAGGAGCAGGGAAAAAATGAGGTGGCGCATGGGGAGAAGATTCTCGTCCCGGGAAGAACCCGGTCGAATGGGATGTCTTTGCCCGAACACCAGAGAGGGGCTGTGGTCGCGGCACGAGCGGATAAATTGAGATGCAGTGACCTGGCTTCATCCCTTTCTTCCTCTCTGCGGCCCTCTGCGTGCTCGGCGTCCTCTGCGCTTAACCTAGCCGCTCTTATTTCACCAGCGTGCCAAGGAGCTGCATGTAGCGCTTCGGGTCCAGCCTCAGTACGTCCCCGGTTTGCTCGGGTGTCGGGTCCCAGGTGCTCTCGGGCAGCCTGGGGACGAATTGCAGGTTTTCAAAACGCAGCGCGACCATCCAGCCGGGCTTGGCCAGGGTGATGCGGACCGGCTTGGCGGCGGCGTCAACCCATGCCCGCGCGCCCCAGCCTTGCGCTTTCAGCGAGCGCACCAGCTGCGGCATGAGATAAACATCCATGACGCGGCAGGGATCGCCATCCAGCGCTTCGGAGCCGACGTCCTTGAGCTGAAAAACCGCGGGCAAAAGTACGAGATCCTGCTCGGGAATCGGCAACTGGAAAGGGCGCAACTGAAACTTCGGATCCACCTTGGGCAGCTTTTTCTTTTCCGCAGCGGCGGCGAAGAGCGCCTCCACCTTGCTGCCGGGATAAGCCCAGATCTGCTGCCCCTTGCGACAAACGACGATGTCCTCGCCCATGAAGGGCCCGTGCACGCGCAGCTTGTCAGGATATTCCAGCGCGACTTCCGCATGGCTGCCGGCCAACTCGGGCGGCAGGTCGGTCATCTGCTCGAGCCGCAGATTGAAGGACATCGCGCGGTTCGGATTCGAGGTCGTCTTCGCGAACACATTCACGAACGGCATGAGCATGCGACCGAACAAGTCGTAGCGATTCTCCTCTGCCTGCATGGTGGCGGTGAGGATAGCCAGGAAGGCCGCGGAGCGAAGCAGGAGGCGGAGGTTCATGAAGGAAGGAAAACGCAGAGACGCAGAGGCGCAGAGAAAGAAGAAATACGTGGAGAACTGGGGGCGCGCATCTTTTCTTTCCACTTTACTACCCCTTCACTCGTCCCACTCATTTTCATTTTTGACCACGGATTCCGGGGATTTCACGGATGAGACTATCTCACCTATTTGCCTCTCCGCGACCTCTGCGTCTCTGCAGTGCTAACTCTAACAGTGGACGCGGCGTGCATAGATTTTTGGCCCGCGAATCACGCGAATAGCACGAATAAAAATTGACCCATTCGAATGATTCGTGTGATTCGCGGGCCTACTTCTGATGCCATTCTGCGGGGTTTTTGGTCCACCGGCCCCACTACAGTTCTTCTCTGCGCCTCTGCGATCTCTGCGTTTAAAATTCTTTGGTTGCGGCTCTGCCGCGCCGCGTCTCTGCGTTTTAAAATTCCGCGAGGCATCCCCGTTCGCGGCGGATTTTCGCAGTTTCGCTTTGAGACGAGGCCCGTTCTGTACTAAGCAGTCTTCTGCGCAATGGCGGCCACTCTTTTCCCGACCATCTTTCTCGCTTCCGGCGGCATCCTGTTTGCCTTCGATCACTCGACGCTGCCCGGAAAGCTCATCCTCTTCACACTTTTCATCGCCTCGATCTTCAGTTGGGCGGTGATGGTCACGAAGTTCAGGCTCGTTCGTCGCGCCCAGGTCCGACGTGCCCAATTCCTCGAGTCCTTCCGCTCCGATCGCCAGCCGCTGCGCATCTACACCGATCGCACCCGCTACGATGGCGCGCCCGTCTTCGCCGTCTATCGCGCGGGCTGCCGGGAGCTGACCTTTCAACTGCTCGGCTCGGCAGAAGTGGACGAGACCTTTCGCGCGCGGCTCGAAATCGCCCAACGCATCTCCCCGGCGCAAATGCGCGTGGTGACCACAGCGATGGAACGCGCGGTGGGCGAAACCGCGTTGCGCCTGGAGTCGCAGATGATCCTCCTCGCCACGGCCGTGAGCGGCGCGCCCTTCCTCGGCCTGCTCGGCACCGTCTGGGGCGTGATGGACACATTCGGCGATGTCGCCGCCGCGGGCTCGGCCAATCTCGCCGCCATGGCTCCTGGTGTAAGCGCGGCGCTCATCACCACCGTCACCGGCCTGCTGGTCGCCATCCCGGCGATGTTTGGCTACAACTATCTCGTGACGACCATTCGCGCGATGATCGTCGGCCTCGACAATTTCGCCGCCGAGCTGTCCAGCGAGTTTGAGCACAAATACGTCGATCACGGCGAACGAGCGAAGTCCTGGACATGAAGTGCTTAGTTCTTAGTGCTCAGGGCTTAGTTTTCCAGCTTCGGCCCCGCTCTTACTGCGCACTAAGCACTAAGCACTAAGCACTTTCCCCAATGCGCCGTTTCTCCGATCGACACAGCCTCCACACGGTCAGCGAACTGAACGTGACGCCGCTGCTCGATCTCGCGTTCGTGTTGCTCATCATTTTCATGATCACCACGCCGCTCATGGAAAATTCCGTGGACCTCGTCATCCCGACGAGCGAGGCGGCGAAGCACGCGATCGATCCCCACGCCGTGCAAACCGTCGCCATCAATCGTGAAGGTCTCATCCAATTCAACAATGAGCCCACCGACGTGCAGCAGCTCGAAAGCAGCCTGACCGCGCTGAAGGAGTCGAACCCCGAGGTCGCGGTGGTCATCCGCTCGGACAAGGAACTCTCGGTGCAGAAGCTCATCGACGTGATGGATGCCGTGCAGCGGGCCAAAATTACCAAGGTCGGCGTCGTGACCACTCCCGACCAGCCGTGAAACGCGCCTTGACCCGGCACGGACTCCAAGCGAATGCAAATTCCTTGAAGAAGCACCGCCTTCCGCTCGTCGGAAGCGGAAGCCCATTCACCCTTTTTACTTTCTATTGATCAACCGATGCCTCCCGACCGCAGCTTTCGACGAAACTTTTTCGTCATCGCCTCGCTCCACGTCGTCGCGGTGGGGGTGCTTTATTTCCTCGGCACGTTTCATCGAAAACCACCGGCGGAACAGGTGATGTGGCTGGAGGGCGGCTCGATCGGTGGTGGCGAGCCGGGAGCAGGAGAAGCAGCGCCAGATCCACCACCGTCCCCGACCCAGGCCGAATACAAAAGCGAACCGCCTCCTCCACCTCCTGAGACGAAACCGGAACTGATTCCACCGCCTCCGGTGATCAAACAAGCGCCGAGCGAACTGGTCACGCCCCAAGCGACGCCAGAACCGGCGACGCCAGAACCGGCGACGCCGAAGCCCCACACGCCGAAGCCGGAAACTCCGAAGCCGCACACGCCCAAGCCGGAAACGCCGAAGCCACATACTCCGAAACCGCACACTCCGCATCCGACTCCCAGGCACACGCCCAAACCGGCGACACCCAAGGATAAGGACGAAGACAAAGACAAGGGCGACGAAGATGCCACGCCCAAGCCGAGGCCGAAGTCCACACCTTCGGAAAAGCCCAAAGGCTCACCTGGCCCGGCGAAGAGCGAGGGCTCCGCGACGGCGATGAACAAGTCGACCGGCGCCAGCAGCGGGAACGGTGAAGGTCGCGGCAACGGCAAAGGCCCAGGCAAAGCCGGCAACGGTTCCGGCGCCTCCGAGTTCGGCTGGTATTATTCGATGATCCACGACCGTTTCCACAGCCGCTGGGATCAGCCGACCTCCATCGCGCACGGCAGCCAGGACATCGTCACCACGCTCAAGATCCGCATCGCGAAAGATGGCACGATCCAGAGCCGCGAGATTCTCCATTCCTCGGGCGACAACACCATGGACCAGTCCGTCATGACCGCCGCGGACCGCGTGCTGCAGATCGATCCGCTGCCCGCCGGCCTTGGCAACGGCGAGTTCTTCGAGATCAACATCGCGTTCAAACTCGACCAGGGCCAGTGAGCGAAGAACGCGATTGTCACGTCATAAACGTTTTGCCTTTTCGCCATTTTCGTTAGCGTCCGTTCCGTCATGAAAAAACTCCACGCGTTTTCCGTCGTCGCGTCCTGCCTTTTGCTCTCCGTCCCGCTGGTGCGCGGCGCGGAGACTCCGACCATCACCATCAGCAAGAGCGACAAGATTCCCATTGCCATCGGTTCGATCGGCGGCGCGGACGGCGGCCAGGCGGCGAAGATTCTGCAGAATGATCTCGCGATGTCCGGCTACTTCAATCTCGTTCCGGCGACCAGCGCGGGCTTCATCGTCGGTGGCAATTCCAATGGCAGCAGCCTCGCGGGCAGCGTCACCGATCGCGGCGGCAAGACGGTGCTGATGAAAACGTTCAGCGGCTCCGCGCGTGGCAAGGTTCACGCCTATGCTGATGAAATCGTCGAGACGCTGACCGGCAACAAGGGCATCGCCAGCACGAAGGTCGCTTTCGTCGGCACCCATACCGGGCACAAGGAAATCTATCTCGCCGATGCCGATGGCTCGAACGTGCGCCAGCTCACGAACGACGCGAACATCAGCGTCGGCCCCAGGTTGAGCCCGGATGGCAGCCACCTCGTCTATACCGGCTACAAGAGCGGTTACGCCGACATTTACGAAATCGATCTCGGCAGCGGGGCGCGCAATCGCATCATCAAATTTCCCGGCACGAACACCGGCGCCGCGTATTCGCCGAACGGCCGCGAGCTGGCGGTGATCCTGAGCAAGGACGGCAACCCCGAGCTCTACACCACGAGTGCGGGCGGCGGCGGTGCGCATCGCCTCACGCACACGCCCGGCGTGGAGAGCTCGCCCACCTGGTCGCCGAGCGGGGAGGAGATCATCTACTCCAGCGACGACCGCGGCGGCCCGCAACTCTATCGCATTTCCTCGGGTGGCGGCAGTGGACGTCTCATCAGCACCGGCCACGGCTACAATACCGAGCCCAATTGGTCGCCCGACGGTAAGAAGGTCGCCTTCACCGTGCGGGACGGCGGCTTCACCATCGCCATTCTCGACCTCGGCAGCGGCAACGTGCACACCGTGGGTTCCGGCGAAGGTCCGGCTTGGGGCGCCGACTCGCGACACCTCATCTTTGCCGAGGGCGGTTCGTTGATTTTGCTGGACGCACAGACCGGGCAGAAGACAACTCTCGTCAGCGGCTTGGGCAAAATCTCCGAGCCGACCTGGTCCCGTTAATTGCCCCAACCGACCTCTTTGCCATGAAACTTATCCGACTCTTTTCCATCGCCGCCCTCGCTCTCGCCACGCTTTCCTTCGCCGGATGCACACATGGCAAAAAGGGCGCCGGCGCCGGCTCGGGCGCCGCGGACGGCGATTACGTGAATGGCACACCGCTGCCCGATCGCCAGGAAGGTGTCTCCTTCCTCGGCAGCAATGTGGATCGCAATAAATTCCGGCCCGTCTATTTCGGGTTCGACAGCTACGCCATCGGCGGCGGCGAGCGGAGCAAGATCGATGAAGTCGCGCAGTTCCTGAAGAGCGCCCCGAATACGCTCATCATCGCCGGCTTCACCGACGAGCGCGGCACGCCCGAATACAACCGCGGCCTCGGCGAACGCCGGGCGCAAGCGGTGCGTGAAGCGCTCATCCGCGACGGCGCCGACGGCTCGAAAATTCAGACGGTCAGCTTTGGCGCCGAGATGCCCGCCGATCAGGGCTCGAACGAGAGCGCCTGGGCCAAGAATCGCCGGGCGGAGTTCGGCGTCGTTCGGTGAGCCGAACGATTGTCGCTATCGCAGAGGGTAGCCCTTCACCGCGCCGGACATGACTTGGGATTATCTGATCGTCGGCGCCGGGTATGCCGGGGCCGTGCTCGCCGAGCGGCTGGCCAGCCAGCGCGGTGCGCGCTGTCTCGTCATCGACCGGCGCGATCACATCGGTGGCAATTCGCACGACCACTACGATGCCGCGGGCGTGTTGCTCCACACCTACGGGCCACATTATTTTCGCACGAATTCCGATCGCATCCGTGAATACCTCAGCCAGTTCACGGAATGGCACGCGGTGGAATACAAGATCCTCTCATGGACAGATGGGCGCTACTGGCAGTTTCCGATCAATCTCAACACCTTCGAACAGATCATCGGACGCCCTTCCACGAGCGAGGAAATGGAAGCAACGCTCGCCGAGTGGCGCGTGCCAATTGCGGAGCCAAAGAATTCCGAGGAAGTCATCATCTCGCAAGTCGGCACTAAGCTCTACCAGATGTTTTTCAAAAACTACACGCGCAAGCAGTGGCGGCGTGATCCGCAAGAGCTCGACGCCAGCGTGTGTGGCCGCATTCCCGTTCGCGTCAATCGTGACGACCGCTATCTCTCGGAGAAATTCCAGGCGCTGCCCAAGGAGGGCTACACGGCGATGTTCCGCCGCATCCTCGCACATCCGAATATCGAGGTGCGGCTCAAGACCGATTACCGCGAAACGCGCCAGCAGATCAGCTACCAGCACCTGATTTATACCGGGCCAATCGACGAGTACTTCGACCACTGCTACGGGCCGCTGCCCTATCGTTCGCTGCGCTTCGAGCCGGAGACGCTCCAGCAGGAATATTTCCAGCCGGCGATGCAGGTGAACTACCCGAACGACCACGATTTCACCCGCATCGTCGAGATCAAGCACGCCACCGGACAGAAACTTCCCGTGACCACCATTGTCCGCGAATATCCCGAGGACTTCGGCCCCGGGCGGGAGCCTTACTATCCGATTCCGGCGCCAGATGCGCGGGCGCTCTACCAGCGCTACGCCGACCGCGCCGCCCTGGAAAAAGGGGTCAGTTTCGTCGGGCGACTGGCTACGTACAGGTATTATAACATGGATCAGGTCGTTGGCATGGCTTTGGCTGAATTTGACCGGCTTGCGTCGCTGAACGCCTCTTAATCCAACCCTCTTTTCCTGACTGCTGCATCTATGTCCGCCCCGATTCCCCTTTGCGTGGACCTCGACGGGACGCTTTTGCGGACGGACACGATGGCGGAATCGCTCCTCCAGCTTTTGAAGCGGAATCCGCTGCGACTGCTGCAGATGCCGCTCTGGCTTTTTCAAGGTCGCGCGAGTCTCAAGCAAAAGATTGCCAGCCGCACCCGGCTCGACGTGGCTTCCCTACCAATCAATGAGGAAGTCCTCGCGTATATCGAGAAGGAGCGCCAGGCAGGTCGCAAGTTGCTCCTGGTAAGCGGCACGGACATCAAGGTCGCCCGGGCCATGGCGGAGCATATTCCGGTGTTCGAAGAGGTGTATGCCAGCGACGGAACGAGCAACCTTTCCGGCCATGGCAAGGCGGACATGTTGCGGGAGCGTTTTGGCAAAGGAGGTTTCGACTATGCAGGCAATGCCCGGGTCGATCTGCCGGTGTGGGCGCAGGCCCGCCGCGCGCTGGTCGTCAATGAAAGAGGCACGCTGGCCCGAAAAGCGGAAACGCTTTGTGAAGTGGAAAAGGTCTTCGATCCGCCGCAGGTCGGTCTGCGGACCTGGACAGAGGCGTTGCGCGTGCATCAGTGGGCGAAAAATCTGCTCCTCTTCGTGCCGCTCCTCGGTGCTCACCGCTGGCACAACTATGCGGAACTCGGCGCAAGTGCGCTGGCCTTTATCGCCTTCTGCATGTGCGCCTCGAGCGTCTATCTGCTCAACGATCTCTTCGATCTCGAGTCCGACCGCTATCACCCGACCAAGCGCCGGCGCCCGCTGGCGAGTGGACGGCTTCCGCTCGCCTCGGGCATGCTCGCAGCGGCGCTACTCCTCATCGTCAGCATCCTCATTGCGCTTCTGTTGCCGATGGAATTCGGCATCACCTTCGCGGGATACTACCTGCTCACGTCGTTCTATTCCGTGCGGTTGAAGCAGATCGAAATCCTCGATGTCCTGACCCTGGCCGCGCTCTATAGCATTCGCGTCGTCGCCGGGGGTTATGCCGCGCGAATCATGGTGTCGGACTGGTTGCTGGCCTTCTCGCTGTTCATCTTCCTCAGCCTCGCTTTCGTGAAACGTTTCACCGAATTGCAACTGCTCAAGAGCGGCGAGATCATGCGCGGGCGCGGGTATCGCGTCGCGGATCGCGAACTGGTCAGCACCATGGGCGTGGCCAGCGGATACTTCGCCGTGCTGGTGCTGGCGCTCTATATCACTCAGCCCCTGGTCACGCAGCTCTATCAGCACCCAGCGGCGCTGTGGTTCGCGTGTCCCGTGCTTCTTTACTGGATCAGCCGCATATGGCTGCTCGCGCATCACGGCCAGTTGCATGATGACCCGATTGTCTTCGCCTTGAAGGACAAGCAAAGCTGGCTGGTATGCCTGATCCTCCTGGCCGTCGGCGCCATCGCGCTTCCAAGATGACCCAGTGAAAAATCCCGAAAGCTGGGGCCGCTATCCCAAGGCCGCGCATCACGAGGTCCGGCCGCTCCAATGGAGGACGGATCCGCTGCCGCAGACCAATGGCCGGTCGATGTTACCGTTTGGGTTGGGGCGCAGTTACGGTGACAGTTGTCTCAACGACGGTGGGGATTTACTGGTCACCGGGGCGCTCAAACACCTCCTGGCCTTCGACGCCGAGCGTGGCGTAATGCGCTGCGAAGCGGGGGTGACACTCGATGATCTGTTACGCTTCATCGTGCCGCGCGGCTGGTTTCTCCCGGTCACGCCCGGGACGAAATTCATCACCGTCGGTGGCGCGATTGCGAATGACATTCACGGGAAGAATCATCACCGCGCGGGAACGTTCGGCTGCCACGTCACGAAGTTCGAGCTGCTGCGTTCCACGGGCGAACGGCTGATCTGTTCGCCGGCGGAAAATACCGCGCAGTTCGCCGCCACCATCGGCGGACTCGGTCTCACCGGCCTCATCACCTGGGTGGAGTTTCAACTGCTGCGCATCGAAAATTCCATGATCGACGTGGAGGAGCTGCAGTTCGCCAACCTCGATGAATTCTTCGCGATCTCTGCCGAGTCGGACGCCGGTTTCGATTACACCGTCTCGTGGGTGGATTGCCTGGCTGATGGGCCTTCGCTGGGCCGCGGGATTTTTATGCGCGGCAACCATGCTCGCGGCGAGAGCCTCAGCCACCGGTTGCATCGCCCCCCGCACCTTGGGGTCCCGGTGGAGTTTCCCGATTTCGCCCTGAATCAATACAGCATCCAGGCGTTCAACGCTCTCTACTACGCCAAGGCGCTCGAGGGCTTCAGCCGGAAGGTCGTTCACTACGATCCCTTTTTCTATCCGCTCGATGCCGTGAACCACTGGAACCGCATCTACGGCCGTCGCGGCTTTTTCCAATACCAGTTTGTCATTCCGTTTTCAGGTGATCGAAAAATCATCCGCGAGATCTTCCAGCGCATCGCGGCGTCCGGCCAGGGCTCGTTCCTTGCCGTGCTCAAGACCTTCGGCGAAAAGAAATCACCGGGCATGCTTTCGTTTCCCATGCCTGGTGTGACTCTCGCGCTCGATTTCGCCAATCAAGGCTGGGAGACGCTGTCGCTCTTCAACGAGCTGGACCAGGTCGTCTTCGGCGCAGGCGGGCGCATTTACCCGGCCAAGGACGCGCGCATGCCGCCCCGCGTCTTCCAGGATTGCTATCCCCGCTGGCAGGAATTCGCTCAGTATATCGACCCCGCATTTTCCTCCAGCTTCTGGCGGCGCGTAACTTCTCCCAACTAGGCCGTGATTAACCCCCAGTCATCGATGCAAAATGTCCTGATCATCGGAGCGACCTCGGCCATTGCCCAGGCAGTGGCCCGCCAATTCGCCGAGCGCGGCGCCAACCTCGTGCTCTGGGCACGCTCGGCTGAGAAGATGGAAGTCGTGGCCAGCGACCTGCGCACGCGCTACCAGGTGAAAGTCGTCATCGAAGCTTTCGACTTCGTGGATTTTAGTCATCATGCGCCCGCTCTCGACCGCGCCATCGCCGCCCGTGGGGAGCTGGATATCGCCGTCCTCTGCCATGGCAGCCTCGGCGACCAGGTGGCCAGCCAGGCGGATTTCAGCGTGGCCGACCAGGAATTGCTGACCAATTGTCGCAGCGCGCTCTCTTTTCTGACCCTCCTCGCCAACCGTTTCGAGCAACAGGGCCACGGCACGATCGCCATTATTTCCTCGGTGGCCGGCGACCGCGGACGGCAGAGCAACTACGTCTACGGCACCGCCAAAGCCGCCCTCAATACTTTCGCCCAAGGCCTGCGGAACCGCCTCTATCCCAAGGGCGTCCACGTGCTCACCGTGAAGCCCGGCTTCGTCAATACCCCCATGACCGCTCACCTGCCAAAGAGTCCACTCTTCGCCTCCCCCGAGCGCGTCGCGCGGGACATCGTCCGGGCCATCGAACAGCGGCGATGCGTGCTCTACACCCCGTGGTTCTGGCGCTGGATCATGTTGCTCATCAACCTGATCCCGGAACCCATCTTCCGGAAGTTGAAGCTGTGAAACCATGGCTCGCGATCGTGTTAAAACCAGGTTAAGTCCCCCGGGCGTAGAACATTCCGCTGGTCAAATGGATGGTCCCCAACGATTACAGGCGCTCCCATGAGCCTCGCAGTAGTCACCGGGTCCGCCGGATTGATCGGTTCCGAGACGTGCCGCCGCTTCGCCGCGGAGGGCTTCGACG
>Ga0207667_10003242_pt1 | contig 20071 bp, 16 predicted proteins | sample KBSCornC52_FD_184301 | JGI IMG/M metagenome (GOLD analysis project Ga0207667, IMG submission 184301) | Corn rhizosphere microbial communities from Kellogg Biological Station, Michigan, USA - KBS Corn C5-2 (SPAdes) (version 2) | ecosystem: Host-associated > Plants > Roots > Rhizosphere > Soil ...
CTGAGCAGCTACATGGCCCACTTCACCCGTCCCCTGGTGGCGGAGATTTTCGGCGAGGAAGCCAAGGGCGCCGGGTTCCAGGACATATTGGGAATGTTCCGCGGGCAAAACGCGGAAGCCGTGCGGACGCGGCTCGCCACCATGGCCGAGCGGCTGGGCATCCCGATCGAACGTATTCCCAAATTCCTGGAAGACTATGGCGATATCTTCATGTCGCTGTCCTATTATCGCAGCTGCCTGGACCAGCTTCTGCCGCACGTACAGAGCTTCATGGACGGGATCGCCATGGTGAAGGCCAATCGCCAATTGGCGCAGGATGCGTCCCTGATGAAGATGGTCGGCATAATCGAAGCCACCATCAATGGCAGGTTGTCCAGCATCACCGGCAAGATCGAAAGCTTCGAACGCAGCACCAACGATATGTGGCGCGATTTGAGCGCGGACAAATTCAAGAAGATCGAAGCCTTGATTTCGAAATATCACACCTCCATCGGCGGGGCGCTTTGCGCGCTCACCGTGAAGATGCGAGCCTGGACCGACCGGTTCCCCAACAGCAATGGCGGCGTGGGCAGCCGTGCAGCCTTCATCATGTCCGACATGCGCCCGGGCATCGAATATTTGCAGAACACGCAGGACGACGACGACGCGCCCATGCTGTCGGCCCTCAATGGCTGACACAGCCCGAAGCGGTTCGCCGGTCACCGGTCCGGTCCCGTACCCGGCTGGCCGCGTTCTGTATGATGGCGACCGTGCCAACCTGCGCACGGTGTGATAGCGTTTTCCGAGACAGGTGGCAGTGATGGCATCTGAATTCTCACCCATGCCCGCAGGCGGCCGTCCCATGACGCAGCGGTTGGCGGACACAGCGATTGCGGCAGGGGCGCTCTTCGCCTGCGGCGGCCTGTTTTTTATCGACGCCACAAATCCGCGCGGCGTCATGGACGGGATCGGCTATTCGGCGGTGGTCGCTCTCACCAGCCGGTTCGGCAAGCGCGCGCTGATCGCTTGCGCGATTGTCACCACACTCCTGACAATAGCGGGTGCGGCCCTGGGCCCAGACGAAGGCATCTCCGTGGCGGGCACGTGGGCCAACCGAGCTTTTGCCCTGGCCTCCATATGGGTGGTGGCGCTGATCATGCAGAGCCATATGGAGTTGGAAAGTCGTATCCAGAAAAGCGAAGCGATCCTGCACCGTCACAAAGCCGCGCTGGCCGGCATGGTGCGCGAATGCCTGTTGACGGATATCAGCCTCGACCGCCGGTTGGAATTCATCTGCCGCACCGGCGCGGAGGCATTGGACTGCAGCTTCGCCATTGTCGGCTTGCGCAGCTACGACCATCGCAGCGCCACGGTGCTGCAATCCTGGCACAGGACCCCGGCGCCGCATCTGCCGGTGGCGGGGACGGTCCTGGAAGCCGATCCCGAGCACAAAGTGCAGTTGGAAAAGGAATTCACGGTCGCTATCGAAGATACGGAGCAAAACCCCGTCACGGCCGTCGTGCGGCGGCTGGCTCGCGCCTACGGCGTGCGCGCGACCCTTTCGTCCGAAATTTTCCAGGATGCATCCCAGAACGGGATCATGATTTTCGGGAAGCATGCTCCCTATCGCTGGAACGAGGAAGAGATCGCGTTCGCGCGCGCGGTAGCCAACCTGGTGGCGCTTCTGCTCTCGTCGCAGAAAAGTGCCGATACGCTGGCGGCGTTGGATCTCACCGATGAAGGCATTTATATGGAGGACCAGTATGGATCGCTCCAATATGCCAACCACACCGCAAGGCTTCTGGCCGAACAGGGCCGGGATGGTCCGATATTTCCGCGGCCCGCCACGCCTCTTCTGGGCGAACATGATGAGCATGCCGTTCGCTTTGGCGGCCGTGACCTGGAAATCCATCGCGATCGCCTGATCACGGGCGGGCTCATCGCCCGCCTGATCGACGTAACCGACCGCAATGCCGCCGATGCCGAAAGGCTGCGCCTGGAAAGCCGCCTGAAGGAAGCCGCAAAGCTGGAGGCGATCGGCCAGCTCGCCAGCGGCGTGGCGCATGATTTCAACAATATCCTGGGCGCGATCACCGGTTTCGCGGCCCTGATCGCCCAGGACAGTGCCGCCGATTCCGAAAATCACGAATTCGCCCAGCGCATTCTCAGCGCCTCCAAGGGGGGCAAGGAAATGGTCGAGCAGATCATGACCTTCGCCGAAACCCGGGCGGTCAGCCATGGCGTGGTCAATTTGAGCCGGGCCCTGGAAACCAGCCGCGACCTTCTGGCATCGGGCATGGGCGGCGGCATGCTGCTGGAGATCCGGGTGCCGCCGGCGCCCCTCCTGGTGCGAGGCAATGAGATCCAGGTCGGGCGGATGATCGTCAATCTGGCGGCCAATGCGCGCGACGCCCTGGGCGGTCCAGGATTGGTGGAGGTCGGCGCCGAGCTCGCTCCCGATGCCGAGGTCGAATCCTTGCGGACATTCTCCGATACGCCGACGGAGCGGCTAATGGGCGAGCCGCGGCCGGGACTTCGCTATGCCCGCTTGACGGTCAGCGATACCGGCCATGGCATGACGCCCGAGATTCTGGACCGGATGTTCGAGCCCTTCTTTTCCACCAAGGGACGCCTGCGCGGCACCGGACTTGGCCTTGCGGTGGTGCTTGGCGTGATCCGTTCCCATGGCGGCTTCTGCCATGTGAGATCCGAAGTGGGCAAAGGAACTCTGTTCCGGGTTTTCCTGCCGCTGATCGAGGCGGGAATGGCGGCCGCCGCGCCCGCCAAGGGCGACATCGGGCGTGTATTGATTGTGGAGGGTGACGCCGATGCGGCCGACAGCTTGTCCATCGCCCTGGAACGCCTGGGATATGCGACTGTTGCAGTGCAGAAGCCGCTTCAAGCCCTGGCGGCGATCGAAGAAGAGCCGGACGCTTTCGACCTGCTGCTCACCGGCCAACAGATGCCGTTTATGTCCGGCCTGGACATGATTCGGGAGGCGAAGCGGACAGCGCCTGGTTTACGCGGTATTCTCTATACCGAAAATCTTGCCGGAATGACGGAAGCCGAAGCGCTGGCGGACGGCGCCGATGCGGTGCTCCGCAAGCCGAACGAGATCCAGGCCATCGCAGACGCGTTGGAGATGCAGCTCAGAAAGAAATCCCAGTAACCCAAAGATAAGGTTGGGTCCCATAGCTTGCATTTTTGAGACATTATGTCGTTTGGAAAGGCGATACGGAGCATGCGCATCCTGATTGCCGACGACCATCCGCTTTATCGTGAAGCCGCAGCTTTGCAGATCAAAAGGCTTCACCGGGGCGCGCATATCAAGGAAGTTGCGTCGCTCGATGAATTGCGCGCGGTGGCTGAACAGTCGCAGCGCTTCGACCTGATCCTGATAGACTATCACATGCCGGGCATGTCCTCCGACGCTCTGGCCGACCTGGTGCGGGATTTTCCGTCTACCCCGCTTGCCGTTGTCTCCGGCGTGGCCGGGAACCAAGAGGTGCTGGCCGCCGCGCGCGCCGGCGTCCGCGGCTACATTCCCAAAACCTCAAGTTCCGAATATTTCGCCCGCACGGTCCAGTTGCTTCTGGCGGGCGGTACCAGCATTCCGACCGAAGTGCTGCTGGCGGAGGCTTCCGCCCATGCAAGGCCGGCCTGGCTGGCCAAGATGAGCCCACGGGAAATAGAAGTGCTGCATGGCGTGGCCCAGGGCCGGTCCAACAAGGAAATCGCCCGCGAACTGGGGCTGGCCGAGGTCACCATCAAGCTTCATCTGCGCAACGTGTTCCGAAAGATGGTGGTCAAGAGCCGCGCCGAAGCGGCCGTGACGGCGGTCAGGGCAGGGCTGGGCTAACACCCCCATACTTCCGTATAGGTCTGCTGGCCCGATGCCCCAGAGATATTTCCGGCAATAGGCGTTAGACGCGCTCCTTCGGGAACAGAGCGCGATGTCAGATACGGAAAAAGTGGATGCGCTGGTGCAGCTCGCCGGCACGGTGGCGCACGAACTCAATAATATTTTCACGGCCGTCGCCGGCAATATGTCTCTGCTGGAAGCCAATCTGGACAAGAAAGACCAGAATGCCGGTCTGGTCAGTGATGTTATCCGCACCGCCAACCGCGGCATCGAACTGTCCCAGAAACTCCAGACTTTCGCCGGCCGCCAGAAGCTCAACCTCAAACCTTTCGACATCAATCGCAGCGTTGCCACGGTTATCGGGCAGCTGAAGCGCTCGCTCCTGCGCGGCATCGATGTCGAACTCACACTGGCGCCGGCAAACTGCGTTGTGACGGCGGATGAAGAAAAATTCCAGCATGTGGTGGAAGAGCTGATCAAGAACGCCGTCACCGCCATGAACCATCACGGCTGGATCATCATCGGTACCAGCGAGCAGGCGCTGCAAGCCGACCAGGTCGGCCGGCTGCCGGCGGGCAACTATGTCCGGCTCAGCGTGCGCGACTCCGGCAGCGGCATGAGCCCCGATGTGGTGCGGCGCGCGCTGGACCCGGTCTTCTCGACCCGCAGCGGTCATCAGGGTTGGGGACTGGCCAAGAGCGCCGGCTTTGTGCGCCAGTGCAAAGGCGAGATCATACTTTCCAGCATCAAAGGCCAAGGTTCGGCCGTCGAAATCTATCTGCCGCGAAATCCGGCCTGAGGCGGGAACGTCTCAAGGGCCGCTCTTCTCCGGAACCCTTGTATCCGTCGCAATCCAATTCACTTCCCAAGTCTTGCCGCCATCCTCCGAAAATGCCTGTTCGAAACGACATAGATCCGGATTGACGGGCGTTATCACGAACCGCACCAATATGGCGCGGCCGTTCACGACTTCCTGGTCGAAGAATTCCCCCCGGCCATTCTTGAATTCACCGATGGTGGGCTGGCTGAAAACGCCGATATCGCTGCGGGCGAAATTCAAGCTCCATTGATGCGCCTCTGGATTGTAAAGCCGCAGATTGAGGCCTTCAAAACTTCCCGCCGCGCCCTGCGCTTTCAGTTCCACCAAATTGGCGCGCCCGCCCCAGACTTTGCGCACAATAGTAGTGCCCTCATATTCGCCCCATTCCTTGGAGCCTGTCAGCGGGTGCAAGAGCCGCTTGAGATGCGTTTTCCAGGTGCCGATTTCGAAATCGAAATCCCGGCTGCCGTCCCGTTTTGCCTGGGGATGCTCTGCTTCCGCGGCTGCCGGCGCGGCGAGGAAAGCACCGGTTACCGCCGTAACGGCTAGCGCAGATACCAGGCGAAGAATGAAGCTGCGCGACATGGATTGCCTCCCCGGACTTGGAACACAGAAGGTGTCCGCGCGCGGGTGGAAATGAAATAACCACTTTGCCGAGGCGGGACATGCCAGTTTTCCGGGGTCGCCGCCCCGCAACGTTTTTGGCAACGAATGAGGCTGCTTCATTGGCCCGAACTCCTCCAAAGGTGTATACGAGAAGGCGCTCCAACAAAGATGTCGAAGACGGGTCGGGGGACAGCAATGAAATCGATGAAGCCCCTTCGCTCCGTCATTTCAGCAATCGCATTTGCCTGCGTCACCCTGCCGGCGGGTTTCTCCAACTCTGCCGAAACATTCGACAAGAAGGCATGGCTTGCGGACCTGGATCAAGTTCACGACGCAATGGCGCGTCAGTACGCCAATCTCGAATGGGCCGTGTTCACGCGCGAAGCAAGCTTGGCGGACCTGTTCGAGTCGACCAAGAGCCGAATTCAGTCAGCCTCCAATGACGCGGACGCGCGGGCGGCTTTCGACAGATTCGCGCGAAAACTCGGAGACGGTCACCTACTCTTTGTGTGGCCGCATGCCAAGACGCAGAATTTGAATGTGCCCGAAAACCGATGCCGGTCACTTGGCTATGACGGGGCATCGCGGGCCGGTGTGCTCGTTGCCGATGCGCCGGGCTATCACGCAATCGAAACGCCGCAATCCCGGGACTTCCCTGCCGGGTTCATCATGTCTGGGCAAACCAAAGTCGGTGTCGTCAAGATCGGAGTGTTCATGCCGCAAGGCTTCCCGGCGCTCTGCGAAGCCGCAATCAAAGCGCTCGCATTGCCGGCCGGAAAACCTTGTGACGACACCTGCAGCAGCACTGTCGATGCCTGGGTCACATCACATCTGACCGATGAGCTTGCCGAACAGATCCGTACGCTTCAGGCGGCGGGCGCGCAAATGTTGCTCATCGATATCGCCGACAATGGCGGGGGCACGGAGTGGGCGGAGACGGTCGCGCGCATGGTGACCCCAATTCGCCTTAAATCAGAAAGGGTCGACTTTGTTCGGAGCAGCGAATGGGCCGATGCCTTTGCAAAGGATGAAGCCGCGCTCCGGCGCTTCGCCAAGGGGGCGAACGCAAACGACCGTACGCTCTTGCTACGCCTCGCAGATCAAATCGATGCGAAGCGGCGGGTTGCCCTGATACCCTGCAGTTCGGAACCTCTTTGGCGCGGTGAACATCCCGCATGCTCTTGGCTCGGCGAGGGATTTTATGGCTCCGGCTATCTCGCCGAGGCAGATCCGGCTGCGCTGGCTGGCAAGCCTTGGGCTTCTCTGGTTTTTACGCCCATGGAAGTTACCTACCATGAAGGCGTTTGGCGCGGGCCGTTGATCGTCCTGATAAACCGCAATACCGGCTCTGCCGCCTCGGAGTTCGCAGCCGTCTTGAAGGACAATCATGCGGCCCTTTTGCTTGGTGAGCCCGCTGATGGCGGGTGCGGCCACACACTGAATGGGGCGCCGATTAAGCTGAAGCATAGTGGCGCGATATTTGAGATGCCGGATTGCGCCCGCTTTCGGGCCGATGGATCCAACGAGATCACGGGCGTGGAACCCGACACCCTGATAGGATTCACCGGGACTGATGGTCCTCACGCGCGTGCGCAGCGCTTCATCGAAAAGCTGCCGGACGCGGTTGCTGCTATTCGCGCAATGACGAGGACGGTCCTGCCCCCGCATTGACGTGGCTCGATTCTGGGCGAAATCGCTAAGATCTTGATTGCTGGTAGCACCGGACGGATTTGAACCGCCGACCAAGGGATTATGATTCCCCTGCTCTACCGCTGAGCTACGGTGCCGAGCCAGGATGACGGTCCCAAAGACCGTGGGGCGGGGATGTAGGAGGCCCCACCCTTCCCTGTCAAGATTGGCTGGAAAATAAGGAAAAAACGCTATTCCGCCGCGGTCTGAACAGAATCGGCCGCGCTGATCCAACCCCCGCCCAGCACCCGGCCGTGCCCTGTGCTGTCACTGGCACTGTAAAAAACGCAGGCTTGGCCCGGGGCGACCGCCTCTTCCACCGAGGCCAGTTCCACCCGCGCCCGATTATCCGGCAAGGGTGTTACGCGGGCCGCCACCGGCGGGCGCATGGAGCGGACCTTGACCGCACAGTCGAAAGGCGCGTCCGCCTGGGCAAGCCAGTTCACGCTGTGCAGGTCGATGACCCGGGAGGCCAGGGCGGAACGGGGTCCCACCACCACCCGCGCCCGCACCGCGTCCAGCTTCAACACGAAAAGCGGTTCGTCATTGCCCGAAAGCCCCAAGCCTTTGCGCTGGCCCACGGTGAAATTGAAGATGCCGTCATGGCGGCCCAAAACCGTGCCTGCCTGGTCCACGATCTCGCCCGGCCGGGCCGCATCGGGACGCAGCTTTTCCACAATGTTGGTGTAGCGGCCTTCGGGGACAAAGCAGATGTCCTGACTGTCCGGCTTGGCAGCGGTGATCAGATTGAGTTCGGCGGCCAGTGCCCGCACGGCGCTTTTTTCCATGTCGCCTAAGGGAAAGCGCAGATAATCCAGCTGCGCCTGGGTGGTGGCGAAAAGAAAATAGCTCTGGTCGCGGGCCGCATCCTGGGCGGCATGAAGTTCCGCGCCGCTCGGCCCTTCGACGCGGCGGACATAATGGCCAGTCGCCAGCGCCTCGGCGCCCAATTCGCGCGCCGTGTCCATCAGATCGGCGAATTTCACTTTCTCGTTGCAGCGGACGCACGGAATCGGGGTTTCGCCCCGCGCGTAAGCATCGGCGAAATCCTCGATCACGTTCTTGCGGAAGCGGCTTTCGTAATCCAGCACATAATGCGGAATGCCGATGGCTTCGGCCACGCGCTTGGCGTCATAAATGTCTTGTCCCGCGCAGCAGGCGCCTTTCTTCTTCTGCACCGTGTCGGGATAAAGCTGCAACGTGATGCCCACCACATCGTAACCCTGGCGCTTGAGCAGCGCCGCGGTGACAGACGAATCCACCCCGCCCGACATGGCGGCGACAATTCTTCCTTTGGTGGGTACTGCGGTCATCGGCGGGCATATAAGACCGGCCGCCGGGAACCGCAACCAAAAGCCGGGGTCAGTTGCCGTTGACCGGCAAATAATTGAGCAAAGTCAACTTGTTGAGATTGGACGTGACCTGGAGCACCGCCTGCAGCGCGGTTTGGTTCAAGGACAGCTGGGTGGCCGCCTCGGCCATGTCGGTCTTCTGGATCTTGTTGATGAAGCCGGCATAGAGCGTGGACATGGAAGCCTGCTCTGCGCTGGCGCTTTGCAGTTGGTTATAGGCATAGCCGTTCTGCGCGGTCGTGGTGTTGAGATTGACCGCCACCGTTCCCACCGAGGTGATCTGGCTGGTGAGGAAGTCATTCTGCGCCTGGCTGAGGCTGGTGCTGCCGTTGAAATTTCCCCCGGCGCCGGCATCGAAGGCCGCAACATCCTTCAAGGCCTGCATCAACCCGCTGCCGATATCCGAGGCGGTCATGCCGAACGTCACCATCTGGCCGTCGGCCACCTGCACGGATTTCTTGTCGGTGCCGTTGTTGAACGCACCGGAAACTGACGGCAGCGCCACAAGCGCGGTCAGCGACGACACGGTGACCGGCGGCACGTCGGTCTTGCCGCCGCTATAGAGGTAATCGCCATTGGCATCCTTGGAATTGAGGATCGCGGTTGCCTGGTCGAAGATGCTTTGCACCTGCCCCATCAGGGTGGTGGGATCATTGTTCGCCACCGCATCGGACACGGCTTTTTTCAGTTGCGTCACCAGGCTGCTGAGGCTGTTGAGCTGGGTGTCCTGCATGTCGGTCTGGGTGGTGGCAAGATCGGTGGCCGCCTTGTAGGCGTCGTTGCGGGCATTGGCCGAAATCGACGCGGTCAGCACCTGCGCCTGATCGCCGAAGCCGGAATAGGTGGTGGAGACCACCTGCGAGGCGATCTGCTGGTTGGTCGTGTTCAGCGCCGCGCTGGCCTTGTTGATCTGGCTGAGGAAATAGGCGCTCTGCTGGGCCGTGGGAATGCGGTCAACGCTCATGGGTCCTGTCCTACTGGATATCGAGCAGGGTCTGATAAAGCTGATTCACCACGGTCAGCATGCGCGCGCCGGCAGTATAGGCCTGCTGATAGGTGGTGAGATTGGTCAATTCCTCATCCAGGCTGACGCCCGAATGGGATGCCATGCGCGACTGGGCTTCCTGCAGCCTATCGTCTTGCGTGGTCTGGTTCTGGGTCACCGCGTTCGAAAGCGTGGAGACCTGCTGATAGAAGGACGCCGCATAGTCGGACAGGGATTCGCGCTGGACCGAGATGCCACCTGCGGCGGGGAAATTGCGGTCGGCATTCATCACATTCTGAAATGCGATGGCGCCCGAATTGTCGCCGCCCGAAATGATGGAATCTCCGGCGACCGTGGTGGGCGTGATCTTGGGCGTGCCAAAGCCGATGCGCTGGGGCGCCTTGGCGACCTCAGTGGTCACCGCGAAATTCACTGCCTGATTGGCGAGATTGTTGCTGCCGATGCCAAAAAGCTTGGTGAAGCTGACGCCAGTCGAGCCGCGCTGGGTGCTGTCGCCGGTGACGTTGAGCTGATAATCGGAATAAAGCGCCGACTTGGCCGTGGAAACCGAACCGTCGCTGTTCAAGGTGAAGGTCGCGGCGCCTCCCAGGGCGGTGTTGAGAGCGGCGAGGACATTGCCGATTGTCTGGCCGGCGGTGGTCGTAACGCTCACTTGTTTCACAATGTCGCCGCTGGGCCCCTTGAGCGACAATTCGATCACCCCGCCCGCCGCCAGGCCGCTTGCATCCGAAGCGGAAAGCCCGGTCGAGAGCACCGAGGGCGCCTGGGCAGCGAAGACATCGTTGAGGCCGAAAAATTGCGAGAAGCCGATGCCGCCGCGCGAACTGGGCGTGGTCGCATCATCCTGCACCACCACGCCATTGCCGGCATTGGCCGAGATCGAAAGCTGGCCATTCACAAAACCAGCGCTGCCATTGGCGCCCAATGCGGCATTGAGCGCACCTGCAAAGCTGCCGATGGTCGTGCCGATCGAAGCGGGGCCGCCGCCATCGACCGACAAGGTACCCGCGCCGAAATCCACATCGATCCGCGACACCAGCTTGCCGGTGGCATCGGTCACCGCGATGGTGGTCTTGCCGCTGAAATTGAGGGCATCGCCCGAAAGCAATCCCGTCTGGCGGCCCGTCAATGTGGCGGGCGGCGGATAGGCGGCATTGGCATTAGCTTGGGCGTTGAACGCCTGGGCCACATTCTGCGCGAAATTGCCCAACCCTTCGGCCAGGCCGCCCAGGGTCTGGTCGCGCATGTCGATCATGCCTTTGAGCGAGCCGCCCGACAAATGGGGATCCAGGGGAATGGCCTGCCCGATGACCTGGCCGGTCTGCGGATTGGTATCCTGGATCTGGATATTGCCATAGGTGCCGTTCTGCACGCCGCCGGCATAGCTCAGCACCGCATAGGTGTTGCTGACCAGGTTGATGCCGTCGGTGGTGGTGACGTTGAAGCCGCCATCCGATTGTTGATTGACGCGGATGCCGATGATCTTGCTGAGCGAGTTGAGCGCATTGTCGCGCTGATCCATGAGGGCCGATGACGTATTGCCCGATACGGTCTGGTTCTTGATCTGCTGGTTGAGGGTATAGATCTGCTTGATCAGATCGTTGGTGGACGCGATCGAGTTCACCATCTGATTGTCGACTTGGGATTGCAGCGAGGAAATGGTGTTCGACACATTGGAGATGTCGCGCGCCAGGCCCTGCATGGTGTTGAGCACGGCGGTGGAGCTGGACGAGGAAGAAGGCGCCTGGGAGGCCACGCCGAAGGCGGCGGCGAGATTGGTCAGGCCCGTCGCCATGGACTGATTGTCACCCGGACCGCCCAGAAGGCCGTTGAGCTGGGTGAAGAAGCTGGCGGCCGTATCGAATTGCGAAGCCGCGCCGCTGGCCGAAAGATTTTCCTGCTGCAGAAAGGAATCCACCACCCGCTGGACGCTGGCGATATCCACGCCCATCAGCTGGCCGCCGGCGGCCAGGGTCTGCTGATTGACCACCCGGCGCGCATAGTCCGGCGTGTTGACGTTGGCGATGTTGTTGGAGGTCACGCCCAAAGCGGCGCTGCTGGTTCTCAGCGCGCTAAGGGCGGTTCCTGCGATTCCGTTCAAGCTCACGGGCAGACGATCCGGATGCTATGTTGCCGGAAAACGATGTCGCAAGCCTTGTGCCATCTGGCGCTTTGCGTTTTTGCCCGGAAATCAAGGCGTTTTCGGAGATTCCGGCGAGACGCCGGTACGGCAGAGTTTGCCGGGCTCGGCATCATCTGCCCTGTGCTTTGTGCTGTGCGCCGGGCCGGGAAAGCGGAAAATCGCCGTGAAATCAGCATCAAAAATTCTGGTCCAAGCCTTGCTACGAGGTCCGCGACGTCAGAGCCCGCATGGTGCGCAGCTCACGAAATATTTGGACCTGACTCTTGCCGGCTATCGCCACCAGCATGATCGCAGCCACGGGCAGCGCCGTTCGCGCCGCCGCGCAGCCGCAGGATCAAAGCCAGGCTCCCGCCGGAGATTCGCCTTTCGCGATTCTGCTGGCGGCCTTGTCCGCCCAGACCACGCCCGCGGGGGAAGACGCCGGTGCGGACGCTGCCTTGGAGGTGACTACGACAAGTCCATTGCCGGGCGATCAAGCGGAACAAGATGGAAAGCCTGTGCCGGCGGCGGCCGAAAAATCGAACGCTGCCGATCATGTGGCCCAGGCTGCTCTGGCGGCCCTGTTGAATACACCTGCGGCGCCGCCGCCCTTTTCGCTTCCGCCGACCGAAGCATCCGAAACGACCTCCTCCACATTCCTTCCGGATGCACCGCCAACCACGCCCGCGGATAAAGACAAACCCAAATCCCCGGCTGAAAATTCGCCGACAGCTGCAGGCGGGCAATCCGCTTCCGCCGCGCTTCCTTCCACCGGCGCTCCGGACGATCCGGTGCTTCCGGTACTTGGCGACGCCCCTGTCGCGCCCTCGTTCAACGATGCGTCCGATCCCAAGATCGCGGATGCATCGGCTCCCAGTACGTCAACCGATCCGATTCCGGTCGCGCCCGGCAACGATCCCCTCGCGCCCATGGCCACCGGCGGCAGGTCCGATCCCACAACCAAGATCGCCGACGCATCGACGGCCGATATCGCTCCAACCGGCAAAGCGCCAACCGGCAAAGCGCCAACCGGCAAAGCCCCGGAGAAAAAACTCGCAGCTCCGGATAAACCCGACGCGGACGCTGTGACCGAAGCCGAGGCCGCGCCCGCAATGGTTGCCGCGGCATATGCCGTTCCCGCCGCCGGCCAGCCTTCTGCCGATCAGGCCACGAAGACTGCGGCGACGATCGATACGCCCGCCATCGCATATATATCGGCCAACGCGGCGCCGGAAGCCGGCGCCAAGCCGGCAAAGGACATGGTTGCCTCCGCCCCCGTCAGCGCCACGCTGGCCGATGACGATGATGCTGATCCGTCGTCGGCAAGCGATGCATCGCCGGAGAATGCCGGCTCCATCTCCACCCTGCTGGCCGTCGCGACCAAGACCGCAACAGCTCCGGTCAAATCCGCCGGCGCCAAACCCGCCCCGAATAAAAACGCAGCGCCGGACGGGCCCGTCTCCGCGTCGCAGGACCGGCCGCAAATGCCAGCTCCGGCGCAGAACAATATGAAAGCGCCCAGTCATGTCGCCGCGCAAAAGACGGAGGCATCCGCTCCGCCACCGTCTGGCGACGATTCCAAGCCGGCTCAAACGGATCCCCCGCCCGTTGTGGTTCCAGCCGCGGCCGCGGCGGTTGCCCACGCCGCACCGCCTTCGCAGCAGGCAGCGATCTTCGACCCCTCCATCATCGTGTCGCCGCACTCAGCGCCGGCCTCAGCATCCGGCACGCCCGCGGCTGCAGGCCTGGAAGTCACCAATGCCGTTTCCGATCCGGTGCCGGATCTGAACGGCTTTGCCGTGAGCATCGCCGCCCGCTCGCTGAGCGGCGCCAAGCAATTTGAAATCCGTCTCGACCCGCCCGAACTGGGGCGCGTCGATGTCCGCCTTTCCATCGACGCCACCGGCAAGGCCGTGGCGCATATGACGGCCGATCAGCCTCAAGCGCTCGATCTTCTGCGCAAGGACGCGCCCGCCTTGACTCAGGCGCTGCGCGACGCCGGTCTCGACGTCTCTCAGAACGGCCTCAATTTCTCGCTGCGCGGCCAGGACCGTCAGAATGGCGACAGCGGCGGACATGGCCGCAGAAGCAACCTGTCGGCGCGGTTGGCCATCCAGGCTGTGCAGGCGCCGGCCGCGCTCGCTTATGCCGGCTCAGTTTCCAACGCCCGTCTCGATATTCACGTCTGAAGGACGACGACATGACAACGCCAATTACCACCACCACACAGAATCCCGCAGCCACCACCTCCGGCAGCGCCGCGGGATCGGATGCGATGTCGCAGCTGTCGGGAAATTTCAACACCTTCCTCACTTTGCTGACCAGCCAGTTGAAGAACCAGGACCCGACCAGTCCCATGGATTCAAGCACCTTCACGCAGCAGCTGGTGATGTACAGCCAGGTGGAGCAGCAGATTTCCACCAACACCAATCTCAAAACCTTGATCGGCCAGGGCAACACCCAGATCGGCAGCTATGCCACTTCCTATCTGGGCAAGGCCGTGTCGATCACCAATGGCAATGCGGCGCTGACGAACGGCTCGGCGAGCTGGTCCTACAATCTGGATGCCGCGGCCAGTTCCACCGCGCTCACCGTGAACGACGCCAATGGGCGCGTGGTCTATAGCGGCGCGGGCGAGACCACATCCGGCAATCACCAGTTCGCATGGAACGGCAAGGACAATAACGGCAACCAGCTGCCCGACGGTACCTACACGTTAAAGGTGATCGCCAAGGCCTCGAACGGATCGGGCGTCACCAGCCAGGTGGCCAGTGCGGGCGTCGTCAGCGAAATCGACATGACGTCGGGTACGCCGCAATTGCTGATCGGCGGAATGACTGTGGGGCTGAGCGACATCGCGCATGTCGCCAACGCGCCTACCCACTGAATTTTGTGAACCATGGGCGCCAAGAATGGCGCCCCTATCGCACGGCAGCGGACGAAGTCCAAAACCCGGGCAAGGAAACGGAAAATGTCTCTCTACGGCTCTCTCAATATCGGCGTCGCCGGCCTGCAGGCGAACAGCATGGCGCTCAGCGCCACCTCGTCCAACATCGCCAACGTCAACACCGTGGGCTATAAGCAGGCGACCGCCAGCTTTTCGACCTTCCTGAATGCCACCACCGGCGTGGGCAATAATTCTTCCGCCGGCGTCGCCGCCCGGATCGGCCAGGACATCACCACCCAGGGCCTGCCCACCACCACTTCGTCGGATACCGACCTGTCCATTTCGGGCAACGGCTTCTTCGTCGTCGCGCCCAATCCGGACGGCAGCGGCCCGCGCGAATATACCCGTGCCGGCAGCTTCCTGCCCGATGTCAACGGCAATCTGGTCAATTCCGCCGGGCTTTATCTGATGGGATACAAGCTCGACGCTTTCGGCAATGTGCCCACCGACGCCAGCGCGCTCAGCCTGGTCAATACCACCTCCATCTCCGGCGCCGCCCAGGCCACCGACAAGCTGAACGTGCAGGCCAATTTGAATTCGGCGTCCAGTCCGCATGCGGGCTACACCGCCGGCGACATGACGTCCGGCACTGTGGCGCCGGACTTCACGCGTACCGTCAACGTCTATGACGCACAGGGCGGCAGCCAGCCCATCACCTTCTCGTTCCTCAAGACCGCCGCCAACACTTGGGCCTATGAAGCCAGCTATGCGGGCAATGCGGCAAATCTCACCGCGGGCGGGCCCATCTCCACGGGCACCATCGACTTCAACTCCGACGGCACCCTGGCCAATGTGAATAGCGCCGCGCCGGCATCAGGCACGGTCTCGCTGACCATTCCGTGGAAATTGTCCACTTCGGGCCTGACGCCGCAGACCATTTCGCTGGACCTGGGCACGGTGGGCGGCAGCGACGGCCTTACCCAGGCCAATGCGCCATCGGTGCTCAACGGCACCACCATCAACGGCACGCCCTATGGCAGCGTCACCGGCGTGTCGGTCGCCAAGGACGGCACGGTGACGGCGCAATTCTCCAACGGCCTGTCGCAGGACGTCTACAAGGTCCCGCTGGCCACCTTCACCAACCCCAATGGCCTGGGTCAGGTCACGGGCAACGCCTATGTGGTCACCAAGGCCAGCGGCGCGCCCAACATCAACCTGGCGCAGTCGGGCCCGGCGGGCTTCATCCAGTCCAAATCGCTCGAAGGCTCCACAGTCGATCTGGCCACAGAGTTCACGAATCTGATCACGACTCAACGCGCCTATTCCGCCTCCGCGCGCATCATCACCACCGCCGATCAGATGCTGCAGCAACTCGAGCAGTTGCCGACCAATTAATGACGCGCCGAGAACTCGCGAAATGCCCGAAAACAAGGGCGTTTCGCGAGCATTCTAAGCAAGCCTTTATGAGTTCATTTACCACGGCTCTTGGCCTTTTTTTAAAGGCGCAAAGGCTATTTTGGCGGCCTGTCGTGGTTCGGGAGTAGCATGATGATGGAAGAGCGCAAAGGACGTGTGAGCTATGTCATCGGTCCCGATGGGAGTCCGTTGACGCTCGCCGATCTTCCGCCGCCCTCGACACGGCGCTGGGTGATCCGGCGCAAGGCCGAAGTGGTTGCCGCCGTGCGCGGTGGCCTGCTCAGCCTGGACGAAGCCTGCCGCCGCTATACGCTGACGGTGGAGGAATTTCTCGCCTGGCAGCATGCGATCGATCGGTTTGGGCTGGCCGGGCTTCGCGCGACAAGGGTTCAGCAGTACCGCAACTGACGCAAGGGGCGGAGTTCTTAAGAAAAGCTTTCCGGCGGGCGAAAAATGCCCGCCGTTATGCTTAAGCCAAATTTTACCACAAGGGCGGCAATGTTTGCCTAGCAGGAACGGTTCCTGGCTGGGAGGATTTTGCTCGTGCCCGAATTTTTCAAGGCAGTCGGTGCCGCGCGCTTTGGCGTGATGGCCGGCGTCGCCGCCGTCCTGACTGCGTTCTTCCTCTATATCGCCGGCGCGATCACCGAACCGCCCAAGACCATCCTGTTCGGGGGGCTGGAGCCGCGCGACGCCGCCGCCGTCACCGCCAAGCTGGACGGCATGAATGTGAAATACGACGCCAAGGGCGACGGCACCATTCTGGTGCCGTCCGACCAGGTGACCAAGCTGCGCATGGCGCTGGCGCAAGACAATCTGCCCGCCGCCGGCATCGGCTATGAGATTTTCGACAAGTCCGACGCGTTCGGCACCACCGCTTTCGTGCAGAACATCAACCGCCTGCGCGCCATCGAAGGCGAGTTGGCGCGGTCCATCCAGACCATCGAAGGCGTGCAGAGCGCCCGCATCCACCTTGTGGTGCCCGAGCGGCAGGTCTTTTCCCGCGACGAGCAGACCCCTTCGGCCTCCGTGGTCCTGAAAACCCGCACTGTGCTTGGCCGCGGCCAGGTCGCCGCCATCCAGCATCTGGTGGCTGCCGCCGTGGCCTCGCTCAATCCCTCCCGCGTCGCCATTGTCGACGATCGCGGCAATCTTCTGGCCGGCGGCGACGACAAGACCGGCGCCGACGCCATGGCCGCCAACCAGGAGCAGAGCACCACCGATTACGAGGATCGCCTGCGCCAGCGCATCGAGTCCATTGTCACCAGCGTTGTGGGCGCAGGCCATGTCCGCGTGCAGGTCGCCGCCGACATGAACTACAATCACACCTCCACAACTTCCGAGAGCTACGATCCCGACAGCAAGGTGGTCCGCTCGACCCAGACAGTGGAGCAGAATGCGTCCGACAATTCCGGGACCACGCAGAATGCGGTTTCGGTGGCCAACGCGCTCCCCAATGCCGCCAGCGCCACGCCCGGCGACAGCAGCAAATCCTCCTCGGGACGCACCGAGGAAACCACCAATTACGAAATCTCCAAGAAGGTCACGACTTCCACCCAGGATGGCGGCGATGTGAAACATCTCTCCGTCGCGGTGGTGGTGGACGGCACGGTGACCGGCGAAGGTGCCAATGCGCCCTATAAGCCGCGCACGCCGGCAGAGATGGCGCAGATCACCAGCCTGGTGAAATCCGCCATGGGCTTCGACCAGGCGCGCGGCGACCAGGTGCAGGTCACCAACATGCCCTTCGCCCGCATGGAAGTGGCGGCAGGCGAAACGCCGGCCAAGCCGCTCCTGGGACTGGAGCCGTCCTACTGGTTCAAGATCATTGAGGCTTCGATCATGTGCCTGACCGCGCTTCTGATCGGCCTTTTCGTGGCGCGCCCCTTGATCGCCCGCATGTTCGCCCCCAATCCGCCATCGCAAGGCCAGCCCACCCAGCTCACCACAACCTCGCCGGTGGCGGGCGCGCTGCCGGCGCCGGGCCACGCCCAGTCGTCCGGCGCCATGGCTTCGGATGCAGCGCCCGCACCCTTGCGCATTCTGCCCGCGCAACCGGGCATCGATCTCAGCCAGATCGAAGGCCAGGTCCGCGACTCCTCCGTCAAGAAAATCGGTGAAGTGGTCAACGCGCATCCTGACGAGGCGCTGGCGATCATCCGCACCTGGCTCCATCAACCGGTATAATCATGGCAAAAATCGCCAAACCCGCCATCAAGGACGATGTCCGCTCCCTCTCGGGAGCTGAGCGCGCCGCCATCATCATGCTGTCTTTGGGCGAAGAACATTCGGCCAAGCTCTGGTCGATGATGGATGAGGAAGAGGTCAAGGAAATTTCCCAGGTGATGTCCAATCTGGGCTCGATCTCCTCCAATGTGATCGAAAAGCTGCTGATCGATTTCGTGTCCCAAATGTCGGGCACCGGCTCGCTGATGGGCTCCTATGAATCCACCGAAAGGCTGATCGCCCGCTTCCTGCCGGACGAAAAGGTCGCCCAGATCATGGAGGAAATCCGCGGTCCTGCCGGCCGCACCATGTGGGACAAGCTGGCCAATGTGAACGAAAGCGTGTTGGCGAACTATCTCAAGAACGAATATCCCCAGACCGTCTCGGTGGTCCTGTCCAAGATCAAGCCGGAACATGCCGCCCGCGTGCTGGGCGCTTTGCCGGAAGAATTCGCCCTGGAAGTGGTGCAGCGGATGCTGCGCATGGAAAGCGTGCAGAAGGACATTCTGGACAAGGTCGAGCAGACTTTGCGGGTGGAATTCATGTCCAACCTGGCCCGCACGGCCAAGCGCGACGCCCATGAACAGATGGCGGAAATCTTCAACAATTTCGACCGCCAGACCGAAAGCCGCTTCATCACCGCCCTGGAAGAGCGCAGCCGCGATTCCGCCGAACGCATCAAGGCCCTGATGTTCACCTTCGAGGATCTGGGCAAGCTCGATCCGGGTTCGATCCAGACCCTCCTGCGCAACATCGAGAAAGACAAGCTGGGCCTGGCGCTGAAGGGCGCCACCGACGGCCTGCGCGATGTCTTCTTCACCAATATGAGCGAACGCGCCGGCAAGATCCTGCGCGAAGACATGGAGGCAATGGGGCCTGTTCGGCTCAAGGATGTGGATGAAGCCCAGATGCGCATGGTCAATGTCGCCAAGGACCTGGCCAACAAGGGCGAAATCATGATCGCCGGCGGCAGCAGCGAAGATGAGCTGATCTACTGATGACCAGCAAAGCCACCGCCAAATTCACTTTCGACACCGAATTCCGCGGTCCCAGCGACGTGGCGTCGGATGCCGCGCGCGCGCGCCAGAAAAAGACCCTCACCGTCGAGGAAATCGAGACCATGTGCGCCGACGCGCAAGCCGAAGGCGCCCAGACCGCCTCGGTGCGGGCGGCGGAGAATATCGAGCGCACCGCCGCCATTCTGGTGACGGCGCTCCAGGCCGCGCTCGACAAGAGCCATGGCGAGATCGAAACCCTGCGCGCCGAAGCGGCGGCATTGGCCCTGGCGGCCGCTAAGAAAATCGCGCCCGCGGCACTGGCCGCCCTGCCCGCCGGCGATGTGGAAAATGCCTTGCGCGAAGCCATGCACCAGGCGATCGGCGAGCCGCGCATCACTTTGCGCGCCGCGCCCGACGTGATCGCCGCCCTGGAAGGCAAGGTCGAAGCGATCGCGCATGAAGAAGGGTATGACGGCCGCGTGATCCTGGCCACCGATCCCGCCATCACAAATGCGGATTGCCGCATCGAATGGCGCGGCGGTGGCAGCGAACGCAGCGAAGCCGCCATCGAAGCCGCATTGGACGCGCTGATCGCGCGCCGTTTTTCAACACGTAAGACGAGCTGAAAGGAACTGCCATGTCCGGCACCGACAATGTGGATCTGCCCGATCTGAGCAATACGTCCGGCGCCGCGCCGGCCTCGCTTCTGAACAGCGAGGGCACGGCCGAAGCGATGCAGAAGCATACCGCCCAGGATCTGGAAGCGGTGTTCGATGTGCCGGTGACGGTTTCGGCCATCCTGGGCAAGAGCGCCATGGAAGTGAGCCAGCTCCTGAAACTGGGCAAAGGCACGGTGGTGGAACTGGACCGCAAGGTCGGCGAGGCCATCGACATCTATGTCAATGACCGTTTGGTCGCGCGCGGAGAAGTGGTTCTGGTCGAAGACCGGCTGGGCGTCACCATGACGGAAATCATCAAGGCCGGCCAATCTTAATTCAGGAAGCTGGCCTTAAGGGCCAGCGGGGGAATAAATCATGCGTCTTCTCATTGTCGGCGGCCTCAACGGCCAAATCGGAGCGGCCACCAAGATCGCGATGGAGCGCGGGGC
>Ga0207667_10003244_pt1 | contig 20067 bp, 19 predicted proteins | sample KBSCornC52_FD_184301 | JGI IMG/M metagenome (GOLD analysis project Ga0207667, IMG submission 184301) | Corn rhizosphere microbial communities from Kellogg Biological Station, Michigan, USA - KBS Corn C5-2 (SPAdes) (version 2) | ecosystem: Host-associated > Plants > Roots > Rhizosphere > Soil ...
GAAGGATCGTCACGAACCGGCCCGTCGCGAGCAGGTGGTTCCGCAGGAGGATCGAGCTCGCCGTCACGCTCTCCGGGGGCGCTTCGAGCCCCTGCAAGCCGAATGCTTCCGCCATGAGGTCGCGGATCACCTGGTTCGCGGCGAAGATCCACGGCTCCCGCGCGAGGTCGCGCAGGGCGATCTTCCGGCGCTTGGCCCAGGGGCTTCCTTCCCCCACCACCACGCGGTGCGGATCGTCGAACAGGATCTCCACGTCGAGGTCGTCGTCGGCGAACGCGCGCGGGACGCGGGCGAGGGCGACATCCACCTTGCGCTCGCGAAGCTCGCGGAACTCCAGGGTCTCGACGTTCGCCTGCACGACCCGGACCGCGATCCGGGGATGCGCGCGGTGCAGGCGATCGATCGTCGCCGGCAGCAGGCCCGAGGCGAAGGTGTCGCCCGCCGCCACGCGCACCTCGCCCGCGTCCGGGTCCGACAGGAACTCGATCGCCTCCACGGCGCGCCCGAGCTCGTCGAAGACGACGTCGACCCGGTCCAGCAACGCGCGCGCGTAGAGCGTGGGCGCCACTCCGCGGGCGCCGCGGTCGAGCAGCCGCACGCGCAGGGCGCCCTCGAGGTTCGCGACGGATTCGGAGACGGCGGGCTGCGACATGGAGAGCTGTGCTGCGGCCTTCGCCATGCTGCCCCATCTCACGACCGTGGCGAGGATGTGCAGGTCGCGGAGCTTCAGCCTCCGGCCGAGGCGGGACTCCCACGAAGGGCGCTCGCGAGGCATCGGGGTTTCCTATAGAGGGATCGCGCTTTCCACCGTTCCCTTTATAGCGGGCCGGGGCTACGGTGGCAACCACGTACAGTCCCGGAACGGAGGCCACGATGCGAACGAAGCTCGCCTGGATGATCGCCCTCGCGGCATTCGCCGCCGGCGTCGCGGGCGCCATGGCGGCTCCATACCCGGAGAAACCGATCCGGATCGTCGTGGGCCTTCCCGCCGGGAGCCTGCCGGATACGATCGCGCGCGTGCTGGGCCAGCGCCTGGCCGAGGCGCTGGGCACGCCCGTCGTCGTCGAGAACGTGACCGGCGCCGCGGGGAACATCGCGGCCGACCGTGTCGCCAAGGCGCGCGCGGACGGCTACACGCTGGGGGTCTTGAGCCAGACGCAGGTGGTCGTGAATCCGAACCTCTACCACCTGCCCTACGACGCGCTGAAGGACTTCGCGCCGATCACGCTCCTCACCGTGTCGCCGAACGTGCTCGTGGTGCCCACCGGTTTTCCGGCGCGGACGGTTCCGGAGCTCGTGGCCCTCGCCAAGCGCGACCCCGGCGGCCTCACGTTCGCCTCCGGCGGCGCGGGGAGCGGCACCCATCTCGCGGCCGAGCTCCTCAAGTCGGCCGCCGCGATCGATCTTCGCCATGTTCCGTACAAGGGCGTCTCGGCCGCGATCCCGGACCTCCTCTCCGGGCGCGTCTCGCTCATGTTCAGCCCGATCCAGAGCGTGCTTCCGCTGCTGCGCGACGGGCGCCTCCACGCAGTCGCGGTCACCTCGAGGTCGCGCTCGCCGGTGCTGCCGGATGTTCCCACCGTGGCGGAGTCGGGCTATCCGGGCTTCGAGGCGACGTTGTGGAACGGGCTCTTCGCGCCGGCGGGGACGCCGCCCGCGATCGTGCGCGTTCTGCACCGGGAGACCCTGAAGGCGCTCGAATCGCGCGACCTCCACGCGCGCTTCGCGCAGCTCGGGATGGAAGCCGCCGGAAATTCGCCGGAGGAGCTCGCCGCGGCGATCCGCGCGGAGATCCCGCGCTGGGGGCGCGTGATCAGGGCCGCCGGCATCGCACGGGACTGAGATGCGGACGATCGCGGGATTCGCCGGTGTGGAGGATGCGACCGCCGGGCCGTTCGAGGAGCCGCGGCCCGGTTGCGGGAAGCGCGTGATCTCGGAAGACGCCGCGGCCCAGGCCTCGATGTATCGCCTGCAGCCCGGCTGCCGCGTTCCGGCGCATCGGCACACCCGCTCGGACGACCTCTTCATCGGGGTGCGAGGCGAAGTCCTGGTGCGCGTGGACGGGGCCGCGCCGTTCGCGCTGCGCGCGGGGGGCTGTTGCCGCGTCTCGCGCGGCGTCCGCCATGAAGTCGCCAACACGAGCGACGTCCAGGTGGCGTTCTTCGTCCTCGTGCACGCGCCCTACGAAGGCTTCGACAAGGCGCCGTAGGCGCGGCGGCCCTCAGCCGATTCCCAGGAGACGCGCCACCGCCTCGCGGCAGCTGAGTCCCTCGGCGAGATCCAGCCGGGCCGCGGCCGCGTTCACGCGCGAGAGGACTCCCGTCTCCCACGTCGAGCGCCCGTCGCCGATGCGCGCGGTGGCGGCACTCACCGTCCCCGCCGCGACGCCGCGCCCATCCAGGACCGCGAGGCGCGCGTAGCCGGCGCCGTCCTTGCCGCCGCCCGCGTCGTTGAAGATCGCGGCGTGGATCCGCACGGCGAGCATCCCGTCGTCCGGCCGGCCCCCCAGGAGCGCGGCGTGCGAGCCGGTGACGAGGATCGCGTGCGCATCGGTCTCCTTCGCGAGCGACATGGAATCGAGCGCCCACGCGGCGCGGTGGCCCGTGTTGGGAATCGCCGTACGGCTCTCGCCGCGCTCCGGGATCGACCGCGGCTCGACCGCCGTCGCTTCCGAAAGCCGCCTCGCCGCCTCGCGGCACGCCATGCCGACCTCGCAGCCGGCACGCGCCGCCGGCTCGTTCACCGTCGAGAGGACGCCGCTCTCCAGCGTGTCGGCCCCGTCGCCGATGCGGGCGCTCGCCCCTTCGACTGCGCACGCGGCGACTCCCAGCGCCTCCAGCCACGCGACGCCGCCCACGCCCGCGCGGTCGAGCCCCAGGCCCGCGTCGTTCAGCACGATCGCGCGGACACCCGAGCGCGCCGCGAGCCACGCCGGGAAGGTCCCGCCGTGGGAGCCGCAGACCACCACCGCGCCGCGGTCGCCGGGGGCGAGCTTGGTGGCGGAATCGAGGACGTGGACGTTTTCCATGGGTTCGGGGTCAGGGGGCCTGCGGGGCGGCGCGCTCTTCCGGGGGCACCACGCGCCGGAATTCGCGCCAGAGCAGGAGATCGTAGGCGATCTTGAGCGTGCCCGCCGCGAGGAGCGGGAGGCCCAAACCGCCCACCTGCATCATGACGCCCGCGAGGATCGGCGCCGCCGCCCAGCCGCCCGCGCGCACGAGGCTCGTCACCCCGGCGGCGGCGAGGCGCTCGTCCGGCCGCACCACCGCCATCACGTACGACTGGCGCGTGGGAACGTCCATCTCGTTCAGGCCCTCGCGGAGCAGGAAGAGGAAGGCCGCGAGCCCGAAGTCGGAGGAAGCGACGATGGTGAAGAGGAGGAGGCTCGAGGGGATGTGCGTGAAGACCATCGTGTTCACGAGGCCGATCCGGCGCGCGAGCCATGCGGCGCCCAGGTGCGAGACGGCCGAGAGGAGGCGCCCCACGCCGAAGAGCGCCGCCAGCGCCGCGGGGGAGACGCCGAAGCGCTCGGCGAAGAAGTACGCGAGGAGGGCGGAGCCGATGAAGCCGCCGCCGAACGCGTCCACGAGGAAGAGGAGCGAGATCTTCGCGACGATCGGGCGCGAGGCGGGCGAGAGCTCGCGCAGCCGCACGGCGCGCGCCTCCGGCAGGCGCCGCGGAAGCCGCGCGTAGAGGATCGCCGCGGCCGCGTTCAACGCGCAGAAGACGCCGAGCGTCGCGCGCATCGCGTCCAGGGGTCCCAGGCGCGTCCAGGTCTCGAGCGCGGAGGGGAGCGCCGCGGCGAAGCCGCCCGCCGCGTATCCGGCATCGAGGAGCACGTTGTACCAGGCGAAGGCGCGCGTGCGCCCCCCATCCGGCACGGTCGCGGGCAGCAGCGCCTGCTCGAGGATCGGGATGGCGCCCCGGTCGCGCCCGTGCACGCCGAACATGCCCACGAATGCCGACGCGAGGAGGAGGGGGAAAGCGTCGGTCGAGACGAACACCGCGCCGCCCAGGGCGGGGAGCGACGCGAGGAGCACGAGCATCGCGCGCGGCGAGTATCGCGCCCCCGCGAGGAGCGTGAGGAGCGTGGCGAGCGCGCCGCCCCAGAGCGCGGCCGAGACGATCGCGCCGATCCGCGCGGCGGAAAGGCCCAGGCGCGCGCAGTACAGGCCTATCGTCACGGCGACGAGACCCACCGCGGCCGCGCGCACGAAGGCCGCCGCGTAGAGGATGCGCCGGAGCCTCGTCGCTTCGCGCGGGGTCATCCGCGCATGATAGGCCTCTTCAGACCGCGGGCTTGTGCCGCATGAAGTCCTGGCGGTCGATGGAGCGCACGGTGAGCTCGCGCACCTCCGGGCCCTGCAGCACGGTCAACCGCACGTCGACGCCCGGCGGCCCGGATTTCCACATCACCCGGTAGAAATGCGCGAGGCTTTCGACGGGCACGCCGTCGATGAAGAGGATGATGTCACCCGCCTTCAATCCGGCCTTCGCGGCGGGGCTCTCGTCGCTCACCTGCATCACCTTCACCCGGCCGTCCTCCTCGAGGGAATCGACCCCCAGCCAGGGCCGGTGGCTCGCGCGCCGGCCGCCCGTGCGCACCATCTCCCCGATCGCGGGCTTGAGGAGGTCGATGGGCACGAACATGTTGCCGGGGAGCTTCTCGCCGGATTTCAGCGCGTCCATCACGAAGAGCGAGCCGATGCCGACCAGCTCGCCGTCCTTGTTGATGAGCGCGGCACCACTGTGGTCCAGGCGCGGGGGCGCGGTGAAGATCGCGTCGTCGAGGAGGTATTCCCAGTAGCCCGCGAAGGGCCGGCGCGACACGACGGTCGCGATGGAGATCGCCTGCGCGTCGCCGCCGCTCACGATCATGAGCCGGTCGAGCTGGCCCACGGCGGCGGAGGTCCCCACGCGAATGGGCTTCGGGGCGAGCGGCCCCAGGGGCTTCAGGAGCGCGAAGCCGGTCGCGTCGTCGGCGGCGACGATCGAGGCGGGCACCGTCTGCCCGTCCGAGTCGGTGACCTGCACCTGGTCCGCCTCCTGCACGAGGTAGCCCATCGTGAGGACGAGTGAATCCTTTCCTCCCTCCTCGCCGATGAGGACGCCCGAGCCCTCGCGTTCCTGCCCGAGGGTCTCGTTGCTGCGGGCATCCGGGAGCGCCCGCACCTTCACGCCCACCACCGCCTTCGCCGCCTGCACGAGCTGCCGGTACGCGGTGTCGGAGGGCGGGGACTGCGCATCGGCGACGGAGTGCGCCATGGCCGCCGCCGCCGGGGGGGCGAAAGCGAGCGCCGCGGCGGCCGCTGCGGCGCTCACCGCGTGGCGCGCGAGCGCGGAAAGCGATGCCCGGGAATTCCGCGGAGCGGGGGAAGCCATCGGTCACCTCCTCGGCACGAGCCGGGATATCGACCCGAGACTAGCGGTGGCGTTTGGCCCGGCCGTGACGCCCCGCCCGCCTCGCCCGGTCCGTTCGGCGCAAGCCTCCGCCGACGTCGCCGCGCGCCCCGCGGGAGGTGCGGCTGCTAACATAGCCGGTTCCATGAGCGCTCCTTCCGGCACCACTCCGCTCGCAGGCCGGCCGCGCGGGCGCGAGGCGCCGCCGCCGCCCCCGCGCGGCGACTTCGCCGTGGTCCGCAGGCTCTTTCCGTACCTGTGGGAATACCGCGGCCGGGTCCTCCTCGCCTTGGTCTTCCTCGTGACGGCGAAGCTCGCCAACATCGGCGTGCCGCTCGTGATGAAGCGGATCGTCGACGGCCTCTCCGGCCCCCAGCAGGTGCTGGCGGTCCCCGCCGCGGCGCTCATCGCCTACGCGCTCCTGAGGCTCTCCAGCACGCTCTTCAACGAGCTGCGGGACGTGGTCTTCGTGAAGGTCGCGCAGAGCGCCATGCGCCGGATCGCGCTCGAGGTCTTCCACCACCTGCACGCGCTCTCGCTGCGGTTCCACCTCGACCGGCAGACGGGCGGCCTCACCCGCGACATCGAGCGCGGCACGCGCGGGATCTCCACGCTCCTCTCGTTCATGGTCTTCAGCGTGCTCCCGACGCTCCTCGAGATCGCGCTCGTGACGGGCTTCCTCGTCTACCGCTTCGACGTGTGGTTCGGCGTGATCACGGTGGCCGCGCTCCTCGTCTACGTGGGCCTCACGTTCTCGATCTCCGAGTGGCGGACGAAACACCGGCGCCAGATGAACGAGATGGACTCGAAGGCGAACACCCGCGCGGTCGACTCGCTCCTCAACTACGAGACCGTCAAGTACTTCGGGAACGAGCGCTTCGAGGCCACGCGCTACGACGAGAACCTGCGGCGCTACGAGAAGGCGGTGGTGACGAGCGAGACGTCGCTGGGGCTCCTCAACGCCGTGCAGGCGTGCGTGATCGCGACCGCCGTGGCGCTCCTCATGTGGCGCGCCGCCGAGGGGATCGTCGCGGGGAGCCTCTCTCTGGGCGACCTCGTGATGGTGAACGCGCTCCTGATCCAGCTCTACATTCCGCTCAACTTCCTGGGCGTCATGTACCGGGAGATCAAGCAGGCGCTGACCGACATGGAGAAGATGTTCCGCCTGCTCTCGGAGAACCGCGAGGTGGAGGACAGGCCGGGGGCGCCGGCGCTCGCGGTCGCGGGCGGGGCGATCCGCTTCGACCACGTGGACTTCGGCTACGACCCCGAGCGCCGGATCCTGCACGACGTGACCTTCGAGGTCCCGCCCGGCCGGAAGGTCGCGGTCGTGGGCTCGAGCGGCTCCGGCAAGTCGACCCTCGCGCGCCTCCTCTTCCGCTTCTACGACGTCGACGCGGGACGGATCGAGATCGACGGCCAGGACATCCGCGACGTGCGCCAGGAGAGCCTGCGCTCGGCGATCGGCATCGTCCCCCAGGACACGGTGCTCTTCAACGACACGATCTACTACAACATCGCCTACGGCCGGCCGGGCGCCTCGCGCGGGGAGATCGAGAACGCCGCGCGCGTGGCCCACATCGCCGGCTTCATCGCGCGCCTTCCCAACGGGTGGGAGACCACGGTGGGCGAGCGCGGCCTCAAGCTCTCCGGGGGCGAGAAGCAGCGCGTCTCCATCGCGCGCACCCTCCTCAAGCACCCGCCCATCCTCGTCTTCGACGAGGCGACCTCCGCGCTCGACTCGAGCACGGAGAAGGCGATCCAGGGCGAGCTCGCGGAGATCTCGCGCGACCATACGACGCTCGTGATCGCGCATCGGCTCTCGACCATCGTCGACGCGGACGAGATCCTGGTCCTCGACCATGGCCGGATCGTCGAGCGGGGATCGTTCCGCGAGCTCCTCACCGCCGACGGCCGCTTCGCGGAGATGTGGCGCCTGCAGCAGGAGGAGGGACGCAAGCAGGACGCCGCCGGCATCGAGCCCGCCGACGCGACAACGTAGCTCCCAGCGCCATGCATGCGCCTCCCACCCTCACGACCGAGAGGCTCGCGCTCCGGCCGTTCGCCTCGCGCGATTTCGATGCGTATGCGGCGATGCTGGCGGACCCCCTGGTGACCCGCTATCTCGGCGGCGGCGGCACCCTGGGCAGGGAGGAAGCCTGGCGCCACCTCGCCATGCTGATCGGGCACTGGGAGCTGCGCGGGTTCGGAGTCTGGGCCGTGGTTCCGAAGGATCGCGACGAGATGGTGGGGCGCGTCGGGTTCTTCCAGCCCGAAGGGTGGCCGGGTTTCGAGATCGGGTGGACCTTCGCGCGTCACGCGTGGGGCCGCGGCTACGCGACGGAGTGCGCGCGCGTGGCGCTCGCATATGCCTTCGGTGCCCTCGGCCGCAGCAAGGCGATCAGCGTGATCCACCCGGAAAACGAGGCCTCGATCCGTGTCGCGCGCAAGATCGGCGAATCCTTCGAGCGCGAGGCGACGGTGAACGGGCAGCCCCGGCTCATCTACTCGGTCGATCGCGCCTGACCTTCACCCCGCGAGGAAATCGCGCAGGGCGAATGCAAGCTCCCGAGGTGCCTCGCTCATCATCGAGTGCCCCGCGTCGAGCGTCGCGAAGCGCGCGCCGGGGATGCGGTCGGCGAGGGCCTTCCCCGCCTTCCAGGGCGTCATCTGGTCGCGCTTCCCGGCGACGACGAGCGTAGGCATCCGGATCGCCGCGAGCGCATCGCCCGCCGGCCGATACGCATGGCACGCCGCGAGGTCGGCGGCGAGGACGCCCGGGCGCGAGCGGCCGTTCAGCCGGCGCGTGGCGCCCATGAGCGAGGTGCCCGGGACCGGGCTCGTCGCGAACGTGATCCCGCGCCCATGGCCCCACACCGTCTCCATGTCGAGCGCGGCGGGCGAGTCGTCGCGTGCCGCGGCGAGGAACGCATCCCCCACCGCCATCGGGGCGGACGTGCCGACGAGCGCGAGCTTCGCCACGCGCTCCGGGTGCGCCATCGCCGCGGCGAGCGCCACGAGGGAGCCCATGCTGTGTCCCACGAGGGCCGCGCGCTCGAGCGCCGCCGCGTCGACGAACGCGGCCACCCAGCGCGCCATCGCCTCGATCGAGGTGCGGATGCCGCCGGGGCTGCGGCCGTGCGCCGGGAGGTCGAGCGCCAGCACCGCGTGGCCGTGGTTGGCGAGGTAGCGCGACTGCCACTGCCAGACGCTGTGGTCGAATGCCGCGCCGTGGACCAGCACGACCGCGGGAAGGCCCGGGTCGAACGCGCGCCCGCCGGTGTAGGCGTAGGCGGGATAGCCTTCGACGATGAAGCGCACGCCGCTCCTATTTGCGCGCGGCGCGCAGCGCCCGCGAGAGGTCCTCGACCAGGTCGTCCGGGTGCTCCAGGCCGATCGACAGGCGCACGGTGCCCGGCGTGATGCCGGCCGCGGCGAGGGCCGCGTCGTCCATGCGGAAGTGCGTCGTGGTCGCGGGATGGATCACCAGCGATTTCGCGTCGCCGATGTTCGCGAGGTGCGAGAAGAGCGTCAACGCCTCGATGAAGCGCCGGCCCGCCTCGCGCCCGCCCGCGAGCTCGAAGGAGAGGATGGCGCTCGCCCCGCGCGGGTAGAGCCGGCGCGCGAGCGCGTGGTCCGGGTGCGACTCCACGTCCGGATGGTGCACGCGCGCCACCGCCTCGTGCCCCGCGAGGAAGCGCGCGATCCGGGCCGTGCTCTCGACGTGGCGCGCCATCCTGAGGGGCAGCGTCTCCAGCCCCTGCAGGATGTGGAACGCGGTCATGGGCGCCATGCACGCCCCGAAGTCGCGCAGTCCCTCGCGGCGCGCCCGCAGCAGGAAAGCGGACGTGGGAGACTCCTCCGCGAACACCATGCCGTGGAAGCCTTCGTACGGCTGGGCGAGCGTGGGGAAGCGGTCGTCCGCCGCCCAGTCGAAGCGCCCGCCGTCCACGAGCACGCCGCCGATCACGATGCCGTGGCCGGAGAGGAACTTGGTCGCGGAGTGCGCGACCAGGTGGGCGCCCATCTCGAAGGGCCGGCCCAATGCCGGCGTGGTCACCGTGGCATCCACCAGCAGCGGCACGCGGCGCTCCTCCGCGATCCGCGCGAGGGCCGGGATGTCGAGCACGTCGACGGACGGGTTCCCCACGCTCTCGCCGAAGAGGAGCCGCGTCTCGGGCCGGATCGCCCGGCGCCAGGCCTCGGGGTCCCGCGCGGGGACGAACGTGGTCGAGATCCCGAACCGGGGGAGCGTGTAGGACAGCAGGTTGTGCGAGCCGCCGTAGAGGCTCGCCGAGGCGACGACGTGCCCGCCCTGCCCCATGAGCGTCGCGATGGCGAGGTGGAGCGCCGCCTGGCCGCTCGCGGTGGCGATCGCCCCCACGCCATCCTCCAAAGCGGCCATGCGTTCCTCGAGGACCGACACGGTGGGATTCGACAGGCGAGAGTACACATGGCCGGGCGTTTCCATGTTGAAAAGCGCCGCGGCGGTGTCCGTGTCCGGGAACACGAAAGAGGCCGTCTGGTAGATGGGGACGGCCCGCGCCCCGGTCGCCGGGTCGGCCGATTGGCCGGCGTGGACCGCCAGGGTGTCCGGGTGAGGGGGTTTCGGGCCGGAATGGGCCATGAGAATCAGTTATTTGGGTTGTAATGCTGAGATTGCGTCGAAATGTTGTCACGAACCCGTTTTGTTTGCTATGGTTTTGCCTGCCTTCGAAGGAGCCCGCCTTCCGTGAACCGTCTCGCCGTCCTCCTCGTTCTCGCCATGTTGCCCTGCGCCGGGTTCGCCGCGGAAAGATCGGCCCACCGCGTCCGGACCGCGAAGGCGGCCGTGGCGGAGCTCACGAAGGACGGCGACCCGAACGTCCGCTCGACGGGCGTCCTCGTGCTCGATCCCACCACCGGCCAGACGCTCTTCGCGAAGAACGCGGACCAGCAGGCGCCCATCGCCTCCATCACCAAGCTCATGACCGCGATGGTCGTGCTCGACGCGAACCTGCCGTTGGACGAGGCGATCGAGCTCACGACCGACGACATCGACACGATCAAGAACACGCATTCGAAGCTGCCGATCGGCTCGCGCTTCCGCCGCGACGACCTCATGCGCCTGGCACTCATGGCGAGCGACAACCGCGCGGCCGCGGCGCTCGGGCGAAGCTACCCCGGCGGCCTCACCGCGTTCGTGCGCGCGATGAACGCGAAGGCGCAGGCCCTGGGTCTCACGCAGACGCACTACGTCGACTCCTCCGGCCTCTCGCCGCAGAACGTCTCCAGCCCCGCGGACCTGGGGAAGCTCGTCGCGGCGGCGTCCAACTACGACCTCATCCGCGAGTACACGACCACGAGCGGAGTCACGGTCCAGCTCCCGGATTCGCGCCGCAAGATCAGCTTCGTGAACACCAACGCGCTCGTGCGCCATTCGGACTGGAAGATCGGGCTCTCGAAGACCGGCTACATCAACGAGGCGGGGAAGTGCCTCGTGATGCAGGCGATGATCGCCAACCAGCCGGTCGTGATCGTGCTCCTCGATTCGTGGGGCCGGCTCACGCGCGTGGCGGACGCCAACCGCATCCGCCGCTGGCTCGAGAAGAACTCCGCGAAGCTGCTGGCCAGCCGCGCGGCCGAAGCCTCCGCCGCGGAGTGACGTTTCCCTCGCGGGGTCCGGCGCGCCGCGCGACGCACCGTGTATGCTTCGCGCCATGAAAATCGCCATGATGGGTTCCGGCGGCGTCGGCGGCTTCTTCGGCGGCCGCCTCGCCAGGGCGGGCTACGACGTCACCTTCGTCGCGCGCGGCGCGCACCTGGAAGCGATGCGCGCGAACGGCCTCACGATCGAGAACGAGCCGCAGGGGAACATCCACGTCCCGCGGGTGAAGGCGACGGCGGATCCGGCCTCGATCGGCCCCGTGGACCTCGTGATCGTCTCGGTGAAGCTCTGGGACACCGATGCCGCCGCGCGCGCGATGGCACCCATCGTGGGCCCGAAGACCGCGGTGCTCTCGCTCCAGAACGGCGTCATCAAGGACGACATCCTGCGCGCCCACTTCGGGGCGGAGCGCGTGATGGGCGGCGTCTGCTACGTGGCGACCCACATCGCGCGTCCCGGTGTGATCCACCAGACCGGCACGATGCAGCGCGCGATCGTGGGAGAGCACGACGGGCGGGCGTCCGACCGGGCGCGCGCGCTCCACGAGGCGCTCGCCGCTTCCGGCGTGAAGGCGGAGCTCTCCGCGGACGTGCGCCGCGCGATCTGGGAGAAATACGTCTTCCTCGTGGGGCTCTCCGCGTCCACCACCGCGATGCGGACGACGCTGGGGCCTATCCGCTCGAACCCGCGCACGCGCGCCTTCCTCCACGACCTCATGCGGGAGGCGGTCGCGGTGGGGCGGGCGCACGGCGTGGCGCTCCCGGAGGATTTCGCCGATGACCGGCTCGCGTTCGCCGATACCCTCCCGGCGGACATGACCTCCTCGATGCACCACGACCTCGACCGCGGCAACCCGCTCGAGGTGGACTGGCTTTCCGGCGGCGTGGTGCAGCTGGGGGAAGCGGTCGGCGTTCCGGCCCCCGCCAACCGGGCCGTGCGCGACATCCTCGCGCTCCAGGCCGCGGGAACGCGGAAGTGACGGCGCCCGCGCGGCTCACCGTCCGCGCGATCCGTGCGGTCGCGGTCGAGGTGCCGATGCGCCACGTGCTCGGCACGAGCCAGGCGGCGGTGCGGGCGGCCCCGCTCCTCCTGGTGGACCTCGAGACGGAGGAGGGCGTCACCGGCCGCGCCTATCTCTTCTGCTACGTGCCCGCGGCCGCGGCGGCGATCGCCGCGATCCTGGCCGAGATCGAGCGCTCGACGCGCGGCGAGCGCGTGGCGCCGCTCGACCTCTGGAAGAAGCTCACGCGCCGCTTCACGCTGATCGGCGTGCAGGGCGTGGTGCGCATGGCGATGGCCGCGTTCGACGTGGCGTGCTGGGACGCGCTCGCGATCGCCGTGGGGCAGCCGCTCGCGGCGCTCCTCGGCGGCACGCCGCGGCCGGTGCGCGCGTACAACAGCAACGGCCTGGGGCTCATGGACATGCCCGCGCTCGCCGACGAGGCCGAAGAGCTGCTGGAGGACGGCTTCGAGGGCGTGAAGCTGCGCCTGGGCTATCCCACGCTCGCGGAGGACATCGCGGCGGTGCGCGCCGTACGCGCGCGGGCGGGAGACGGCGTCCGGGTCATGGTCGACTACAACCAGGCGCTTTCCGTCGCCGAGGCGCTCGAACGCGGGCGGGCGCTGGACGCCGAGGGCATCGCCTGGCTCGAGGAGCCGATCCGGCACGACGACTACGCGGGCTCGGCGAGGCTCGCGCGCGAGCTCTCGACCCCCGTGCAGATCGGCGAGAACTTCTCCCTCGTGTACGGGATGGAGCAGGCGCTCGCGGCGCAGGCATGCGACCTCGTGATGCCGGACCTCGAGCGCATCGGCGGGGTCACGGGCTGGCAGCGCGCGGCCGCGCTCGCCGCGGCCCGCGGCATCGAGATGTCCACGCACCTCTTCCCCGAGGTGAGCTCGCACCTGCTCGCGGTGACGCCCACCGCGCACTGGCTCGAGTACGTCGATTGGGCCGCACCCATCCTCGCCCGGCCGTTGCGGGTCGTGGACGGCATGGCGATCCCCTCGGAGGGCCCCGGAAACGGCCTCGCCTGGAACGAGGAAGCGGTCGCGCGCTACCGGATGCCCTGAACGCGCGGCCCGCGGCGCGGTCTGAACCGGGTTCCCCCGGCGGAAGGGCGGTCGCGACGATGTTCCTGGCAGGCTTGAGCACCGCGGTTCCCCCGCGAAGCTACACGCAGGCCGAGTGCTGGGAGGCGGTTCGGCGCGCGGACCGACCGGAGCTCACCCCGCGCACCCGGGCGGTCCTCCAGGGCATCCTCACGCACGACAACGGCATCGAGCGCCGCTCCCTCGCGCTCGATTCGCTGGACGAGAGCTTCGACCTCGACCCCGACACGCTGCATCGGCGCTTCGCGCGCCATGCGCCGGCGCTCGCGTGCGAGGCGGCCGCGGGCGCGCTCGAGCGCTCCGGCGTTCCCGCCGCGGGCATCGACGCCGTCGTCGTGAGCACGTGCACGGGCTACCTCTGCCCGGGGCTCACCAGCTATGTCTCCGAAGGGCTGGGCCTCCGCGCGGAGGCGCTGCCCCTCGACCTCGCGGGCCAGGGCTGCGGCGCGGCGCTCCCGAACCTGCGCGCGGCGCAGGCGCTTCTCGCCTCGGGCGGTTACGCGAACGTGCTCTGCGTGTGCGTGGAAGTGTGCAGCGCCGCCTTCTACCTCGACTCCGACCTGGGCGTCCTCGTGAGCGCGTGCCTCTTCGGCGACGGCGCGGCGGCGGCGGTCGCCTGCGCGAAGCCGCCCGCGCGCGGGCCGCGTGTCGCGTGGAAGGCGGGAGCCTCGATGACCGACCCGGCGCGGCGCGATGCGCTGCGCTTCGAGCAGCGCGGCGGGATGCTCCGGAACATCCTCACGCTGCCGGTGCCGTCGCTCGCGGCGAAGAGCGCGCGCGAGGTGCGCGACCGCGTGCTGGGCGAAGCGGGGATCGGCCCGCGCGACGTCTCGGCCTGGATCCTCCACGCCGGCGGGCGTCGCGTGCTGGAGGAGCTGCGCTCGGCGCTCGCCCTCGAGGGCGGCGACCTCGGATGGAGCGCCGCGATGCTGCGCCGCTACGGGAACCTGAGCAGCCCCTTCGTCCTCTTCGTGCTGAAGGCCGCGCTCGAGGGCGGAGCGCCGCCGGGCTGGTGGTGGATGTCGTCCTTCGGCGCGGGGTTCAGCGCCCACGGCGCGTTGCTCGAGGTGGCGTGATGGCGAGCCTTCCCATCGGGTCGCGGCGCGTGGAGCCGGAATGGCTGGATGCGCTGCCGGCCCGCGACCCGCGCGCGGTGCGCTCGCGCCGCGACCTCGCGCGCGTGAACGTGCTCATGGGAAACGCGGCGATCGTCGCCGGCGTGCTCGCGGGGAAGCTCCGCTACGGCGCGCGCGTGGCGGAGATCGGCGCGGGAAGCGGCGAGCTCCTCTGCGCGGTCGCGCGATCGCGGGCGCTGCGCGGCCTGGGGCTGGACCTGGTCCTGGTCGACCGCCAGCCGTGCGTCGGTGCCTCGACCTGGGACGCGCTCGCCGCGCTCGGCATGCGCACGCACGTCGTGGGCGCGGACGCGACGGCGTGGCTCGCGCATCCCGAGGCTTCGACCTGCGACGCGATCGTCGCGAACCTCTTCCTCCACCATTTCGAGGCGCCGGCGCTGGAGCGCCTCCTCGCGTACGCCGCGCAGCGCGCGCCGCTCTTCGTCGCCTGCGAGCCGCGCCGCTCGGGCCTCTCGCTCGCGGGAGCCTCGCTCCTGGGCCTGATCGGCTGCAACGACGTCACGCGCCACGACGCCGTGGTGAGCGTGCGCGCGGGATTCCGCGATGGCGAGCTCGCCTCGCTCTGGCCCTCGGGGCCGGAATGGCGGATCGAGGAGGGCGCGCGCGGCCCGTTCACCCATCGCTTCGTCGCGAGGCGGGCGTGAGGGCGCACGACGCGATCGTGATCGGGGGCGGCCCCGCGGGCGCCACGGCGGCGCTGGCCCTCGCGCGGCGCGGCTGGTCCGTGGCGCTCCTCGAGAAGTCTCGATTCCCGCGGCGCAAGGTCTGCGGCGAGTACGTCTCGCCCGGCGGCTGGGCGGCGCTTCGCGCGCTCGAGGCGGCGCGTGGCGCGGAGGCGCTCGCGGGTCCGCCGGTCCGGCGCGTGGGCCTCTTCGCGCTCGAGCGCGCGATCGAGGTGCCGATGCCCGCGCCGGCGCCGGAGGCGCCCTGGGGCCGCGCGCTCGGGCGCGAGACGCTCGACACCGCGCTGCTGGAGGAGGCCGCGCGGGCCGGTGTGCGCGTTCTGCAGCCCTGCGCCGCGGTGGCGCTCCGGCGCGCGGGGCGCTGGCAGGCGGTCGCCGCGAAGGACGACGACGGACCGTGCGAGCTCCATGCGCCGATCGTGGTCGCGGCGCACGGCTCGTGGGAGCGCGGGCCGCTTCCGACGCAGTCGCCGCGGCCGGAGCGCTCGCCCGGCGACCTCCTGGGCTTCAAGGCGCGCTTCCGCGGCGCGCGCCTCGCCTCCGGGCTCATGCCGCTCGTGCTCTTTCCCGGCGGCTACGGAGGCCTCGTCGAGAGCGACGGCGGCCGCGTGAGCTTCTCGTGCTGCGTCCGCCGCGACGCGCTCGCGCGCGTGCGCGCGGCCCGCGCCGGCGCGCCCGCCGGCGAAGCGGTGCTCGCGCACGCCTGCGCCTGCGCGCGCGCGCTCCGCGAGGCGCTCGCGGGCGCCCGGAGGGACGGTCCCTGGCTCGCCGCGGGACCCATTCGTCCGGGCATCCGGGCGCGAGGGGGAGCGGGACTTTTCCGCGTGGGGAACGCCGCGGGCGAGGCCCATCCGCTCGTGGCCGAAGGCATCGGCATGGCGATCCAGTCCGGCTGGCTCCTCGCCGAGACGCTCTGCGCGCATCGGCGGCTCCCGGACGAGGCCGAGCTCGACGCGATCGGGCGCGAGTACGATCGGCGCTGGCGCGCGCACTTCGCGCCGCGCGTGCGCGCCTCGCACGCCTTCGCGTGGGCGACGGGCCATGCGCTGCACGCGGCCGCCGCCGCCGTGTCGGGGGCACCCGCGATCCTCGCGTGGGGCGCGCGCTGGAGCGGCAAGGCGGCACCGATGCCGCAGGCGCAGCGCCCGTGAGGCCCGCACCGTGACGACGCCGGAGCGGCTGCGCGATCTCCTCGCGAAGGAATTCGCGATCGAGCCGGCACGGCTCGTCCCCGGCGCGCGCCTCGAGGACCTCGACATCGATTCGCTGCGCATGATCGAGATCGCCTTCGCCGTCGAGGACGCGTTCGGCGTGAAGATCGACGACGAGCCCGCGCAGCTCATGGCGCGCATCCGGACCCTGGCCGACTTCGCGGCCTACGTGGAAGGGCTCCCTGCGGCGCCCTCGCCGCAGCCCGCGCGGTGAGGCGCGTCGCGGTCACGGGCATCGGCGTGGTCTCCCCGCTGGGGAACGACCCGGGCACCTTCTTCGACGCGCTCGCCGCGGGACGCTCCGGCGTGGCCCGCCTCGAGGCGCCCTACGGCGCGCGGCTCGCGAGCCCGATCGCGGCGGCGGTGCGCTTCGACGGCGCCGCGCATTTCGACGCGGCGAAAGTCCGCATGCTCGATCGCGTGAGCCAGTTCGCGCTCGCCGCGGCCGCGCAGGCGATCGCGGACGCGCGCGGGCTCCTGGACGGCATCGACCGCGGGCGCGCCGGCGTCTTCCTCGGCACCGGCATGGGCGGCGCGCAGGCCGCGGACGACGGCTATCAGGCGCTCTACGCGCAGGGCTCCGAGCGGCTGAAGCCCTTCACCGTGCTCCTCTCGATGGTGAACGCGCCCGCCGCATGGATCGGCCTCGAGCACGGCCTCATGGGCCCCAACCTCACGTATTCCACCGCGTGCTCGTCCTCCGCGGTCGCGATCGGGGAAGCGGCCCGGCGCATCGCCCATGGCGACGCGGACGCGATGCTCGCGGGCGGCGCGGAGGCGCCCCTCAACTTCGGCACGCTCAAGGCGTGGGAGGCTCTCCGGACCCTCGCGGCCGAGGACCCGGACGATCCCGCCGCCTCGTGCAAGCCCTTCGCGCGGAACCGGTCGGGGCTGGTGCTGGGCGAAGGCGCGGCGATCCTGGTGCTCGAGGAGCGCGAGCGCGCGCTCGCCCGCGGCGCCCCCATCCACGCCGAGATCGCGGGCTACGGCCTTTGCACGGACGCCACCCACATCACGCGCCCTTCGATCGAGGGACAGGCGAAGGCGATGCGGCTGGCGATCGAGGACGCGCGCATGGATCCGGGCGCGATCGGCTACCTCAACGCGCACGGAACCGGCACGCTCGCGAACGACGGCGTGGAGACGGCGGCCATCAAGCGCGTCTTCGGCGAGCGTGCGTACCGCCTTCCGGTGAGCTCGACCAAGTCGATGCACGGGCACCTGCTGGGCGCCGCGGGAGCGCTCGAGCTCGCCGCCGCGATCCTCGCCCTCGAGCGGGGCGTCGTCCCGCCCACGGCGAACCTCAGGCTCGCGGACCCGGAATGCGACCTGGATTACGTGGCGGAAGGGGCGCGACCCGTGCCCGGACTCTCGGCCGTCATGTCGAGCTCGTTCGCCTTCGGGGGGACCAACGCGGCCCTCGTCGCGCGGGCCGCCTAGGTGCGGGTCAGTCCTCGTCCTTCCACTCGCGCATCTTCGAGTAGTCGATCTTCTTGTCGAGGGAGTCGCTGTCGCGGAAGAAGACGCGCATCACGACCACGTAGCCGAGCACGACGGCGAGGCCCACCAGGAGAGCGACTACCACGGCATTGTCCATCGGCACCTCCTCCTCCGATGGGAGCGCGCGGCGTCACACAAGTTCCGCCCGCACGAGCGCCGCCCCGGCTCCCAGGGCCGCGAGCTTCCCGGCGGCCACCTCCCGGGGGAGCGGCACCAGGCCGCAGTTCGTGCACGGGAAGAGCCGCTCGCGGGGGACGTGCTTCAGGGCCTCGCGGAGCACCTTCGCCACCTCGCCCGGCGTCTCGACGCGCGTGGTGGCGACGTCGATCGCGCCCACGAGGACGTCCTTGCCCTTCAGGAGCGCGATCAAGTCGATCGGGACGCGGGAATTGGCGCACTCGAGCGAGACCTGGTCGATGGACGACTTCGCGAGGAGGGGGAAGGTCTGCTCGTACTGGCGCCATTCGTTCCCGAGCGACTTCTTCCACGTGATGTTCGCTTCGATCCCGTAGCCGTAGCAGATGTGCACGGCGGTCTTGCACTTGAGCCCCTCCCGGGCCCGCTCGAGCGCGGCGACACCCCAGTCGCGCACCTCGTCGAAGTAGACGTTGAAGGCGGGCTCGTCGAACTGCACGACGTCGACGCCCAGCGCCTCCAGCTCGCGCGCCTCGGTGTTCAAGATCGCGGCGAAGGCCATCGCGAGCTTCTCGCGGCTCCCGTAGTGCTCGTCATGGAGCGTGTCCACCATCGTCATGGGGCCGGGGAGCGTGAACTTGATCGCGTGGGTGGTCTGGGCGCGCAGGAACTTGACGTCCTCCGAGTGCACGGGCGCCGGCCGCGTCACGGGCCCCACCACGCGCGGCACGTTGGCGTCGTAGCGGTTGCGGATGCGCACCGTCTTCAGGTTCCTGAAGTCGATGCCCTCGAGCTTCTCCATGTAGCCGTTCACGAAGTGCCGGCGCGTCTGCTCGCCGTCCGTCACGATGTCGATGCCGCATTTCTCCTGCATGTCGAGGACGAGGCGGACGGCATCGCGCTTGCCTTCGGCGAGGGCCTCGCCCTCGAGCTTCCAGGGCGCCCAGAGCTTGTTGGGCTCGGCGAGCCAGGCCGGCTTGGGAAGGCTTCCTGCGATGGTGGTGGGGAGGAGGGGGAGGGCCATGGCGTCGAGTCTTCTCTTGTGGATGGTCGGGCGGTCGAGAGTTGAAGTGTAGCGCGATGCTAGAATCGGGCCCCATGCATGCGCAACCGGTGATGCTGGGCTCCGTCCCGGTCGACTTCATCCTCTTCGCGGCGGTCCTCGCCGGCATCGCGTTCTTCCACCACCACACGTTCCGCGTGGCCGTCACGGGCCTCGTGGCGATCACGCTCTACAAGATCGCCTTCACCGGCTTCAACTACGGGCCGGGCGTCGCGGGCTTCGTGGGGCTCCTGGGCCACGAGTGGGTGATCATCGCGAACCTCTTCCTGCTCCTCATGGGCTTCGCGCTCCTCTCCAAGCACTTCGAGGACTCGAACGTCCCCCTGGAGCTCCCGAGGATCTTGCCCGGCGACTGGAAGGGCGGGTTCCTGCTCCTGGTGATGGTGTTCATCCTTTCCTCGTTCCTCGACAACATCGCGGCCGCGCTGATCGGCGGGACGGTGGCGGCGGGCGTCTTCCGGAAGAAGGTCCACATCGGCTACCTCGCCGCGATCGTGGCGGCGTCCAACGGCGGCGGCGCGGGAAGCGTCGTGGGGGACACCACGACCACCATGATGTGGATCGCGGGCGTCGACCCGCTGGACGTCCTCGAGGGCTTCATCGCATCCGGGACGGCGCTCGCGATCTTCGGCATCGTCGCCGCGCGCCAGCAGCAGGCCTATTCGCCGATCCTCAGGGACATGCCTCGCGGCACCCACCTCGACTGGACGCGCGTGGGAATCGTCGCCTTCATCCTCGTCGTGGCGATTGTCGCCAACGTGACGGCGAACCTCCGGTATCCCGAGGTGCTCGACCGGTTCCCCGTGATCGGCGCGGCGGTCTGGGCGGCGATCCTCGTGACGGCGCCCATCCGCCGGCCGGAATGGGCGCTCATGAGACCCACCTTCAAGGGCACGATCTTCCTGCTGTCGCTCGTGCTGGCGGCCTCGATGATGCCCGTGGACAAGCTGCCGCCGGCGTCGTGGCAGACCACCCTCGGCCTGGGCTTCCTCTCCGCCGTCTTCGACAACATCCCGCTCACGGCGTTGGCCCTCCACCAGGGCGGATACGACTGGGGCTTCGTCGCCTACGCCGTGGGATTCGGGGGCTCCATGATCTGGTTCGGGTCCTCGGCCGGGGTCGCGCTCTCCAACAGCTTTCCCGAGGCGAAGTCGGTGGGCCAGTGGCTGAGGCACGGGTG
>Ga0207667_10003245_pt1 | contig 20063 bp, 15 predicted proteins | sample KBSCornC52_FD_184301 | JGI IMG/M metagenome (GOLD analysis project Ga0207667, IMG submission 184301) | Corn rhizosphere microbial communities from Kellogg Biological Station, Michigan, USA - KBS Corn C5-2 (SPAdes) (version 2) | ecosystem: Host-associated > Plants > Roots > Rhizosphere > Soil ...
GCGATCGAAAACGGGGCCAGCGAGGTCAAAGTCACGATCAAGGACAAGGACGGGAAGGAGAGCACCGAGGCCTACAGCCACGTCATCGTGGCGATCGGCATCGTCCCCAACGTGGAGAACATCGGCCTCGAAGAGCTGGGCGTCGAGCCCGACAAGCGGTTCCACATCAAGGTCGACGACTACGGCCGTACCAATGTGCCGGGCATCTGGGCCATCGGCGACGTGGTCGACGGCCCCTGGCTCGCCCACAAGGCAAGCCATGAGGGCGTCACCGCCGCCGAAGCGATCGCTCAGGCGCTCGGCAACAGGGAGGTCCACCCCCACGGGCTCGACCGCCGCAACATTCCGGGCTGCACCTATTGCCACCCGCAGATCGCCAGCGTCGGCCTGACCGAGGCCAGGGCGAAGGAAGCCGGCTACGAGCTTAAGGTCGGCACGTTCCCGTTCATCGGCAACGGCAAGGCGATCGCGCTCGGCGAGCCGGAGGGCTTCGTGAAGACCGTGTTCGACGCGATGACCGGCGAGCTGCTCGGCGCCCACATGATCGGCGCGGAAGTGACCGAGATGATCCAGGGCTATGTCGTGGGCAAGACGCTCGAGACCACCGAGCCCGAGCTGATGCAGACCGTGTTCCCGCACCCGACGATCTCGGAGGCGATGCACGAGAGCGTGCTCGCCGCTTACGGGCGGGCGATACATATCTGATTGGGACGGAAAGGGCGTCCGCCCTTTCTTTGGCGGTACCGGCCCGCAAGCCCCTGACGGATGTCAGGGGCGCACCCAACAAAGACTCCTTACCCCATCCACATCCTCGCGGGGAGGCCGCCGGGACCGGCATTGGCCTGGCGCACGATGTGTTCGAATACGGCCGGGTGCAGGCGCTGCTCGAACTCGCAGCCCATCATCGAGCCGCTGCGCCAACGGATGTTGGCCTTGAGCATCTGCAGCCCCTCGATGCGCAGCCACAGCCCGCGCGTCAGCTCCATCGCCGGCTGCCAGACCATGCAGAAGCCGGTCTCGGACAGGTTGAGCAGGCGTGAATGGGACCAAGGGCGCTGGCCCTGGCGGATGTCGCAAGGCAGGGACAGCGGCGCCCGCCGGGCGCGCACCCGGTGCAGCTGGACATTCTGGTTGATCGCCTCGTTACTCACGTCTTGCGGCCCGCGTTCCCCTCGGCGCTGCAAACGATATCAGCGAAACGGTTAAAGAGCTGTTGATCCTTGCGACTGCCGGATCAGGAGGATTCCGTAGCCTCCGCGGTAACTTCCATCCGGCACACCAGTCCTGCCGGGTCCCAGTCGAGCACGACAGCGGATAGCCCGCCGTGAGGCCGTAGCAGGCGGGTGCCCATGCCGCGCGCGGTCGGTTCGGTCACCGGGGGGCCGCCGCATTCGCGCCATTCCAGCACCACCGCTTGGCCGGCTCGACGCCAGACCAGGACGACGCTGCCTCCGTCGGCCGACAAAGCGCCGTATTTCAGGGCGTTCGTCGCCAGTTCGTGGAGCGCCATGACCAGCGGCATGGCGGCCGCCTTGTGCAGCAGGCAGTCCGACCCGGAACAGTGGAACCGCGCCGAGCCGAACGGGGCCAGGGCCGTGCCGACCAGGCCCGCAAGGTCGGCGCTCTCGGCCGAGCCGTAGCGCAGCAGTTCATTGGCCCGCGCCAGAGCCTCCATCCGGCCGATCAGCTTGGCATGGAACTCGGCTGCGTCTTCGCCGGGAGAGGGCCCACGGCCGATCAGCCCGCGCAGCACCTGCAACGAGTTCTTGGCGCGGTGCTGGAGCTCGGTGTTGAACGATTCGGCGAGGTCGATGTGGCGCTGGTTTTCGATCAGGATGAGCCGGACGAAATGGCCGGTCCCCACGATCAGGGCGACGACTGCGGCGTAGAGCAGCAGGATCGCCGCCTTGACCGGCAGTTCAGCGAGCCCGATCGGCCCCGGCTCGAGCATGAGCCGCGCCAGCACGACGGCACCCACCGCTGCGAGGACGGCATAACGGCTGCCGAGGGCGAGGGCGGCGAGCAGGATCACCGGGAAGAAGGTGAGGAAGGGAACGCCATAGACCCCGCGGTCGAGCACCCGGCGGACCAGCGTCGCCAGGATCAGGCCCAGGACGGTCAGCGCCAGCTTGGTCGCCACCGTGCGCGGCCTCAGGATGAGGCGTCTGAGGCTGGCGAGCCGGTACGACCTTGTCACGACGCGATCCCCTGTCCGGCCACTGGCCGATTACCCGCCGCTCCCCTCTCCCTTAGGGGTGGCGGCAGGATCCTTTCCCGACCGAACGCCGGATTTTCACCTGAAATCACATGGGCTTGTTTAGTGCAAGCATCGATTGGGACAGGAAGCTACGTTCACCGATCGGCACCGCCTGCGCTGTGTGCGCCGAGCCGAGGGTCAGGGTGCCGGGTCTGGTTGCCGCAGCCCGCCGTAGCTGCCCCAGTATCCGCCCACCAACCACCCGCAATCGACCGGAACATTCGCTCCGGTAATGGCCGAGGCATCGTCGGACGCGAGAAAGGCCACGGCCCGGGCGACCTCATCGGGGCGGACCAGCCGCTGCAGGGCGGCGCCGCTGACTAGCAGGTCGGGATCGCGCTCGCCCCGTGCGATCGACGTCTCGAGGTTCTCGGTGAGGGTGAATCCGGGCGACACGGCGTTCACCCGCACCCCGGCCGGCCCCCAGTCGCCCGCCAAGTTCTTTGTCATGGCGATCACCGCGGCCTTGGCGGGATTGTAGGCGTGGAGCGGTAGCGGCCGCATGCCGGCGACCGACGCGATGTTGACGATCGCCCCCCGGCGGCGCTCGACCATGCCCGCGCCGAACACCCGGCAGCTGAGGAAGGTGCCGCGCTGGTTGATCCGAACGAGCTTGTCGTAATCGGCCATTGGCTGGACCAGGGCACTGGCGGGGCGCTGGAACACGGCGGCGCTGTTGACCAGCACCATGGGCGCACCAAGCTCGCGCTCGATCGCGTCGAGGGCGGCGCGGAGGCTCTCCTCCTCGGCGATGTCCACCTGAAAGGCCGCGCCGCCGATCTCTTCCGCGACATTCTCGGCGGCGGGCAGGCGGCGGTCGAGCACGGCCACCCGCGCGCCCCGCGCCGCAAGGGCTCTCGCGCAGGCAGCGCCGATCCCGGCCCCGCCGCCGACCACCACCGCCACGCCGTCGATGGCCGCTGCACTCACGCCACGGCTTCGATTACGATGTTGTACCCCTCGTTCTGGACCGCCGTGATCTGGCTGTAGCCTGCTTCGATCAGCACGTTCTCGAGCCGCGCATAGCCGGCCTGGGCCCCAAGGGCCATGCCGCCCGGCTGGCTGAGCGCCGCCGGGGTGCAGACGCAGGTCGAGACGGCATAGGCGAAGCGGCCATAGGGGGTGATATTGTCCTCCAGCCGGTCCGCCGCGAAGGGTTCGATCAGCAGGAACCGCCCGCCGGGCTTGAGGATCCTGCGGACGTTCGCGGCAACGCCCACCGGATCGCCCATGTCGTGCAGCGCGTCGATGATCAGCGCGAGGTCGAACCCGCTCTCGGTGGCGTGCTCGGCCGGGCCGGCGATGAAATGGACATTGCTGAGGCCCGCTTCGGCCGCGGCCTGGCGGGCGTGGTCGATCGAAGGCTGGTGCAGGTCGAACCCATAAACCTGCGCCTGCGGAAAGGCCTCGCCCATGGCAATGACCGCGCGGCCGCGGCCGCAGCCGATGTCGGCGATCTTGGGAGCAGGGGGCAGAGCGCCGGTCACCCGTGGCAGCCAGGCCTTAATCAGCTGCGGCACCACGGTCTGCCCGGTGCGGCGCTCGGTGCAGCAGAACAGACAGCCGTTGTGTGCGCCCCAGGGAATGCCCTCGCCGGTACGGAAGGCCTGGGTGATCATCGGCTCGTCGTGCGCCAGGGCCACCAGCAGATCGCCGAAGGGCGGCGAATAGGCGGGCGAGGTTTCGCAGGCGAAGACTTGCTCCTGTTCGGGCGAGAGCGAGAAAGCGGCGCTGGCCGGGTCGTAGTCGATATATTCGGCGGCCGCCATGGCTGCAGCCCATTCGCGCACGTAGCGCTCGGCCAGCCCCGCCCGCTCGGCCAGTTGCACCGAAGTCGACGGACCCTTCGCGAGGCTGGTGAACAGCCCGGTCTGCTCGCCGATGCGCAGCAGGAGAATGCCCATCGCGCCGCCCACGTCGCCGGCCACGCGCTTGGCGAGCGCTTCCAGCCGCGCCGCGTCGATCTCGCTCATTCCTGCTGCTCCTCTGTCCCGCGGGTGTTAGAGCGCGCCGGGACGGCCCGCACAAGCTGTTTGCTGCATACCTGGTGAATGCATTTTGCCCCAGGCGCGGTTCGTTGACAGGCGAATCCGGGCATCCATAGTCCCGAAAGACCGGTGGAAAAGGCGGATAACCGTGCACATTGCGCTCTCAACCATGAACAACCTGCACGTGATGCGGCCCGATGAACTGGCGCGGGCGGTGGAGCAGCGCGGTTTTGAATCCCTGTGGATCGGCGAGCACCCGCACCTGCCGGTCGGTGAGCGCGTCAAGTACCGCATGAACAACGGGGTAATCCCTGACTCCTACCGCAACATGGCCGACATGTTCGTGTCCCTAGCCTATGCGGCCTCGGCCACCACCACGCTCAAGCTTGGCACCGGGGTCTCGCTGCCCCTCGAACGTGACGTGTTCAACATGGCCAAGGCCGCCGCCACGCTCGACCAGCTGTCGGGCGGACGTCTGACGGTCGGCGTGGGCGTTGGCTGGAACGAAGTGGAGTTCGAGAACGTCGCGCCGATGCTGTGGAAGCAGCGCTATTCGGGGCTGAAGGAATGCGTGGCGGCGCTGCGCACGCTGTGGCGGGACGAGCTCGCTTCCTTTTCCGGCCAATGGTACGATTTCGAACAGGTGTGCTGCGGCCCGAAGCCGTTGCAGAAGCCATTGCCCGTCTACGTCGGGGTGGTCGGCGACGTGGGAACGCCCCACGCGGCTGAATGGGGCGATGGCTGGATGCCAATCGACATCGGCGACGGGCAGATCGGCAACAAGATCAAGGCCTTTCGAGCCATGCTCGCCGAACGCGGCAGGGATCCGGCGACCTTTCCGGTTTCCGTCCTTGCCTTCGGGGATCCGACGCTCGACCGGCTGCGCGCCTACCAGGATATGGGCGCAATCCGCATCCTGATCGCCGAGCCGGGCCTGAGCAAGGACGACCTGACGAGGCGGCTGGATTTGACGGGAGAGCTGATCCAGCGCCTGGGGTGAGGCGTGGGGCGGGGTGGGCAGACTATGATCGAAGTTGGAACGGAGCCTGATTGGCGCGGCGGGCGCTTCTTTAACGACCGGGGCAGGATCAGTATTTTCGGAAGCAGAAGCTCAGAAATTTATTGGTCTCGTCCTTTTCGAGATAGACCGCCTCCATCCCATAAGGATGCAACAGCGCGATGAGTGTCTCCGCGCGATAGAATACATGGTGCGCTCTGATGACGTAGTCCTCGCTGAGTAGCGGAACCTGACCGAAGAAGATGCCGCCTCTGACGATCTTTTCGAGAAAGGGAGCTAACACCGTATGGGGGTCGGGCAGGTGTTCGATAACATGCCACGCCGCCAATGCATCGATAACTGTCGCCGGCAAGCGGCTGGAAACGAAAGAATTGTGCTCGACGAAGGCCACGTTGTCGTCGAACGATCCGATGTTGCTCGCGGTTGCAACTTCAAGATCAAGGCCGATCGCCTTTGCAAATCTGCGGCCGGCTGCTCTGGTAAGCAGGCCCAAGCCGCAGCCCAGTTCGACGAACGTGTCGCCCCTAACAAAGAATCGTTCAAATCCGGAAATTATACTGTAATACTCGTCCACTTTACAACTTATCTCGTCAATTTCGGTGGTGATCGAATAATAATCCTGATTAACGGCAGCCTGATAGTCCGCATCGTTATTTTTAATCATAAAGGAAATATCTGATCCAAATACCGCATGACACTTGCTGCAAAGGATCATTTTCTTTTCAATCGCACCATTCTCGGCTGTCACATTCCGGTAGAACGTGGCTGGGGCACCAAGCATTTCAAGGCCAAGCCCACCCAGCGAATGGCAAACAGGACAAAACATAGGGACCCTTCCCGTTAAAGTCGGGCTGCCCGCAGGAAACTGCGCCCAAGCTCTTCGTCCGACGGCATCTCCGCGATGAATTCATACCCGGCGCGTTGGCGCCTTCCGCGATCAACATGGTCGGACAACAATCCCTGGCATGCGCTGGCAATGCTGTCGGGATGGCCGACGCAGTATGTGACGAATGTATCCCCGTTGAAATTTACCTCGGCGAACTTCACCATCACGTCGACCACGCACACGCCGCAAGCGATCATCTCGTAGCCGAGCTGGCTCGGATTAGTAGGCGAAAAGCAAATGCCGACGCGGGCCCTTGCGTAGAGGGCAGCAAGGTCACGAACATCGTCAAAGACGCCATGATTTACATAATCAAATCCGATTTCTCCATATTCCGCCTCACCGAAGAGGCCGATCCGCACGTCGGGACACCGATGCTTGAGCCAGGCCAGGGCCTCGATCACCAATGCGTAGCAGCGCCTGTCCTGGCTAGGCCGGGCGTAAAACAGCACGTCGATGTCTCGATCGACTGTTGGCGGACGGCCATAAGCGGAATGATCGAGCGTGAAGGGGATGACCTCGGCGGAAAGGTCAAGCTCGTCGCGCAGCTTGGCGGCAACCCAATTGCCGTAGCAAATGATTTCATGCCCGTGCGTATACGTACTGAGCGCACGGATATAGTCAGATCCGACCGCGCTGAACATCGGCTCGAAGTCCTGCACGAAATAGATCACCCGCGCGTCACCTGAGCTCTGCAGGCCGTAAACCGTTGACCAGTGCGTGCCGATCACCACGTCGTAGTCTTCGGCGGTTCCGTTGAAGTGCACTATCGCTGCGTCCAGCGGCACAAACAACCTTGCGATTTCGGCACGGATCAGTTCCGGGGCGCGTGTGGTGTAGAAATGCAGGGTGACACGGTGCCCCGCCTGCTCAAGAGCCTTGCACACCGTGAAGATCTTGCGATGGCCGCCCGATGGACCCGAAAAGTCAGGCACGATCACTGCGATCAACTTGCTTGCGGCTTGGGGCACCCGGATGTGCAGCGATGCAAAGCTCTCGTAGGCGGCGCTCGCTTCCCTGCCGACGAAGGCTTGCGAATAGGTTTTCCGCACGTGATCGAAGGCGAGGCCGGCCTTGGTCAGTGCCGCATCGTAATCATGGTAGATCGTGCGAAACGCGGTGAGCCACTCGTCGGTGGTGCGAGCAAGTTCGCCATATCGCCCGTGGTCCATCGCTTCGACGAAAGTGCGGGTCGAGGATGCGATCACTGGGCATCTGGCGAGGGAAGCCTCGAAGAACTTCAGTTCGCTCTTGGCCTCGCAATATGGATTGTCGACCTCCAGCGGCGCAATGATCAGGTCGCAGGCTAGTTGGTCGCGGATCATCGCATTGTGCGGCATCAGGCCCACTCGTGTGACACGCACGTCGCCATTCTGACCTGGACCGGCGAACTGCTGCATCTCGGGAAAGTCCTCAAGGTCCAGTGCCCCAACGAGGCGAAACACAACCTGCGGACATTCTTCCATGAAGCGCACCAAGGCCGGCGCTACGACGGCAAAGTCGGCCTGATGCGTCCTGGTGCCGGAATAGTAGCCGACCACAAATGGGGAAGGACGGGTCCTGCGCCGGTGGCCCATCTCCTCGAACATTCGGATATTGTCCGAGCTGATGGCGTTGCGAACGCGAAATGCTGGCGTCCCCACTTCACGCAGCCTATCCGCGAGATAGTTCGTCGGCGTGGTGCACAGGTCTGCGTTGAGAACAAATTCACGATAGGCCTGCATGCCGTAACGATAGTTTTCAACCTCGTCGGAGGTCAGATAGCGCACGCCATCGATGAATGGCATGATGGTGTCGTCGAATACAAAATCGTCAGTATCGTAAATGACCAGCGCGCCCAGCGCGCGCATCCGCTCGACCAATTCAACGTAATAATTCCAGTAAGGAGCGCGGTGAATGATGAGGAAGCGTACCCGCGGCAATTCACCGGCAAGCAGGGTTCGAACCTCGTCATCCCGAATGCTGCGTACTCGCCATCCTTCGCCCTCGAGGCCTGCGGCAACGCGGAAGACGCGATAAGGTGCAGAGCAGGTACCGTTTGTCCCATCTACGAACAACGCTTCAAGATCGTACAGTGCGGCGTTGATCGATTGGCAGAGGGGGGCCTGTGAGCCCGGGCGGCCCAGCCGTCGCCCCAGCCACATCCAATGTTGCCCCGGTTCGAGTCCGGATGCCTCCACATCCGGATAGCGCCCTTTGTACCAATCGGCGTCGAACAGGCCTCTACGCTCAAATTCGGCAATGTCGTCGGCGATGATCATCGTCCATCTCGTTCATCGAGCAGATCAGGATATTGGAAATCAGCGGACGCCGCGTCGGCGCTCCTGCAACCCGAATTCCAGATAGTGTCGAATAGGGCATACGTTGGCAGTCGCCACATCGGGGTTGGCGGCGAGATAGATACTGGCGTCAAAGAGGCCCAGCCGACGCAGCCGTTCCTGCTCCCAGCGCTTGCGAGCGGACTTGGGAGCAAAGGTCCACCATCTCGGAAGACGGGCAAGGGAATTGACGATCCTGCCAGACATGATCGCCATTTCCGCCAGTTCAGCGGATTGCTCCATTTGCTGATTGGCTGTGGCTGAGATTTCGTCGGCGCTGGACTGTGCCACCTCAGCCGCTCGGGATAAAGCCACTGTTTTGGCGTCGCTTACTTGAAGCATCCGCGTCAGGATTGCGAGTTCCGCATACAACTCGCGGCCCTGGGCATCCCGATCCTCCCGGGTCTCAACCAGTTGTTGATCCAGCCGTCGGTTATCGGCAAGCGCAACCTCTCGCTCTTGCTCGGCTGCAGCCACGCGGGCGACGACATCTGCCAAATCCCGCTCGTGCTCGCTGCGCGCATTAGCCAACTCTTTCGCCGCGTTCTGCGTTTGTTGTGCCAGTGACAATTGAAGGGACCTGGCATCGGCAAACGCCGCTTCGCGTTCGCCAGCAAGACGAAACACCCATGCGTCTGTTTCTGCGAGGCGCTCTGCCAGACGGGCAATCTCCGCTTGTGCCTCCACAACTGCAACTCGGGACTGTTCCAGTTCGATACCTTCAACTGCCCTCTGGGCCTCAAGCTGTGCGAGTTGTTCCTCGCGTTGGGCGCACCGACTTTGGGCGAAGGCAAGTTCATTGCGCAGTTCCAGGATGCTCTGCTGTGCTTCGCTCTCGGCCCGAAGCCTTGCGCGTTCAGCGTCCATCTGTTGCTTGAGCAGATCACGTGCGGCATTCAACTCGCTTGATACAGCCTCGTTCGCAGCCATTGCCGCGTCGCGGTCGGCCACCGCCTGCTCATGCTCTTGGCGTGCCCGATCGACTTGGACCTGGAGCTTCTGGGCCTCTTGGCGAGCTTCGGCGGAAGCGATCAGTGGCTGGGCAAAAATCGGCGCGACGGAGTCGAATGTCTCCAGAAGGAGGTCCAAAGACTGGTAATCGCCCGAATCTTCGCCCTCCAAAGCCCATCGTTGGAATATTCTGTACGCTTCTGCCACCCAAGAGCGCAGTCGGCTTTCGTCCGGGCCTTGGGGGATGACGCTGTGATGGCGCAGTTCAGGGTTAAGGAACCGCTCTACCTCATTGGCAGTAAGCTGCGTCGAAGATGGGAAAAATACGCCGAGCTGACGCGTCAGGTTGTCTACGACAGCCTCCCAGTTCCGCATCAGCATGTCAAAGGTGACGACCGCACGGCGACGGCCCCGGGTGGAAGCCTCGGCCGAAAGCAAATGCCGGAGCCAGAGTATCTGTCCATAACCCGCATCGACTGGATAGTTGCCTACGACCAAGGAGGTAGACACCTCGAGCGGATTGCGAACCATGAGGATTACCGCCGGCTCGACATCTGCGGCATCAAGTGCTTCGACCCAGAGATGTGCCAGCCGGCACATCCGCGGGTCTTTCACCACGGCAAGGGGAGCCGTGCCGAACTCCGCTTGAAACAAGGCTGTTGCCTGTTTGACCATTCCCGGCCAAACTGCCGATCGTGCAAAGTCCGGGCTAACCGGTAGCCAGTCGAGCCAGTGTGTCCCCGCAGCCGCAAGCACTTCATCATCGAAATCGCAGATCGGCCGCGATTCCCAGTGGCCGGCAGGATTGGTGTTGTTGGCGGGAACCAAGGTGGCCGGCAACGAGCAGCCCATCAGATTGAGCACCCGGGTCAGCGCGCTTGTTCCCGATCGGTGCATTCCAAGCACCAGCAGGGCCATGCGGCTCGCCTCGGGTCCTGCTACTGCGGTGACGTCGGTGCCAAAGGAACCATATTCTCCGGGCAAAATTCGCATGCTGACGACCCCCAAGGTGTCAATTCATCGGCCTCAAGCTGCGGGAGTCTCGTCTTGCAAGTGACTGACTTAGCGGACGAATCATCTCCACATCAGCCTTGCTGCAGTGCGGTGAAGCCATTTGGCTTGCAACAAAAGTTAGTGCGTGAACCGTGGACAACATTATGAAAATCGATTGCGGCGAACAGTAACCTGCACGGCATTATTCGACGATCGCCATGGCATCTCGCAGTAACGTGATCGCTCACCTTTGTTCGGGCCGATGATCCTGCCTGGATTTGCATCGATGTAAACAGGATGCGACAGCCATCAGCATGGCGGAGCGAAGCACTCAACAAATCGCGTGGGCGGCTCACACCAGCACGTTAACGATAAGGTCTGCGGACCTCGGCGAAGTGCCTAGCAACAGCTTGGCGCACTATTGACGCGTCACCTTTATGCCATCCGTCAGCCTTTGCGACTTCTTGGGACGCACCATGACGGAAGTTACAACCTCCTATCTTGCCGATTACTTCGGCATCGACCCCCGAGACAGCGCGGCACGCTTGTCCGCCGCCGCACTGGTCAGGGACCATGGCCGCGATGCGCTGGGCGAGTTCTATGCGCTGGTCGCTCGGACGCCCGAGACGGCCTCGTTCTTCGCCGACGAGCAGTCGATGGCCAAGGCCAAGGACCTCCAGTTCTTCCACTGGCAGCGGCTGTTCGAGCAAGGCGTCACGGCGGAGTACCGCGCCGCAGCGGAGAAGATCGGGACCACCCACGCCCGGATCGGCCTCGATCCGCAGTGGTACATCGGCGGCTATGCGGTCGTGGTCGACCGGCTGCTCCGCGCGTTCCTGCGCCGCCCGCTCGCCCTGCTGCGGCCGTGGAGGGTTTCGGCGACGATCCGCAGCCTGATCCGGCATGCGCTGCTCGACATGACGATTTCGCTCGGCCGCTACTTCATCGACGAGACCGAGAAGAAGAACACGGCGATCGACAAGGTGTGCCGCGCCATGAAGGAACTGGCCGCGGGCAATTTCGCGGTCCAGCTCGAGGAGCTGCCCGCCGACTATGCCGATCTGCGGCGCGATTTCGAGGCCATGCGCGACACGGTGGGCCAGCTGCTCGGCAACCTTGCCACGACCTCGCACTCGGTCCGGATCTGCTCGACCGAAATCCGCGCCGCCTCGGACGACCTTTCCACCCGCAACGAGCAGCAGGCCGCCTCGATCGACGAGATCACCCGCGACGCGGAGGTCGGCAGCGAAGTCGCCGCCCAGGCCGCGGCGGCCATGGCGCTGATCTCCGAGGCTTCGGCCAAGGTCGGCCAGTTCAGCGATGCGATCGACTCAATCTCGTTCCAGACCAACCTCCTGGCCCTGAACGCGGGCGTCGAGGCGGCGCGGGCGGGGGATGCCGGCAAGGGTTTCGCCGTGGTCGCCAGCGAAGTGCGCGCGCTGTCGCAGCGCGCAGCGGAGACGGCGGGCCAGATCAAGGCGCTCTCGACCACCAATGCCGAACGCATCGCCGAAGGGGCGGGCCGGGTCCAGTCGATGGGCGAACTGCTCAATTCGATCGCTACCCGGATCGGCGAATCCAACCGCATGATCCAGGCCAATGCCGCCCTCTCGGAACAGACCAACGCCGCCACGCGCAGCCTGGTCGAGCAGGCCGATACGCTCGACCGCATGGTCTCGGCCTTCAAGACCACCGCGACGCACGGGCATGCCTTCGCCCTAACGCCCGCTCTCACGCCCCCGGCCGTTCAGCTCGCCCAAGCCCCGGCAAGCCCTGCGCCGACCGCTACCGGCAAGGCTCCCAAGCGGACCCTCCCCAAGGCCGGCGCCGGGGTCGACATGAACGACTGGTCGGAGTTCTGACCCTCACCGCCAAGCCCCCGGTTCCCCCAATTCCAGGATCCCCCAGATGCAGATCGTCTCCATCAAGCAGCGCCTGGTCTACTGCCTCGTCGCCGTGGCATCCGTCAGCGCGTTCCAGTTCGCGACTTCCACTGCGCTCAAGCTGAAGGTCGATGCCACGACCCGGGCCCAGCGGGTCATGGTCGATGTCCAGAACCGCCAGATGTACGGCGACATGAAGCACGATGCGATCCAGAACGACGTGATCCGCCTGCGTGACGCCGCCCGGTCGGGCCAGCGCGCCGCCGTCGCCGAAGAGCGCGACCATCTCGACAAGGACCTCGCGGCGCTCGACGCGACCTTCCGCGAGGTCGAAAAGCACCAGTACGGGCCCGAGCTCACCGCGATCGTCCAGCGCGCCACGGCGGGCCGCAAGGACTACATCGCCCGCGCCCAGGCCGCCGCCGCCGCAATCGTCGCGGGGGAAACGGCCGGGCAGACGCTCGATGCCTTCACCCGCAGCTTCGATGCCTTCGAAGGCATTCAGGACGCCCTCGGCGAGGCGATCCGCACCGAGATGGCCGCCGAACAGCAGTCGGCCGACCGGCTCTCGCTGCTCTCCCTCGTCATCCAGGGCATTGCCGCGGCCGTGCTCGGCGTGGTCCTGACCTTCTCGGCGCTCACCGTGCGCCGCCGCGTGATCGTTCCCCTTGGCGAACTGACCGCGGCGCTCCGGCGCATGGCCAATGGGGACTATGCCACCAGCCTGCCCGACCTGGGCACCGACGCCGAGCTGGTCGAGATCGGCAAGGCCGCCAGCCTGTTCCAGCAAGCCGCCGTCGCCCGGCGCGAGGGCGAGCGGAACCAGCAGCTTGTCGTCACGCAGCTGTCGGAGGGACTCAATCACCTGTCCCGCAGGGACCTCGAGTTCCGCATCGAGACCGAATTCCCCGAGGCCTACGAAGCCCTGCGCGGCAATTACAACTCCGCGGTCGTGGCCCTTGCCGAAACGATCTCGGCCGCCCGCGTCAGCGCTTCGGGTGTCATGACCGCCGTGGGCGAGATCCGCGATGCCTCCGACGACCTTGCCCGGCGCAACGAGGAGCAGGCGAGCGGGGTCAACCTCGTCCACGGCGATATCGTCGCCGGAGGGCAGGTCGTCGGCAAGGCCGTCACCGCCATGGGCGAGCTAGAACAGACCGCCGCCGAGATCGCCCAGATCACCGGCGTGATCGATTCGATCGCCTTCCAGACCAACCTCCTCGCCCTCAACGCCGGGGTGGAAGCCGCGCGCGCCGGCGAGGCGGGCAAGGGCTTTGCAGTCGTCGCCACCGAGGTCAGGGCCCTGGCCCAGCGCACCTCGGAGGCCGCCAGCCAGATCAAGGATCTCATCGGACGCAGCTCGGACCAGGTCGCCCTCGGGGTCAACCACGTGCGCGAAACCGGGCAGATGCTGGAGCGCGTGCTCACGCAGTTCTCGCGCATCAACGACACGATCCAGCAGAATGCAGCGATGGCCGAAGAGACCACCGCCGCCACGGCCTGCCTGAAGACCGAGGCCGAATACCTCGCCGAGGTGGTCCGCACCTTCCGCACCCGCAAGATCGAGACCCGCCCCGAAGGAACGCCGATCGCCGGGCAGCTGCGCCGCCATTCGCTCAGCGAATTCGATCTCTCCGAAGGCGCCGCCTTGGCGGCCGAACTTGCGAAAGCCGCTCACTGATGATCTTTGCTTCGATCCGTACCTGGCCGATTTCCACCCGGTGCAAGGCCATCGGGGTGGTGCTCGTCGCCGTCACCCTGGCCACGGTCGCCCTCTCGCTGTCGCTCGGCAACGAGATCCGCATCGGCGGGCGCATCCACGGCCAGGAGCGCGACTATGCCGATCTCGTCGCCGATATCCTGCCGCCGCCGGAATACGTCATCGAGCCCTGGCTCGAGACGAACCTCATCGTCCAGGGCGACGGCCCGGCCACGGCCCACCTCGATCGCCTCGCCGCGCTGCGCAAGGATTACGAGACGCGCAAAGCCTACTGGGCCGCCAAGGACCTGCCGCCGCGCCTGGCGGAGGGCATGGCTGCAGCCAACCACACCGCCGACGCATTCTGGCAGGTGCTCGACAGCGAGTTCACCCCCGCCGTCCAGCACGGCGACCGGGCGGCCATGCTCCGCGCCCAGGCCCGGCTCGGCCAGCTCTACGCGACCCACCGGCAAGCCATCGATCGCCTCGTCGCCGACGCCAGCAGCGCCACGGCCGAGCTTGGCGACCACAGCCACAAGCTGGTCACGCTCATCCTGGCGGTGATCGCCGGCCTGTCGGTGGTACTGGTCGGCAGCATGGCCGCGGGCGTGGCGATCCTGTTGCGCCAGGGCCTGGCGCCCCTGAGCCGGACCGCGCGCCTGCTCGGCAATGGTCTTGACCGGCTCGCCGGCGGCGATGTCGGCTATCGGATCGTCGAGCCGCTTCCCGCCGAATACCGCCACCTCAGCGCCTCGTTCAACGCCATGGCGGCAAGCCTCGCCGAACTGCTCGAAGCGCTGACCGGAACCGCGGGCGAGGTCGGCGCAGCCAGCTCCCAGATCCGCAGCGCCTCCACCGACCTTGCCAGCCGCACCGCGCGCGAGGCCCGCGAGATCGCTGAGACGGTCCACACCATCCGCGATGCCACCACCATGAGCGGGACCAGCCGCGAGAGCATCGAACGGGTCGCCGCCGAGATCAGCACGGCCCACGCCGAAGCCGCCGCCGCGCGCGGCATTGTCCGGGCGACCATGGACGCCATGGAAGGGATCGAGCAGTCCTCGCGCGAGATCGCCCAGATCAGCGCGCTCGTCGATTCCATCGCCTTCCAGACCAACCTCCTCGCCCTCAACGCCGGCGTCGAAGCGGCGCGCGCCGGTGAGGCGGGGAAGGGCTTCGCGGTCGTCGCCACCGAAGTCCGGGCCCTGGCCCAGCGCACCGCCGATGCGGCCCGCGAAATCGGAGCGCGGGTCACCGAAAGCGCCCGGCAGGTCTCCACCGGAGTCGAGCACGTTGCCTCGAGCGAGGCGAGCTTTCGCGCCATCGCGGGCCATGTCGAAAGCGTCGCCACCATGCTCGACCAGGTGGTCGATCTGGCCCGCAACCAGTCGGCCCGGCTCAGCGAGGCGAATGCCGCGATCGGCGGGATCGGCGAACTGACCTCACAGAACGCCGCCATGGCCGAAGAATGCAGCGCCTCGGCGCAGTCGCTATCCGAACAGTCGGTCGTCCTGCTCAGGATCGTGGACCGGTTCCGCCGGGTTCCGGCAGCGGCGGGAAGCGCTCCAGTGACGCGACTGTCAGCCGTGCCGGGGAGCAGTTCGGCGGGTGGGGCATCCTTGCCGCTGCGCGGAGAGCACGCGCTTCAGGCGGTCGCATGATGGGGGGTGCGTAGTCTCACATGGGAACCGCGCCGTGGCGGACAGCGTGGCCGGCAATAACCGGCCGTCTGCTGAATCAATGAGTCCTCCTCCTAGTCTTCGTCGACAAATGCATGTTGCATGTATACTGCGATCCCCTGCCGGTTGTGGCGGGAGCACGCAGCATGATTCGTCTGGACGGCCGGGTTGCCATCGTCACCGGGGGCGGGCGCGGCATGGGCCGGACCCACGCCCTGATGCTGGCGGCGCGCGGCGCGAAAGTCCTGGTCAATGACTATGGCGGCGCCCAATCGACGATTGAACCGGGCGATATCTCTCACGCCCAAAATGTCGTGGCGGAAATCCGCGCTGCGGGCGGGGAAGCCAAAGCCGACGCCACAATGGTCGGCACGGGCGAGAACGCTCAGGTCATCGTGGATCACGCGCTGGACGCATTTGGCCGGGTCGACATCCTCGTCAACAACGCCGGCGGGTCGCTGATTGGAGAGCCGGACGCCTTCACCGACGAGGAGATCGAGGGCGTTGTCCGCACCAATTTCCTGGGGCCGTACATGTTGCTGCGCCGGGTCTGGCCGCACATGCGCAACCAAGGCTATGGCCGCATTGTCAACGTGATGTCATCGGCCGTGTTGGGGGCCGGGCATCTGGGCCCCTATGCCGCGGGCAAAGCGGGGCTGATGGGCCTGACCCACGACGCGGCCTGCGATGGACGGCCGCACAACATCCTCGTCAACGGGATCTTCCCGACCGGCGCCTCGCGCCTCACCGAAACCTCCCAGGAGGACGCGGCGCGCTGGTATCGAACCTGGTTCCAGCCGGAGAAGGTTTCCGCGCTCGTCGCTTACCTGAGCAGCGACGCGGTCGATTTCGGGGGCGAGATCTTCAATGTCGGCGGCGGGCGGGTGGCGAGGCTCGCGATCTTCGACAACGAAGGCCTATTCGATCCGGCGATCACTCCGGAAAGCATCGCGGCCGGCATTTCGGCCATTCGCGACATGAGCGAGCCGACGATCATCCCCGATCTCTGGGCACAGACCGAGCGGTATTTTCGCTATCTGCCGTGGACCGGCGGGGAAGCCGGCCTGCGCTGAACCGCGCGCCCACCCACCGAAGGAGTTATGAAATGGACACATCACTGGCAGGCAAGGTGGCGATCGTCACCGGGGCCGGCTCGGGAATGGGAGTGGGCGTTGCGCAGGCCGTGGCCCGGGCGGGCGCCGCCGTGGCGCTGCTGGGGCGGACTGCCGCCACGCTGGCCGAGACACGCGCCCAGATCGAACAGAGTGGCGGACGCGCGATCGACATCGTCTGCGATATCACCGACCGGAGCCAAGTCGATGCCGCGGTGGCACGCGTGGAAGCAGAATGGGGGCCAGTCTGGCTGCTCGTCAACAATGCCGTATCGACTGAGAACCGCCCGATCGAGGAGGTCGATGACGCCAATCTCGACCTGGTCTTGCGATCCTCAGTCTATGGGTCGCTTTACCTGATGCAAGCCGTGTTTCCGGCCATGAAGCAGCACGGCGGACGCATCATCAACTTCGGCTCGGGCGGGGCAACGATGGGGCTTCCCGAAGTGGGCGCCTATGCCATCGCCAAGGAGGGCATCCGGGGCTTGACCAAGACCGCCGCGACCGGCTGGGGACAGTACGGCATTACCGTAAACACGGTCTGCCCGATGGTCGCCACGCCGTTGTTCGACACCTGGTGGGACAGCCTCGATGAAGGCGAACGCGAACACCAGCTGGCGATGATCCCGATGCGCCGGATGGGCGACGGTGAGAAGGACGTGGGCGCATTGATCGTGTTTCTGGCCGGTGAAGGTGCCGGTTTCATCACCAGCCGGACGTTGCACGTGGACGGTGGCCGCGCCTTCTATGATCGCTGAATTCACCCGCGGAACCCTGGCGGAACTGCCCCAGCGAGACCCCCTTCCGTCCCTGCCCCGATCGGCGGGTGCATCATGGGCGCGGTGATCGTCGGTGAGCGGCGTCGCGAAGCGAACGAGATCGTGGATCGCGCCGCGCGGCTGGCTTCGGCCTTGGCGGAATGCGGCGTACGGCCCGGCAATTCGGTGGCGTTGCTGCTCCGCAACGACTTTGCGGTGCTGGAAGCCAATCTCGCCGTACGGCGGCTCGACGCCTATGGCGTGCCACTCAACTGGCACTGGCAAGCGGCTGAAATCGGCTATGTCCTGAACGACTGCGCGCCGCGTCTGCTGATCGGCCACGCCGACCTGCTGGAGCGGATCCGTCAGGTCATCCCCGAGGGCGTGCCGGTAGTCGCGATCGATCCGGGGAAAGGTTCGGACTGGCGCGATTATGAATCTTGGATTGGCGGGCACATGCCGTGGCCGGATCAGGGACAAGGCCTGGGCTCCTCGATGATCTATACGTCCGGCACGACCGGGCAGCCCAAGGCGGTGCAGCGACTGCCCGCCACCAGCGACGAAACGGCACAGCGGGGCCGGGTTCTGGCGGTGATCCATGATTCCGCCCCTGGAAACGTGGCGTTGATTACCGGGCCGCTATATCACCTGTTCAGCCAGGCTCTCCTCATGGCAACGTTCGGCGCGGGCGGCAGCGTGGTCATCATGGAGCGGTTCGATCCGGAGGAATGTCTCGCCTTGATCAAGCGCCACCGCGTGACCCACAGTGCATTGGTTCCGACGCTGTTCGTACGGCTGCTGCGGCTGCCGGATGCGGTGAAGGCGAAGTACGACGTTTCCAGCCTGCGCCACGTCGTCCATTCCGGGGCGCCCTGTGCGCCCGAGGTGAAGCGGGCAATGCTGGCCTGGTGGGGGCCGACCATCCATGAGACCTATGGCTCGACCGAGACCGGCGTGGTGACCAAGATCTCGCCGGAGGAGTGGCTTGCCCGGCCTGGCAGCGTCGGCCTGCCGGTTCTCACCGGCGCGGTCCGCATTCGCGGCGAGGATGGCAATTGGGCCGGCGCCGGAACGGTTGGCGACATTTACCTGCGGATCCACGGCACCCCCGATTTCACGTTCCACGGCGATCCGGGCAAACGCGCGGCGGTGGAATACGATGGGTTGGTAACCTGCGGCGACGTCGGCTGGCTGGACGAGGACGGATATCTGTTTCTGTGCGATCGCCGGATCGACATGATCATCACGGGCGGTGTGAACGTGTATCCCGCCGAGGTGGAAGCCGCACTGCTCGAGCATCCCCAGGTGGCGGACTGCGCCGTTTTCGGCACACCCGATCCCGAATTCGGCGAGGTGGTCGTCGCCGTGATCCAGTCCGCGGTGGCCCTCGATGCCGATGAACTGCGCGATTTCCTGCGCGAACGGATTGCCGGGTACAAGGTCCCGCGCCATTTCGCCGTGACCGGGCATCTGGCCCGGGAGGAGACGGGCAAGATCATGAAGCGCCGCCTGCGCGAGGAGTTTCTCGCCGCACGGGGCGCATAACCCCGTTGTTCATTCGGGGCAGGTCGATAGCTCCCCTCTCGCATTTGCGTTTCGGCGCGGTTCCGTTCATTAAATCTGCATGCAAAAGTCGATCGACGGCGGGGCTGACTTCCATGGGGTACCGGGATCCCTGAAACCGCTGGCGCGGGCCGAAGCGCTGACCGTCAAGGTCGCCGAGCAGTTGCGCGCTGCAATATTGTCGGGCGCGCTGGCTCCGGGCACCCATTTGAGTGTGCCCGAGATCGCCCGCCAGCTTGGCGTCAGCCGCACGCCTGCGCGCGAGGGCCTGATCGCCCTGGAGCGCGAAGGCCTGATCGAGGCCCGCGCCAGTGCCGGCATGGCGGTGATCGCTGGAGGGTCAGCCGATATCCTGGACCTGCTCGATGTTCGCGAAGGCTTGGAAATCATGGCCGTGCGGCGCGCGGCTGAGCGCATGGATGCAGCGGCGCTGGCCGAACTGGACCGCATCTTCTTGCGGCACGAAGCTGTGGTGAAGGCTGGCGACCTGCGCGGCCATGTTGAATGGGACGCTGCCTTCCACGGGCTGATCCGGGAGGCTTCCGGGAATGCACGGCTGGCGCGGCAACTCGTGCAGATCGACCAGCAGCTGCGGGTGCTCAACAGCCGGCTGTCTCGCGCCGAGGGCTGGAGCGGCACTGCCGTGCTGCGCGATCACGGCGGCATCATCGCGGCTCTGCGCGCTCACGACGCCGACGATGCCGAACAGCGCATGCGTGCACACATCCAGCGGACGCGCGCCTTTCACCTGAAGTCGGGCAAGCTGCCTTAAGCGTCCGGGGGGTTCGCGCCCGTTTTCTTGTGACGTCAACCGCGGCGCCGTTCTGTGCGCGGCTTGCAAGTTTGCATGCAACATGTAAAGCCTCGCTTCAGAGGTGCCGAACATGACGACGATTCTCGATCCCAGCGCTTCGCTGGCGCACGACATTGCCGATCCAGGGCCCGACGCCGGCGACTTGCG
>Ga0207667_10003251_pt1 | contig 20047 bp, 17 predicted proteins | sample KBSCornC52_FD_184301 | JGI IMG/M metagenome (GOLD analysis project Ga0207667, IMG submission 184301) | Corn rhizosphere microbial communities from Kellogg Biological Station, Michigan, USA - KBS Corn C5-2 (SPAdes) (version 2) | ecosystem: Host-associated > Plants > Roots > Rhizosphere > Soil ...
GTCGGTGGCGAGGCGGCAAAGCCACAGGCTGAGCATGCGCTGCGCACGTGAAACGGCCATCGCTGTCACTCCATTCGAGGATCCATTGCCCGCGCGGCCCGCGCCGGTTGCGCACAAGCTGCGCCAGCACGCGCGGCTCCGCGCCGTCCGCCGCGGCAGCGCTCACGATCCACCTTGTCGCGGCGGTGGAGGCGTCGTCGCCGGGCGCCGCGCGCAGGATGAGCGCGAGCGCGCCCGTGTCGGTGGCGGCAAGCGACAGCCGCCGCACGGCGACCGCATCGAGCGCGCCGTGGCGCATCTCGCCGATGACGCAGGCCACGGCGCGGCAGCGCAGCGCCTCTTCCATCACCCAGAGCAGGTCGCGCCGCTGCGCGACCGCGACCGTCGTGAGCCGTTCCGGCGCGACGCCGAAAGCGTCGAGGCCGGGGCCGTAGGGCGCGCCGCTCTCGAGCGCGGCCATGTCCTCGGCGACCCAGACGGTCCATTGCGAAGCAAGCGCCGCCACGCCCGCGACGAAGCCGGTCGCCGCCGCGACATGCGCCTCGCCGGCCGCGGCGATCTCGTGCAGCGCGCCGCGCATCAGGCCGCCGCCGAGGACGCGGTCGACGGCCGCCGCGCCGAGCGGCAGGGCGGCCGGGCCGTCCTCGAGCCCGGGCGGCCTTTCAAGGCCGCGCAGGCGCTGGCGAAGTTCCTCGATCATCGGTACAAGCCTCTGACGTTGCGACGAGAATTCCCTCGGCCGCGCGGCGCGCGCCCGCTCTTCCCAACGTTTATGTTCTCTATTTGTTCTAGTGTGGCGAAGGCCGCGCACGGCGTCAAGCCGCAAGCGGCTGCGGTCCTTTACCGGGACCAGACCCCAGCCCTAGGCCTGATGGGCGAGGAAGACGACGAGGGCCGCGGCGGCCAGGACGCTGGCCAGCCAGAGCAGTCGGGGATCGGCGCGGTGCTTGTCCATGGGTCCGGCACATACAAGGGCTGTGCCAGCAACCCGTACCCGGCGTTGCGGTTCAGTCGGCCGATCCGAGCCGCCTGCGTCCGAGCGCCGTCAGCGTGAGCCGCGATCCGTCGCGCGTGCCGGCATTCTCGAAGCGGACGAGGCCGTCGGAAATGGCATCTTCCCAGATCGACAAATGCGGGCAGCTGCGCCGCCACGAGTCCGCGTCGGCATAGGAGCGCGGCGCCTCGTCGACCCAGGCGAGGAATTGCTGCGTGAGCGCGTGCGCGGCGGTTGCGGACATGGCGGCAAATCTACACCCGTTCGCCCATGACCGGAATTTGCTTTTCCGACCGACACCTTTTCCGCCGCAGAATGAAGGCTCACCCCTTCCAGACCGGCTGCCGTGGATGCACGCAGTCCTTGAAGGCGTCGAAGCCCTTCCAGGCCGGCTCCTGCGGATCGGCGCCTGCCTGCGGCGCATAGATCGACGGCCCGGCCATCTGCATGTCGGGAATGTAGCGCGGGCAATTCGGGAAGATCGCGCGCGCCGTCACGCGCACGATCAACTGCGCGCCGATCGTCTCGCCCAGCAGCGGATCGTCGCTCACGACGCGCGCGCTGCCATTGACGCGCAGCCGCTTCGGCTTGTCGTGCATCGCGATGAACAGGAGCCCGACGTTCGGATTGACGAGCATGTTGCCGAGGCTCTTGAACATGCCGTTGCCGTCGTAATCGGGAAACGCCAGTTCCGACGGGCCGGTCACGCGCACGAAGCCCGGCACGCCGCCCTTGAACGAGCAGTCCGGCCGGCCGTCGGCATCGGCGGTGGCGATGAAGAAATAGACCGCGCCTTCGATATAGGCCTTGTCGTCGGCGGTGAACGCGGTGCGCGTCAGCTTCTCTTCGAGCCTGTCGGAAATACGCCGGCTGTCGAAACGGTCCTGCAATTGCCGATTGCCGTCATGGTACATGATGCTCATGGCGTCGCCCCCGTTGTGAAACCTAGTCCGCGCGATCTCCCGAAATGTGCTTGCGGCGGATGCTGCGCACGATCCACCAGATGGACAGCACCGCGACCGGTACGAACAGCGCGGTGGCGATGTCGGTGTCGATGTCGCGGCCGGAGGCCTCGACGACGCCGTCGAGGATGTGGCCGAACAGGCCGACGACGTAATAGCTGATGGCGGCGACCGACAGGCCTTCGACCGTCGTCTGCAACCGGATCTGAAGCCGCGTGCGCGCGTTCATCGACTTCAACAGGTCGCGGTTCTGCCGCTCGAGCTCGACGTCGACGCGCGTGCGCAGCAGGTTGGCGGCACGCGCGAGCTTCTGCGACAGGTTCGCCTGCCGCTCCTCGGTGGTGACGCAGGTGCGCATGGCAGGCTGCATGCGTCGGGCCAGGAACGACGACCATGTCGGGAAGCCTTCGATCGCGCGCTCGCCGATCGTCTCCAGGCGCATCCGCACGATCTCGTCATAGGCGCGGCTGGCGCCGAAGCGGAACAGGCTCGACGCCGCGCCCGCCTCGAGTTCGGCCGCGAGCGCGGTCAGTTCGTCGAGCAGGCGATGATTGTCGACCAGCTTCTCGGTGCGGCGCATCTCCTCGGTGACTTCCACCAGACGCTGCTCGATGCGCGCGATCGACGGCGCGAGCCGCTGCGCTTCGGGCAGGCCGAGCAGCGCCAGCGTGCGGTACGTCTCGAGTTCGATCAGCCGCTGCACCAGCGCGCCGGCGCGCTCAGGTCCCAGCTTGCGGTCGACGACGAGGATGCGCACGAAGCCGGACGCGTCGGGCTTGAAGTCGGTGGCGAAGACGGCGTCGCCTTGCGCGTTCTCCGCGGCCGCGAGACTGACGCGGTCGAAGATCTTCTCCGGCGCGAGCGGCGGCGATCGTTCGGCGATCAGGTGCACGTCGAGCGCGACGAGAAGCGGGCCCGGTTGCGCCACCGCGCTCATCGGCGCGGTCACCGGATAGAACGGCGTATTGCCCTGCGCTGCCTGTTCGAACGTGTAAGTGGTGAATTCCGAATGCTGCTCCCAGCGCAGCGTCGCGCCATCGAGCGCGACACGGTGCTGCTTGGCGCCATCTTTTGGCGGCTCGACGCCGCGCGCCCGGCAGAAATTCGTGAACGCGGCCCGGTCGGCCCTGGCGCGTTCGCCGGCGGTGTCGAAGGCGAAATGCAGGACGCGCCGCGGCGTCTCTATCGGCGTGAACGGCCGCGCGTGCACCTCGCCCAGCACGGCAGCGCGCAGGCCGTGGGCGGTGAGCTTCGCACCGTCGCCGAGGGTGACGTCCATGCCCGTTTCGGTCGCATGCGCCGCGGAACTTGGCAAGCGGCCGGGCGGCTGGCGCGGCTCTTGCTTTTCAGCAGGCCGGGGCTGTTCACGTCATTCAAGGAGTTGTCATGACCCGGGGCGATCTCACCGAAAAGCTTCTGGATATCAAGCGCGAGAAGGGCTGGACCTGGAAATTCATCTGCGGCGAGATCGGCGGCATGTCGCCGGTCCTCGTCACGGGCGCGGTCCTCGGCCAGATGAAACTGACCAAGCCGCAGGCAGCCGCTGCCGCAAAATTGTTCGGCCTGACGAAGGGCGAGGAGACGCTTCTGAACGAAGTGCCGATGCGCGGCACCGGCACGCCGATGCCGCCAACTGATCCGCTGATCTACCGCTTCTACGAACTGATCATGGTCAACGGTCCGGCGCTGAAGGCGCTGATCGAGGAGGAGTTCGGCGACGGCATCATGTCGGCGATCGATTTCGACATGGACATCACGCGCAAGGCCGACCCGAAGGGCGACCGCGTGCAGATCGGCATGACCGGCAAATTCCTGCCGTACAAATATTACGGCGCCACCGGCAACGATCTCGCCTACGGGCTGAAGGAGGGGTGAGCTTGCTTATCCCTCCCCCGCTTGCGGGGGAGGGTGGCGCGCTCTCGCGCGCCGGGTGGGGCTATTCTCAATTGCGACGTAAAGTCCGGTGCCGCTTAATCGACCTTGATGCCCGCCGTCTTGATGATCGGCCACCAACGGGTGATCTCGGTCTTTTGCAGGTTCCTGAGCGCTTCCGGGTTCTGCTGATCGGACGACGGAATCTCCTGGCCCATGGCGGCAAAACGCTGACGCACGGCGGGATCGACCAGGGCCTCGCGCACGGCGGCGTTCAGCCTCTCGACGACTAGCGGCGGCGTTCCTTTCGGCGCCCAGAAGCCATGCCAGATTGCAATGTGCAGTCCCGCAGCGCCCGCCTCGTCGACGCTCGGCAATTCAGGCGCCGACGGAGAGCGTGTGCTCGACGTCACCGCATAGGCCCGGATATTTCCAGCTTTCATCTGCGGAAGCGCAAGCGACGGCTGTACGATCATCAGATCGACTTGTCCGGCGAGCAGGTCCTGCATTCCGGGAGCACCGCCGCGATACGGTATGAACTGAAACTGCGTGCCGGTGACCTTCTGAAACAGCACGCCGGCAATGTGCGCGGGACTGCCGACGCCGATTGTGGCCATGGTCGCGCCGCCCGGCCTGTCTTTGAGCCAAGCGATCAATTCCGGAAGTGTCTTTGCCGGGACGGCCTTCTTCGAGACGATGAACTGCGGATTTGAAGCGATCAATGCGACCGGTTCGAAGTCGCTCACCGGATCGAACGGCAGATGATAGATGGCACCGTTAAAAACATGCGTGCTGGTGAGTCCGATACCGATCGTATAGCCGTCGGGATTGGCCCGCGCGACGCGGCTCACGCCGATATTCCCCGCCGCACCGGTGACATTCTCGACGAGCACGCGCTGACCGAGCGAAGAACTCATGCGCTCGGCCATGGTGCGCGCCAGCGCGTCGGTCGGACCGCCGGCCGACACCGGCACGACGATCGTGATCGGGCGGTCAGGATATGTCTGCGCCCTGACGGCGATCGATGTGGCCAGCAGCATCAAAGCGGCATAGTTCAATGCTTTTGACATCGAATTTGTCATTTGATCTCAGGCGCTTCTGGTCGGGAAAGGGGCAATCCAGGGCAATGATAGGAAGCGACCTTGTGAAAGAAAAATAGATAATTTCCAGAACTGATATAAGATGTACTTATGGAGCTTGAAGCGCGCCTACGCGCATTCGCCGCCTTCGTGCGCCGCCGGTCATTCGTCGGCGCCGCCGACGAGCTTCGCATCAGCCAGCCCGCCGTGTCGCAGCACATCGCCGATCTCGAGGCCGGCCTTGGCGTCAAACTCATCGCGCGGCGCTCCGGCGCTTTGACCGTTGCGGGCGATTTGCTGGCCAACCATGTCCTGCGTGCGGAAGCGCTGCTGGCGCACGGCGCCTATAGCATCCGGGCGCTGCGCGAGCCGGAGGCAAGCTCACTCTCGATCCGCGCTTCCGGAACGCCCGGCACGTATGTGCTGCCGGAGGTCATCGCGAGATTCCAGCAAGCCAATCCCGGCGTCCTCATCGATTTCGCTATCGGGACCGCAGCCGAAGTCGTGCACTCCATCCGCTCGCACAGCGCCGAAATCGGCGTGGTCGGAGCGTTCACCGCCGCGCCCGAGATCGAGGTCGAGCCGCTGATCGAAGACGACATCGTCATCATCGGACCGCCCCGGCTGAAACGCAAACGCCTGACGCGCGACGACATTGAAGATCTGACCTGGATATCGCGCGAGCAGGGCTCGGGAACCAGCGCACTCGCCGATACGCTCGTGGGTGAGGTCGGCATTACGCCAAAAACCCGGCTTGCCTTGCCATCGTGGGAGGCAATCAAGCTTGCGGTGCGCCGCGGCTTCGGCATTGCGGCCGTGAGCAGGCTCGCAGTCGAGGAAGAACTGGCGAATGGCTCTTTGACTGTGCTCCCGATCTTGCCGTCCAAAGCGCGACGGCTGTTCTCGATCATCCGCATACGCGAGGCAAAGCTGACACCCACCGCCGAACGCTTCCTGGCCTTGTTGCGGGATCATTGCGCAAGGTCGCCCTGATCGAAGAGCGACGCGACCTGCCGGTCCTCGCCACCGTCTCGCCGTATAACGGGGAGGGGGACGTCGAACGCCTCCCGCGGCGCAGCACAAATTCGTTTTATAGGACTGTTGACCGGTCCTAGCGTCTGTGCCTATTATTCCTATGTCCGATCCAGCCGGGGGCGTCTTCGCGAGGCGTCTCGATTGACGGGAGCGGATGCGGTGCCCGCGGGTTTCGTCTCGCAAGCGAGACTCCCGGGCGGTGACGGGGCTCCACTCGCAGGCACTAGGACCTGCCGCCAGGAGCTGGCTGACAGGCGTGGCTGGTCCACGTTCTCGGAAGCGTGGCCCGTACACCGTGCAACGACACCGCCGTGGCGCGCCGAGAGGCGCCCGTGCTTCTCGAGAGAGGAGTACGGCTTACGGAAAAGTGTCGCGCTTCATCGGCGCGCCACACCCTCGGCATTGTTGCCGGGGAAGGACTCCCCGAAGCCCCTGTGGGCCGAGTGGAGAGGAAGTCCGGCTCACCCGGGGCCGCTCAAACAATACGGGCAATGATTCGCGCGTATCGCATACGCGCCGCGATGGAACCCCACCCCCCGCGCCGCCGTTCTGATCCCTGATCCCCCCGCCAAGGACGCTTCCATGATCGCATTCGCGCATTTGCAGCCCATTGTCGCGCTACTCGCCGGGGTTCTGATCCTTGTCATCCCGCGGCTCCTGAGCTTCATCGTCGCCGCCTACCTGATCATCACCGGCCTCATCGGCCTCGGCGTCCTCCACTAAGGTTCCACTCCGGAGGGCTTGCGCCGGGGGTTCCACGGTGCTTCTAGAGGCCGCAGGCGCCCACCCAAACGAATGCGAGCCATGGCGAAACGAAAAACCTCCGCCTCCAAGACGAAGAAAGCCGCGCCACGTAAAACGGCCCGGAAATCCGCTCCGAAGACCGTGAAATCCGCGGCCAAAAAGACTGCGAAAAAAGGCTCGGCGCGCAAGACCGCGGCGCTGGTCGGCGGCGGCCTTGCAACGATCGTCGCCGGCGCGCTGGCGCGCACGGCGGTCCGCTCGCTCGCCAAATCCGCGACCAAGTTGGCGAAGAAGCCGGCGGCTTCGGCGGCGCAGAAGGGCAAGTGGGTCTATTCGTTCGGCGGCGGCCGCGCCGAGGGCAAGCCGGACCAGCGCAATCTCCTGGGTGGCAAGGGCGCGGGTCTCGCCGAGATGGCCAATCTCGGCCTGCCGGTGCCCCCTGGCTTCACCATCACCACCGAGGTCTGCACGTACTATTACGCGCACGAGAAGCAGTACCCGAAGGAGCTCGAGGCGCAGGTCGACAAAGCCTTGGCCGAGGTCGGCCGCATTACCGGCAAGGTGTTCGGCGACCGCGACAACCCGCTGCTCGTCTCGGTGCGCTCGGGCGCGCGCGCCTCGATGCCGGGCATGATGGACACCGTGCTCAATCTCGGCCTCAACGACGAGACGGTCGAGGCGCTGGCGAAGAAGTCGGGCGACAAGCGCTTCGCCTATGACAGCTATCGCCGGTTCATCACCATGTATTCCGACGTCGTGCTCGGCGTCGGCCACGAGCACTTCGAGGAGCTGCTCGATCACCACAAGGAGCGGCAGAACTATTCGCTCGACACCGACCTGACCGCCGACGACTGGGCGGAGCTGGTCGAACGCTACAAGAAGCGCGTGCAGGACGAACTCGGGCATCCGTTCCCGCAGGATCCGCACCAGCAGCTCTGGGGCGCGATCGGCGCCGTGTTCGGTTCGTGGATGAACCAGCGCGCCAACACGTATCGCCGGCTCCACAACATCCCGGAGAGCTGGGGCACGGCGGTGAACGTGCAGGCCATGGTGTTCGGCAATATGGGCGACACGTCGGCGACCGGCGTCGCCTTCACGCGCAACCCGTCGACCGGCGAGAAGAAGCTCTACGGCGAATTCCTCATCAACGCGCAGGGCGAGGATGTCGTCGCCGGCATCCGCACGCCGCAGGAGATTTCCGAAGCCGCGCGCCAGGAGTCCGGCTCCGACAAGCCGTCGATGGAGCAGGCCATGCCGAAGGCCTATGCCGAGCTGACGCGCATCTACAACAAGCTCGAGCAGCACTACCGCGACATGCAGGACCTCGAGTTCACGGTCGAGCAGGGCAAGCTGTGGATGCTCCAGACCCGCAACGGCAAGCGCACGGCGAAAGCCTCGCTGCGCATCGCCGTCGAGCTCGCCAATGAAGGCCTGATCACGCGCGACGAGGCGGTGCTGCGCGTCGATCCCTTGTCGCTCGACCAGTTGCTGCACCCGACCATCGATCCGCGCGCGCACCGCAAGATCATCGCGACCGGCCTGCCGGCTTCGCCGGGCGCTGCCTCGGGCGAGATCGTGTTCTCGTCCGACGAAGCGGCCGAGATGAAGGCCGACGGCAAGAAGGTCATCCTCGTGCGCGTCGAGACGAGCCCTGAGGACATTCACGGCATGCACGCCGCCGAAGGCATTCTCACCACGCGCGGCGGCATGACCTCGCACGCGGCCGTCGTCGCCCGCGGCATGGGCAAGCCCTGCGTCTCCGGCGCCGGCTCGCTGCGCGTCGACTACAACAAGCAGACGCTCAGCGTCGGAGGCCAGACCTTCGGCAAGGGCGAGTTCATCACCGTCGACGGCTCGACCGGACAGGTCTTGGCCGGCAAGGTCGATATGATCGAGCCGCAGCTGTCGGGCGAGTTCGCGACTCTGATCGGCTGGGCCGACAAGGTGCGCAGGCTCGGCGTGCGCGCCAATGCCGATACGCCGGCCGACGCCAAGGCCGCGATGCGCTTCGGCGCCGAAGGCATCGGCCTCTGCCGCACCGAGCACATGTTCTTCGACGAAGGCCGCATCCAGGCGGTGCGCGAGATGATCCTCGCCGATGACGAGGGCGCGCGCCGCAATGCGCTCGCCAAGCTCCTGCCGATGCAGCGCGCCGATTTCGTCGAGCTGTTCGAGATCATGGCCGGGCGTCCGGTGACGATCCGCCTGCTCGACCCGCCGCTGCACGAGTTCCTGCCGCACGGCGAGGAAGAGATCGCCGAGGTCGCCGCCGCCATGGGCGCCGATCCGCAGAAGCTCGCGCACCGCGCCAAGGAGCTCGCCGAGTTCAATCCGATGCTCGGCTTCCGCGGCTGCCGCATCGCCATCGCCTATCCGGAAGTCGCCGAGATGCAGGCGCGCGCCATCTTCGAGGCCGCGGTCGAGGCGGCACGCCGCACCGGCCAGCCGGTGGTGCCGGAAGTCATGGTGCCGTTGATCGCCACCAAGGCCGAGCTCGATCTCGTCAAGGCGCGCATCGACGCAATGGCGCAGGCGGTCGAGAAGGAGCAGAACACGACGCTCGAATACGATGTCGGCACGATGATCGAATTGCCGCGTGCCTGCCTGATGGCCGGCGAGGTCGCCGAGACGGCGGAGTTCTTCTCGTTCGGCACCAACGACCTGACGCAGACGACGCTCGGCATTTCGCGTGACGACGCGGCGAGCTTCCTCGGCATCTACACCGCGCGCGGCATCCTGCCGGCCGATCCGTTCGTGTCGATCGACCAGGAGGGCGTCGGCGAACTGGTGAAGATCGGCGTCGAGCGCGGCCGCAAGGTGCGGCCGAAGCTCAAGGTGGGAATCTGCGGCGAGCACGGCGGCGACCCCGCCTCGGTCGCCTTCTGCCACGAGACCAAGCTCGACTACGTCTCGTGCTCGCCGTTCCGCGTGCCGATCGCGCGCCTTGCGGCGGCGCAAGCCGCGCTCGGCAAGACCGCGGCCAGTCAGGCGTAAGGGGAAGGGTGGCTAGACCGCCACCTTGGCGAGGAACTGCTCGACTTCGAGCCTGAGATCGGCGACCGCCGTCTCGACCGCCTGCGACGCGTCGCGCACCGTCTCGGCCGATCCGCGCGTCTCGGTCGCGGCATGCGCGACCTCGCCGAGCACCCCCACCACCTGGCTGGTGCCCTGCGCCGCGCTCGCCACGTTGTGCGAGATTTCTCCGGTCGCGGCGTTCTGCTCTTCCACCGCGGCGGCGAGCGCCGTCGTGTTGTGGTTGATCTCCTGCATGCGCAAGGCGATGTGGCGGATCGCCTCGACCGCGCCGCTGGTCGAGTTCTGCACCGCGAGGATGTGGCTGGCGATGTCTTCGGTCGCCTTGCCGGTCTGCACCGCGAGCGATTTCACCTCCGCCGCGACCACGGCGAAGCCGCGGCCCGCTTCGCCGGCGCGCGCCGCCTCGATCGTGGCGTTGAGCGCCAGCAGGTTGGTCTGGCCGGCAATGTCGCGGATCAATTTGACCACGTCGCCGATCTTCTGCGCGCCCGCGGCGAGCCCGGCGATTTCGCCGTCGGTCTGCCGCGCCTCTTCGGTCGCGTGCGCGACGATCGTGCCGGTCTGCGCAAGCTGGCGGCTGATCTCGGCGATCGAATGCGACAATTCATCCGTGGCGGCGGCGGCCGAGTCGACATTGGCGGACGCGGCGTTGAACGCCTGCACGGCGCTGTCGGCGCGCGTCGTCGTCTGCTCGGAGAATCCGAACAGCGCGTTCGCCGTCGCGCGCATGGCGGCCGCGCTTTCGCCGACGCTGCCGAGCAACCGCTCGGCGATCGGACGAAAGCCGGCGATCGCCGTTTCGACTGCGGAGCGGCGGCTCTCCTGCTCGCGGCTGGCCGCGCGCTCCTCCTCGGCGCGGCGGCGCTCGGTGACGTCTTCGTGCGTCGCCACCCAGCCGCCGCCGGGCAGCGGCTCGTTCTTCGCCAACACGATGCGACCGTCGCTCGCCTGCACATAGATCGGCGTGCTCGCGCCCTGTTTCATGCTGTCGATGATGTGCTGGCAGTAGGCGTCAATGTCGTCGATGAACAGCCCGGTTTCCTTGCGATGCTCGATAAGTTGCCGCAGCGTGCAGCCAGGCTTCACGACGTCGGCCGACAACTTGTACATTTCGAGATAGCGGCCGTTGACCAGCACGATGCGCGCCTGCGCATCGAACATGCAAAGCCCTTGCGACATGTTGTCGATGGCGTCGACAAGGCGCCGGTTCTGCGCGCGCAGATTTTTGTACCAGCCGGCGGCGATCAGAAGCGCGCCTGCGCCGAGGCCAGCCGCAAGCATTGCCCAGCCTGGAATTTCACCCGTCATGTCCGCCACGCACCGCCGCCCGAAAAAGATGCGCAATCTTGCTGGCGACCGCTTGCGATAGGGTTAACAAACGTCAAGGTTTCCTGGGCGATCTCGGCGGTTAACGGGTTTTCAAGGTTAATCGCGCCATAACCGGACCCTTCGAATGCCGCGCGTTGCGGCGTTCATCTGTGTGTTGCGGTGTGGCGTGAGCGGACGCGTGCGAAAATCGCGGAGGCGCCGACGGCGGGAATCAGTGCGAGTCGGCTTAGCCGCTCTGCTGATGGCGCTGGTGCCCACCACAATCGCTTATCAGGATCTCGGCGCTCTGCTCGCGCGCCAGCCCGGTGTCGCGCAGCGCTGGCGCGAGCATCTCATCGCTTCGCCCTTCGGCACAATTCACGCGGCCACATTCTCCATGCCGCGTCCGCTCGGTACGCGCATTCCGCATCCGCCGCTCTACGCGCTCGCGAATTTCGACCCGAACGACGTCACGGGCTCGATCGGGGCGGAGCAGCTGGGTGACGGCAGCGAGCCGCTGCGGTTTCCCCAGATCAATCGCACGATGAAGCGCGACGCCCTCGTCGCGCGCAAGCGCGGACCGCTGCCGCCGCTTCCACCTTTGCTCGCCGTCGCGCCGGCGCCCCACTCCGACGCCGAACTCGCGTTGCGAAAGGACGACGGGCGGTTCGCTGCGACCGCGCCGGTCGAACCCGCGGCGGGCACGAGCGCGGAGCAACCGGGCATGAGCCACGACGCCGCGCGCGTCTTCTTCGCTGCGAAGCCGCTTGCGCCGAGCGAAGGGCTCGCGGCCTGGGCGCCGGGCGAGGCGCCGGTCGTCGCGCGCGGATCTGACATCAAGCTTGCGGCGCTGTCGCCGCCTTCGGTCCTCGAGAAAGAGGGCTCGAGCATCGCCGCCAAGGGCGTCGTCACCGGCGAGGAAGCGCGGCCAACGTCGCCGGCCGAGCGGCTTCACCTGTCCGGCGGCGCGCGCGCCAAAGCCGAGAAGTGCCTGGCCGACGCTGTCTACTTCGAATCGCGCGACGAGCCGGTGCGCGCTCAGATCGCGGTGGCGCAGGTCGTACTCAACCGCGTGTTCTCGCCGTTCTATCCGAAGACCGTGTGCGGCGTCGTCTACCAGAACGCGGGCCGCCATCTCGCCTGCCAGTTCACCTTCGCCTGCGACGGCAAGCCGGACGTCGTCTCCGAGCCGGATGCGTGGGAGCGCGCCAAGAAGATCGCGCGCGACACGCTGGACGGCAAACTGTGGATGCCGGACGTGGCGAAGTCGACGCACTATCACGACTATTGGGCGCGGCCGAACTGGATTGGCGAGATGCGGCGGATGGACCGGCTCGGTGGCCTGATCTTCTACCGGCCGCGCAATTGGGGCGATGGCTCCGACGAGCCGCGCTGGGGCGACGCCCGGACGACGGCCAAGGAAGCCGCGATCCTCAACAAAATGTAGGCGCTGACGCCTGCCCACGGCTGTGTCGGATTGCCGAACCATGCGCAGTGGAAATCGATCTGATCACGAATATTCGCTTTGTTGATAATTAGGGCCGGGCGTATGGTCCGCGTCCCGCGTCGCAGCACCGGTGACGCGAAGGACATTGGGCGACTGACATGACGGTTCAATCAGTTTCGAGCGGCATCAAGGCCGGCTGGCGCACCCCTGCGGTCGTGCTGGTCGTCGGCAGCATCATCGCCATGGTGAGTTTCGGGCCGCGCTCGGCGCTCGGCTTCTTCCTCACGCCGATGTCGCAGGACTTCCATTGGGGCCGCGACGTGTTCTCGATGGCGCTCGCCATCCAAAATTTGCTTTGGGGTGTCGGCCAGCCTTTCGCCGGCGGTCTTGCCGACCGCTACGGCGCGAACCGCGTGCTGATCGCCGGCACGGTGCTCTACGCGGCCGGTCTGGCGCTGATGGCGCATTCGACCAATGGCGCGATGCTCGATCTCTCGGCCGGCGTGCTCATCGGCTTCGGCCTGTCGGGCGCGTCCTTCACGATCGTGCTCGGCGCCTTCGGCAAGCTCTTGCCGCCGGAATGGCGCTCGGTCGCGTTCGGCGCGGGCACGGCCGCCGGCTCGTTCGGTCAGTTCGTCTATTCGCCGGTCGCGGTCGCGTTGATCGACAAGTTCGGCTGGCAGAGCGCGCTCGTCATTTTCGCGCTCGTCACGTTGATCATCGTGCCGCTCGCGGTCGCGCTTGCAGCGCCGCGCAACGCGTCGTCGTCGTCGGTCGCTCCCGCGCCGACGCAGTCGTTCCGCCAGGCGATCAGCGAGGCCTTCGCGCACCGGAGCTATGTGCTGCTGGTGATCGGCTTCTTCACCTGCGGCTTCCAGCTCGCCTTCACCACGGTGCACCTGCCGTCCTATCTCGTCGATCGCGGCCTGTCGGCGGAAGTCGGCGGTTGGACGCTGGCGACCATCGGCCTGTTCAACATCATCGGTTCGCTGACCTCGGGTTACCTCGGCGGACGGATGCCGAAGCGCTACATTCTCTCGACGATCTACTTCGCGCGCGCCGCCTCGATCCTGGTCTTCATCACGTTGCCGCCGAGCACGGCGACGACGCTCGTTTTCGGTGCCGTGACAGGTCTGCTTTGGCTTTCGACGGTGCCGCCGACGTCGGGACTCGTCGCGACCATGTTCGGTGTGCGCTGGATGGCCATGCTGTTCGGCTTCGCCTTCTTCAGTCACCAGGTCGGCGGCTTCCTCGGCGTATGGCTCGGCGGCGTCGTCTACGATTACGCCGGCTCGTATAATCCGGTCTGGTACCTGTCGATTGCCTTCGGCGTCATGTCGGCGGTCATCAACCTGCCGATCCGCGAGGAACCTGTCGTCCGCGCCGCCGCGGCGGCTGCCTGAACGGCTTGCACGGGGTGCCTGGGCGCGTCATGAATGCCGCAACGGCATTCAACCGGGCGAGGCGCGCGTGGGAACGTTCAAGGCGATCGTGATCGAGAAGGCGGACAGCGGGACCACATCGTCGCTGACCGATTTCGACGAAGCCAATCTGATGGATGGCGACGTCACCGTCCGCGTCGAATACTCCACGGTCAATTACAAGGACGGTCTCGCCGTCACCGGCAAGGCGCCGGTGGTGCGGCGCTTTCCGATGATCGCCGGCATTGATGGCGCCGGCACCGTCGAGTCCTCTTCGCATGCCGGCTTCAAGCCCGGCGACAAGGTCGTGCTCAATGGCTGGGGCTGCGGCGAGACGCATCTCGGCGCCTTTGGCGGCAAAACGCGCGTCAAGGGCGATTGGCTCGTGCCGCTGCCCGGGACCATGAGCACGCGCGAGGCCATGGCCATCGGCACCGCCGGCTATACCGCGATGCTGGCGGTGATGGCGCTCGAAGGCCACGGCCTCACGCCGGAACGCGGCCCGATCGCCGTTACCGGCGCTGCCGGCGGCGTCGGTTCGGTCGCGGTGGCGATCCTCGCCAAGCGCGGATTTACCGTGCACGCAGTGACGGGCAGGCCGCAGGAGGCCGATTATCTCAAGAGCCTCGGCGCGGCCGAAATCGTCGAGCGCAAGGACCTCGCCGGTCCGCCCAAGCCGCTCGCCAAGGAACGCTGGGCCGGCGCCGTCGATTCGGTCGGCTCATCCACTCTCGCGAACCTCCTCTCGATGACGCGCTATGGCGGGGCGGTGGCCGCCTGCGGCCTTGCCGGTGGCATGGACCTGCCGGGCTCGGTCGCTCCCTTCATTTTGCGAGGGGTGTGTCTTTACGGCATCGACTCCGTCATGTGCCCGCTCGAACGGCGAAAAACTGCGTGGAAAAGGCTGGAGACCGACCTCGACCGCCAAAAACTAGCCGCGATGGCCACCGAAATCGGCCTTTCCGACGTGCCCAAGGCCGCCGCCGACATCCTCAATGGACAGGTCAGGGGCCGGATCGTGGTCAAGATCGGGTAAACATGTTCAGGATTTGGCGACGAACCGCCGGCATAATCCGCTAGGCTCAGCGTCGAGCCGCAGTCAGTGCCGGTGGCGTTGGTTTCGGAGTGTTCGTGATGTTGCGTGGCGTAGCGTTCGCATTCGGCCTCGTGGCCGCCGTCCCGGCGTTCGCCGGCGAGATGACTGCCGAGGAAGCGCGCCGCTTCGTCATCGGCAAGATGTTCAACTACACCTGCTTCGAAGGCACGCGCGGCCAGGGCCGGATCTATGCTGACGGCTCGGTCGTCGGCTCGATCCAGTTCCAGGGCTCGGGCCCGGTGCGCTACGCGCATCTGCCGGCGGGGACTTTGCGGGTCAAGGGCGAGGCGGTTTGCGCGAGCCTGCGCGGCCTTCCGATGGAGCCCTGCTTCAGCCTCGAGAAACTCAGTGAGGTGAGCTTCCGCGGCGCGATTTCCGGTCTCGGATTTGCCTCGTGCGAGTTCACGCGGCATCAGGCGCGCGCCTCGCTGGCGCATGCCGAGCGCGAGACGACGGGCCACCACGCCCATGCCTCGGCGCAGCCGCTCGGCCTGCGGCCCTCGATCGCCGAGAACAAGTAAGTCTCGGCATCAGCGTTACGAACGCCGGCCTTCGGGCCGGCGTTTTTGTTTGCTCAGTCGCGCGCCGGGAAGATCATGCAGGTCGTCGTGGCGTGGGCGTAGAGCCTGCCCGATGCGTCCTTGAGATCTCCTTCCGAGGTCGCCACGGTGCGGCCGCGATGGATGACGCGGCCTTCGGCGCGCACCAGCCCCGTGTCCTTCGTCATCGCGCGCACGAAATTGAGTTTCAGTTCAAGTGTGGTCCAGGTCTCGCCTTTCTTCAGCGTGGAGAAGATGGCGCAGCCGAGCGCGGAATCGAGCAGTGTCGCTGCAATCCCGCCATGCACGCTGCCGATCGGGTTGTAGTGCCTGAACTCCGGCAGGCAGGTGAACACGGCGCGGCCAGGATCGGCCTCGGCGAGATGGAAGCCCAGAAGCTCGCTGATCGGCGGATTGGGATGGGTGTTGTCGATGATGCCGCGCAGGAAGGCGAGGCCGTCGGTGCTGATCAATTGGTCCGGCGTCACGACGCCATAGTGTCTTGCGCCTTCACTCACGGTCGTCACCTCCTGCCGCTGCGCCGGACGTCACAGGCCTGCCGGACGCCGGAAACAGCAGGCGCTGGTAGAGCCAGCCTATGCCGACCAGCACGATGCCGAGGCCGATGAACGACAGTGCGCGGAATATGCCGGTCAGGCCCGACATGTCGATCAGAAAAACCTTGGCGATCGTGAGCGCCACGACCGCCGCGGAAGCCATGCGCGCCGGCCGGGACGCCAGCAGGAAGCCGGCGATCAGGAGAACGACGCCGAACGTCAGCCAGACTGCCGAATACGTATACTGCTCGGCGTCCATGGTCAGGCCGTCGCTCAGGATCGGGCCGTGGAAGAGCCTGCGGACTTCGAGCGTGAAATAGCCGAGTGCGAGTGCGACGGCGGTGGTCGCCGCGACGTACCGGTAGGCTAGCGGCCGGCTCGCGCGGGTGACCAGCGCGAGGACGGCCGCCAGAACCGCCGGAATGCCATAGCCAAGCAGGATGAGATTGATGAAGGCGCCACCGACCGGCGTGCCAGTGGCTACCGGATTGAGCGCCAGCGCCAATCCGAACACAATCGCGGCCAAGGTTAGTACGGCAATGATCTGCGCGCCGATGTCGTGCACGATGCTCCGGCTGCGCACACGCAGCCGTTCCAATCCGATAGCGATGGCAAGGCCGACCGTGACCTGCATGGACACTTCGGCCAGCGCAGCCGTATCCCGGTAGACATCGCCATTGTTCATGGCGTGGCGGATCTCGAGCACGGCCAGCAGGACGGTGAACAGGATCGCCGCAGAATCGGCCATGCGCGCCGGCACGTCGTCGGCCCGCTTTCGCAGCAAATAGCCGGAATACCAGAAAGAGACTGCCGGTACGCCGTAGCCGTAAAGCAGCCAGTTGAAGATCGGCGTGGTGCCGACATCGCCGCCGACGATTCGTGGTTCATAGCCGATGCGCGCGAGCACCAGCACGATCACGGCGGCGGCGAGATAACGGAGCGCCGGCAGGGGGCGTTGCTCCGAGATCCACGCGATCCCAGGCACCATCAATGCAAGCCCGACGGTGAGCCAGCCTTTGTCGAGCGCGAAAGTCAGGGTCAGCGCCAGCGAGGCGACCGCGCCGGTCGCGAACACGGCAGCCGACGATGCGAGACCGGGCCGCTGGTCGCGCTTGCTCAGGAGATCGGTGGCGTAGCCATAGAGTGCGGCCAGCACGAGCGCGAGACCGGCAAACGGGATCGACCGGTCGAATTCCGCAACCCGCAGATAAAGCGCAATGAGGATGGCGACCGGCGTCACGACCGCCGTCGCGCTCCACAGCAGGGCGACGATCGGAGACTCCGAGCGGCCTTGCGCCGCATAGCCCGAGGCGCCAAACAGCGCGATGAATGCGAGGCCCACCGTCACATGCAGCCCGGTTCCGGTCGACAGATCCGGGACCGCTCCACGGACGAGGCCGGGGTCGAGCACCAGGTCATCGAAGATTGCCGGCACCGCCCAGTGCAGCATCATGAGCACGGTCAGCACGCCCGCGGCGGGCACTGCCCCCAGCGCGGCCTCGGTGCGCCAGGCGATGGCGATGGTCGCCGTCGTCAGGACCGCGAACACGATGAGCGCCGCTGCATCGTGTGCGCTCGCGACGGCAAGAACGCAGGCCGCCAGCAGGTAGGCGCCGAGCGCGCCGGATGAAACATCGTCGATCTTGCCCGGTTCGGCGCGGGGACCATAAAGCAGGCCCGAGACGATCATCGCAGTGGCCAGCGCGAAACCGGCGATGACATGGAACAGGTGCGCGGCCAGCGCGTCCACGTTCGGGAATTGGACACCGGGCATCGTCCACAGGACGCCGAGCAGCACGGCGGTGATTGCGAGCCAGCGCCACAGCCGAATGCGCGCGAGTGCGAAGGTGGCCGCGCTGACGATCGCGAGATAAACGTACAACGCCCAATAGTTCGGCGCGTCGCTCGACACCAGTACCGGCGTGACGAACGCACCGGCAAGACCAAGTCCGGCAAGTGCGGGCCCGTGCAGCAGCGCCGCCGCAAGCGTTGCCAGCGCCACCAGACCGAGCAGCACGAAGGCGGCAGGCGGCGCCAGGAAGCCGTAAAGCGCGTAGGCGGCATAGACGGTCGCATAGGCGGCCACGGTGCCGGCCGCGGTCAGGATGCTCGGTATGTGCCGCGTTGGAATCGAGGCAACGCCCGCGGCGATTTCATTTCGTCGTGTCCATTCGCCGGCAGCGATCAGCGCGGCCGCAAACAAAGCGCCGAGCATGACCCGCACGCCCGGGCCGAGCAGACCCTGCTCAATCGAATAGCGCACGAGAAAGATTCCGCCGAGCGCCAGCGCCAGGCCGCCGATCCAGACGACCCACTGCGTGCCGAATTTTTCTTCAAGCGTGGCCGAGGATGCAGCGGGCACGGGTCCCGGTGCGGGCGCAGCTGGCGGCGCTGCGGCGATGGTTGGTTCGGGTGAAAGCGGTTCGGCGGCCGGAGGCGGTTCGGGAGCCATGACCGGCGCGGCCGGCACCGCTTCGGGCGGCGCCAAGACCGCCGGCGGGGCGGGATGGGCGGTCTCCAGCGCCGTGACCCGCGCCTGCAATTGCCGCGCCGCGTCGCGCGCCTTGAGTGCAGTCACCAGGGCAACGATGGCGATGACGGGAAACGCCAGGACGACTAGCAGGCCCAAGAGAATCAGACCGATATCATCCATGGAGCGCCCCCCGGCGGCTTGGTGCGCGCCAATGCTAACGACGCCCGGGTCCGGAGGGAACCGGGCCTGCGGTCGCGGTTATGCCCGGATTAGTCGAGCGCCAGCCGGAAAGGTTCACCTTCGCCGGCCGGCAGACCGGGCCCGAGGTCCTCGACCGCGCGCACCATGCGGCCGTTGCGGGACAGCAGGCGGTCGGCGATGCCGACAATGCGGGCGTTCGGTTGCGCCGTCGGCGAGGCACTGCGAATGGCGTTGGCGATCTCGGCTTCGTCGCGCTTCGGATTGAGCGCGCAGGCCGCGACAAAGGCGGCTCCGGTCGAGCGGCTGATGCCGGCAAAGCAGTGCACCACCATCGGCGTCGAGCGGTCCCACGCGCGGGCGAAGTCGATCAGACGGCCGACATGCTCCTCGGCCGGCACGGTGTAGCCGTCGGCGTGGTCGACGATGTCGTCGACCGACAGGATAAGATGGTTCTCCGGCACGATGTGCCGCGGCCACTGCACGCGGTCGACGAGCCGCAGCAATGTCACGACGTGGCGCGCGCGGGTTTCTTCGACCGTGGCATAGAGGCGAGCGAGCGAGCAGACGTGGATCATGGTCGCGATGGTCTCCGCAGTTCTCGTCAACTCTATGACGCGTGCCGCGCCGGGTTGAGCCCCCGCAGCAGCGTGTCGACGCGCTCGACGAGCCGTTGCTCGGCGATCGTCGCCGGCCAGGGCGTGAGATAGTCGCGGACCAGCGCCGCGGAATATTTCGGCGGCGGGCCGAAGAATTTTCGGGCTTCTTCCTCCTCGAAGCCGGCAAGCTTGGTCGCCTCGAGCCAGGCTGCGTTGCGGTCGGCGCCCTTGATCAGAGCCGTCAGGTCTTCGGGCAGCTTCGCCGGCAGGCCGAAGCGCAGATGGATAGCCGAGAGCAGGCGCTTTTCGACCGCCTTGTAGCTGTCGCCGATCACCGCCTTGAACGGCGAGATCATGTCGCCGACGACGTATTCCGGAGCGTCGTGCAGCAGCGTCGCAAGGCGCCCGCGCGCGTCGAGACGCGGCGCCTTCGCGCGGGCCAGCGCCTCGACCAGTAGAACGTGCTGCGCCACGGAGAAGACATGGTCGCCGCTCGTCTGCCCGTTCCAGCGCGCCACGCGCGCGAGCCCGTGCGCGATGTCCTCGATTTCGACGTCGAGCGGCGAGGGGTCGAGCAGATCGAGCCGCCGCCCGGACAACATGCGCTGCCAGGCGCGGGGCGCGTTCTTGGCGCGGGCAGGGGCCTTGCTCATTTTCGTTTGGCGAGTTTCGCGCAGTCAGGATGCC
>Ga0207667_10003253_pt1 | contig 20044 bp, 17 predicted proteins | sample KBSCornC52_FD_184301 | JGI IMG/M metagenome (GOLD analysis project Ga0207667, IMG submission 184301) | Corn rhizosphere microbial communities from Kellogg Biological Station, Michigan, USA - KBS Corn C5-2 (SPAdes) (version 2) | ecosystem: Host-associated > Plants > Roots > Rhizosphere > Soil ...
GGTCGAGCGGAGGCAGCCGCTCGTAGCCGTGCACATGCCGGAGGTGCTTCGTACAGTGGTGGATCCAGCCGCAGCCCACGGTGCGTTGGCCGAAGTGCACGGCGCGGCTCAAGAGCCCCGGCTCGAAGGTGCGGCGAACGAAGCCAATCAGCAGCCGCTCGAGCACGCTGAGGCGTTTTCGCCCGCTCTCGATCAGGTCCGGGCGCGCCGGCAGGGGCTGTTTCGGCTCGAGCAAGCTCGGGTGCGAATCAGGCGTCGTCATCGATTCGATCGAACACGATGTCGATGTAACCGGGGGGCGGCAAGTATTTCCCGATCGCGTCGATCATTTGCCGGGCGATGTCCGAGAGCTCGCTTTCGTCGGCCGTCGTGGACAGCCGCAGCGTGGGGTGCGGCTCCAAATCGCGCTCGGTGTTGAAGGTGCGCAGCAGCGCATAGGCTTTCACTTTCGGGAGGTTACGAAGGCAATCTTCGATCGCATTCGTGAGCGCGGGCGCGGGCGGCTCCCCACCTTCGGCGATCAGTGTTTCCTCGCCCTGATCGGGAGCGAGCGCTGCGACGTAGCCGACGAGCGGGACCGCCTTGCCGTTCGTCAGGCTCGCGAGCTCTTCTCGGCGCAGCATCAGCTCGTACTCGGAGCCGGCGTTCAGCACGAGCCCGAACACGTGCTCGTCGTCCACCACCTCGAGCGCCATGTCCAGCGCGAACATGGCTGGCACGGTGCAGAACTTGAGCGCGCCCCCGTCCGTCTTCCAGCCGAGCTGCTGCTCCATCGGACCCATGAGCTCGGGGTGGGTAAACAGCGCGGCGTAGTGATTGCCCTCTTCGTCGAGCAGCATGTGCGGCACGAGCTTGACCTCGCCGTCGTCGATATCGAGGCGCTGCCCGTCGGCGGCGCCTTCGATATTGCGCGCGAGCGGGATGAAGAGCTGCCCTTTCGGGAGCTGATCGAGCAATGCTTGCACGTCGCGCCGCAAGCCGCGCTGCGCAGCTTTGACGAGGGGGGTCAGGTCCGGGCCGTCGTCGAAGAGGGTCTCCACGCGCCTGCCGTAACATGATCGCGCCGTGGGGTCAGGAAGGGTTTGAGTGGTGCCCTGGAAATAGTCCGAAGCGTTCAGCTGGACGAATTTCGACGCGCGGCGAAGGACAACGTGGAAGAATAATTTCGTCCCCCGCGTTTGCCCCTCCCAGGCTTGACCCATGACCCGGCGCAGCTTTTACCCGGAAATTCAGCCCTATCGAGCCGGCTACCTCGACGTGTCACCCGACCACTCGCTCTACTTCGAGGAGTCGGGTAACCCGCGCGGCAAGCCCGCGCTCTTCCTGCACGGCGGCCCGGGCGGCGGCACGAGCCCGAAGCAGCGCCGCTTTTTCGATCCGGAACGCTATCGGATCATCCTCTTCGACCAACGCGGTTGCGGCAAGAGCAAGCCGCACGCTTCATTGGTCGACAACACGACCTGGCACCTCGTGTCCGACATCGAAGCCTTGCGCGTGCATCTGGGCATCGAAGCCTGGCTCGTGTTCGGCGGTTCTTGGGGCAGCTCGCTCGCTTTGGCGTACGCCGAAACTCATCCCACGCGCGTCACCGAGCTCGTGCTGCGCGGGATCTTCCTGCTCCGTCGCTGGGAGCTCGAATGGTTTTATCAGCACGGCACGAGCCTGCTCTTTCCCGACGCCTGGCAGAAATACCTGGCCGTGATTCCCCTGGCGGAGCGCAGCGACTTGATCGCCGCCTATCATCGCCGGCTCACCTCCGAGAACGCTTTCGTTCGTCAGGAGGCGGCGCGCGCTTGGAGCGTTTGGGAAGCAAGCACCAGCAACCTGCTTCAAGACGAAGACTACATTCGGAGCTGCGCGGGAGACGAGTTCAGCCTCGCGTTTGCCCGCATCGAGTGCCACTACTTCGTCAATCGCGGCTTCCTCGCCCACGAGAATCAGCTGCTCGACGACGTAACTCGGCTCCGTCACATTCCAACGGTGATCATTCAGGGGCGCTACGACGTGGTGTGTCCGCTGAAGAGCGCGTGGGAGCTGTCGCGCGCCTTTCCCGAAGCGGATTTTCGCGTCGTGCCCGATTCCGGCCATTCGGCGTACGAGCCCGGCACGGTGCACGAGTTGATTTCGGCGACCGACCGCTTCGCCAGCCTGTGACCGACGTAGGCGTGGCTCGCACCAAGCGCGCACGGGCAGGTTCCGCGCGAACGGGCACTGTCTCGATTTCACGCGGGGCAAGATCATGGCAAAACGGAAGTGATGGACGTTTCTCGGCTGTTTGGCACGCTCAGGAAGATCTTTGCCGAGCGTTCACGTCGCACCTGGCTGGGCAAGACCCGCGCGCACATCGAATTTCGTGAGCTCACGCCGGCGGAGCTGACGGCGTTTGCGCGCCAAGCCGAGCTCGGCTTCAAGGCGCTGTCGCGCGTCGAATGGGTCGAGGTCAATCCGCACTCACGGCGCGTGATCGTTTCGTTCGAAGAGGACGCGTACACGCTCGACGAGCTGGTCGAAGTCGTGCTCGTCGCCGAACGCGCGAGCGGCGTGCACGAAGCCGAGTTCCGCGACGAGCTTTGGGAGCACCCGGCCGATGTCGAAACGGTCGAGCGGCTGTGGCTTGGCTTGGCCGCGGATGCGTTCGGCGTCGCCACCGGGCTTGGCCTCAGGCTGTCACCGATTCCTGCCTCGCGCATCGGCGGCACCGTGGCCGCTCTCGTGGCCGTCGTGCAGTCGACCGATCGTTTGCGGCGCATGGTCGACGACCGGTTGGGGCCGCTCCGCGCCGATCTGACGCTTCGGGTCACCGCGGCGGTCGCGCATGGCGTGGCGCAGCGGCCGGGCAGCGCGTTCGTCGAGGCGGCGCACAAGCTGTCGAGATTGAGCGAAGCACAGGCGCGCCATCGCGTCTGGCAACAACGCGAGCCAGAGCTGTGCCAGAACCAAGTGACGCACCGCTTCGAGGACGTCGTGCGCGAGGTACGGCCGCGTGCGCTACCGCGCGGTCCGATCGAGGAATACGCCGACCGCGCCTGGATCGTCTCCCTGGGCGGCTTCGCGGTCAGCTTTCTGACGACTCGCAGTATGCAACGCGCGGTGGCCGCCTTGTTCGGCGGCTTGCCGACGCCCGCTCGCCTCGGCCGCGATGCGTTCGCAGCCGATCTCGGGCGCGCGCTGGCCCGCCGTCAAACGCTGGTCGTGGATCCGGAGGCCTTGCGCAAGCTCGACCGTATCGATTGCTTGGTTCTGCAGGCCGATTTGGTCGCACGCGACCGCTTCGAAATTCGGAACTTGGTCGTCGCGGCCAACGCCGACGAGGTCGAGGCGCGGCGCATGATCCAGCAGCTGCTCGACGTCGAGCGCCCGATCGAGATCAAGCGCAACGCCGAGTACACGCTCGCCCCGCTCGGCGTGCTCGACGTGGCCGTGCCGCCGGATCTGGCTCTGCACACGCCCGGGCTCGGCGCTCGTGGCGGCCTGGTATTCGGCTTGATGCATGGCGGAATGCTGATCGCCGCGGCTGAGGTCGACCTGATTCCGCAAACCGGGATCGACGAGCTCATCGCCGCCGCGCACGAAGCGCAAATGCGCGTGGTCATCGCCTCGAACGACGAAGCCGTGCTGCAAGGCATTGCGGCCGACGACACGATCCCCGAAGACGACGGCTTCGTACGCGGGATTCGTCGCCTGCAACGCGAGGGTCGCACGGTGTGCGCGGTCGTCACTGGGAGCTCGTCCGGGATCGCAGCCGCCGACTGCGCCATTGGCCTGATGCGCGAAGGTGAGCCGACGCCCTGGGGCGCGCACATCATCTGTCGCGACGACCTGTCAGACGTGCGATTTTTGATTCACTCGTGCGTCGTAGCGCGCCAAGTCTCGAAGCAGAGTGTCAATATCGCGCTCGGCGCCGCGACCTTGGGCGCTTTGGTTTCCGCGGGCGGCGTGTTGCCGCTCACCGGTCGGCGCGTGATCGCGGTCGTGAACGCAGCGTCCGTCGTGTCGATGTTGAACGGCGTGCGCGGCTCGATGAAGCTGTCGCGCCGCGCCCTGCCGCCGCCACGCGATCGGACGCCGTGGCACGCGCTCGAAGCCGACGGTGTGTTGAAGAAGCTCGGCACCTCGCGCGAAGGGCTGTTGCGACGTGATTCGCTGCGTCGTCGCCGACGCGAGCCCGACCGTCGCTCCGCGTTGGCCGAGCTCGGCGAGAACATTACCGACGAGCTGTTCAATCCGCTCGCGCCACTTTTGGCGGCGGGCGCGGGCCTGTCCGCCGCGGTGGGCTCGTTCGGCGACGCGACCATGGTCGGTGGCGTGGTGGTGCTCAATTCGCTGATCGGCGGCGTGCAGCGCTTCCGCACGGAGCGGCGCATCCGCGAGCTGACGCGCACTGCGCGGCGCCGCGCACTGGTGCGGCGTGGCAACGACGTGAGCGAGATCGACGCGACGGAGTTGGTGCGCGGCGACGTGATCTTGCTCGAAGCGGGCGATGTCGTGCCGGCCGATTGCCGCATCATCGACGCCGAATCGCTGGAGGTCGACGCGTCGAGCTTGACCGGCGAATCGCTGCCCGTGAGAAAAAACGTGGCCGCGTCGTTCGAGCCGCAAGTCGCCGATCGTGCCTCGATGCTCTTCGAAGGCACTGCGCTCGCGGCCGGGCGCGCGGCGGCCGTGGTCGTCGCCACTGGCGACGAGACCGAGGCGCGCCGCGGTGCCGTCGCTTCGAAGCGCGATCCGAGCCGCGGCGGCGTGGAACGGCGCATGAAGTCGCTCATCAACCTGACCGGACCGATCGCCCTGGGCGCTGGCGTGGGGGTGATTGGCGCGGGCCTTTTGCGCGGCCGCCGACTGGAGGATTTGGTGGGTACCGGTGTGAGCCTCGCGGTCGCCTCCGTGCCCGAGGGGTTGCCTCTGCTCGCGACCGCCGCGCAGCTCGCGGCCGCGGATCGGCTCTCGAAGCAGGGCGCTTTGGTGCGGAACGCGCGCAGCATCGAAGCGCTCGGTCGTGTCGACGTGCTGTGCATCGACAAGACCGGCACCTTGACCGAAGGTCGAGTCGAGCTGAGCTTCGTTTCCGACGGCGAAGAAACCAGCGCAGTCTCGGATCTGTCCGTGGCCGGCAAGAGTGTGCTGGCCGCTGCATTGCGCGCTGCTCCCGATTTTCGCGCCGGGCCGTCGACCCAAGATCCGATGGATGCGGCGCTCGCCCGCGCCGGCAAATTACGCGCCGTCAGTGGCGAATACGAGAGCCCGGGCCTCACTCGCGGTGTGGATTTGGCGTTCGAGGCCGGGCGCGGCTATCAAGCCGTGAGTTATCGCGCGGCGCAGCACTGGCACGTTGCGGTGAAAGGCTCGCCCGAGACCATCTTGCCATTTTCCGACCATTGGTGGCGAGGCGAGGAGCGCTTGACGCTCGATCGCGCGCTGCGCGCGGAGCTGCTCGCCAAAGCGCGCGAGTTTGCGCGCCGCGGCTTGCGCGTGCTCGCGGTCTGCGAACGCAACTATGGGTTCGACGAGTCGCTCGAGCTGACCAAGCCTGAAGGCCTGATTTTCAGGGGATTCATCGCATTCAGCGACCCGGTGCGCCGGACGTCGGCGCAGTCCGTTTCGGACCTTCGCGCCGCGGGCGTGGAGGTGGTCATGCTCACGGGCGATCACCCGAGTACGGCCGAAGCCGTGGCCCGCGAAGTGGATTTGCTGCGCGGCCGCGCGGTGCTCACCGGCACGGAGCTGAGCGATTTGGCTGACGACGAGCTGGATCGCAAGATCGCCGGCATCGGCGTGTTTGCTCGAGTCACGCCTGCCCAAAAAGTGCGCGTGGTGCGCGCGCTTCAACGTGCCGGACGCGTGGTGGCCATGGTCGGCGATGGCGCCAACGATGCGCCGGCCATTCGCTTGTCGAACGTGGGCATCGCGATCGGAGAGGGCAGCACGTCGGCCGCGCGCGCAGCGGCGGACATCGTGCTCACGGACGAGCGCATCGAGACGCTGGTCCTCGCGGTCGTCGAAGGGCGCGCGATGTGGGCCTCGGTGCGCGACGCGGTTTCGATCTTGATTGGCGGAAATTTGGGGGAAATCGGCTTTACACTGGGTGCCGGCTTGGTCGACGGCCGACCGCCTTTGAACGCGCGGCAGCTTCTACTCGTGAACCTGCTGACCGATGTCGCGCCGGCGATGGCCATTGCGCTGCGCCCGCCCGCCAAGGAAACCATGGCTTCGCTGGCGCACGAGGGACCCGAAGCTTCGCTCGGCAAAGCGCTCAATCGCGATATCGCGTCGCGCGCGATCGTCACGACACTCGGTGCAAGCTCCGCCTGGGTCATCGGTCGCTTGACTGGAACGCGCGCGAACGCAAACACCATTGGGTTGCTCGCGCTGGTCGGATCACAGCTCGGACAAACGCTCGTCTCTGGCCGTTTCAGTCGGCCCGTGCTCGCGACGAGTATCACGTCCGCCGCGCTGCTCGCCGGCATCGTCCAAACACCGGGTTTGAGTCACCTGTTTGGTTGTCGTCCGCTCGGCCCGATCGGTTGGGCGACCGCGATCGGCGCCTCTACCGCCGCCACTTACGGTGCGATCCGTTTCCCGTCGCTGATCAACGAGATCATGCGGCGCACCAAGCTCGATACGCCGGTGCTGGTCGAAGACCCGGAGGCTTTGCCGGAGTAGGCGGCTCGCGCTCCGCGTCTCAGCGACGGCTCGCGCCACCTTTCGGCATCGGCGGGGCTCGAGCCAAACCGCCTGCCACGCGGCCGCGGTCTGCTGCGCGGTGTCGACCAAGCGTCGTCGGAGTGCCGGTCACAGCCGCTCGAAATTGAGCTCAGGCTGAGGCGAGTGGCGAGGAATCGAGGGTTGCGCAAACTTGGCCCGCGCGCGCGCTTCGTGAAAAGGGGTATGGCCATGAAACGAGCAGCAATCGTCCTCGCCCTCGGTCTCGTCACGCCGGCTTGCGGCCTGTTTTCCGCGGCGCACCCTGCGGCAACGGTCACGCCCTCGCCGGTGCTCCCCGTCAGCGCTCCAGCAGCCCCCAGCCCGGTGGAAGAGGCGCCGGTAGCGCAAGTGGAACCAGTCGCCCCCGCCGATACGCGCAGAGTCGGGGATTTTTACGTGCACCGCTTCAGCGGCAGTTACGCCAAATCGCCGCTCACGCTGACCGAGGAGGTCGTGGCTCAGGAAGACGGTCTGTGGGTCGTCGACTACACTTTCGAGCAGCCCTCGGGCACGAAGAAGCTGCGCGTTCGGCTCGATCCCAAAACGGACGCCGTGGTGCGCGTGTCCAAGCTCGATGCCTCGGGCAACGAAAGCAAAGTGGCGCGCTCGCTCTACGAGCGATTGATGGAGCGCACGAGTTTTACGGCGGACGAAAACGACGGCATGGTCGGCTCCGAGCGCGGCACGTGCCTGGTCGGACCGAGCGAGCTCGATTGCGAAACCAAGAGCTACAAGGTCTGGGTAGGCGACAAACAGGCGACGCTCAGCGTCTCGCACAGCGATAGCGTGCCGGGCCGCGACGTCGCGGGCGACATCAAGAGCGACGACGGCACGCTCATCTACCGGAGCGAGCTGCTCGAAATGGGCAACGCCGAGTCTCCGCGTCGCGGGGTTGCTAGTCGCTGACCGACCTCGCTGCCCTCAGCCGAGCAGCGCAGCCTTCAAGCGCTCGAACTGTTCGCGCTCTTCCTTGTCCACTTCGCCGTCGACGTACATGATTGCGCGAATGGCTTCGATGAACGTGCGCCGATGCGCGGCGGGCACGTCCTTGGGGTCGACCGAACCGGGCGCGGGCGCGACGTGCAGCCAAGTCTCTACTTCGCTCGCATCGTCCGGGCTCAGTTCGAGCCGTTCGACCAAGCGGTGCACGAAGGCGCGCTCGCTGTCCCGCACCTCGAGATCGGTCCAGGCAAAGGCGCACACGAACCTGAGTAACAGGAGCCGCTCGTCCCGGGCCAGGGTCTCGTACATCGCCCGATAGTAGAGCAAAACCCGAGCGTCGAGCTAGACGCGCGTCAGCCAGTCGGCGCGCGAGTCGTCCTTGCCGGTGACCGCCCGCAAATAGGCGCGTTGAAAGAAGGCCCCGAGCGTCTTTTTGCCGGTTACGAACACCGTGCCGTCGAGTTCGCGGACGGGGGTCACCTCCGCGGCCGTGCCGGTGAAGAAGACCTCGTCCGCGCGCATCAAATCCTCGCGTGTGAACGCGCGGATGGTGATCGGCACCTGATGTTCGCGCGCCAGATCCAAAATGCAATCGCGCGTGATACCGGGCACGATCGACGACGTTTCATCGTTCGTGAACAGCATGCCATTTTTGGCGAAGAACACGTTTTGGCCCGTGGCGCTCGCGACCGTGCCGTCCTGATTCAACAGAATTGCGTCGTCGAAACCATGATCTAGCGCCTCGTGCGCGGCGAGCACGCTGTTGGCGTAATGGCCGCTCGCTTTGGCCATCGTCGGCAGCATGGTGTGGTGAAACTTGCGCCAGCTCGAGATCATGACGCGGACCCCGTTTCTGAGCGCGTCTTCGCCGAGGAACGTGCCGAGCTCGCGCACGGCGATGAACGCGCGCACCTGACACTCCTTTTTCGGGCGGAGATCGATTGGACCCTCCGCGAAATACGCGAGCGGCCGCAAATAACCGTTCTGGGTGCCGTTGCGGCGGGTGACCTCGATCGCGCCGCGGGTGAGCTCGTCGGCGCTGAAGGGCACTTTCATGCCGTACAGACGCGCGGATGAGAGCAGCCGCTCGATGTGCTCGCGCAGACGCACCAAGACCGCGCCCTGCTGCGTCGGGTAGCAGCGGATTCCTTCGAAGACTGCGGTGCCGTAGTGCAAGGCGTTGGCGTAGTAGTGCACGCTGAGCGCATCCGATTCGCGGATCTCGCCGTCCCACCACAGGTAGCGAGCCAATTTCTGTCCCCGTGGTCGGGACATCGTGAGCGCGTCTTCGTCGGGCACGCCGTCGAAGTTGGGCCATTCCGTGTCGAGTGTCATCGTCGAACCTTTCTGGGCGCACGGCACGGAGCGCTTCGCGCCATTCGACACAGGATGCGGGGACCAGGTCAAGCTCACTCGTTTGGGCTAGCATCGCCGCCAGCGATGACCGTGTTTTCCCGGCGAACGGCGTACGATCCCGAGCTCAACTCCGTGACGCGCGCGCTCGTCGACCGTCGCGCACGGGGCCTGCCTGTCTGTGATTTGACGCAGTCGAACCCGACCTCGACCGGTTTGCCCTACGACGAGCAGGCGATCCTGCATGCGCTCGCCAACCCGCTCGGGATGCATTACGCGCCGCATGCCCTGGGGCTGGAGAGCGCGCGCTCCGCGGTCTCGGCTTTGCAGGGAGAGCTCGGCGTCGACGTCTCTCCCGAACGCACACTTTTGACCTCGAGCACCAGCGAAGCTTATAGCTTCCTATTCAAGCTCCTGTGCGATCCCGGCGACGAGATCGCGATTCCGAGACCCAGCTACCCGCTGTTCGAGCACTTGGCGACGCTCGAGAGCGTGCGCACGACGAGTTACCCGCTCGCATACGACGGAGCGTGGCACATCGATTTCGATTCCCTGCAGCGCTGCCTCAGCCCGCGAACGCGCGCGATCGTGGTCGTCAATCCGAATAATCCTACCGGTTCCTTCCTGAAGCTGGACGAGCTCGCGCGCCTCGCGCGCTTCGGGCTGCCCATCATTTCCGACGAGGTGTTCGCGAGCTTTGCGCTGTCCGTGGATGCGCGTCGCGCGCGCTCGGCGCTTCTGACCGATGAAGTGCTGGTCTTCGCGCTGGGCGGCTTGTCGAAGCTCGCGGCGCTCCCGCAAATGAAGCTGGCTTGGACCTGCGCGCGTGGGCCCAAGGCCGCTCTCGAGGGCGCGTTTCAGCGGCTCGAGCTGATTTCGGACACGTTCCTTTCCCCGAACACACCGGTGCAGCTCGCCCTGCCCGAGATTTTGGCGACGCGAGTGCCGGTCGAACGCGCGCTGAACGCGCGGCTTCTGCGTAACTTTGCCGCGCTCGACCTGGCTTTCGCCGAGAGCGCGGCTCGGCCGCTTTTTCTCGAGGGCGGTTGGTACGCGACGCTGCGCCTGCCCGCGATCCGCGACGAGGCGAGCTGGCTTTTGACGTTGCTAGAGGAGGACGGGGTGTTGACGCAGCCCGGCTGGTTTTACGACTTCGTCGACGGCCCAGTGCTGGTGCTGAGCCTGATCACGGATGAATCGGAGTTCGCGCTCGGCGTGTCGCGCATCGCCGAGCGCGTAGCATTCATCGTCGGCTAGCGAAGCGCGCGCTTCCGCCGTCGGAGCAGCACCGACGAAAGCCCCAGCGCCAAAACTCCGAGTGCCGCGTTGCTGCCGTTGCTCGCACCTGCAACTCGGCAGCCGCAGCCGCCGGGCTTCTCCTTGATGGTTCCGGGCTCGGAGCTCGGCTTTTCATCGGTCTTCGCGGCATCGGCAGCGGGCGCGCTTTCGCTCGGCTTCTTGTCGTCGTCTGCCTGTTTGTCGTCCGTCGCGGTCTTCTTTTCGTCCGCATCTTTGTCTTTGTCGGCGGCGGCTTTCTTGTCGTCGCTGTCCGCCTTCTTCTTCTTGTCGTTGCCGCTGAAGACCATGGCGCGGCGATCGATGACCTCGTTTTCACCCTCGAAAATCAGCGTGACCGGGGCGCCCACCGCTTGGTCGTTGCGGCCGTCGTGAATCGATACTTTGTACTCGCCGGCCTCGTAGCCATGGGCGCGCGTCAACTTGAAGGTGAAGCGGGTGCGCGGCTCGATTTTGCCGGTACCGCTGTCGAGGAACTCGACGTCGACGCTTTCAATCAAGGCTTGGCGATTTTCGAGCGGCACTTTGCGCTCGACCAGCTTGTCGCCGTCCATCATATCCCGCTCGTAGTAAACCTCGGGCTGGAACTCGAACTTCATCGGCACGTGCGGAATGTCCGGTGCCTTCGGCAGGTAGATGGCAACTTCGAGATTCCAAGCTTTGTCGCTGCGCTCTTTGAAGGTCTTGCTCTTCCATTGCGCGCGGCCAGCGGCGCTGGCGGCGGAGCTGAGACAGAGCCCAATCAGAGCCAAAGCAATCACGAACAACGAGCGAACGGACAGCGGGATGCGGGTCGACAACGGTGTTACCTCCACTCGGCGGGACGCTACACCGAAGATCGAACGCGCGTGAACCTCGGTCCACGATCCGCGCAAAAATGCCGGACGACTCAGCGCGCCGGCAGCGGCGGCTCTTCGAGCGCGTCCGCTTCTTCGAGCCACGGTGGCGCTGGAATTGTGTCGTGGAAGTCGAAGTCCTCTTCGTTCAGCGTGGCCAACGCATCACGCACTGGCGGTGGACGACGTCGCTGTTCGGTGGGTCGCGACGGTTCCGAGGCGGGGGATGCTTCGGTCTCGTCGTTGGTCCCTTGATTGAGTGGACTCGCGGGTAACATCGGAACTCCCTCTTGCGCCGCAGCGTCGGAGTTTCCTCGCGCCGCCACCTTGCTCCCAGCGGGGTTATCCCAATTCGATCACGGTGAACAAGGCTTTTTTGCGGAAGATCCTGGCAAAATCTCGGCGCGATCGGGAAAATGGCGTGATGTTGGGCAGTTAGCCCCCGGGTCTCAGGTCCGACGTGAGTGTCGTTTCGCAGCAAAAGAGCAGGGCTTCTTCGGTGCTCGGGTTCTCGAAAGAACTGACTTCTCCCGCTTCGCGTACACGCGCTGCGTGCGTCACGAGCTCGATTTGCGACTCGAGCAGCCGACCGCATAAAAGCCAATCGAGCCGGCGCGCGCCTCGATCGGCATGCGTGAGAATTTTGCCCGGCGAAACATGAGCGAGCGAAAGCTGCGCTTCGTCCGAATCGTGAAGCACCTCGAGTTCGCCAAAGGACGTGGCGACGCGTTTCGGCGCGAAGGCGTCGCGCGTGCGCGTGATCTCGACTGCCGCGAGGCGCGCCCGTCCGCGCAGCGCTTCCGGTTTCTCGACGCGAAGGGTCACGCGTTCGAGCGCGGGGTGAAGACCGAGCAAGCTTGCGGCAAGCTCCTCGGTCGCGACTTCGATCAACTTGTAGGCGCGGAACTGGAGCAAATTCGTGACTTCGGTCGCGACTCGCGAGTAGTCCACAGTGTGTGCAATCCGCCCACTTTTGCCGGGCCGCGATAGATCGAGCCCCAGGTCGAGGTGAACGCGTACGTGCTGCTTGCGCACACGCTCGGCGGGGCGAATGCCGAAGATGCACTCCACCTCGAGGGCGTCGACTAGAATGCGGTCAAGGCGGGTGTTCATCTCGTGCCGAGCGTTCTTTAGCATTGCTCGACCCCGCGAGAGAACGGCTCTAGCTGGCGCGAGCCTCGAAAGCCTCGTATCCTTGCCCTAGCCATGGCTAGTCGGGGCAAAGCACTCATCTTCACGGTTGCATGTTTTGGGGCAGCCAGCGGCTGCGGCGCGCGCACGGACACCTTGTTCGACGACGGCAGCGGCTTGGGCGGCTTCAATGCCGCGGGTCGGGGTCAAGGCGGCAGCTCGAGCTTCGCGGGAAACACTGGCCGAGGGGGCTTTGCCACCGGGGGCTCGGCCATCGCCGGCGGCTTTGGTCGGGGCGGCACGTCACCTACGGCCGGCACTCATAGCGGCGGCGCCGCGGCTGCGGGCGGCGGCGGCTTTGGCGGCTTTGGCGGCTTTGGAAACGTCGGCAATTTCGCAGGTTCGCTCGCCTTCGGTGGTTCCGGCGCGATCGGCGGCCTCGGCGAAGCGGGAGCCGGTGGCACGGGCGGAATCGTCGAGCTCTGTGTCAGCGCGGCGCCCACTGCCTGCGAAAAGTGCCTATGCCAGGGCTGCGGCTCCGAGCTCACTGCTTGCTTTAGCGATGTCGGCTGCGCGCTGATCTTTGCCTGCGCTCAGCAGAAGCAGTGCCAAGGTTTCAACTGCTATCAAAACTCCACCTGCCGTGGGGTGATCGATCAATTCGGCGGTCTGACGGGCCCCTCGGTGTCCGAAGTTTTCTCGCTTGCCAGCTGTTCGGTGACCGCGCGCGCCAACTGCGGCTGCAACTGAGCTTGGGGCCAGCGGGCCTCAGTGAGTCACGGCTGGGCGCGCTTCGGCTTGCGCGACGATCAGTGGCCAGGCGAGCGGATCGCGCGACCATTGTTCAGCCCCGGCCGGGCGCATGTCGATGCGCAGCTGATAGCTGTCGGCAATCGGCGGCACGGGTAGCCCCATCGTCCGCGTCCGGTAGCGGAGCGTGGGAGATTTGTGCGTGTGCGCATCCGTGAGCGTCTCGAGCCCAGTGCTCGCCACGAGCGCAAAGCGCATTTCGAAGCGCTGATTCAGCTCGCTTGGCTCGAGCTGAAAATAGGCGTGAATCTCGACCGGCAAGAGCGCCCCCGGCGGCGGCTCTACACCACGTGGCAGATTCAGTTGCTCGACGACGTTGAACAGAGAAACGTTGTTGGACTGCTGATCCAAGCTCGAGGCGCTGGCCAAGGTCAAAAAGTAGCAGCGAGGCATGAGACGCCTCTACACCGCTTCTCGCTGGGGTGGGATCGCGAAAACGCTCGCGCGCGGCGCGCGAGCGAGCGCTACCGCAAAATGGCGCCGCCCGCGCAGCGAATCACCGCGTAACTACCGAGGACGTAGGCGAGCACACCGCACAGAATCGCCCCCCGCCTTAGAGCGCTCGGCTCGGGGCCCAGCGCTCGGAGCGCTTGACGCACGCAAAGGAACGAGGCGGCGCCCACACCACACAGATAGACCGCCGCGATCAGGGGCATACCGAACTCGGTGCTCGATAGTAATGCGACGAGCTCCGGCCGCGCGTCGCTCGCTGCACGCTCTCCGTCGAGCAAAGGCCAGGCGACTTGTAGCAGATGCAGGCCCAGAAACAGCAGCACGAGCCAATGGCTCACACGCTCGAGCAAGGCCAACGCGCGTGCCTTTTCCGTCGCGCCAGCCGCGCGCACTCGGCTACGGACGCGGAGCTCGTCCCAACTGAAGACGCAGAAAGGCAGGACAATCACCAGCAGCACCCCGAGCACGAACACCGGCTCGGACTCGAAGCCAGCGGCCGGCAAGGCCCCGTCGCGAAAGGCGCGAACCGCTTGGCAAGCGAGGTGAAACGACACGAACCCGGCCAGCCCGAGGCCCGCGTACCGGGCGCAGACGGCGCGGCAGCGCGTGAATGGCCCGCCGTCGCTTGACGGAGCCTCTGCGCGCGCATCACCCTTCATGAACACGAGCGCAGCATATGCCAAAGACCCCCCGAGTTTTCGCACATTCGGCGTCTGCCCTAGCGCTGCTTTTGCCGCTTCCGCTCGGCTGCGGCCACTCGCACTCGGAACTCGGTCGACCGGAAGCCACGCTGTCGGCCAACGCCGATGCGCAGACCGCGTTTCGCGTGCTGCGCGCCGCCTGGTTTAGTGGCAGCTCGAGTGAACGGCGCAAGCTCGAAGCCGAGCTCCGCATGTTCCTGGTTCGCTTTCCGCGCGACGAGCCGAGCGACACGGTGCGCGTGCTGATCGCGTTCGACTGCGTGAGCCGCGGGGCGCTGCAGGAAGCGCGTGTATTCCTGGCTTCGGTCAGGCAGCAGGTCGGCAGCGTGCACGATTTTGCACAGGTCGGCGAGGCCTACGCACTGCTCCGCGAAGGCAAACCCGAAGATGCGTGGAGCAAGCTCGAGCCGCTCGCCGGAAAGATCGTCGACCCCGAGGAGCGCTTGGTGTTCAGCGAGTTGCGTTTGCGTGCCGCGGTCGACGCTCACCGCTTCACGCGCGCCGTGACCGCCGCCGAGGAATTGCTCACGGAGGCTCCGGCCGAATCGCGGGCTCAGCTCGAGGACATGGTGCGCGATCTGTTCCAGCGCGCGCCCAAGGTCGACTTGCTCGACAGCCTGCAAAACTTCGACCGCGCCGACCCAGCCGACAGCGCAGGAGCGCCCGCGCGCGAGTGGCTTCGGCGTATGCTGCGTGAGCGCCTGGTCGCGCTTGCGGTGAAGGAGCGCGACGCGGTGCTCGCGCGACGCCTGCTCGATTCCGCACCGGCCGCGCTCCGCACCAGCGACAGCGGGGCAAAGCTTGCGGGTATCGCCAGCGGTGGCCAATCTGCGCCGCTGATTTTGGGTCGTTCGCTGGGCGTCGTGTTGTCGCTCGGCAACTCCGAGCTCCGCCGCCGTTCGGCGAGCTTGGCGGCCGGGTTGGCGCGCGGCCTCGGCCTGCCCGACGCTTTGGCCAAGCCGGGAGGCGTGCACCTGCTCTCTCAAGAAGACGGCGGAACTCCGGAAGGCACCGTGGAGGCGCTGCGCGAGCTGTCGGCCGAAGGCGCGACGATTTTGGTGGCCGGCGTCGATCCCGCGTCCGCCGAGGTCGCCGCCAATTTTTCGGAACAGAACGGCATCCCCGTGCTCTTGGTCGAGTCGCCGGGCTCGAGCTTCGGACGGCTGGGTGAAGCCTTCGTGCTCGGTGAGAGCGCGAGCGACGAGCAGACCGCGATGGACGCCGAGTTGAGCCAACGCAAATGGCAGCGCATCGCGCGCGTCGGACGAGCGGGCGAGCCGTGCGACATCCCCGCAGATAGCGCGACCGCCACTCGCTTCTCGGTTCAAGAATGGCGACGTGCGCGCATCTCCGCCGTCGTCGTCCTCGGTTCGGGCGCGTGCGCGCGCGAAGTCACCGGTGAGCTGCGACAGATCGCCTTTTCGCCACCGCTTGCGCTGGGGCTCGAGGCCGCAGAGTTCGTGTTCTCGAGCGAAGCCCCCCGTCAGAGCTTCGCGCTCGGTTCCGGCGTGTTCCCGAGCCCAAAGCGCCCCGACGCGCGGGAAAATCCCGCGTCCCCGGCGCTCGACTGGTACGAAGCGCTCGGGCATGACGCAGCGCTGCTGACGAGGGCCGCGCTCGACGGCTTTCCGGACGGTCGCGTCGATGATATCCGCGCGGTGCGCGAGCTTCACGCCCGCGCCGAACGCGCGCTCGGAACCGCGCGCGCCTCGCTCTGGACGAGCGACGCGCGCGGCTTCTCCGAGGCTCACGTCCTGCCGCGCACCCTCACGATCATTTCGTCCGAATCACAGCCCAAAAAATCGCCGTGACCGAAGTTCAAGCTACCCTAGAGTTCGATTTGCCGACTCGTCGCGCCACGCAAAAGCTCGCCGAGCGCATCGCGCCCGCGCTCAAAGCGAGCGACTTGCTGATTCTCAGCGGGCCCCTCGGCTCGGGCAAGACCTTCTTCGCGCGTGCGCTGTGTCGCGCGCTCGGGCTGCCGCGCTCGACGCGGGTGCCGAGCCCGACGTTCACCTTGGTCCACGAGCACGAGACCACACCCCCGCTCTCACACGCCGACCTGTATCGCTTGAACGGCGAAGCGCAAGTGCGCGAGCTCGGTCTGGACGCTCAACGTGATGATGGCCGCATCTTGCTCGTGGAGTGGGGCGAGCCGTACATCGACGTGCTCGGCGGCGATGCCCTGCTGCTCACGTTGGCGCTCGACCCACGTCGTGCGGCGCTTTCCGCGACCGGGCGCCGTTCGCGCGCCATCCTCGCCGAGCTCGGTGCTAAGAGTTGAGCGTGCCCGAAGCCGAGCAGCCTGAAAAAGACCACCCGCCCGGGCTCTGGGCCACGCTGAGCGAGCCGCTCGCCCGCGTGTTCGAGGTAGTCGGCTCGGTGCTCCTGCTCACCGGTCAAACGCTGACCTGGCTCATTCGCCCGCCTTACCGCTTTGGGCAGCTCTTGCTGGCGATGGAATTCATCGGCGTTCAGTCGGTGTTCATCGTCGCGCTTACGGGTGTTTTCAGCGGCATGGTGCTCGCGCTCCAGACCACGTACAGCCTGCGCGCGTTCGGGGCCGAAGGCATCGTCGGACAGATCGTGGCGGTGTCGCTGACGCGCGAGATCGCACCGGTGTTTTCGGCGCTGATGGTGACGGCGCGCGCCGGCAGCGCGATGGCCGCCGAGCTTGGCAACATGCGCGTCACCGAGCAAATCGACGCCCTGGTGACGATGGCCGTGAGCCCAGTTCAATATTTGTTGTCGCCGCGTCTGCTCGCGGCCGTGTTGATGATGCCGCTCCTGTGCATCGTCTACACCTGTGTCGGCATGGCCGGCGCGTACCTCGTCGCGGTGCAGTGGATGGGCGTCGATCCGGGACTATTCGTCTCGAATATCGAGAAGAACATGGTGCCGCATGATTTTTACATGGGGCTAATCAAGTCCGCGGTGTTCGGCTTCTTGATTTCTGCCATTTCCTGCACGCGGGGCTTTTACGCGTCGGGCGGCGCGCGCGGCGTTGGTCAGGCAACCACGGAAGCGGTCGTGCACAGCGCCGTGACGCTCCTCGTCATGAATTACTTGCTGACCAGTTGGCTGATGGGTAACCCGACCTGAGCCCGATCAGCGCGGATGAGCGCCGGCTGATCCGTGCACTGGAGCGGCGACTCCGCGCGGCATCACTGCTCGAGCTTCTGACGGAGCGTGCGGGCCGCGTTCTGCGGGGGTCGGTGCTTTGTTGGTCGTCGCCGCCGGGCTCGCGCTCACTGCTGGCTGATCGTCGACCGCGTCGTCGAACGCCGCGACCGGTTCGGTCTCGGTGTTGCCGTTCACGTCCACGATCACCAGCTTGCCTGGGCCTTGCCCCAGATCGCCGCGAAGATCGAAGACGGCGCCGACTACCGTGAGCTCGCCGCTCTGCGCCCGCTTGCCGTATCGCCCGAGCGCGCTCGAAACTTGATGATGGACGTTGGCGATCACGTCGTCGGTCCAGGCCTGACCATCGCTCTTGCCCGGAGGCTGTCGCGGAATGCGCAATGATTTCAGCTCGGCTCTCAAGGGCTTGCTGAGCCGCGACAAGTCGCCGCTCGCTGCCTTGACTGCGTCGCAGCCGGTGTGGCCAATGATCAGCAAGAGCGGCGTATGCAAGTGCTCGATCCCGTATTCGAGCGATCCTTCGCTGCCGGCGATCTGATTGCCGAGGTTGCGCACGATGTAATCGTCATTCTCGCTCGTCTCGTCCCAGGCCTGAGCCTGCACGCGCGAGTCAGAGCAAGTCACGACCGTCGCTCGCGGTCGTTCGCCGTCCACGAACGCGGAGAAGAAACTCGATCCGTGCGCCATGTAGGCCTTGTTGTCGGCGAGCGCCTGTTTGACAAAGGCTCGAGCGACCGCCAGCGGTTCTCCCGGGGAAGCGTCGCGGGCGAGCGGCACGGGATATTTGGGCGGCATCTGCTCAGGTGGGGCTTTGCTCTTGCCGGGCTCGGCCAGCCGCCCCGCGCCAGCCTTCGTACCCCGCGCGGCGCTCGTCACCTCGGGTGTAATCGAAGGTGCCCGCTCCTCGCACGCGGTGGCACAGAGCAGTACGAGAGCGGTAGCGGAAACGAGGCGCAGCGATCGCATGCGAGCACAAAACGGCCGTTCTGCGCGTGACTTCAGCGGCCGCCCTTCGGCGCGCGGGCGACGCATAAAATTGGTCATTTTTTAGACCGCCACCGCGCCAAATACGGCGCCATTCCAAAATGTTCGGCTACACTGCGCGGGTCCGTGCAAGGAGCCCCGAAAACCGAATTAGACCCCGCTGTGCTAGGCGTGGCCGCCAGCACTCCGAGTCGCTACGTGCGGCTCCGGCGCTTGGCTAGGCAGCGGCGCGCCCTCGCGCCACTGTTGCTCGGCGTCGGTTCCGCCATCGTACTCGGGATGGATTTGGCTCGGCGGAGTGCGCGCCTCGCCTCGCTCGATTTCGAGCACCATTTGCTCTATTTGGCTTCGTTTACCGAGAGCGTGATCCTGTGGAGTGTGCTGCTCCACGCGGCGGCGCGGCGGCGCGGCGCTTTGCGCTGGGTCGCGGCCGTGCTGTTCGTGATCGCGTTCACGTTCGCCGTCGGCGGACAAAGCTACTTTTATAGCCAATACAACGCCTATCTGAACCTCGACGTCTCGCTCTTCGCTTCGAATTTCAAAGATAGCGTCATCAATCAGTTGCTCGCCGATTTCGGTAATTACTTACGCGCCAAGCTGCCGCCGCTGTGCGTGGCGCTCGGGCTGGTTTGGGTTGCGCGTCGCTGGCTGCGTCCGCGCCCGCTGCCGGCCAACGTCACGGGCGTGCTCGCTCCTTTCCTGGTCGTGGCAACGTTCTTCATTCCCGCTCAGCATCGCCACTTGCAGGCAGCTCCACCGGACGTGCTGTACCTGAATGCCGTCGGTGGGCTGCTCGAGACGCAGTTTGGGTTCACCGAGCAGTCGAACCAGATGCGACCCCGCGCTCGGCAATCCATGCCCGTGCCGCCATTGCGTCCGGCGCCAGGCATACCCAAGCGAAACATCCTGTTCGTGATCCTGGAGAGCGTGCGCGCCGATGCCACCTGCATCGACTACGATCCGAATTGCCGGCGTACCGAGGCCACCAATCAGCTCTTTCCGAACCGCATTGCCTTCCCGCAAATGCGCTCGATGGATTCGACCACCGCGGTCTCTCTGGCCGTGCTCTGGTCGGGGCTCGGTCCGACCGAGTCGCGCGACAATTTGCACACTTGGCCGCTGATCTTCGACTACGCGCGGGCGGCTGGCTTCGACACGGCGTTCTGGACCAGCCAAAACATGCTGTTCGGCAACGCGCGCTTGTGGGTGAAGAACCTCGGCGTCAGTAAATTCTGTAGCGCGACGGATCTCGAACCCACGTCCGACCTCGATATGGGCGCGCCCGAGGGGCTCTTGGCGGAGCGCGTGAGTCGTGAATTCGGTTCCTTGCACGAGCCGTTCTTGGCCGTAGTTCAGCTGTCGAATGTGCACTACCCGTATTACGTAGATCCGAGCGGTCCTCAGCCCTTCCAACCCGCGAGCACGAGCAAGGCGGCCGAGGACAATCCGTACTTCAGGAATTATTATCAGAACGCGGTCTATCAGCAGGACCAGCACCTGGCGAAGATGCTCGCTTACGTACGCTCGACGGAAGCCGGCCAGCACACCGTCATCGTGTACACGAGCGACCACGCCGAGGCGTTCCGTGAGCACGGCCAAATGGGCCACACGTTCAGCATTTTCGACGAGGAAATCCACGTTCCCGCTTGGATTGACGCGCCGCCCGGGACGCTCACCGAAGCAGAGGCCAAGACG
>Ga0207667_10003254_pt1 | contig 20037 bp, 13 predicted proteins | sample KBSCornC52_FD_184301 | JGI IMG/M metagenome (GOLD analysis project Ga0207667, IMG submission 184301) | Corn rhizosphere microbial communities from Kellogg Biological Station, Michigan, USA - KBS Corn C5-2 (SPAdes) (version 2) | ecosystem: Host-associated > Plants > Roots > Rhizosphere > Soil ...
GGAAAGCGTGCGGCTGCGAATCAGCTAGTCAACTTAGGAGGTTGAAGCAATCAATGATCGCCGGGTGCATCGAGCACGACGATTCCCCACGGCCCGGTGCCCGCCTTGATGCGGTGGATCACGGAGTTCGTTGCGAGGTCCACGACGGAGACGTCGTTGGAGGGTCCGTTCGCGGTGTATAGCGTGCGGCCGTCGTAGGAGAGGGCGATTCCCCAGGGACGCTTACCCACGACCACGGAGCTGAGAACCTTATTCGAGGCTGTATCGATCGTAAACACCTTCTGGCCCCGTCCGGTGCTGACGTAGAGCCGGCTGGCGTCGGGGGAGAGAAGCAGCGCCATGGGCTTAATCTGTCCCGGCGTTCCCAGTTGGATCGTGCCGGTCATCTTTCGCTTCACGGTGTCAACGATGACCACATTGCCATCGTTCTCCGCGTTTACGTAGGCGGTCTTGCCGTCGGGCATGAATGCGATGGAGCGCGGGCGGTGCCCGACCTTAATCGAGCCGATGATCCTACTCTGAGACGGGTCCAGGATAAAGAGCTGCCCGGTTTCCTCCGAAGTGATGTAGACGAGTTTGTTGTCGGGAGCGATTTTGACGCCCTCGGGCTCGGCGCCAACCGGGAATGACTTGATCACTTTTCCTGCGGCGATGTCGATCTGGCTCACGGCGGAGGTGTCTTCGTTGGAGACGAAGATGTATTTGCCGTCCGCACTGACGTCAAAGTTTTCAGGGTCCGCTCCGCCGGGAATAGTTCTGACCAGCTTGTTGGCTTGGACGTCGAAGACGCCAATTCCATCGGCCGAACGGTCCGGAGGAGGCAAGGTGCTCTCGTCAACATCCGGACCGCCAATGGGTGTTCCGCTGAGCGCGACGTACAGGAACTTGTGGTCAGGGCTGGGATGGATTCCGCGCGGACGTTTTCCAAGCGGGATGGTGGCGAGGCTGGTGAAGTTCTTTGTGTCCAGAACGCTGAGATCACCGGAGACCTCGTTGGTGACGTAGAGACGCGGGCCAGAGGGGGCCTGTGATTCGGCAGGCTGGTTCTTAGTGGATTTGCAGCCCGCGAGCGGCAAAGCAAGCAAGAGGAGCAGGGCAGGGGTGATCTTCAGCATGCGACCGCCATTCATGAGTTCCGGTCCGAAGACTGGTTGGGGTTCGATGGATTTACCTGGGTTTGAGATCGAAATTGACGACCTCTGAGCCGTGAGGAGGAACCGTGATCTGCTGCTCCTGCGTGCCCAGCTTCTCGTGCCAGAGAGCGATGGTGTAGGTGCCGGGAGGAAGGTTCGGCAGGGTAAATTTGCCGTCTGCCGTGGTGACGGCAAAATACGGATGATCCAGTACGCCGATGTACGCGTGCATCCAGCTGTGGATGTTGCACTTCACCGGGATCATGATCTCCGGCTTGAGGAATCGGCGGTGCAGCGGGGGATCGCCGGGGCCCTGGCTGTGGTTCCACTCGCGATTGATGTGAGCCATGGGGTGGATGTTGTGAGTGACCGGGTCCGAGTTGACGATGTCGACTTCCTGCCCGGTTTGAACGCCGAGGATGCGCGGATGAAACCAGCACCCGCGCTGGTCAATGGTGACTGCAGTTGACGGGGGCGCAAAGGTCTTGCCCTCGAGTCCGGACTTGATATAGACGAATGCGTTTTCGACTTCTTTGTGCTTCCCTAGCAAGACCGACTGTTCGTAGACCTTTCCCTTATTCGCTGCGACGCAGGCCGGATCGCCCGACATATCGATCGGGATCGGCGAAGGACGCGGACCGTTCCAGTGAACCGTGCCCGAGATGGAACCCGCACTCGCTGGGTCGACTTTGAAGTAAACGGGCTTCGGAGTGGCGGCAGGCTGGGGCGCATTGGCGTTGCTGCGTTCGCGCGAGCATCCGCCCAGTAGAGACATTGCGAAGAGCACGAGAAGAAATCGCTTCATGGTTCCTGCCTTGAAGAGCCGGATCCGGCAGTCTGGCCGGGCTGGTTGCCGTTGAGAGCTTTTAAAAAATCCACCAGATCGCTCCGGTCCTGATCAGACAAGTGTATCTTCAGCATCTCGGGATCGAGGTTTGGGTTGGAGTTTCCTTTGCCCGCGTAGAAGTCGATGACCTGCTTCAGGGTCTTCTCGCCGCCGTCATGCATATAGGGTGCGGTGAGTGCCACATTGCGCAGGGAGGGGGTCCGGAATGCACCTCGATCCGCCGGATTGCCGGTGACCTGGAAGCGGCCCGTATCGGTAAGGGAACCATCATTGGCGACTCCGACTCCGATATCGTGAAACTTCTGGTCGGTGAACAGGGCGGAGCGATCCGAAATTGAATGGCAGGTGGCGCAGTTTCCGCGCCCCGGGTCCTTGAAGATGGCAAGCCCCCTGATCTGCCTGGCCGTGAGAGCGGATTTGTCGCCGCCATACTGATAGCGGTCGAAGGGAGAGTCCCCGCTGAGCAGTGTGCGCTCAAAGCCGGCAATCGCCTTCTCTACGCGCAACAGATCGAGCGACGGGGAACCGAAGGCCTTCGAGGCCAGAGCGCGATATTCCGGATCGGCATTGACGCGGAAGACCGTCAGCATATGATTCTGGTCCATCTCAACGGAATTCTGCATCGGGCTGCCGGACTGGTCCTCGAGACTGTTCGCGCGACCGTCCCAGAAGAGTGTCTTCAGGTAGGCCGCGTTGAGCACGGTGGGAGCGTTGCGCACGCCCAAGCTTCCTGCCACTCCGGCGGAAACGGCGCGGCCATCGGTAAAGGCCTTGGCCGGATCGTGACAGCTGGCGCAGGATACGCTGTTATCGCGCGAGAGGCGCCTATCGAAAAATAGTTTGCGGCCCAGCGCGATGGAGTCTGCGGTAAGCGGATTGTCTTTCGGGATCGGGAGCGGCGGAAGTCCGAGGGGAATTGAAGGCTTGATGTGCTTTCCGATCGGCACATCCTCATGAGAACGGCATCCGCTTACCGTCAGCAGAGCAGCGGCAAGCATGAGGCCGAACCGTATTCGGAAACGCGCCATATCAATGCAATAGACGAGGCCAGAGGTGCTTCCGTTTCTGGCCTCAAGAGCAGGCTTGTGCCGGGTCAGCTCAGTGGCGTCCACGCAGAAGCATTGGACGACGAGCGGAGTACCGCATCGATGAACTGCACGCCGGCGAGACCGTCTTCGCAATTCGGCAGCAACGTCGCCAGCGGATCCGGAGCGCGTCCCTCGGTTCGAGCCGCAATCAGTTCGGCAAAATCTTTGTAGAGCTGTCCGAAAGCCTCGAAGTAGCCCTCGGGATGTCCGGTGGGCAGACGAGTGCTGCGCGTTGCGATGGTTCCATTCCCGGGGCCGCCGCGGGTCAGCGTCCGGTCGGGCTCATTCAGCTTCGATTGCCGGACATAGTTTGGGTTCTCCTGGCTCCAGGCCAGCGACCCTTTCTGGCCGTAGATGCGGATGTTCAGATTGTTTTCTTCGCCAATCGCAATCTGGGAGGACCAGAGGCTCGCCTTCGCGCCGCCTTCAAAGCGGAGCAGAGCCTGCACGTTGTCGTCGAGACGGCGTCCGGGAACGAAGGTCGTTAGGTCGGCCGAGAGCTCAAGCGGCTTCAGATCGGTGGTGAAGCGCACCAGATGGTACGCGTGTGTTGCGATGTCGCCGAGACATCCGCCCGGCCCGCTGCGCGCCGGGTCCGTACGCCATTCCGCCTGCTTCGCGCCGGTGTTTTCAAGCGGCGTAGCCAGCCAGCCCTGCGCGTACTCCACCTGAACCATCCGCACGGGGCCAATTTCGCCGCCGAGCACCATTTCGCGCATCTGGCGAACCATTGGATAGCCGGAGTAGGTGTGAGTAAGGCCGAAGAGCAGCCCGGATTGCTCCACGTGCTTCGTCAGTTTCACTGCGTCGTCGACCGTGGTGGTCAGCGGCTTGTCGCACATGACGTGGATGCCGGCGTCCAGAAACGCCTTGGCCACGGCGTAGTGCATATGGTTCGGAGTCACAATGGCCACTGCATCGATGCGCTCAGGATGTTTCGCTTCCGCCCTGGCCATCTCTTCGAAGCTGCTGTAGGCGCGCGGGATGTGCAGCTCTTTCGCGCAGCTCAGCGATTTTTCCGGCGTGGAGGAAAGAGCTCCCGCAACCAGCTCCCATCGGTCATCCAAGCGGGCCGCGGCGCGGTGCACCGCTCCGATGAATGCTCCCGGACCACCGCCGACCATTCCCAGCCGCAGCCGTCTGCCTTTGTCCGAGCTCATTTGGGATTATCCTCCATACCCAGCAGAGTGCGAAGCATTTTCTGGTCGGTGCCCGCATTCGCGAAATCGTCGAAGGCGCGGTCGACGGTCTGGATGATATGCCGCTGAATGAACGGAGCCCCCTCGCGGGCTCCCTGTTCTGAGTTCTTGATGCAGCACTCCCACTCCATTACCGCCCAGCCATCGAACCCGTACTGCGTGAGCTTGGAGAAGATCGCGCCGAAGTCCACCTGTCCATCGCCCAGCGAGCGGAAGCGTCCGGCACGGCTGGCCCAGGGCTGGAATCCGCTATAGACGCCCTGGCGCCCTGTGGGCCGGAACTCGGCATCCTTCACATGGAACATCTTGATTCGGTCGTGGTACAGGTCGATGTATTCCAGATAATCGAGCTGCTGCAGAACAAAGTGGCTGGGATCGTAAAGCAGATTGCAACGTGGGTGATTGCCGACCCTATCCAGAAACATCTCAAACGACGATCCGTCGTGCAGGTCCTCGCCGGGATGGACTTCGTAGCAAAGATCGACGCCATTCTCTTCGAATTCATCGAGGATTGGCTTCCAACGGCGCGCGAGTTCTGCAAACGCGGTCTCGATGAGTCCGGCAGGGCGCTGCGGCCAGGGATAGACATACGGCCAGGCGAGCGCACCGGAAAACGTCGCATGCTGCTTCACGCCCAGATTGTGCGACGCCTTCGCCGCAAACTGCATCTGCTTGATGGCCCATTGAGTGCGCGCGGCAGGATTGTTATGGACCGAGGCAGGCGCGAAGCTGTCGAACAACAGGTCGTACGCGGGATGTACTGCGACCAGCTGGCCCTGCAAATGAGTGGAGAGCTCGGTCAGCTTCAGGCCGTGCGATGCGATGGTGCCGAGCACCTCGTCGCAGTAAGTCTTGCTGGCGGCCCCCTTCTCCAGGTCGAACAGGCGGCCATCCCAGCTGGGAATCTGCACGCCGTTATAGCCCAGACCAGCGGCCCATTTGCAGATGCTATCCAGCGAATTGAATGGAGCCTGGTCTCCTGCAAATTGCGCCAGAAAGATGCCTGGCCCTTGAATTGTCTTCATGCGCACCTCGGGAATGGCGTGGATTGCTGATCCTAATGCTGCGGCTGTGGCTGCGCCGGGGGCTGGCGCGGCTGGCCGCCGCCCGGGAAGCCCTGACGGGCAGGAGGATTCACATCGAACGCGTTGAGGCCCTTCTTCGCATTGGGGTCCATCGACTCCAGATCGGCGCGATAGCTGACCGTGTTGGCAGTGGGGAAGCCCTGCGGCACATGCTGGGTCACCTTGCCGGTTGCCGCCCACTCCACTCCGCGTTGGAATATGACCACCGCATCATCGGAGCTGAGCGCCATAACATCATGGCCCCAGGTGGTGTGCAATACGCGTCCCTTGCCGAACTGCGAGACCATCACCATCGGCTCGTCGTCGCCGGTGCCGTGATTGGCGGGATCGGAGTAGGCGGTCGCCAGCACTGTCATCTTGCCGGGTCCGCGCAGGTTTGCGTAGAGCTCATCGCCCTGGTGCATCCAGGTCTTTGGCAGGCCGGCCATAATCGGGTGAGTCGAGTTCCTGGCAGTGACGAGAAACGGAAGCCGCTGGCCGTGCTGGCCTGCCCGGCCAGGGGTGTTGTCAGCCGTCAACTTGCCGTCTTTCCATATCCAGTGGGGACCGGACGTCTGGTCGCGTCCACGCCATCCACCAACGCCAATCATCTCGTTATAGGCCTCCCAGTGCGGGAAGGCGTTGTCGGCGGCGTGTACGGTGACGAGTCCTCCGCCGTTTTTCATATAGGTTTCGAAGCTTTGCTTTACGCTGTCCGGCCAGCGATCGTCCGGCGCGTCGTAATTGAAGACGATGACGCGGTACTTGCTCCAGTCAGGATGGAAGTCGCTGAAGTCGGCGCCTTTTGGGGGAGCCGTCAGCACTTCCACGTCGAACATTCCGACCTCTTCGAGCTCTTTCTTCAGCACGGGCGTGATCGCCTGCCAGTTGTGGTACGGGGCAGCGCTTTCGCCATCGAGGATGAGAACCGGAATGCGGCTCGCAGCCCACGCATTCGCGAAGGAGAACCACAGCAACCCCGCTGTCAGTGCAAGAACCAACCTTTTCATAACGTCTCCTTCGATCGCTTACTTCTGGGCCGCACCAGTGCGAGTAGCCGCGCCGCCACTCGCATGCGGCGGCAGGGTCCAAGCGTACAGCACACTGCCGCTGCTGGTCAGGACAACCTGATGGCCATCCAGTTCATACGTAATCGGATTGGAAGAAACGCTCGCGCCGGTGCCTGCGTGCCACAGCGTCTTACCGGTCGCGGTGTCCAGCGCAAGAAAATTGCCGCTGGCATCGGCCGTAAACGTCAGTCCGGAAGCGGTGGTGAGAAGGCCCGATCCGGCGCGACGCCCAAGATCGTGCGACCAGCGGATCTTGCCGGTCTGGATGTCGATTGCGTCCAGCACACCGGTGCTCCACAGCGTGTAGTCCGCGCCCGACCAGCCGTACGTTCCGTCTGCCGGCTTCGAGAAATAGAGGCTATAGGCCGGCGATGCGCTCACCAGGAATAGCCCGGTCTTGGGGTCGAAAGCCGGAGAACGGTAGTTCGTCAGGCCCCCCTCGTCGGGCGCTACCAGACGGCCGTCTTGAGCGGGTTCCTTGGCGGGATTAGGAATGGGTTCTCCATTCTTGTCCACGCCCAGGCTCCAGTTCACCGGGCCGAAAGGAACCGTGAGCAGCGACTTGCCATTGGTGCGGTCGATCACGAAGAAATAGCCGTTGCGCGAGGCCTGCATTACCACTTTGCGTGGGGTGCCGTGGAAGTTCACATCGGCGAGTACGGGAATCTCGACCGCGTCCCAGTCGTGGGTATCGTGCGGCGAAGGCTGGAAGGCCCAGGCCAACTTGCCGGTATCTGGATTGAGGGCAACTATGCTGCAGGTATACAGGTCGTCGCCGGGACGGACCTTACCGTTCAGTACCGGACTTGGGTTGCCAGTTCCGAAATACACTAGATTTAGGTCGGGATCATAGGTGCCAGTCAGCCAGATATTGCCGCCGGTGGTCTTCTTCGGTGTGCCTGGAGGAGGTGTTGCAAACCAGGTCCACTGAAGTGCGCCGGTCTCCGGGTCGATCGACTTGAGAAATCCCTGCAGGTTGTCGAAATCGCCCGAAGCGCCCACCAGGACATGATTGTGAACGATCAGCGGAGACATGGTTGCCCACTGTCCCTTGGTGGAATCCGCTATGACGACATCCCAGATCACCTTGCCTGTCTTCGCGTCCAGCGCGAGCAGGTGAGCATCCGAGGACATGTAATAGATTTTGTCCTTGTACATGGACACGCCACGCTGGCCGATGTGAAATGCCTTATTCGGCGGAGCGACGTAGTGCCACAGCTGATGGCCATTGCGCGCGTCGATCGCCCAGATGTTATCCGGAACCGTGAAGTAGAGTACGCCGTCCACCAGAATCGGAGTGGACTTGATCCCACCGGTTTGCTGGGTCTGGTGGGTCCAGGCAAGCGTCATGTCCTGCACATTGCGCGGGTTGATCTCAGTCAGCGGGCTATGGCGCTGTCCTGTGTAGTCGCCATGAAATCCTGGCCAGCTGTCGCGTGGCGGGTTCTTCAGCATGGCATCGTCGACCCCCTGCGCCGTCGCAAAAGCAGGGAAGATAGCGGCGGCAACAAGGGCGGTAAGGATAGGTGCGCGATATAGGCGGCTCATGAGCAGACTCTGAATCTCCCGTTCCAATGACAGTTACTTGAGCGTCTGAACGTAGGCAAGCACGTTGTGGATGTCATCATCCGTGTACTTGCTAAGTGCGTCCACGTGCGCCTGCAGCGGGTTATCGATCTTAAAGCTGACCTCTTTGGTCCGCCACGAGTGATAGTTCCCGGCCGCGTCCCGGATGGCGATGGTGAATTCATCCTGGTACTCGACTGTGCCGCTCATCGATTGTCCGCTGGGCGTTTTGACGACGATCTTCTGCTTGCCTTCACGGGGATAGAGCATCTGCATCTCGAGGCGCAGCCCGGTGAGCTTGCTGGCTACACCCGCCAGATCGCCGGTGGCGCTATGGCACTTGGTGCATCCCCCCGGTCCCTCGAAATAGCGCTTGCCTGCGGCCGCATCTCCGGTGTGCAGATCCGACTCCTCTACTCCTCGGCGATTGCCGCTCTGAGACAGGAAGGCGTCCTGCCGCGAATGGATAAATGCCACCAGGTTGGTGATCTGTTGATCGCCCAGGCTGAACGGTGGCATGCCCTTTTCGGGCCGGCCGCTGCGAATGACGCTGCCGATCGCTTCACCGTTCTTGTCTGAGGAAACAACTTTGGAGCGGGTCAAGTCCGGTCCGGACTCACCGCCCTCTGCTTCCTTACCGTGGCAGAAAGCGCAATTCTGCAGAAAGAGGGTGCTGCCGGCGTCCACCTGCTCGGCGGAGAATTTGGCATGCTCGGGGAGCGGCCCCTGCGAACCAACCGTAGAACGGCCGCCCGCAGGACGAGCTCGGCCGCCTGCTCCGGCTGGAGGCGGCCCTTGCGCCAGCAGACCAGGAACCAGCAACAGGAGCGCGGAAACGGGAACAGATATCGCCGCGACAGTCTTCTTGAATTGGGAACTCATTGCAAAGGATTCCTCAGCGACTCGAGTCGCGTCTTGTCATGGACCGGCCGCTCGAGGCTGTCATCCTCGATACAAACCGATATTTAATTTGATAGGGAGCGGTCACTGGCAGGGGTCATTTCCAGGGTGAAACTATATGAATCCCGCTGAATCACTGTCAAGCAGATGCTTCTGAATCTGCGTTCTACGCACACATTACCAAACGGCAGCGACAATCCTTGCACGCAACCCGGTATATAAAGTCGTTCCATCTGGCTACACCTATTTGAGGCTGTAATAGGTGTACGTATCCTTCCAGGAAAAAGATTCGTTGGGTTGAATGTTCATGGAGATATACGGCTGTACAGTCAGCACGGTCCCGACCAGTATCCGACGTTTGTCAAAGGATGATCCCCGACGATGTGCATTCCCGCACCCACTTTTCTGTTCTCGATGATGATGTCGTTGTCGCTCGCGTTCGGGCCGAACCCGTTTATTTGAATCGCCAGTCGGTCCTTGCCTTCCAACGGGTGTTTATAGATCAACTGATGGTCGCGCACCCGAGCGGTAGAACCCGTTCTGCGCATCCGGCAGATACACCATCACTCGCAGTGGCCCGTTCGTCAGGTCTACATGAGGGAAGGTATCAGCACCCAGGGCAGGAAAGATTGCCGCAACCAGCGAAAGTACTGCCACCAGTCGTTTCATACGTCCTCATGAGCCTTTCCGTGTGCTGCTACTGCCGGACCACTCCCTTGAGGGACATCAAATACGCAATCAGGTCAGCTCGTTGCTCCTGCGTCAGCTTGTCGCGGTAGGAGGGCATCGGCGGCGTGGGAGCAAAGTCATAACTTCGCAGGTTTTCCTTGAGGAAGGAGCGCAGCCGATCGGACGAGTCGAGCAATTGAATGCTGTTTCGATCCTGATTCATTAGCCGGCCTGTTACTGTCTGCCCATCGGAGGTCGTAACCTGATAGCGCTGATACTGAGGCGGCACGGTCAGTCGCGGAGAGAGCAGCTCCTTCTCTATCTCAGCCGGGGAGAGTTGCAGACCGATCGAGCTCAGGTCAGGCCCCAAATGCGACCCATGGTCACTTACACGATGACACGAGAGGCAGTTTCCCTTGCCTTCTAGAATTGCTCCTCCGCGCATCGCCTGCGGGTCTCGCGCTTGGTGTTCCGATGCCGGGCCGTTCTGACCCATGGAAACGGCAGCGCTCATGAGGGCAAACGCCGACAATGCGGAGATTCCGTACCGCTGAAGCAGTCTGACCATGGCTACTGATCCCTCAATCCGAAGACATACAGCGCGCTGCCCGCATTGATCCCGATGTATTGCTTGCCTCCCACCGAGTAGGTAATGGGGTTCATCAACATGGGAGATCCCATTTGCTTTTCCCATAGCAGCTTGCCGTTCTTTGCGTTCAGAATGACGAAGTTGCCTTCACGGCCGCCCGTCACCAGCAGGTCGGTTGCTGTGGTCAGGATTCCTGCCGCTCCCGCATTCGTCTGCCAGCCCCCGAACGGGTTCAGGCTCATCCCGCTGTTCAGCTTGTACTCCCAGGTGCTTGTGCCGGTATGCGGATCGATCGCCCGGATGGCCGTGAACTGATCCTCACCGGTCCCAACCGGCTGCGGGGCGGGCCGCTGTCCTAGTCGTCCTCTGCCGTCGTAGCGCTCGCCCTCGGTGTACTCCTGTTTTCCTTTTACAAACATCGTTGAGTAGCCGTCGCGTGCGATCACATAGAAGAGCCCAGTGTGTGAGCTATAGGAGGGACCAAACCAGTTTGTCCCGCCCTGGTTATCCGGATAGATCAACGTGCCCTGTTCGCTGGATTTGGAGTTGGCCGTCATGATCGGCCGGCCATTCTCGTCGAAGCCGGCATTCCAGTTCTGCTTTACGAAGGGTTTACCCAGCAGGAAGCGGCCGGTCACGCGGTCCAGTACATAGAAGAATCCATTGCGATTCGCCCACAGGATCACTTTCCGCGGCCGCCCCTCCCATTGGATATCTGCCAGCAAAGGCACCTGGACCGCGTCCCAGTCAAATTCATTGTGCGGATTGGCCTGATACCACCACTTCAATTTGCCGGTGTCCATATCGAGCGCTACCAGTCCGCAGGTGTACAGGTCGTCGCCCGCGCGAACGTCGCCGTTATAGTCGGGCCCGGCGTTCCCGATTCCCCATATCAGGAGGTTGGTGTCCGGATCGTAAGATCCAGTCAACCAGGTGGAACCGCCGCCCGTCTTCCAGGAATCGCCCGCCCAGCTCTTCTGGTTGGGGTCGCCGGGACCGGCAGTTGAGTAGAAGGTCCAATCTTTCTTGCCGGTTTTTGCGTCGTAAGCAGCGATGAAGCCGCGAATACCATACTCGCCGCCTGCGACTCCGACGATTACCTTGTCCTTCACCAGCAGGGGCGCGCCGGTCATGGTATACCCGGATTGCGTCCGGGCCACCGTTGTGTCCCATAGCGGGTTCCCGGTCTTGGCATCAATCGCAATCAGATGCGCGTCCACCGCCGCGAGATAAAGCGTGTCTCCATACATCGCCAGCCCGCGGGTGATACGTCCGCAGCAGATCCGCGCGTCGGGAGCCGGCGTATAGCGATAGATCCAGAACAAACGTCCTGTGGCCGCGTCGAGCGCCACCACGTCATTCCCCTGAGTCGTATAGAGAACGCCGTCAACCACTAACGGTGTCGTTTCATAGGGGTCCAGCCAATGAGCCTGAAAGACCCACTTGAGCTCCAGGTCCTTCACGTTCTCCGGCGTGATCTGGTGAAGCAGCGAATAGTGAGTGCTGTTGTAGCTGCCTCCATAGGTCAGCCAGTTTTGCGGCTCGGAGGACGCGTTCAGAATTCGCTTAAAAGTGACGCCGCCCGGTACTGTCGCCGGATCGCGGTGCGGGATGAACTCACCCTTGGGGACGTCGTTGCTGCTTTGGAGCGCTCCGGCAGCAGACTGCCTGCGCGGTTCCGGCGACTCCGTTGTTCCGAAGTACGTCGCAAGGTAGTTGACCGTGAGCGTAACCTCGTCGGGCGTTCCCTTGGCTCCGCGGGAGACCATGTCCTCCACCTCTCTCTGCCAGTGGTCGCGCGACATTCTCTGAGCCGTGATCACCGAGAGGCTGTGGCAGGCGGTGCACATCCGCTGCACCTGTTCTCTGCCGCTGCCTTCCGGCAGCGCCTGCTGCGAAGTCCCTGCCGGCTGGGCGGCTGCAGCAGCACAGGCCGCCAAAATGAATCCCAAACCGGAACAAATTGGCCGCATGACTCGTCTTCTTCGGTAATTCGCGTTGCGGATCATGATTGTTCGCAAAGCCTCTTCCTAAGTCCGAGCAATTCTGAAGCACGCTACCGGAAAAAGCAAGGAATGCATGTTTGCTCCGGCCGTGTTGAAGCTCGGCCGGAGCTTCGCATAAGGTTCGGGGTCCGCGAGTTCCGCTGCGTTAATCGCTGTAGTAGATTGTTGGCTGCGACAGTTTCGATGGGCCCGCCATCCTCTACACATCCCGGCGCCAGTCCGCTGCTTCCATAGGAGAGTGAGTTGAAAGTATCCGCGTTTCTATGTTTAAGTGTGCTGTTCAGTCTGCCTTCTCCGGCGCAGAACCCGTACCAGAATCCTGCCCTGCCAGCTGACCAACGCGCCGCTGATCTGGTTTCGCGAATGACATTGGAAGAGAAAGTGCTGCAGATGCAGAACGTCGCTCCGGCGATCCCCCGACTGGGAGTGCCCGTTTACAACTGGTGGAATGAAGCCCTGCACGGCGTCGCCACCGGGCGTGCCACGGTGTTCCCGCAGGCCATCGCCCTGGGCTCCACCTGGGACGTCGATCTGATCCATCGCGTCGCCGACGTGATCTCTACCGAAGCGCGCGCGAAATACAACGACGCGCGGAGCCGTCCTCCCGTGCCGGAGGTCGCCCCGGGTGCTGCTCCAGGTCGCACTGCGGGCCTGACCTACTGGTCGCCCAACATCAATATCTTCCGCGATCCGCGCTGGGGGCGTGGTCAGGAGACGTACGGGGAAGACCCTTACCTGACCAGCCGGCTGGGGGTTGCCTTCGTGACCGGAATGCAGGGCAACGATCCACATTATCTGAAGGTGGTCGCCACCCCCAAGCACTATGCAGTTCACAGCGGCCCTGAGCCGCTGCGGCACGTTTTCGACGCCCATGTCAGCGAACATGACCTCGAAACTACCTACCTGCCTGCGTTTCGTGCGGCGATCACCGAAGGCAAAGCGGACTCGATCATGTGCGTCTACAACTCGGTGAATGGAAAGCCGGGATGCGCCAGCGACGACCTGCTGCAGAAGAGATTGCGCGACGAGTGGGGATTCAAGGGGTACGTGGTCAGCGACTGTGGCGCTATCGGCGACATCTACCGCAGCCACAAATACGTCCACACGGAAGGCGAGGCCGCCGTTGCAGCCGTGGAGGCCGGGACCGACCTCACCTGCGGCAACGAGTATCGGACGCTAGTGGAGGAGGTCAAGGCTGGCCACATCCCCGAAGCGGATATAACCCGGGCAGCCGAGCGGTTGTTCACCGCGCGCTTTCGCCTGGGAATGTTCGACCCGCCCGAGCAGGTTCCGTTCTCCCGGATTGCCGTTTCGGAGAATGACTCTGCAGAGCATCGCCAGCTCGCCAGAACCGCGGAGCGCGAAGCCATTGTGCTGCTCAAGAATCAGGGACAGGTGCTGCCGTTGAAAGCTTCCGCACGCAAGATCGCCGTGATCGGTCCCTCGGCCGATGATCCCGTCGGGCTGCTCGGCAACTACAACGGGATTTCCTCGAAACAGGTCACTCCGCTTGAGGGCATCACCCGCCAGTTCGCGGCGGCCAAGGTTGAGTTTGCCCAGGGCGCAACCTATAGTCCCACCACCCCAGCTCTGGTGTCCTCCGGAGTTCTTACTCCTCCAGACGGTAAGGGCCACGGGCTCCAAGCTGAGTACTTCGACAACGCCGACCTGAGTGGCCAGCCGAAGCTCCGACGCACCGAGCCACGCATCTACTTCAATGCCAACATGGAAGAGCCCGCGGTGGTGGCAACCTTCGGCGCCGGAAACAAGTATTCCATTCGCTGGACCGGCACCTTCACTGTGCCGCAGTCGGGGGATTATGTGCTCTCCGCCCGCACCGGACAGTGGAATCGCGACGGCAAGATCCGCCTGTTCCTCGACGACAAGGAGGTCAACGCTAGGGAGACAGCCGGTGTGCGTCCTCCGGGCCTTGGACAGGGGCCGCGCCGGAACGCGCCCGCACCGATTCACCTGGAAGGGCAACATCCCTACGCAATCCGAGTCGAGTACCAGCAGAACGGTGCCGGTGGCGGAGCAGAGCTGATCTGGATTCCACCCGCCTCTGTATTGCTTGAGCAGGCGAAGCAGGTCGCGGCCGACTCCGATGTGGCCCTGGTATTCGTCGGGTTGGACTCCTCGCTGGAAGGCGAGGGGCACGATCGCGACAAGATTGAGATGCCGGAGCCGCAGGAGAATCTGGTGAAAACCGTCCTCGGCACCGGAAAGCCGGTCGTCGTGGTGCTCACCAGTGGAAGCGCGATCGCGGCCAACACAGCCGCCTCGGGCGCGCCAGCAATACTCTCCGCCTGGTACGGCGGGGAAGAGGCAGGCACGGCCATCGCTGAGACTCTGGCCGGCACCAACAATCCAGCGGGCCGTCTTCCGATCACCTTCTATGAGAGCACCAGCCAGCTGCCTCCGTTCACCGACTACGCGATGGCCGGCCGCACTTACCGTTACTTCAGCGGTCCAACGCTCTATTCCTTCGGCTACGGCTTGAGCTATTCCACCTTCCGGTACTCCGGCTTCAAGGGCAAGCGGACGGGAAGCGGGGGCGAGGTTCGCGCGACCGTCAAAAATACTTCCTCCCGCGAGGGCGATGAGGTGGTACAGCTCTATGTCGCCGGCGGCTCGGAGAAGGACGCGCCCATACGCAGCCTTCGCGGCTTCCAGCGGATTCACCTGCGTGCCGGAGAGAGTCGCGAAGTGCGCTTCACGCTTCCCAGCGACGCCATTGCGCAACCGGGGGCCCAGGTAAGCGTGGGCGGCGGACAGCCGGTTCCCGGAGTTTCCTTTGTCGCGGGCTCGCTCTAAGAGAGCCGCGGCGATCTACTTCGCGAGCGGGCTGAGTGGAATCGCTTCCGCCACCACCTTACATCCGTTGTGCGAAGGATGCAGGTGGTCGCCGCAGTCATACCCGCTGCAAGGAAAAGCGCTGGCGCGCACGTCCCCTCACCCGCCTTCACTGATGCTCGAATCAATCGCTTCATTGATCTCAACTGAACGTCGATGGGCGGCCTACGCACTGCTGTAACGGTCTGCCTCACTTCGGCAGATCGCGAGTTCCATTGATCTTGAACGAGGCGCTCACGCTCTGTCCGTCGCTCTCCTTCGGCTGCGTTCCTCCCAGCCAAAGCGTGTACTCGCCCGGCCGAACTGCTCGCCGCCCCGCTGCATCCACAGTGCTTAGCGTGCGCGGCTGCAACACAAAATGCACGTGCTGACGCGCATGCGGCATCACCGTCTTGCGCTCGAACCCGACCAACTCCAACTGCGGTGCGGAGCTCGACGCAGGAGGCGTCAGGTACAGTTCGCTGACGGCATCCCCCGCCCGATTGGAAAGATTCTCGACATCGGCATCCACCGTCAGCTCGGAACCGGCTTCGACGGAACTGCTCGAGAGCTTCAGGGTCGACCACTTGAACTTCGAATAGCTCAGTCCGTATCCGAATCCCCAAAGCGGCTGGCCCCGGAAGTATCGATAGGTACGCTGTTTCATCGAGTAGTCGTCGAATGCCGGGAGATCTCCGGTCTTTGCATAGAACGTGACCGGCAACCGTCCTCCGGGGTTGATCTCGCCGGTCAGCACCTGCGCAATTGCATTCCCCGCTTCCTCGCCTGGATACCACGCCTCCAGAATCGCGTTCGCGTGTTGCTTGATCCAAGGGGTCGCCAGCGCGCTTCCATTCATCAGGACCACCACTAGAGGTTTGCCCGTGCCGGCTACAGCTTCCAGCATCTCTCGCTGTACCGCCGGCAGCTCAATCGTAGTTCGATCTCCGCCATTGAAGCCCTCGACGTGGACAGGCATCTCCTCTCCTTCCAATTCCGGCGACAGCCCCACAAATGCCACCACCAGATCGGCACTGCTCGCCGCCTTCACCGCCGCGGCTCGCGCCGTCTCCACCTTCGGGTTCCAGTTCAAAGTAACGCCGGCGCCAAACAGCGGAGCCTCGTGCGCATACTCAATCCGAACGTTGTGCGGTGCGGTATCGGCAAAGTGCAGAACAAAGGGCTTCAGTGAGCTGGAGCGCGACTCGCCCGCGGGCACACTCTCGTTAGACACCGGCTGACCATCCAGATAGAGCCGGACCTTTTCAGAATCGCGGCAGGGATAGCAGTGAGCCAACGTAAAGCCGAAGTCGTAGTCTCCCGCCGCCGGAACGCTGATCGTGCCGGTCCACCGCACTCCGAAGTGAGACGCGTTGATACCTTTCGCCGGCGAGGCGGAGTTCCAGTCGAATTCCACCTGAGGGTCCACCCGCGTCATCACCGGCGTTCCTTTGAGGTCCACATTGTCGAAGTACTCGCCCTTCAGCCCGAACCGCGCGTCCCCCTTCGCCGGATGCAGCAAAGTCCGTGGTACCGGGAGCGCCAGCTCGCTCACGTACGCCGAACCCTGTTCGTACCTCACATTGCCTGCCCCAAACATCGCCTCCATACCAGTAAGCGGCAGCACGGGTCTCGAGGGGACCGCGTTGTAGTTACCCTCAATCGCGGCCAGGCTTGCAGCGTTGGGGCCGATCACCGCAATTCGGCGTCCTTTGCTCAACGGAAGCACGCCGTCGTTCTTCAGCAACACCATCGATTTGCCGGCTACATCGAGAGCCAGCTTGCGGTGCGCTGCGGAATCGTCCTCCGAGAAGGGAATGCTCGCGTACTTCACCTTGGCCGGAGTGTCGAACAGGCCTAGCCGGAAGCGCGCCGTAAACAGCCGCTTCACTGATACGTCGATCTCCTTTTCGCTGATCAGCTTGTCATGCACCGCCTTCACCAGCACGGCATACTCCTTGCCGCAACTCGTGTCAGTACCCGCGCGGACTGCTGCAACCGCCGCCTGCTCCGGGGTCGACACAAACTTGTGGCCCTGGGAGATGTCCGTGATCGCCGCGCAGTCTGAGGTGACGTATCCGTTGAAGCCCCAAGCTCCGCGCAACGTCTGCTGGAGCAGCGTGGTATTAGCGCACGCCGGCTGTCCGTCCACTGCGTTATAGGCGCACATCACGCTGCCCGCATGGCCTTCCATCACGGTCGCGCGAAACGCCGGGAAATAAGTGTCTTCCAGATCGTGCTCGGAAGGATGCACGTCCGCGGAATGCCGTGTGCTCTCGGGGCCGGAATGCACAGCGAAGTGCTTCGGGGTGGAGATTGTCTTGTAGTACAGGGGATCGTCTCCCTGCAGGCCCTTCACAAATGAGACCCCCATGCGGCTGGTTAGAAACGGATCCTCACCGTAGGTCTCCTGCCCGCGTCCCCACCGCGGATCGCGAAAGATATTAATGTTTGGCGACCAGATATCCAGCCCGTAGTAAATGCTGTGAATGCCGTTGCGCAGAGCCTCGCTGTTCTTCGCCCGCGCTTCTGTGCTTATCGTTGTGGCCACCTGCAGCATCAGCGGCGTGTCCCAGGTCGCGGCAAGGCCAATGGCCTGCGGGAACACCGTGGCATACCCGGCGCGTGCGATGCCGTGCAGCCCTTCACTCCACCAGTCGTACTCCGGCACTCCGAGCCGCGGAATCGCAATCGCATGGTTCTGCATTTGCGAAACCTTTTCTTCGAGCGTCATCTTGCCCACCAGCTCGTCCACCCGGCGGCTGATGTCGGAGGTCGCGACAGCGCCTTGTTTCTTCGCTGCCGGTGGAGCGGCCGCTGAAGCAATCCCGTACGCGGCGAAAACAAGAAGGCAAAACGGGATAGCGATCCACCGGAAGTTCGGATGTGCACGTCGCATAGTCGATTCCATACTCTCCAAATCTGATACGAAGTTTTGCAGTTGCAGGCCACTTTAGTCCGGGTGCCCAATCAAATGCAAATTGCTCAAGCCATGCGGTTTGTCCACGCTTACTGGCACTTGATTCTGTCCCCAAAAAAAGCTAAAAGATGGCTCCGCTCTGTCGAAAACCGACATGAGGAGAACCAACAGGCAGAGTCTCGCCGGGATCAAACGTTCGAAGCTAAATAGTCAAAAAAAGGTCGCGACTCATATGCGACAGATGTACCCCATCAGTCACCCAACTGGACCGTGCCTTTCACGGCAATGGCATCTGACGCTCCGCCGACTTCCACCCCGTAGTCGCCGGGCACAAGCTGCCAGCGGTTGACCTTATCATCGAAGATCGAGATCCACGCCGGGTTGAGCGGGACCGTGAGGGTGCGGCTTTCACCCGGAGCGAGGGTAAGACGCTGCCAGCCTGCGAGCCGCTGGAAGGGCTCGCCCGCCGCCTGTGGCAGCCGTACATACACCTGTGCTACCTCGGCTCCGGCCACCTTGCCAGTGTTGGTGACGGTGAAGTGTACCGCGCTTTTATCTACGTGAAGGCCGCTATATCGGAATGTGGTGTACGAGAGGCCGTGGCCGAAGGCGAACAGCGGCTGGTGATTGGAAATCTCGTACCACCGATATCCGATTGCGAGCCCTTCCTTGTAGCGCAGGTCGACCGAACTCGATCGCCGCGGGCCACGATTCTCCGAGTTGGGGCTACGTTCCTCCCGGCCCACGATTTTCGGCTCGGGCAGGTCAGCATCGGATTTCGCAAACGTGATCGGCAGCTTGCCCGAGGGATTCACCTCACCGAATAGCAGATTCGCGATCGCCTCGCCGCCGCCGATGCCTGGATACCACGCCGCCAGCACACCCGATACCTGGCCTGCCCACGGCATCGAAACCGGGCCGCCGGTCTCCAGCACAACGACTGTGTGCGGGTTGGCGGCCGCGACAGCGGAGATCAGCGCGTCTTGATTACCCGTCAAGGAGAGGTTCGCTGCATCGGCTCCCTCAGTCATGTACTCAGTCGCGAACACGATGGCCAAATCGGCGCCTTTGGCGGCTGAGGCTGCAGCAGCCGCGTCGTCGCCGGACGTGTAAGTCACCTGCGCCGTCGGAGCGAGTTTGCGGATGGCCTTCATCGGCGAGGACGGGAAGTAGACAGGCTTGCCCCAAACCGTTCCGCCATGCTGCGGATCAATCGCGTTCCCTCCTGGCGCATCCACCTGCGCGGAGCCACCGCCGGAGAGCACGGCGACATCGGCGTGACCGCCGATCAGCGCAATCCGGCGTACTTTGCCGGCTAATAGCGGAAGCTGGTTGTGGTCGTTCTTCAGCAGCACGATGCTCTCTTCGGCAATATGCAGCGCGTCGTCCTTGCCCTGGAAGGGATTCACAACGCTGCGTCGGACCGGGTAGTCGATGACACCTGCGGCAAACATGCTGCGCAGAATGCGATGATTCATGTCGTTCAGCCGCTCCATGGAGACTTGCCCTTTGTCGATCGCATCCTTGAGCTTCTGGCCGAAGTAATCCTCACCGGGCATCTCCTGGTCCAGCCCGGCGTTTGCGGCTTTCACGGTGCTGTGGGTCGCCTCCCAGTCCGAGAGCACCCATCCCTTAAAGCCCCAGTCTTTTTTGAGCACCTCGTTCAGCAGGTAGTCGTTCTCGCAGGCCCAGTCACCATTGACCTTGTTGTAGGCACACATCACGCCCGCAGGCTGTGCCATCTTGATGGCGATCTCGAACCCGAGCAGGTCGGTCTCGCGCATGGTGCGCTTGTCCATCACCACATTGATCGTGTTGCGAAGCGTTTCCTGGTCGTTGAATGCATAGTGCTTGATATCTCCCATGACGTGCTGCGACTGCACACCCATCGCGAGATGGCCAACGATGTTGCCGGCCAGAACCGGATCCTCGCCGGCATACTCGAAGTTGCGCCCGTTGCGCGGCTCGCGGGTGAGATCCATACCGCCCCCGATGGACATATTGAATCCCTGGGCTCTCAGCTCGCGGCCAATGACTTCGCCATAGAGGTGCGCTGCATCGAGATCCCAGCTGCTGGCCAGTGCCAGCACCGAGGGCAGCAACGTGGAGTAGCGGCCATCGAATGCGGACATGCGGACCCCCACTGCGGAATCC
>Ga0207667_10003255_pt1 | contig 20034 bp, 19 predicted proteins | sample KBSCornC52_FD_184301 | JGI IMG/M metagenome (GOLD analysis project Ga0207667, IMG submission 184301) | Corn rhizosphere microbial communities from Kellogg Biological Station, Michigan, USA - KBS Corn C5-2 (SPAdes) (version 2) | ecosystem: Host-associated > Plants > Roots > Rhizosphere > Soil ...
GCGCCGCTGCCTCCGCCTTGCTGCACGATGGTTGGGCGTTCCTGACTCATTCTGTCTCCTCCACTGAAAAGTATGCGCTTGATTTCTCCCCCGCCTGGGGAGTCGTTAAACCCCATTTCGCCGAAACGGCAGGACCAGTGTGGAACGCCGCCGGTCTGGGTATCTCCGTGGTCGTCGCGATCGCCGCATTCGCGCGCGCTCTGTCGCGTGCCGGACACTACGATGGAGCCTACGGGATGACGCCGTCGACGCATCGCCGCTACGGCTATGCGGCGCTGGCACTGGCGCTGGCCTTCGCCGCCGGGTTCGCCTGGCCGCCCATGCCCACCGTGGCCCTGCTCGGGGCGGCCGTCCTGCTGGCGCTCTTCTACCTCACCTCGTTCTTGCGCGGAGCCGAAGCCGATGACTGACCTGCACTTCTCTCCGCGTCCGAACCGGGCCGCCGAGATCGACTGGCAGCCGTGGGCGCCCGAGACGTTCGCGCGCGCCAAGATCCTCGGCCGCCCGATCCTGCTCTCCATCTCGGCGGTGTGGTGCCACTGGTGCCACGTGATGGACGAGACCAGCTATTCCGACGACGCCGTCATCGCGGCCATCCGCGAGAAGTACGTGGCGATCCGCGTCGACAACGACGAGCGCCCCGACGTCAACGCGCGCTACAACATGGGCGGCTGGCCGACGACCGCATTCCTGGCGCCCGACGGCACGACCATCACCGGCGCCACCTATCTGCCGCCGGCCGAGATGCGCCGCGCGCTCGACGAGATCGCCGGCTTCTACGCCGCCAACCGCGAGCAGATCGCCCAGCGCGCGCTCGAGCTACGCGATCGCAAGCGCGGCTACGAGCCCGCCGCCCGGACGGAACTCACGGCGGCGATGATCGAACCGGTGGTCGCATCGCTGCTCGAGAACTACGACCCGCAGTACGGCGGCTTCGGCTCGGCGCCCAAGTTCCCGCAGACCGACGCGCACGAGTTCTTGCTCGCCGAGTACCGCGCGACCGGCGACGGGCGTCTGCTCGAGATCGTCGCCAACACGCTGCAGCACATGGCCTCGGGCGGCACGTACGACCACGTCGAGGGCGGGTTCTTCCGCTACTCCACGACCCGCGATTGGTCGGTGCCGCATTTCGAGAAGATGGCCGAAGATCACGCCGGCCTGCTGCGCATCTGCGCCGCGCTGGCGGCCACCACGGACGCGCCCTGGGTGCGCGAGACGCTGCGCAGCGCCACCGCCTACGTCCGCACCGTCCTGCGCGACGATGCGACCGGCTTCTTCGCGGGAAGCCAGGATGCCGACGAGGCGTACTTCGCGCTCCCGCTCGATGGCCGGCGTGCCCTCGACGCGCCCTACGTCGATCGCCGCAACTACTCGAACTGGACGGCCGGCCTTGCGAGCGCGTTCTTCGCCGTCGCGCGCGCACTCGACGACGCCGCGTTCGCGCGCGAGGCGACCGTCGCGCTCGATGGTCTGCACGAGCGCATGCTCGACGATGGCGGCCTGCTGTTCCACGTTCTCGCCCCAGGAGCGCCGCCGGCGGTGCGCGGGCTGCTGACGGATCAGGTCGCCTACCTTCGCGCCCTGCTCGACGCGCACGAGCACACCGGGGAAGACCGCTTCCTGACGCGGGCCATCGCGATCGCAGACCGGATCCACGACGTCTTCGAGGCGCCCGACGGCGGTTTCTACGACCACGCCGGCCTGGAAGAGCCGATCGGCAACCTGACCATCGCGGACCGCCCGATCGGTGAGAACGGGACCCACGCCGAGTCGCTGCTCCGGCTCGCCGGGCTGACCGGCGAGGAGCGCTTCCACCAGGCCGCCGAGCGGGCGCTGCTGCTCTACGCCAAGACCTATGCGGCCGCCGGATCGTTCGCGGCGACCTATTGCCGGGCGCTCCGGCGCCTGGTGAGCCCGGAGCGATCGGTCCGGATCGTAGGAACGTCCGCCGAGACCGCGGGCTTGCGCGCGGGCGCCCTGGCCCTGGCAGACCCGCTCCTGACGGTCAGGACGGTCGCACCCGACCAAGCCGGGGCCTTCGGCCTGCCCGCGACCGCCGCCACCGCCTATCTGTGCGCCGGGACGACCTGCGGAGCGCCGGTCGAGAGCCCGTCCGGGCTGGCCGCGGCCCGCGAAACACTCCTGGCGGGTGCCGCGTAGATGGGGTGAAAGATGGAGGCCACCGTGAACCCCTACATCCCTAACCCCTACATCGCCAATCTCGTCCTTCAGCTGTCGCCCGAACAGCGCGGCTGGTTCGAATACGAATCGCGCCGGGCTCGGAAAGAGCCGGCCCTCGCCTTCGCGCTGGACCTCGTGCTCGGGCTCTTCGGCGCCCACGATTTCTATCTCGGCGACATCACGCGCGGCGTGCTGATGCTGATCGGTACGATGTCCGGCATCGGCACGCTGATCACCGTCCCGGTCTGGTTCATCAGCCTGTTCACGATCTTCCGCGACACCGAGTCGTATAACGACGCCGTCGACTATTGGCTGCTCGCGTGGGCCTTCGCCGGCACGCCCGTCCCGCCGGGGCCGGCGCCGCAACGCGGCCGCAGCGCGCCGATCGGCGGCCTCCCCGCCGTCGTCCCGGTCCGCCGCCAGCAAGGCGCGTGATCCGTCAGTTGCTGGTGCGGATGAAGGTGTTCCAGTACCAGCAGCCCCATAGGCCGACGGCGCACGACCAGCCGATCAGCGTGTAGGCGAGCGCGTAGCACCAAGCCGGCATGCGATCGCGCAGGCCGAGCGCCATCAGCGCGACCAGGAACGGTTCGAAGTCGAGCGCGTGGCGCATTCCGAACTGCGCGAACCCGTTGACGTAGTAGATGAAGTTCGGCGCGGCCGTCAGCAGCACGGCGGCCCACAGCGCCAGCGTCAGACGCGCGGGCTTGCGCGCGAGGAACGCGATCACCAGCGCGGGGCTGGTATACGTCAGCGCGAGACCCGAGATGCTCGTCTGCAGGTACGGCCACGCCGGGATCGTCTGCCAGCCTTGCTGGAAGAACGACTGGAGCTGATACGACAGGTAGCGCAGTTGGAACGGCGAGCCGACCGGCGAGCCCGCGCTGTCCTGATGGTACCAGGCGGTGTAGCCGATGTCGTACCACGTCCCCCAGCGCGCGTTGTTGTACCACAGCCAGAACGCAGCGAACGGCAGCAGCCCGATCGCAAAGGCGCTCAGCCGGCGCTTGGCATCCTCGCCGGCCAGCAGATAGGCGTAGACCGGCACTGCGACGATCAGCGAGAAGCGCGACTCGACCGCCAGCGCGGCCCAGATCGCCACCACCCAGCCGCGGCGCTTGCCGGCAAGCTCGCAGAGCGCCAACATCGTGAAGCAGACCGAGCTGACGTGGGCGACGAACCACACGTCGCCCAGCATCGCGCACCACAACAGGTCCGTGCCGGCCAGCAGGAACGCGCACACGAATCCGCTCGCCAGCGGCGCGAGCCCGTAGCGCTCGCACAGCTCCCAGGTCGCGCCGATGCCGACCGCGCAGAGCACGATCGCCAAGAGCGTCTGGGAGACGCCGGTGCCGAACAGCGCGACGAACGGCATCAACAGCAGCGCCGGCGCCGGTGCCTCGATCACGTACCGCTGACCGTTGTAGTAGAGAGCGTCGATGTAGGGGCCCGGCCAGGCGATCCACGCGTGGCCGTGCAGCAGCGCGTCCGCCAGCAGGACGAAGTTGTTGTACGGGGTCGAGCGTCCGTGCGAGACCAGCCAGGTCGCTACGAACGCGATCAGCGCGACGACGTATGAGCGCGGCAATTTCACGGCTTCACCAGGCGGTAGATGGGCGGGCGCACCGTCAGTGCTTCGAGGCGATAGCCCGGAACGCTTCCGGCGATGCCGCCGACGTAGTAGACCGGACGCGTCTTGGCCCACTCCCGGACGAAGTCCGCGTCATCGTCGATCCAGGCGACGTCGAGCCCGCGCGCGCCGAACGACCGGTCGATGTAGGCCGCATAGGCGAGCGGCGTGCCGTACGCCCAGTTCGCGACGATCATGGCGTTCGGGTCCGTGATCCGCTCGACCGTCTCGATGGCCTTGCGCGCGCGGTCGTCGTAGGGCTGCGCGAAGAAATGCGGCTGGCTCCAGGCGAGGAAGACGGCGAGCGCGGCCGCGCACGCGGGCGCGAGCAGACGCGACCACGACGCGAAGCGCGCGGCGCCGGCGATCGCTCCGCCGATGAAGACGCTCGCGACCACGAACGACGTGATGAAGTAGCGGCCGAGATCGGTCTCGTCCGGATAGCCCAGTGCGAACGGCACTGCGACGGCGCCGCACAGCAACAGCACGCCCGTGACGAGACGATCGCGCGAGAACGCATACGCGATACCGCCGGCCAAGAGCGCGAGACCGAACCAGGTGAACTCGTCGCGGAGCGCCTCGAGGTAGAGATGCCCGCGGCGCGCGTAGACGTCCGGCGAGACGATCGCGCGCAGGCCGCCGTCGACGTCGAAGTCGGAGCCGCTGATCTCGGCCCGCAGTCCGTCCCACGTCGAGGGGTGGTCGTAGTCGAAGAACGGCCGCCCGGCGGGCAGGCCCAGCGCGCGCTGCGGATCGCCGTCGTGGGCGCTCACGTACGCGCTGCGGAGCGGGAGGTAGGCGTAGAAGGCGACGACGATCCCGCACGCGAGCGCGATCGTCCCGATCAGCGTCTTCGAGGGAAGGCGATGGAGACGCGCGACCAGGAGGACGAGCAGCCCGGGCAGCAGCAGCGCGCAGACCGGATGGGTCGCGATGCCGACGCTCCACGCGATCGCGCCGAAGACGAACCAGCGCGCGTCACCGTCGCGATACCAGCGCAGCGCGCAGTACAGCGTGGCCGCGATCGCCAGCGCCGCCAACGCGTGCACCTCGGCCTTGGTGGCGTGCGCCCAGACCGCGCCGCCCGTCGCGAAGATCCAGGCCGCGACCGCGCCGGCCCAGGCGTTGCCGTACCGTTCGTAGACGATCCGCGCGATCAGCCAGGCGACGACCGAGAGCGACGCCACGCTGATCAGGCTCATCCGGAAGGCGACCGTGCCGACGGGCAGCACGTGCGTGACGATCCAGCCGAGCAGCACGTAGGCCGGAAACCCGGTCGGATGCGCGATGCCGAGCAGGTACGGGACGGTGTCCATCTCGCCCGTGTCCCAATAGCCGACGTCGCGATAGGCGGTCGCCAAGAAGAGCGCGGCCGGCAGCGCCCACGCGAGCCAGAGCGGCAGGCGTTCGCGCGCGAGCGTCAACGCTTCCCGAAGGTCGAGGGCGGCAGCGACGTCGGGAAGCGGTACTCGCCGAACGCGATCCGCTCGCGCGCGGGCCGGCCCCCGACGGTCCCGGAGATGGTCGCCAAGACCGGCATCCAGTACGCGCCGAACGGCGCGTAGCGCACCTCGCCGTCGCCGCGCGCGGCCAGCGACGACGAGCGGAAGACGATCGACCGCGGCAAGAACGTCTCGCCGTCGACGGTCACCCGGCTGACGACGAATCCGGTCGCCGCCTTCGCCAGCGGCGTCGCGTCGAACACGTAGTCGGTCCGGCCGGCCGCCGCGATCGCCCGCACGAAGAGCAGTTCGTAGGCGCCCGGTCTGGGCGCGAGCAGTCCGACCGCGTAGCGATCGCCGCGCTTCCCGATCGCGATGGCCGCGGCCTTGGGGCGCGAGCCGTCGATCGAGATGGTCTCGTCGCGTACGTCGAGACCCGCCCGATAGATGCGATGCCGCTGCTCGATGTCGTTCGGTCCGGCCTGCGAGACCGCGTAGGAGTAGATGGCGTAGGCCGGCGTCTTGACGGCCGCGAGCGCTCGCGCGTAGTTCTGCAGCACCAGCTGCGAGTCGAGCGGCGCGGCGCCGACGAGAACGCCCGCAAGCACCGCCAGAAAGCTTGTCATCCCGAGCGTAGCGCCGAAGGCGCGTAGTCGAGGGACCGCCACTAGCTGATGACCGCGTCCCGGATGGCCTGCACGGCCTTTCCAGCGCCGGCTAGGTCCTTGCCGCCGCCCTGGGCCTGGGCCGCCTGGCCGCCACCCTTGCCACCGACCAACGGCGCCGCAAGCTTGACCAAGTTACCCGCGTGAACGCCGTCTGCCACTAGGTTAGCGCTAGCCGACACCACCAGCGTTACTGCACCATCGCTGATACCCGCCAACGCGATCACGCCGTCCTTGAAGTTATCTCGGACTGCATTCACGGTCTGCAATAGCGTCTTCGCATCCATACCATCGATCACTCGTCCGATGAAATTCCGCCCATTCCCGCTCACCATATCGTCGGCGAACGACTTCGCGTCCGCGGAGGCTGCCTGCGCCAATAGCTGGGAGTTGGTCTTTTGTAGATCCTTCAACTCGCGCTGCATGCGCTCGATGCGCTCGCCGAGTTCTTCCGGCGTGGTGGCCAGCGCGCCCGAGAGCGAGGAGAGCAGCTCGTGCTGTTTCTCGACGAACTCCTCGGCGGATCTCGAAACGCACGACTCGATCCGACGGATGCCGCTGCCGACCGAGAACTCCGAGAGGATCACGAACAGCCCGAGTTCGCCGGTCGAATGCGCGTGCGTGCCGCCGCAGAACTCGACCGACGGGCCGGCCTGCACCACCCGGATGTTGTCGCCGTACTTCTCGCCGGCCATCCAGATCGCGCCGGTCTTCTTGGCCGCTTCGAGGCTCAGGACGCGCGTCTCCAGATGCGCGTCGTCGCGGATCATCTCGTTGACCCGTTCGGAGACGGCGCGCCTCTGCTCGGGCGTGAGCGCGCCGCCCGGCCAGCGGAAATCGAACCGCATCCGGTCGATGCCCACCCACGAACCGGCCTGCACCACGTCGTCGCCGAGCACGTCGCGCAGCGCGCGCTGCAGCAGATGCGCCGAGGTATGGTGGCGCCGGATCTCGCGGCGCCAATCCCCCGAGACCGCCGTCCGTACGCGGTCGCCGGTGGCGAATTCGCCGCCGACCAGCACGCCCGTATGCGCGATCGCCTCCCCCATGTACTGGGTGTCGCGCACGTCGAAACGAGCGCCGTCCCTCTCCAGGATGCCGCGGTCGCCGATCTGACCGCCGCGCTCGGCGTAGAACGACGACCGGTCGAGCACGACCGTGGCTTCTTCTCCGGCGCCCAGCGTCGGGACGGGCTTGCCCTCGCGCAGGATCGCGACGATCTCGCCGTCGCTCTCCAGCCCCTCGTAGCCGGCGAACTCGCTCGCGATGGCCGGGAGTTCGGCGACCGTCACGACGTCACGTTTGCTGCGCGCGTCCGAGCGCGCGCGCTCGCGCTGCTCGTCCATGTACGTCTCGAAACCGGCGCCGTCGACCGCGACGCCGCGTTCGCTCGCGATCTCGCGCGTCAGTTCGATCGGGAACCCGTGGGTGTCGTGCAGTTCGAACGCGGCTTTGCCGTCGATCAAGCGGGTGCAGTCGACGGTCGCCTGTTCGATCAGACGGTCGAGCATCGTCATGCCGCGTTCGAGCGTGCGATCGAAGGTCTGTTCCTCGACCGCGATCGCCTGCTCGATGCGCGACGCGTTCGCGCGGAGTTCCGGATAGCCGGACTCGAGCGAGGTCACGACCGCGCCGGTCAGCTTCGCCAGGAAGCCGTCCGGATAGCCGAGCAGACGTCCGTTGCGGACGGCGCGGCGGATCAGGAAGCGCAGGACGTAGCCGCGATCGTTGTTCGACGGATAGACACCGTCGTTGACCAGGAAGGTCGCCGCCCGCGCGTGATCGGCGATGATGTTCTGGCGGACGCGCCGTTCGGGTCCGTCGAGCGAGGTCTTGCCGACCGCCGGCTGCGCCGCGATCAGGTCGGTGAACAGGTCGGTCTCGTACATCGAGGCCAGCCCGTTGGCGACCGCCAGCATCCGCTCGAGGCCGGCGCCGGTGTCGATCGACTTGCGCGGCAGCTCGGTCAGCTTGCCGTCCGCGCCGCGATTGTATTGCTGGAAGACGACGTTCCAGATCTCGACGTACCGGTTGCCGAGGTTCGGCCCGGTGTCGCCCGCGTCGCTCGCGTGGGCCTCGCCGGTGTCGTAGAAGATCTCGGAGCACGGACCGCACGGGCCGGTCGGACCCATCGTCCAGAAGTTATCCTCGTCGAAACGCGTGATCCGCGAGGCGTCCAGGCCGATGTCGTCGATCCAGATCCGTTCGGCGTCGTCGTCGGTCGTGTGGACGGTCACGTAGAGCTTCGCCGGATCGAGCCGCATCACGGTCGTGACGAACTCCCAGGCGAAGCCGATCGCTTCTTTCTTGTAGTAGTCGCCGAACGAGAAGTTGCCCAGCATCTCCAGGAAGGTGCCGTGCCGGCCGGTCCGCCCGACGTTCTCGATGTCGCTCTTGGCCCCGGCCACCCGCAGGCAGCGCTGGACCGTCACCGCCCGCGGCGCCGGCGCCGGCTCGTCGCCCAGGAAGACGGGCACGAACGGCTCCATCCCGGCGATCGTGAAAAGCGTGGTGGACATCTCGTCCGGGATCAGGGTCGCCGACGGCAGATGCTTGTGGCCCTTGGCCACGAAGAAATCGACGAAGGCCTGGCGGAGTTCTTGGCTTCTCATAGCTGACGCCAGATTGTAGCAGAAAAGGGGCCCCGGCTCCTACCGACGAGGTATCGGCGCCCCCACCCCCTTGTGATCAGGGGGTGGGGCTAGTCCCGCAGGAAGCTGCGGAGTTTCTCGAGGGCTTTCTGCTGGAGGCGCGAGACGTGCATCTGGCTGACGTTGAGGCGCTTTGCGATCTCGGTCTGGCTGACGCTTTCGTAGAAGCGCAGGTGCAGGATCACGCGCTCGCGGCCGTTGAGGACGCTGAAGGCGCGCTCGATGATGGTGCGATCCTCGAGCATGGCGAGTTCGACGTCGTCGGAGCCGACCACGTCGGCCAGCGTCTGCGACTTGCCGTCGCCGTCGCCCGAGATCTCGGTGTCGAGCGAGAGCAGGTTGTAGGCCTGTCCCAGCTCCTGCGCCTCGAGGATCTCTTCGTCGGTGGCGTTGAGGTGCTCGGCCAGTTCGTGCACGGTCGGCGAACGGCCGATCTTGATCGAGAGCTTCTCGACCGCGCGGTTGACCGCGAGGTTGAGTTCCTGCAGGCGGCGCGGGACCTTGACGGCCCACCCCTTATCGCGGAAATAGCGCTTGATCTCGCCGACGATGGTGGGCGTGGCGTACGTGGTGAACTCGACGCCGCGGTCCAGCTCGAAGCGGTCGATCGCCTTGAGCAGTCCGAGCGTGCCGACCTGGATCAGGTCGTCGAGCGGCTCGCCGCGGTTGGCGAACTTCACGGCGAGATAGCGCACCAGGTTGAGGTGCGCGACGACCAGCTCGCCGCGCAGCCCTTCGTCGCGGGTCGCGGCGAAGCGCGCGAACGCATCGCGGGTCTGCTGGCGATCCCAACGCGCGGTCTCCGGCTTATCGGACACTACCGACTCCATGCGCTCAGGATGCGAGTCTTTTGGTCATGACGAGACGCGTCCCGTTCTCGGGTCCGGCGTCGTATTCGACGTCGTCCATCAGCGAGCGGATCAGGAACACGCCCAGGCCGTCGATGCGGACCTCGTCCTCGTCGATCGGCGGCGGCGCGATCGCGACGCCCGAACCGCTGCGGTTGGCGACGGTCAGCCGGAGCTGCGTGTCGTCGGTCTCGCACAGGATCTCGATCTGGTCGGCGCCGTCGGCGCTCTGGATCGCGTTGGTGCAGGCCTCGGCGACCGCCAGCTTCACGTCTTCGATCTCTTCGATCGTGAAGCGCATGCGGCTGGCGATGGCGGCGATCGCGAGGCGCGCGACCGCGACCCACTCCGCCTTGCGGGGGATGCGCAGTTCGACGCTCTCGGCGGTCGCGCGATCGGGCGGGTTCGCGGTCACACCGATGCTTTCATCGCGGCGTCCTCGGAGTCGTAGATGCCGAAGATCTTGACCAGTCCGGTGATATCGAAGATCTTCTTGATCTGCGGGTTGGTGCAGACCAGATTGACCGTCCCGCCGTGCTCGCGCACGCGCTTGAGGCCGCCGATCAACACGCCCAGACCGGTCGAGTCGATGTAGCGGACCTTCTCGAGGTCGATCACGAGGTTGTAGACGCCCCGGTCGATCAGCTCGCCGAGCGCGTCCTTGACCTTGGGCGACGTGTAGACGTCGATCTCGCCGGCCAGCTCCACGATGTTCGTCTCGCCGTCGGTCTCGCGGACGTTGACTTTGATATCCACTTAGGCGTCCGTTCGCGACCCGAGGTCGTCGCGCATCTGCTGCGCCGTCGAACGGCCTTCGTCCACCGCGCCCGAGAAGTTCGAGCGGGCGTTGTCGACGATGTCCTTGCCGCGCGCGTACAGGTCCGCCGCGCTGGTCTGCCACTGCGACGTCGCCTCGCCGACCTTGCCGGTCAGGTCGTCGACCTTGCCGCGCAGATCGCCGACCTTGCCGCGCAGATCGCCGGTCGCGTCCATCGCGAAGTTGCCGGCCTCGCGCGCCTTGCCGACGAGCATGTCGCGCATGTCTTCCTGCGCGAGCAGTACCGCGGCCGCGCCGCCGACCAGTACGCCGATGAGAAGTCCCGCGACGAAGCCGCCGCCGCCTTTACCGTTGCTCATGTGAATCGATGCTCCTACGAAATATCGTTGTTAGATCCGTCGCCGCGTCCCTTGACGAGACGACGCAGACCGGCGCTCACGCCGGAAATGGTCGCGCCGATGTTGACGATCGCGGGCGAGACCGCGTCCTTCGTCAGCTGCGCCGTCGACGAGACGTGCCCGGCGACGTCTTCGAGCGATTTCACCACGCCGGTCAGACGCGCGATCGTCTGATCCGCCGAATCCGCGATACCGCCGACCGAAGCGAGCGCCTCGCCGACCGGCTTGCCGAGGGTCTCGATCTGCCGGTCGACTTCGTCCAAGGTCAGATTGACGCGCCCGAGCGTCTTGGCCAACGCGCTCATCGCGACCATCATGGCGATACCGACGAGCAGGACGCCCACGCCCACGCCGATGTCCAGGACCATCGCCCAATCGAAGCCTGAATTCGTACTCAAGTCTGCTCTCCTAGGCGACGCGGTTTCCGGAACCTAGGGACCTATTCCCCGTTCGGGCGGATTTCATGCACCGGAGTCAGATCGCGCGCATCTCGGCCACCAGCCGCGGGAGCAGGCCGGCCACCCGCTCGACGGCGCGTTCGTCGGTATCCCGGCCGAGGGTCAGGCGTAGGACCCCGGTCGCGAGCGTCGGCGGCAGTCCGATCGCCTCGATCACGTGGCTGACCTCCATCGCGCCGGAGGCGCAGGCGCTCCCGGCCGAGACCGCCACCCCCTCGAGGTCCAGCCGGACCAGCAGCTGCTCGGAGTCGACCCCGGGGATCGCGATCGAGAGGTTGTTGGCCAGGCGCCGGACCCCCGCGCCGTTGACGACCAAGTCCGGGATATCGGCGACCAGCGCGGCTTCCAGCCGGTCCCGAAGCGCAGCGATCGCCGCCGCCCGGGCCTCCCAGTCCGTCAGCGCCAGCTCCAGGGCGCGCGCCATGCCGACGATTCCGGCCACGTTCTCGGTCCCGGCCCGGCGTCCGAACTCCTGATTGCCGCCCCGGATCAGCGGTTCGAATCCGACCCCGTCCCGGACGTAGAGCGCCCCGACCCCCTTGGGGCCGTAGAACTTGTGGGCCGAGATCGAGAGAAGGTCGACGCCGAGCGGACCGGTCTCGAGGGGGAGGTAGCCCGGCGCCTGGACGGCGTCGGTGTGGAAGATGACGCCCCGGTCGCGGGCGATGGCGGCCAGTTCCGCGATCGGCGCGACCGTCCCGATCTCGTTGTTGGCGTACATGACGCTGGCCAGGATGGTGTCCGGCCGGAGGGCCGCCGCGAACGCCGCCGGCGCGACCTCGCCGCGCGCCGAGACCGGCAGCAAGGTGATCTCGAAGCCCTCGTCGCGCAGCGCGTCGAGCGCGTGCAGGACGGCGTGGTGTTCGATGGTCGTCGAGACGATGTGCCGTCCGCGGCCGGCGTTGCGGCGCGCGACGCCGGCCAGCGCCGTGGCGTCGGCTTCCGAGCCGCTCCCGGTGAAGACGATCTCCTTGCGCTTGGCGCCGAGCAGGCGCGCGACCGTATCCCGCGCGTCGTCCAGCGCGGCCCGCGCGGCCCGTCCTTCGGCGTGGATCGAGGACGCGTTGTAGCCACGCTCGCCGAAGTACGGAAGCATCGCCTCGAGGACCTCGGGGCGCACGGCCGTGGTCGCCGCATGATCGAGATAGATGCGCTGCACGATGGTGCTGGATTCCCAGGAGCGTCCAAGAGTTCCCCGCTACGATGCGGGTGTGCGATGCTCCGTCGCACGACTCCGAGAAGTAGCAACGAGAAGGAAGGCGGTCAGAGGGATCTCTGGCCGCCTTCAACCTTTCTTCGCGCCGTCCTCGGGATCGGGACCGGGTTCGTAGTACGTATGCCCGCGCAGGTTGTCGGGCAGGTTGAATTGCTTGACCGCATAGTCGTCGTGCGCGTAGTGATAGTCGCGGCCGTAGCCGAGATCTTTCATCAGACCGGTCGGCGCGTTGCGCAGGTGGAGCGGCACCGGATCGTTGCGGGTCTCGCGCACGTCGGCCATCGCGGCGCCGTAGGCGCGCCCGACCGCGTTCGACTTGGGCGCGGTCGCGAGGTAGAGCACCGCGTGCGCCAGCGGATAGTAGCCTTCCGGCATGCCGATGAAATGCACCGCCTGCTGGGCCGCGATCGCGACCTGCAGCGCGCGCGAATCCGCCAGGCCGACGTCCTCGGAGGCGGCGATCACGATCCGGCGCGCGATGAAGAGCGGGTCCTCGCCGGCGTCGATCATGCGCGCGAGCCAGTACAGCGACGCATCCGGATCGCTCGCGCGCATCGACTTGATGAAGGCCGAGATCGTGTCGTAGTGGTTGTCGCCGCCCTTGTCGTAGTTGGCGGCCCGCCGCTGCATCGCGTCCAGGATCGTCTCGCGATCGATCGTGGTCGAGACGCTGGCCGCGAACTCGAGCGCGTTGAGCGCCGTGCGGGCGTCGCCGTTCGCGAGGCCGATCAGGACCGCGCGCGCGTCCGGTTCGAGGGTCGCGCCTCTGGCGCCCAGACCGCGCTGCGCATCCGACAGGGCGCGATCGATCAGGGTCCCCACCTCGTCGTCGGCGAGCGACTGCAGCACGAAGACGCGCGAACGCGAGAGCAGCGCCGAGTTGACCTCGAACGACGGGTTCTCGGTGGTCGCGCCGATCAGCACGATGGTGCCGTTCTCGACGAACGGAAGGACCGCGTCCTGCTGGCCCTTGTTAAAGCGGTGGATCTCGTCGATGAACAGCACCGTCCGCTTGCCCATGCGCTTGCGCTGCTGCGCTTCGGCCACGACCTTGCGGAGATCGGCGACGCCGGCGTTGACGGCCGAGATCTTGGTGAAGTGCGCGCCGGTCGACTGCGCGACGATCTCGGCCAGGGTCGTCTTGCCGGTGCCGGGCGGACCCCACAGGATCATCGACGGGACGTTGTCGCTCTCGATCGCGCGACGCAGCGCGCGGCCGGGCCCGACGATCTGTTCCTGGCCGACGTACTCGTCGAGCGTCCGCGGGCGCATCCGCGCCGCCAGCGGCGCGTGCTTGGCGTCGTCGCGTTCCGGGTCTTGCGAGAAGAGCGTCGGTTCCATGGTCGCTACGGCTGCGGCGTCGGAGAGGCCTCGGCCTTCGGCTTCTTCGAGAACGGGTTGCGGATGGTGATCTTCTTGGCCGGCACGATCGCCGGGCCGGGACCGCCCGGGAAGAGCGTGATCACGCCGCGCGACGGGTCGGACTCCGCATGGACGTCGCTGGTCAGCGTGTCGTAGGTGATGTGATCGGCCGCGATGGACTTGGGCGGCCGCACCACGTGGGCGTTGCCGTCGAGCTTGAGCAAATGGGCCTTGTCGTCGAGCATGCCGGCATCGGCGTCCGCGACCGTGTCGCTGTGGACGTAATGCACGCTGCCGGTCGCGGTGTAGCGTTTGGCCGCGTCGTCGATGTCGAGACGGTCGCAGGTCAGCGTCGCCGGGCCGCCGCCGGCCGACGAGCCGAGATGCGTGCCGAACGCGCCGTTGACGTCGTGCACCACGACGTGACCGAACAGGCTCGCCAGATGCTTCTTGCCGTTGCCGTCGGCGCGGTCCGCATTGACGTCGCCGCTCGCGCGCGTGATGGTGACGTGGTCGGGGATGCTGAAGTCGCCGGACTTGGCGTTGAAGTCGGCGTTGGTGTAGTGCACCACCCAATCGTCCGGCGGCGCGGGCGATCCGCTCGGCTCGGGCGTCGGCGAAGGCGTGGGGCTCGCGGTCTTGCCCGGCGCGGGGGACGGATGGGTGGCCGGGAACGTGATCGTACCGGCCTTGGCGACCGCGTGACCTTTGCCGCTCGCGGTGTCGTAGCGCACCCGGTCGGCGAGCAGCACGGTCGTCCCGCGGGCGATCCGGACCGCGCCGTCGAGCACCAGAACCTTGGCGATGTCGTCGAGCCGGCCGTCGCGCGAGGTCGCGTCGGTATCGCCCGAGACGTAATGCGTGTGTCCGGTCGCGACGTAGGTCTTGGCCTCGCCGTCGATCGCCAGCGCGTCGGTCGTCAGCGTCGACTTCTTCTTGCGGTAGTCGTGCATCACCACGTGGCCGGTCAAGGTCAGCGTCTGGTCCGTGCTGTTGCCGACCGCGCTATCCGCCCGGACGTCGCCGCCCGGCCGCGTGATGTAGACCGCGTTCGGAAACTCGTAGTCGTTGGTCTGATAGTTGAAGTTCACGTCGGTGTACTGGATGTGCCACACGCCGAACGTCGCGACCGGCTGCACGGGCGCGACCGGGATCACCATCGGTGCGGGCGTCCGTGCCGGCGCGGGCGTCGTGCCGAGCAGCAGCGCGAACAGGCCGAGAGCGGCCAGCGCGCGCTTCATCCCGGTCCTCCCGGCATGCCCGCCGACGGAAGCTCGACGGTGCCCCGATGCGCCCGGCACGCGCCGCTGAGCGTATCGCAGGTGACGTGCTGGGCGACCAGCGTCTGCTCGCCCTTCTGGATGTGCACGTCGCCGTCGGCGGTCATGGTATGCGTCGCCTGATCGAGCGTGCCGCTCTGCGCGGTCAGCACCATCGCGCCCTGCGCGTACTGCATGTCGCCGGTCGCGATGTAGCGGGCCGCGGACTGGTCGATCTGCACGCTATCCGCCATCAGCGTCGACGGCGCGCCCGAGGCGGGCAGCGAGCCGGCCGCGCCCGGCGAGACCGCGCCCGACATGTCGTGCATCACCACGTGGCCGCTGAGGACCGCGTGCTTGGTCTTGATATTGCCGCTCGCGCGGTCCGCATTGACGTCGCCGCCGATCCGCGTCATCGAGACGTGGTTGGGCGTGTTGAAATTGCCGGTCTTGAGGTTGTAATTGACGACCGTCATGTGGACCGTCCACACGCCGAACTTGGCGGTGGTCTTGCCGCCCGGACCGACCGACGGTACGGGCAAGCTCATGGCTGCGGCCGCGATGACGGCGATCAGACGGATCATGGTTGCTCTGCTTTGCGTTCCTTGACGACGGGCCGGACGACCTGGCCGAGCTTCTCGGTCAGCTCCTCGACCGTGACGACGCCCTCGCGCAGCACGCGCGGCTGGGGGCCGGTCAGGTCGATGACGGTGGATTCGAGCCGGTATTTGGTGGGCCCGTTCTCTATCAACAGATCCGCAGGGGGTAATTGTTCCCGGTCGCCGTCGCCGCGATAGGCCTGGGAGCCGCTGATGTTCGCCGACGTGGTCGCGAGCGGGCCGCAGCGGTCCAGGATGGCGCGGCACAGCTCGTCGTCGGGGACCCGGAAGCCGAGGGTGGGGAATCCCGAGGTGATCTCGTCGCTCACCCAGGCCGGGCGGCGCACGATCAGAGTCACCGGTCCGGGCAGCAAGCGCTTTGCCGCTAGCACTGCGAGCGGATTGTCGCGCGCGAATTCGAGGAACTCCGGGACCGATCCGAGGTGGAACGTCAGCGGCTTGCTGTCCGGCCGCCGTTTCGAGCCGTAGATCTTGTCGACCGCGCCGGTGTCGTACGGGTCGCAGCCGATCCCGTAGACGGTATCGGTCGGGAAGATCACCAGTCCGCCCGAGAAGACGACGCGCGCGGCCTCGTCGACGATCTCGCCGACCGGGGTTTCGCGCGCGTCGAGGGCCCGCAGGACTTGGGTCACACGCGAACGCGAGCGCCGGTCCCGATCGCGACGCACGATAGCGGGTCGTCGGCGACGATCGCCGGCACGCCGGTCACTTCCGAAAGGAGCTTGTCCAACCCGCGCAGCAGCGCGCCGCCGCCCGTCAGGATCACGCCGCGGTCGATGATGTCGGCCGCCAGTTCCGGCGGGGTCTTCTCGAGCACGGCCTTGACCGCTTCGACGATCGCGCCGACCGGCTCGGAGAGCGCCTCGCGGATCTCTTCGCTCGTGATCTTGACGGTCTTCGGCAGGCCGTTGATCAGGTCGCGCCCGCGGATCTCCATCGCCAGCTCTTGCTCGAGCTTGTACGCGCTACCGATCTTGATCTTCACCTCTTCGGCGGTGCGCTCGCCGATCATCAGGTTGTACACGCGCCGGATGTAGCGCACGATCGCGTCGTCGAGCTTGTTGCCGGCCACGCGGATCGATTGCGAGACGACCACGCCGCCCAGCGAGATGACCGCGACGTCGGTCGTGCCGCCGCCGATATCGACCACCATGCTGCCGCTGGGTCCGTCGATCGGCAGGCCCGCGCCGATGGCGGCCGCCATCGGTTCTTCGATGATGTCGACGGTCCGCGCGCCCGCCAGTTTGGCCGCGTCCTTGACGGCGCGTTCCTCGACCGAGGTGATCTCGGCCGGAACGCAGATCGCGACGTTCGGTTTCGGGCTGAACAGCGACGACCAGAACGAGCGGTCCTTCATCACCTTTTTGATGAAGTACGAGAGCATCGCCTCGGTCACTTCGAAGTCGGCGATCACGCCGTCGCGCAGCGGGCGGATCGCTTGGATGTGCGCCGGCGTCTTGCCGAGCATCAGGCGCGCCTCTTCGCCGACCGCGAGGATGCGGCCGGTGTTCATGTCCTTCGCGACCACCGACGGCTCGCGTAGGACGATGCCCCTGCCTCTGACGTGCACGAGCACGTTGGCCGTGCCCAGGTCGATACCGATATCCAAAACCGAACTCCGTGACGTTGTGTGATTTGACGGGAAAAGCGTGTCGTGGTTACGTTGGCGCCGGACTGATGCGCTCGTAGGCGCTGGTCTCGAACAGGCCGGCCGGCTCGACCAGCGGCGTGACGCCGCTGGAGCGCTGGACCTGTCCGCCCAGCTCCGAGAGCAATTCTTCCAGCCGCTCGTACCCGCGGTCGATGTACTCCAAGCCGATGATCTCGGTCTCGCCCGACGCGGCCAGCCCGGCGACGACGAGCGCCGCCCCGGCCCGGATGTCCGGCGCTTCGACCGGCGCGCCCGAGAGCTGCGCGACGCCTTTGACGATCGCCGTGTTGCTCTCCATCGAGACGCGGACGTCGGCGCCCATACGCGCGAGTTCGTTGACGTACAGAGAAGCGCGCGTGAAGATCGATTCTTCGACGACGCTGGTCCCCGGCGCGGTGCACAGGAACGCGACCGCCTGCGGCTGCAGGTCGGTCGGGAAGGCCGGATGCGGCGCCGTCAGGATGTCGGTGCCGCCGGTCACGTGCTCGGCCTGCACGCGGATCCAATCCGCGCCGGTGGTCACGTCGACGCCGCACTCCTGGAGCTTCGCGAGCGTCGCTTCGAGATGGTGCGGGTCGCAACGCGTCACGGTCACGTCGCCGCGGGTCGCGGCCGCGCCGAAGAGCAGCGTGCCGGTGACGATGCGATCGGGGATGATGGTGTACTCGACGCCGCGCAATTCCTTGACGCCGTCGATGACGAGCACGTCGGTGCCGATGCCTTTGATCTTCGCACCCATCGCCACCAGGAAGTTCGCGAGATCCATGACCTCGGGTTCCATCGCGGCGTTGGTGATGGTGGTCGTGCCGTCGGCGAGGACGGCGGTGAGCATCGCGTTCTTGGTCGCGCCGACGGACGGCAGGCGGAACTCGATCGAGGCGCCGTGCAGCCGGCCCTTGGCTTCGGCGATCAGGTAGCCGTGCGCGTTGCGCACCTCGCAGCCGAGCGCGAGGAACGCCTGTTCGTGCATGTCGGTCGCGCGCGTGCCGAGCACGCAGCCGCCGGGCAGCGGCACTTCGGCGCGGCCGAAACGGCCGAGCAGCGGTCCGACGATGTCGAACGAAGCGGCCAGCTTGCGGACGAGCGCGTACGGCGCGCGGAACTGCGCGACGTTGCTCGCATCGATGGTGACGGTGTCGGCGCCTTCGTAGCGCAGGCGCGCGCCGAGCGCTTCGAGCAGCGACCACATCACCGAGACGTCGGTGATGTGCGGCACGCGGTGCAGCGTCACTTTGCCCTTGGCGAGCAATGCGGCGGCCATGATCGGCAACGCGGCGTTCTTGGCGCCGTGCGTCGCGACCGAGCCTTCGAGCCGAGCGCCCCCACGGACGCGCAGCGTAGTCTCCAAACGATCGAGCATGTTGATGCGAAGATGATTCGCCCTATTTCCTGGGTTTCCGTCCCTCGACTACGCTTCGCTACGCTCGGGATGACAAAGGTCGAATCCTTACTCGGGGCTGGCCTTGTCATCCCGAGCGTAGCGGCGAAGCCGCGAAGTCGAGGGACCGCCGAACGGATCAGGGGCCGCCTGGGCTCCAGGTCGGGTCGGGGGTCACCTCGTCGACTCGGACATCTGCAGTCCCGCCGTCCGGCCCCTCGACCTCTAGATAGCGCTCGCCACCCCGGAGGCCCATGAAGACGACCGCACCCGACGAAAAACCCGCTCGTTGTGCCGCGAGCGGGTTCAGGGTTACTTCAATACCCCACGCGATCGGCGCGAGAAGCGCCTCGATCTCGGCGGGCGATATGGCTAGTGCCCCGTGAGCCTCAGCTTCGCGCTGGCGAAGTCGATGGCGGCCGGGTCGGTCGCGGCGGCCAGTTCCTCGCGGGTGGCGGCCACGTCGACGTCCTCGAAGCGCAGGGCCTTGTCGACCAGGATGGTGACGCCGTCGGGGAGCGCTTGCATGAAGCCCTCGCCGGTCGCCATCTCCAGGCGGCTGGTCGTGCCGTTCTCGACGACGTTGGCGCGCAGGACGCCCGGCTTGAGCGCGGCCAGGAACGGCGCGTGCGACGGCAAGATGCCCTCTTCGCCTTCGGTCGTCACCGCGATCACCAGCTCCGCGTCGCCTTCGTAGGCGACCTGCGTCGGGGTGATCAGCTTGAACGGAACGGTGTTCGCCATTACTTCGCGGTCGCCGCCATCTTCTCGGCGTTCTCGCGGACTTCGTCGATCCCGCCGGCGTAGAAGAACGCCTGTTCCGGGATGTCGTCGCACTTGCCGTCGAGGACTTCCTTGAACGAGGCGACCGTGTCGGCGAGCTTGACGTACTTGCCGCCGCGGCCCGTGAACTGCTCGGCCACGAAGAACGGCTGCGAGAAGAAGCGCTGGATGCGGCGCGCGCGTCCGACCACGATGCGGTCTTCGTCCGAGAGTTCTTCGACGCCGAGGATCGCGATGATGTCCTGGAGATCCTTGTAGCGCTGGAGCGTCTCCTGGACGCCGCGGGCGACGTCGTAATGTTCCTGACCTACGATCTGCGGATCGAGGATGCGCGAGGTCGAGGCGAGCGGATCGACGGCCGGGTAGATGCCCAGTTCCGAGATCGGACGCGAGAGCGCGGTGGTCGCGTCGAGATGCGCGAACGTGACGGCGACGGCCGGGTCGGTGTAGTCGTCGGCGGGCACGTAGACGGCCTGTACCGAGGTGATCGAACCCTTGGTGGTCGAGGTGATGCGCTCTTCGAGCGAACCCATGTCGGTCGAGAGCGTCGGCTGGTACCCGACGGCCGACGGCATGCGGCCCATGAGCGCCGAGACCTCGGAGCCGGCCTGCAGATAGCGGAAGATGTTGTCCATGAACAGCAGCACGTCCGCGCCTTCTTCGTCGCGGAAGTACTCGGCCATGGTGACGCCGGTCTGGGCGATGCGGAAGCGG
>Ga0207667_10003258_pt1 | contig 20031 bp, 15 predicted proteins | sample KBSCornC52_FD_184301 | JGI IMG/M metagenome (GOLD analysis project Ga0207667, IMG submission 184301) | Corn rhizosphere microbial communities from Kellogg Biological Station, Michigan, USA - KBS Corn C5-2 (SPAdes) (version 2) | ecosystem: Host-associated > Plants > Roots > Rhizosphere > Soil ...
GCGCCCACCGGCACCTCGTCCATGTGGAACGAGATTCGTCCCGGCCCGCCCTGCATCACGATGTCCTTGGCGTGCGCCGAGACGATATGCGGCCCGAGCAGCTCGAAGCCGTGCCGCAGCATGCCGGGCGTGTCGAAATAAAGGCTCGGCGACACGATCATGTTGGCCGCATCGATATGCGCCGCGAACGCCGGCCGGTCGACCGCCTTGATCAGCCGCAGATAGGTTTCGGGCGTTCCCGTCACCAGCCACGGTACCATCTCGAGGCTGAACTTGGTGCGCCTGGGCTTGACGCTGTCGATCACCTGCCGCGCGGTCGCCACCGCCCGCTCGAACCCTTCTTCGCCCAGGTTCTTGGGGTTGGGCCCGTAGTCGTAATTGTCGCTGAGCCCCCACCCGTCGGCCGGATGCCCGACCGTGCCGTGGAACGCCACGCACGCCACGACACCGAGCTCGTCCGCCACCGCCAGCGTATCGAGCGCATACTGCACATTCGCTTTGCGCTTGCCCTCGTCATGCGCCACGAGGTTGCGCCACGCGCCGGCCTCGCCGATGATCAGTCCGGCCTTCTCCGCCGCCACGCGTACCGCGCGGATCGCATCGCGATCGTCCGGCGTCAGCGGCGGCGCGTAGATCGCGCGGTAGCCGCCCTCCACATAGCTGCGCACATAGGCATCCGGGTCGCCGCTCCAGGCAACGTCATACCGTCCAAGCTTGATCATGCGATCCTCCCGAACGAAGGAGGAAACGCCGGCGCTGAACTGTCAAGCCGTCCGCGTCGCCGCGAACTGGTTGTCGCTTATCGACGCCGGCTTCATCTCGATTGAAAATCCCGGACGCTTCGGCGGCATGTAGGCCGCGTTGCGGATCTCGCACGGCTCGATGAAATGCTCGTGCAGATGATCGACATATTCGATCACTCGTCCATCCTTGCTTCCGCTCACCGCGAGGTAGTCGATCATCGACAGATGCTGCACGTATTCGCACAGACCTACCCCGCCGGCATGCGGCCACACCGGCAGCCCGTACTTGGCCGCCATCAGCAGCACGCTCAGCACCTCGTTGAGCCCGCCGATGCGGCAGGCATCGATCTGCACGATGTCGATGGCGCCGGTCGTGATGAATTGCTTGAACATGATGCGGTTCTGGCACATCTCGCCGGTCGCGACCTTCACCGGGGCCACCGCTTCGCGGATTTTGCGGTGCCCCTCGACGTCGTCGGGGCTCGTCGGCTCCTCGATGAAGTACGGGTCGAACCGCTTGAGCGCGTTGACCCACTCGATCGCCTGCCCCACCTCCCACACCTGGTTGGCATCGATCATCAGCTTGCGGTCCGGCCCCATGATCCGCCGCACGATCTCGAGCCGGCGCATATCGTCGTCGAGGTCGCGCCCGACCTTCATCTTGATGTGGGTGAAACCCTCGTTCACCGCCTCGGTCGCGAGCCGCGTCAGCTTCTCGTTGGAATAACCCAGCCACCCCGCCGAGGTCGTATAGCACGGGTAACCATTGGCCTTGAGCTCCGCGAGCCGCGCGGCCTTCCCCGCCTCGGCCCTGCGGAAGATCGCCAGCGCCTCCTCCGGCGTGATCGCGTCGGTCAGGTAACGGAAATCGATGATGCCCACGAGCTGCTCGGGGCTCATCTCGCTCACGAGCTGCCACACCGGCTTGCCCGCCATCTTGCCGAGCAGGTCCCATGCCGCATTGACCACCGCCCCGGTCGCGAGGTGCATCGCCCCCTTGTCCGGCCCGATCCAGCGCAGCTGGCTGTCGCTCGTCACGTGCCGCCAGAATTTGCCGGGCTCGGCTGCGATCCCTTCGACCTCCAGTCCCACCACGCGATTGCGCAGCGCCTCGATCGCGGCCACCACCACCTCGTTGCCGCGTCCGATGGTGAAGGTCAGCCCATGGCCCGTGTGCGGCCCGTCCGTCTCCAGCGTCACATAGGCCGCCGAATAGTCCGGATCGGGGTTCATCGCGTCCGAGCCGTCGAGCGAGGCCGAGGTCGGAAACCGGAGGTCGTAGGTCTTGAGTGCGGTGATGCGGGTCAAGCCGGGCGCCTCCAGGTCGGGTGATGGCGTCACACGCCGGTTACAGCATATACAAACGATCTATTCACAAATGAAGCCCGGGCGGCGATAAGTTGCCTGCGCAATAAGTCGAACACGCACCGGATTCGCCACCGACGAGGCATGATGATCGAAGACGCCGAGAAATATCGCGCCCCCGCGCTCGACAAGGGCCTCGATATCCTCGAGCTGCTTGCCGCCACCGAGGACGGCTTGAGCCAGGCCGAGATCGCCAAGTCCCTGGACCGCTCGCCCAACGAGATCTACCGCATGCTCGATCGCCTGGTGCGTCGCGACTATGTCCGCCGCACCAATGCCGATCGCTACGTGCTGACCCTCAAGCTCTTCGAGCTCGCCCACCTGACGCCGCCGATCCGCCGGCTCGTCTCCCACGCCACGCCGGTGCTTCGGCGCTTTGCCCGCGACAGCGCGCAGGCCGTGCATCTCGTCATCCATGACCGCAACGTCCTCGTGGTCGTCGCCCAGGTCGATAGCCCGAGCTACTGGAACGTCTCCATCCGCGTCGGCGCGCGACTCGGCATGGCCACCACCGGCTCCGGCCACATCTTCCTCGCCTTCGCGACCGACGAGGAGCGCCTGCTGATGCTCGAGGATCCGGTTGACCGCCGCCGCGAGACGCTGCCGGCCGGCCTGCGCGAGCATCTTGCCCTCATCGCCGAGCGCGGCCATGAGGTGATGGTCAGCGAGCAGGTCGCCAGCGTCACCAATCTGTCGGTGCCCGTCTTCGGTCCGCTCGGCACCGTCATTGCCTCCCTCACCTCGCCCTATACGCCGCGTCTCGATGTGCGGGGCGCGCTCGACCAGCAGGCGACGCTCGACCTGCTCGTTGCCGCCGGCCACGAAATTTCGGCCCGCTCCCTCAAGACAAGCTGATCATGCGCATCGTCGATACCCACCTTCACCTCATCTATCTCGATAACTTCTCCTACCCCTGGCTCGATGGCGTCCCGCCGCTGAAGCGCCAGTGGGACGCCCCGGCCTATTTCCGCGAAGCCGAAGCGCTGGGCATCGAGGCGGCGCTGCACATGGAGGTCGACGTCCCGGTGCAGGAGATGGAGGATGAGACACGCTTCGTCCTCGGCCTCGATGCGCGCGTCGTCGGCGCCATCTCCAACGCCCGGCCCGAGCACGTCGATTTCCCCAGGCATCTCGAGCGCATGCTGGCCGAGCCGCGCATCCGCGGCATCCGCCGCCTGCTGCAATCCGATCCCGACGAGCTCTCGGCCGGCCACGTCTTCCGCGACAACCTCCGCCGCCTCGCGCCACATGGGCTCGTCTTCGACATATGCGTACAGTCGCGCCAGCTCGGCCTCGCTCGCGATCTCGTCGCTGCCTGCCCCGACGTGCAGTTCGTCCTCGATCACTGCGGCAACCCGCTGCTCTCGAGCGGCGACATTTCCGCCTGGCGCCGCGACCTCGCCGCCCTCGCCGCGCTGCCGAACGTCGCCGGCAAGATCTCCGGCATCGTCAACCACGCCAAACCCGGCTGGACCGCCGGCGACCTCCGCCCGGTCGTCGAACACATGATCGAAAGCTTTGGCTGGGACCGCGTCGTCTTCGGCTCCGACCGCCCCGTCCTCACCCTGAACGGCTCCCTCACCCAGTGGGTCGATGCGCTGAAGACCATCGTCTCCGGCGCCAGTGAAGACGAGCAGGCCAGGCTGTTCCACCGCAACGCCGAACGCGTCTACCGGCTCTGACAGTCGGGTCACCTCCCCCTTGACGGGGGAGGTAGCGAAGCCTGGCCGAAGGCCTGGCGTAGCTAGGTGGGGGTGCGAACGGCCCGGTAGCTGGGGCGTCTCCGACCACCCCTACGTCGCCGCTCCAACCCCCGCGCCCTGCGGGATCAAATCCTCGGGGATATCGTCGAAGCTCGCATAATTCATGTTGTAGAGCCGGGCATAGAGCCCGCCCAGCTTCATCAACTGGTCGTGGTTGCCCTGCTCGATCAGAACGCCGTTCTGCAGCACCAGGATGCGGTCGGCGTTGCGGATCGTCGCCAGCCGGTGCGCGATCACCATGCCGGTGCGGCCCTTGAGCAGCACCTTCAGCGCCTCCTGGATCTGCAGCTCCGTATAGCTGTCGATCGACGCCGTCGCCTCGTCGAGCACCAGGATCTTGGCGTCCTGCACCAGCGCCCGGGCAAAGCTCAGAAGCTGCCGCTGCCCCAGCGACAGGTTGCCGCCGCGCTGCTCGAGCTTGGTATCGTATCCTTTCGGGAGCGCCATGATGAAGTCGTGCGCGCCAACCGCCTTGGTTGCCTGCATCACCTCGTCGAGGCTCGCATCGGTCTTGGCGTACCGGATGTTCTCGAGCACCGAACCGGTGAACAGGAACGGCTCCTGCAGCACCATGGCGATCGAGTTGCCCAGCGAATCCTGCGTCACCTCGCGCACGTCGTGCCCGCCCACCAGCACCTGCCCGTCCCACACATCGTAGAAGCGGTGCACCAGCGCCATCGACGACGTCTTGCCCGATCCCGTGGGTCCGACCAGCGCCACCGTCTCGCCCGGCTTCACCACGAAGCTCACATCCTTGAGCACCGGTTGGTTCGGCCGGTAGCCGAAGGTCACGTGCTTGAACTCGACCGAACCGTCCATGTCGCGGCTGAGCGTCGCCGCGTCCGGCTTGTCGGCAATGTCCACCGGCACGTCGAGCACGCCGGTGATGCGCTCGCCCGAGGCCATGGCCCGCTGCATCACCGAATATTGCATGGTGAGCGAGCGGATCGGGTCGAAGAAGCGCTGGATGTAGAACAGGAACGCCACCATGACGCCGATGTCGAGCTGGCGCTCGAGCACCATCTGGCCGCCCACGACGATCACCGTCGCCATCGAGATGCCCGTGAGCGTATCGACGATGGGCACCGTCACCTGGGCGAATTTCGCCGCCCGCAGATGCGCCTTGAGGTTGCCGTAGGACTTCTCGTCGTAAAGGTCGAAATTGACGCGCTGCCGGTTGAGGCTCTGCACCGTACGCACGCCGTTGATGCCCTCGGCCAGCGCGCCATTGGCCCGCGAATTGGTCTCGTGCGCCGCCATGAAGCTGCGCTTGGCCGGCGGCAGCCAGAAGAAGCGGATGACCAGCAGCGTCGGCATCGTCGCCATCGTCAACAGCCCGAGCCTGAGGTCGAGCGTGCACAGCACGATGACGATGCCGAACAGCAGCACGATGTCGCCCACCGACATCACCGAGGTCTCGAGGAACTCCTGCATCGAGTTCACGTCGCCTTGCAGCCGCGACATCAGTCGGCCGACTTCGGTCTTGTCCATGAAGCTGAGCGACACCCGCTGCAGATGCTCCATCATGGCGCGGCGCATGTCGAACAGCACGTGCTCGGCCACCTGCCCCACCACCGATTCCTGCAGATAGCTCGCGCCGTAGTTGATCAGCACCACGCCGAAGAACGCCGCGATGCACCAGCCGAACACCTGCGCCCCGCCTTCCGGCTTCATGCCGTTGTCGATGGCGTAGCGGATGATCAGCGGGATCGCGAGGTTGGTGAGCGTGAAGGTCAGCACCGAGCCGACCGAGATCAGGAGCTTGCCGCGATACGGCCGCACGAAGGCCCAGATGCGCCGGATGATCTTGGGATCGTAGGCGGCGCCGAACACTTCCTCGTCCTCGCGGTGCGAGCCGACCACCGCCTTGGTCGGCCGGCGCCGGCGGTCCTCGTCCACGAAATCCATGTCGTTGGTGACGGTCATCTCACTCTCCCGCCATCAGTGGTGCGTCGGTCTCCGGCCGCACCTGCAAATCGTACAGCGCCTTGTAGCGGCCGCCGCGCGCCAGAAGCTCGAGGTGCGAGCCGCGCTCCACGATATGCCCATCGTCGAGGAACAGGATCTGGTCGGCCTGCATCAGCGAGGACAGGCGGTGCGCGATGATGATGGTCACGCGCTCGCTCGCGAATTTGCGCATCGCGAGCCGGATGCGCTGTTCGGTCGCCGCATCGATCGCCGCCGTCGAATCGTCGAACACCAGTACCGCCGGCTTCAGCACCAGGCTGCGCGCAATCGTCAGCCGCTGCCGCTGCCCGCCGCTCAGCGACACACCGCGTTCGCCCACGATCGTGTCGTAGCCGCCCGGCAGGCCCACCACGTAATTGTGCAGTTGCGCCGATTCCGCCGCGCGCTCGATGCGCCTCTCGTTCGCCCACGGATTGCCGTAGGCGATGTTGTTCTCGATCGTCGTGGTGAACAGGAACGAATCCTGCTGCACCACCGCCACCTCCTGGCGCAGCGAATCCAGCGTCACCTCGGCGACGTTCTGTCCGTCGATGCTGATCGTGCCGCTCGACACATCGTAGTAGCGCGGAATCAGGTGCACGAGGCTCGACTTGCCGCTGCCCGGCGGCCCCACCAGCGCAATCGTCTCGCCGCGCCTGGCGGTGAAGCTGATGTCCTTGAGCACGTCGCGCGTCGTGCCGGGGTAGCGGAAGCTCACATGCTCGAACTTGAGCGTACCCTCGCTGATCGTCAGCGGCTTCGCATCGGGCCGGTCTTGCACCGCGAGCTCGAGGTCCAGCAGGTTGAACAGCCGCATGCCGCACGTCGCCCCGCGGGCGATGGAGTTGACCAGCAGCCCGAGCTGCCGCACCGGCATCTGCAGGACCGTCATGAAGGTCAGGAACTGCGTCAGCGTGCCGATGGAGATCTCGCCATGCGCCACCTTGATGCCGCCCAGCCACAGCACCAGCCCCATGGCGATGAAGAACGAGAAGTTCATCGCCGACGTGCTCTTCACGCGCAGATGCACGCGCTCATGCGCCAGCTCCAGCGCTTGCTCCGAGGTTGCCTCGAACTTGCGCATCTCGTGCTGCTGCGCGGCGAAGGCGCGGACGACGCGGATGCCGCCGAGGTTTTCTTCCATCACGCGCGACATCACGGTGAGCCGCTCCTGCAGCTCGAGCCAGGTCGCGCGCAGCTTGAGCTGCGTCTTCGACGAGGTCCACGCCACGAACGGCACGAAGCTCAGGCTCAACAGGCCCAGTTGCCATTCGGTCGAGATCAGGAGGTACGCGCCCACCCCGATCAGCACCGTGAGCAGCACGAAGCGCACCATGCCGGTGGCAAAGAACATGCGCACGCCGTCGATATCGAGGATGCCCAGCGTGATCAGGTCGCCCGAATGCATCCGGTCGTGGAACGAGAAGCTCAATTGCTGCAGCTTCTCATAGGCTGCGAGCCTCAGCTCATAGGCCGCGTGATGGCCGACGCTCTCGCTGTAATAGTTCTGCAGCAGCGTGAAGATGCCGCGCCCGATCGAGACGAAGAGCAGCGTCATCGCCGTGCTCCACAGTCCTTGCTCGATCGTCCCGGCTGCCGCGCTGTTGCCGAGGATGTTGTGCGCCTGGTCGACCGCGTGCCCGAGCAGCCGCGGAACCATCAATTGCAGCGTCGCTGCGGTGAAGGTCGCGGCGATGCAGATCGCCACCTGGAATGGATGCCTGAGGTTGAGGCGCACAATGCGCCACAGCGTACCGACGCCCTTTCCCCAGCTTGCTTTGGCGACATGGGAAAACGCGTTGGCGCGCCGTCTGGCGCCGGCCCGATCCGAGCTCACGGGAAACGTCCGAAAAGTTTGGTTGCCCGCGACCGGACGGGCCAAAGAGCAGGCGCCGAAGCACCCGAGTCACTGAAATGTTAGGCCACCAACGAGGCAAATTCAACGCTGAATCTGGGACTTGCAACGTCACAAATGTGACGTATCGCGGGCGCCGCCCGGTGCCGTTCCCGGGAAACCGACTGTGGCTTGGCTTCTGGTTTCCCTGCCCGGGGGAGGCCGGCGCGCTTGCGCTCGCATCGCGAGCAAGCCGGCGTGGGTATCGCCGGGGCGACGAGCGGCCCGTCCGCTCACAGCCAGCGCTCGCCCACCACCACCGTATCGCCCGGCATCACCGGCGCATCGAGCTGGGCGTTGAACTTGGCCATGCCGCCATTGACCTTGCGGTAGATGGTGACGTGCGTGCGGTCGGCGTAGTTCGAGTAGCCCTCGGCGGTCGCGATCGCCGCCCGCGCCGTCATCCCCCACACATAGGGGTACTGGCCGCCCTTGCTCACCGCCCCGTCGATGAAGAACGGGCGATAGGTCGTGACCTCCACCGACACCTTCGGGCTGATCATGTAGCCGTTGGCGAGCAGCTTGGTGATCGCGCTCTCGACCCCGGTGATCGTCTGGCCGCGCGCCTGCACCTGGCCGATCAGCGGAAAGCTGAGCGTGCCCTTGTCGGTGACCGTATAGGTATTGGTGAGGGTGGTGTCGCCGTAGACCGTCACCCGGACGATATCGCCGGTATCGAGGGTGTACTCGGTCGGAGAGCTCACCGCGTAGGTCGCGACCCGGTTCATCGCGCAGCCGCCCAGGAACACGGGCATCAACAGGGCGACCGCAACCGCTGACCAACGCATGATACAACCACAACTCGATTACGCGAACTGTGCCGCAGTCTCCCCCGTCATGGTTAATATCCGCTGAACCGCCGCGCCGCGCCTCGCATGCTGCGAAATCCTTAACCGAACGCTTACCGTGATGCTGCGACAGTCCGGCATGTCTTTTCGCGGCGCCATCGTCGGGTCTGTGCGGGGTGTGCTGATCGCGATCGCGACCGGCGGCGCGGCTCTTGGCCTGCTGGCCGTCTTTCATCCCTTCGCACCGCCGCCGCTCACCGCCACGCTGGCGATCCCGCCGGGCTCCAGCGCCGCCGATGTGCTGCAGCAGAAGATCGGCGCCGCCCGCGATACCCTGCGGCAAACGCAGCAGGCTCTCGACAATGTGAAAGGCGGCAGCCTCGCCGTGAGCTCCGGCGCTCCCGCCGCGGGCGAGTTCGACGCGCAAATCGCGGCCGCCATCGAACGCCGCGACCTGGCGGGGCGGCACGCCCAGGCGATCCGTGACGCCCTCAAATCCGGCACCGACCTCGGCTCCCTCGCCGGGATTCGCGACAGCGTCGTCATCGGCCAGCTCCTGAGCCGGCAGACCGCACTCGATGCACAGATCGCCGAGCAGGGGGCGCGCTTCAAGCCGAACCATCCGGTGATGCGCGCCCTCGCTGCCCAGAAGGCCGCTCTAGTGGATCAGGTCAAGGCCGAGGCAGCGAGCATCGCGTCGGCCCTCGAGTCCGAAGCGAAACTCGACGACGCGCAGATCAGGCTGCTGCAGTCGCAGTCCAGCGGCGCACCGGCCTCCGTTGCCGGCGACACCAACAATGCCGCCGCACTCGGCGCCCGGCGCGATGCTGCGCAGACCCGGCTCGACCAGCTCCTCGATGCCTATTTCAGCCTGCGGCCCGGGTCTGCCGCCACCCTTGGCGCCTCCTCGGCCGGCCCGGATAACCTGTTGTCTCCGCTCAATCTTTTCGTTGTCGCCGTCGCCGCTCTTGTCGCCATGATCGGGCAGATCGGCTTTGCGCTCCGCCGCCGGCGGCTGCATCGCGAAGCGCTCGATCTGGCGCTCTGGACCCACGACCGCGATCCCGAGCATGCACCCGAACCTGCGGTTGCCGCCCACCCCCGCCAATCGGTCCTCCGCAAAGCCTCGTGACCCTTCCCCTCGCGCTTCGCATTCTCGCCTGGCTGCTCCTTGCCGGGCTCGTGATCGTCACCATCGGGCCGATCCAGTGGCGCCCGATCTCGCCGCTGCCGACGCAGCTCGAGCGCGCCGTCGCGCTCATGCTCGTCGGCTTCGTCTTCGCTCTCGCCTATCCGCGCCGCATCGTCCTCGTCGCCGTCCTGCTGGTCGCGGCGGTCGGCCTTCTCGAGCTCCTTCAGGTGCTGCAGCCGAGCCGCCATGGCCGCGTTCTCGATTTCCTCGTCAAGGCCGTCGGCGCCCTCGTCGGCCTGGGCCTTGGCCGCCTTCTCGGCCGCCGGGATCAGTAGAATTTGAGTCAAATTGCAGGGTTAACTAATCCTTAATCCGTGAGCACCGGCTGGGCGGGGGATGTGGTTAGACATTCGGCGAGCAAGGACTCACCGGAATGGCAAACGCCGACCCCTTCGTTTCGACTGCCGATATCGCCCTGCCGCGACGCTCCAGCGAGGTCGTGCAGCGCACCTGGCTGTGCGCCACGGTCGCCGCGCTCGAGGGTCTGGGCGCCGCCGTCATCGTCTTCGGCTCCGCCCTTGCCTATCACGTCACCCTGCTGGGCGAGACCGTCGGTGAATTTGCAACGCCGTTCTATCTGGCCGTGGCGCTGCTGACTGGTGCCGTCTACGCCATATTCGCCGCCGTCGCCTGCAGCCATTTCCTCGATCGCCAGGACGCCGGCGGCACGGCCGATCTGCGGAGCGCCCTCTATGGCTGGACCGCGGCCGTCGCGATCACCTTGCTGACCGCCTTCCTGGTCGGCCGCGTCGGCGACTTCTCCCGCGTCTCGCTGACCGCGGCCTATCTGCTCGGCATCCCGTTGACCTATGGCTTCCGCGTCCTGCTCAGGCGGGCTCTCGACATCCGCATCCGTCGCGGCGCCCTGCATTTCGAATCCGTCTCCATCATCGGCAACCGCGCCGACGTCCTCAACTTCCTCGTCGGCGGCGACCTGAGCGGTCAGGGCCACAAGCTCGCCGACACCCTCTATTTCGAAGACATCCGCGGTGCCGACGGCGCCCTCGACATCGCCGCCGTGTCTCGGTTCGCCGCCCGCTCGCTGCAGCGCGGCACCGATCACCTGGTGTTCGTCGGCTCGCTGGTGGCGCTCGACGAGCTCGACGGCCTCATCGCCGAGCTCAAGCGTTATGCGCTGAACCTGCTCTACGCCCCGGCGGCGCGCAGCCGTTCACTCAAATTCCTCGACGTCGTCGCCATCGGTCCCAACAACGTGGTCCGCGTCGTCCGTACCCCGCTCAGCGAGACCGCCGTCCTGCTCAAGCGCGCCTTCGACGTCGTGCTGTCCGGCCTCGGCCTCCTCGTCCTGCTGCCGGTCTTCGCCCTCGTGGCGTTGGCGATCAAGCTCGAATCCCCCGGCCCCGTCATCTATCGGCAGGCCCGCCGCGGCTTCAACGGCGGCACCTTCATGATCTGGAAGTTCCGCTCGATGCGTGTCACCGAGAGCGGCTACCGCATGACGCAGGCGCAGAAGGACGATCCGCGCATCACCCGCATCGGCCGTCTCCTCCGCTCCACCTCGATCGATGAGCTGCCGCAGCTCGTCAACGTCTTCATCGGCCAGATGAGCCTTGTCGGCCCACGGCCGCATGCCGTCTCGCACGACGAGGAGCTGAGCCGCGAGCTCGCCTCCTACGCGCATCGCCAGCGCATCAAGCCGGGCATCACCGGCTGGGCCCAGGTCAATGGCTTCCGCGGCGAAACCGCCACGCGGCGCGCCATCGAGGGCCGTGTCGAACACGACATCTATTACATCGACCACTGGTCGATCGTGCTTGACGTCTGGATCCTGATCCTCACCGTCCTCTCCCCCGCAACCCGGCGGAATGCCCGATGAACGCCCCCCTGCCCGCGCCGCGCACCGACATCGGCGGCTACCCCACGGTCACCCTCGGCGGCCTGCCGCTCAGCGTCATCGATCGCGCCGAGGAAGCCCGCCTGCTGATCCGCCTCGCGGCGACGCGCCGGGGCAAGCCGTACGTCCTCACCTCGGCCAATGGCGAGGTCATCGCCCGCGCCGCCGCCGATCCGGTGATCGCCGCACTCTTCATGCGTGCCGACCAGATCGTTGCCGACGGCCAGCCGCTGGTCACCGCGTCGCGCTATTTGTGCAGCCGGACGCTGCCCGAGCGCGTCGCCACCACCGATCTCTTCCACGATGTCGCCCGCCTTGCGGAACAGAGCGGGACGACGTTCTATCTGCTGGGCGCCGCTCCCGCTGAAAACGCCGCCGCGCTCGCCGCCATCCGCCGCACCTACCCGCGGCTCGATATTGTCGGCGCCAGCCATGGTTACCTCACCGGCGAAGCCCTCGAGACAAAGCTTGCCGAGATCGACGCCCTCGCGCCCGATATTCTCTGGCTGGGCCTCGGCGTGCCGCGCGAGCAGTTCTTCTTCCGCGACCACGGCCACAAGCTGCGCCATGTCGGGCTGGTCAAGACCTCGGGCGGCCTCTTCGACCACATCGCCGGCAAGGTCCGGCGTGCACCGCTCCCGCTGCAGCGCCTCGGCTTCGAGTGGCTTTGGCGCCTGCTGATGGAGCCGCGCCGCCTGTTCTGGCGCTATCTCACCACCAACCCGCGTGCCGTCTACGCGATCCTGAGGAATTCCCGATGAATACCCGGCCCGATACCGATATCGCCATCATCGGCGGCGGCCTCGGCGGCACCATCGCCGCCCTGGTTCTCGGCCGCGCCGGCCACTCGGTCACCCTCATCGACCGCAGCGCCGTCTTTCCCGCCGAGTTCCGCGTCGAAAAGCTCGGCGGCGAGCAGCTCGTCAAGCTCGCGCGCCTCGGCCTGCTCGATATCCTCGCCGCCAGCTCCACGCGCTTCGACGAGTTCGTGAACGTCCGCAACGGCCGCGTCGTCGATCGCACCCGCGCCCGCTATCACGGCATCTTCTACGGCGATCTCGTCAACGCCATGCGCGCCGCGCTGCCCGCCAACGTCCGCTTCATCGCAGGTCGCGTTACCGAAGTCGCCACCAGCGACGAGCTGCAGCAGCTCACCATCGCCGATCGCGGCGTGCTCACCGCGCGCCTCGCGGTCCTTGCGAGTGGCATGAGCGACCTGCTGCGCTCGCGGCTCGGCATCGAGCGCGAGGTCCTGCACGAGCGCCAGTCGCTCTCCTTCGGTTTCAACCTCAAACCGACGGACAACTCGCCGCTCCACCGCGCCGCGCTGACGGTCTATGGCCGCAAGCCGGCCGACGGCATCGACTACGTCAGCTTCTTTCCCGTGGGCGATCTCGTCCGCGCCAACCTCTTCAGTTTCCTCGATCACCGCCATCCCTGGGTGAAGGCGCTGCGCACCAATCCGCTCGAAACCCTCCACGCGGCCCTGCCGCGGCTGCATCGCCATCTCGGCGACGTTGAGCTCGTCGACAAGGTGCAAAGCTGGATCATGGACATCGCGGTCGCCCGCAACGTCCGGCAGCCCGGCATCGTGCTGATCGGCGACGCCTACCAAACCTCGTGTCCGGCTGCCGGCACCGGCGTCAGCCGCCTGCTGACCGACGTCGAACGGCTCTGCCGTGCGCACATTCCGCAATGGCTTGCCTCGCCCGGCATGCCCACGGCCAAGATCGCTGCGTTCTACGACGATCCGGAAAAGCAGGCCATGGACGTGCATGCGCTCGGTCTTGCCCGCTACCGCCGCAGCCTCACCATCGACACCAGCCTGTCCTGGCGCACGCAGCGTCAGGCGCAGTATCTGCGCCGCGGCATCATGCACGGGATCGACACGCTGAGCCCGGCCCTCGCCGCCGGCATCCGCTCGCTGCGCGCCTAGGCAGGTCCAGGACGATCGGCGATCGCCATCGCTCTCCCGGATGCGATCCGGGGAGGCGCCAGTTCATGGGCTTTGACGCCCACGATGCAATTCGCCGAAAGGTGAGCGCCCCTAGGAGCGGACCGACGCCGGAGCCGGCTGTTTGTCGAGCATCGCCATATCGCCTGCCGGCGCCTCGGGCACCTCAGTCCGGCTGCCGCGCGGATGGAACAGTTGCCGCGCCACGGCACGCACCGTCGGGAGCTTGTCGACCATCACGGCCGCCGCGAGCCCCAGCGGACTGCCTGGCCGCGACACCTGCCACATCGGCGTGGGCTGGGCGCCGAAGGTCAGCTTGTAGGGCTCGTCGCCGATGGTGAAATCGAGCACCGTCTCGCCACGGGCGATGCAGTCGCGCGCGATCTCCTGGAACATCAGGCTGCCGATGGACTGGTTCTTGTACTCGGTCTGCGTGAAGCCGCCCAGGATCACCAGCAGCGAGTCCTTGTGCTTCAATCCCAATGCCGCAGCGATTGGCTGCCCGTCGATCGTCATCGCATAGGTCCGGGCAAACCCGCTCTCGCGGGCCACCGCCATGTAGAACTCGTAGTAGGCCGGAACCTGCAGGAGCTCGCCGCCGCCATTGCGCTCGAAGCGGTCGCGGCGGAAAATCCGCATCGCCTCGAACGCCGCCGCGATCTCGGCCGCGCTCTGCATCTCGCCGAACTTGACCTCGCCCTTGCGGTGCAGCTGCCGCTGCTTCTTGTCGAGCTCCTTGCGGTAAGACTGCTTGAGGCGGGTGGCGCGCCAGTCGTCGAACGAGGTGCCGAGCTCGCTGGCATAGGCGCTCATCGGCATCGGGTCGGCCTGCGCGATCTCGAACAGCTTGCCCAGCGGCAATTGCCCGTCCTTGAGCTTGCCGAGGCGCAGCAGATCGTACGGCTTGAGCGCCGCCAGCATCTGCCGGCGCAGCGCGGCATCCGCGACCATCGCCTCGAAGGTCGCCGCGTCGGCCACCACCGAGATGTAGTCCGACACCCTGAGGTCGGCGAATTCGATGACCCGCAACGCGCCATAGCGGCGGCGCAGCAGCGGCAGCAGCAGCACCAGTGCCTTGTCGCTGCACCGGCGCACGGTCACGATCAGCGGCTGCGCCCCGTTGCTCTTGAGCAGGCGGCAATAGAGCTGGCTCAGCCATGCCGGGTGCTGGAAGGCCGTCGCCGTCGAACGGGCGAACAGCCCCGCATACTCCGGCGAGAGAAAATCGAAACTGTCTTCAACGGCGACTTCGAACACGTGGAGAACCGCACTTTCCCGTAGGTTTCAACGGTTGTCCGGGATCGCAGGTCGCCCGGCAACGCACATTTGCAGGATTGGTTTACGGCGGCGCGATTAAGGGTGAATCGAGGCCGCGCTCGACGCCTCGCGCGATTGCGGCAATGGTCGCTCGCGTTAGCCCCAACGGTCTTATTCGCCTCTTCGGTCGGCTCAAAGAGGAACAGCATTTTATGAAAATCGACGTCTTCGTTTCCGCGCCGTCGCGCACCTGGCAGGGCCGCATCGTCGAACGCCTCCGCGATGCCGGCCACAGCGTCGCCGTAATCCCGTCCGAGCGCCCCACTCCCGTACAGCCGACCATCGGCGGCGCCCTGGCGCTGGAGCGCGCCGTGCTTCGCCGTCCGCTCGCGCTGCTCGCTTCGACGACCATCGATACGGCCTCGCCGCGTGCCGGCGCCGACCTCACGCTCGACCTCTCGGGAGAACGTCGCGGCCGCATGTCCATTGCTTTCGACGGCAGCGCCGACGATCGGACCCTGTTCGCTGCGCTGGCCCAGGGCCGCCTCCCCGAGCTCGAGATCGTGCTCGATGGCAAGTCCTTCGACAGCGCCCTTCCGATGGTCGACAACCGCGCCTTCATCGCCACCGCCGCCGAGGACGTGCTGGCCCGCGCCGTCACCCTCACCGTCCGCGCCGTCGCCCGCTACGCCGCCGGCGAGCGCGATGGCGTGCCGCTGCAGCCGGCGCCGTCCGCCCCGTCCTTTCTCGCCGCCTATCTCGGCAGCTCGCTGCCGCGCCTCGGCCGCGAGATCGCGCGCCGCTCTCGCTACCGCTTTGCCCACTGGCGCGTCGGCTATCGTCTGATCGACGGCCCCGGTATTGCCGAGACCGACGACATCGGCTCGGCCTGGCAGGTCCTGCCCGACGACGGCAGCCATTTCTATGCCGACCCGTTCGCCTTCGAGCACGAGGGCAAGGCCTGGATCTTCGTCGAGGACTATGCGCATGCGACCGGCAAGGCCGTGATCTCGGTCTCCGGGCTCGATGCCGGCGGCATCGCCCAAACCCCGGTGCCGGTGCTCGAGGCGCCGCATCATCTCTCCTACCCGCAGGTGTTCCGCTCCGGCGCCGACATCTTCATGCTCCCCGAAGGCAGCGGCAGCGGCAAGCTGACGCTCTATCGTGCCGCGCACTTCCCCGATCGCTGGGAACCGGTGGCCGACCTGTTGAGCGGCGAGATCTCCGATGCCACCCTTCTTGCCCGCGACGACGGCTTCTGGCTCTTTGCCACCGACCGCGACGGCGGCGGCAGCACCTCGGATACGCTCGTGGTTTTCCATGCGCCGGCGCTCACCGGTCCGTGGACGCCGCACCGCCAGAACCCGATCCTCATCGATCGCCGCCGCGCCCGTCCCGGCGGCGCCATCATCGAGCGCCACGGCCGGTTGCTGCTGCCCGTGCAGGACGGTACGCTCGGCTATGGCGGCGGCCTCGGCCTGTCGGAGGTCGAGCAGCTCGACGCGGACGCGGTACGCCTCTCCACCCCGCACCCCATCAATCCCGCCGGCGACTTCCCTTACCCGCAGATCCATACGCTCAACCGCGCCGGCCGGCTCGAGGTCATCGACGGCATCGCTGCCGTGCGCAAGGCTCACGCGCTGAGCAAGGCCTCGTAGGCGGCGCACATCCGCTCCGGAGCATAACGCGCCCGGAGCGCCCGGCCGGCCGCGGCCAGCGCCGCCGCCTTGCCCGGCTCGGCGATCAGCCGCCGCACCGCCCTGGCCACCGCAGACCCCTGTTCGGCATCGACATAGATCGCGGCATCGCCCAGCACCTCACGCAACACCGCAATATCGTTGGCCACCACCGGCAGCCCGGCGATCGCTGCTTCCGCCGCCGAAAGCCCGAAGGTCTCGGTGCGCGACGCAAAGGCGAACACATCGCCCGCCGCCAGCACCTCGTCGATCCGCGCGGCCGGCACTTCGCCCAGCCGGTGCAGCCTGTCGCTCACCCCGAGACGGCGCGCCGTCGCGCCGATCTTTTCTGCCTCGGGACCGGCCCCCGCCAGCACCAGATGCGCGTCGGGAAGCTCGGCCAGCGCCTCGACCAGCACGCGCTGGTTCTTGCCCTCGGTCAGCCGCCCCGTCGACACCAGCACGAATGCATTGCCGGGCACACCCAGCGCCGCGCGCGACGCCTGCCGGTCGGGCAGCACGGCCGGCACCTCGACCCCATGGTCGATCCGCCGCGTCCGTTGCCGGTAGCGCTCGGGATAGCCGGCAAACTGCGCCTCCATCCAGCCGGAATTGACCACCGAAAAGTGGTACGCGCCCAGCGTCCCCATCAGCCGGTCGAGCGGCGCCGCCAGCGGCCCGCCGAACTTGCCCGGCGCCCCGCTCTGGTTGGCGATCAGCCGCTTCGCGCCGGCCATCCGGCCCGCCAGCGTCCCGAAGATGTTGCCGTAGTGCTGGTATGAGATCACCGCGTCCGGCCGCTCCCGGCGCATGTAGCCGATCAGCCCGGCGATCGCCCGCAGCAGCTCCAGCGGTCCGCGCGGCCGGTGGTCGAGGATGAAATCGGCATGCGGGTCGGCGTCATAGGCGCTGGTCTTGCGATACATGAACACGGTGCGCACCTGGTGCCCTCGCGCCCTCAGGCCCGCGCCCACCATGTCCGACACGTGCTGCGCGCCGGCCGCTTCGGCCTGCGTCTGCACCTGGATGATCTTCATACCGGCGCCCGTGCCGCGCCGCCGGCGATCGTCAGCAGGCCGAGCACCGAGGAATCGATGCCGATCCGCCGTCGCGCCATCAGCACTGAAATGACGTTCCATGTGATCAGCGTCACCGCGATGCTGGTTGCCGCCCCGATCGAGCCGAACCAGTAGGTTGCGAGCGCCGTGATGACCAGCCCGATGGCGTTCACCACCACCAGCACCTTGAGCAGCGCGTGCTGCAGCCCCGTCAGATGCGACAGCAGCTCGATCGGCCCGCACGCCGTCGCAAAGGTCGCCCCGATCCCGAAGATCACCAGCACCGCGTGTGTCTGCGGCGTCGCATAGGCCGGATCGAAAATGCCCAGGACGAGCGTGCCGAACACCACAAAGATGGTGAGCGTGGCGAGCGCCACCACGCTCGCGCCCAGCGCCGTCAGGCTGGTGATCCGCTGCACGTGCCCGCGGTCGCCATTGTAATAGGCATCGCTGATCTCGGGCGCCAGCGCCTGGTTGATGCCGGTCAGCGCCAGCAGCACCACGCGGGTCATGCGGTCGGCGACGAACACCGCGCCCGCCGCCTCCGGCCCGAGGATCGCCGCCACCAGCAGCGTGCTCACCTGCCCGAGCGCCGGCGGCAGCGACGTCGCTCCCCACAGCCCCAGCGTCACCTGGTTGAACTCGCGCTTCTGCTCCGTCGTCAGCGGCGTCCGCTCGATCCTGAGCGTATCGCGGATCAAAATGATCGCCTGTGGCAGCGTCGCCAGCACCAGCAGCCCGGCGGTGAGCGTCGTCGCCGTCACCGCATCGATTCCTCCGTGCCGCACATGCAGGATCACCACCGCGACGATCACCAGCGCCCGCCAGATCACGTCGCGCGGCAAGAGCGCCGAAACCAGCTCGCTCTTGGCGCGAAATGCGCCCGACGCGAATTCCGACCATCCCAGCGCGAACGACAGCACCGCCGTCGACAGACAGAGCGGCAGCCACTCCGGCGTCTTCACGCTGACGCCGGGCACCAGCCCGACCGCGACGATGCCGAGGCTGGTCACCACCAGTCCCAGCAGCGTCACCAGGATGGCGCGCACCATGAAGCTGTTGGCCGTCCCCAGCGCACCGCCGCCGGCATATTGCGGCCAGAACCTGAGCACCGTGCTCTGCTGCCCGACGCTGGCAAAGAACGACACCAGGCTCGCCCCCGCATAGGTTGCGCTGTAGAGGCCGAACTGCCGCTCGTCGGTGACCATCGCCACCACCAGGAACATCAGGAAGGAAAGGCCGGCGCTGGCGAGCTTGATGACCCCCGCAATCGCCCCGCTGCGCGCCAGATTGGCAACCGAAAGCCGCGTCGCCAGGGCGCTGATGCCGTTGTTCGAAAGAGTGTCGCTGCTGCCCAAAAAATATCCACCCACGGCGGCTGTGATCCCGCCCAAAAATCTTTTGCCGACGCTCCCTCGCCTTATGATCTCGCCGGACCGGGCTGGCCAGCCTTGCCGCCCTCCATGGTTACCGCGCGCGCCGTCACACGAACACCGTTCGACTCGTCGCATTTGCCTCAAATGCCCGGGCCTTAAGGTTAACCGGGACCTAACATTGGTCCATCTGCCCGCGGGGACTAGATTTGCCGCCCAACGAAGTCGTGGCGGACGGCAATCTTGCAGATCTTTTTCTACAGCGCGCGTGGTGGTCGGCAATGAGCCTTCTCAAGCTCATCGATGTCGGCATTTTCGCGCTGATCCTGGCGAGCCTGTGGTCGCTCGACACCATCGCCGGCGCCGGCACCAATCCGCTCGAGATCGTGCGCTACGGCCTGATCTGCGGCATCGAGCTCATGATCGTCGGCCTGGCCGTCATCGAGATCATGCGCCGGCCGGTCTCGCTGCGGCTGTCGGCAGGCGGGGCGCTCCTGCTCGTCTTCTTTCTCTATACGCTCATCTCGGTGGCCTGGAGTGCCGGCGGTGCCCAGTCGCTGCTGAAAGACCTGCTCCTCGCGCTCACCCTTGCGGCCGCCGTCGCCATCGCCGCCCTGCGGCCGCCGCGTGTGCTCGTCGAGGCCGCGGTCCTGGGGTGTGGCATCTTCGTCGTTCTCGGCTTTCTCGCCGTGATCTTCGCTCCCGGCATCGGGATCGAGACCGGTTGGGGGCTTGCCGGCAAGTGGCGCGGCATCTCGGTACAGAAGAACACCTTCGGTAGCCTCGCCGCCCTGAGCCTGGTCTATGGCGCCATCCAGCTCGCCGTTCCGCCCGCGAGCGGTCTTCGTCGCCGCGGCCTGACTCTGCTCGCCTGGGTCTGGTCCGCTTTCCTGCTCGTCTGCCTCGTCATGTCGGGTTCCCGCGGTGCGCAGCTTGCCACCGTTCTCGGCCTTGTCGCCCTCGGCCTCAGCCGGCTGGGCCGCGGCCGGCAGAACGTGGTTCTTTTCGCGCTTGCACTGCTGCTCGTGCCGCTGAGCGTGCTCGCCGCCATCACCTTTTCGGCCGATGCCACCCATCTTTCGATCCTGGGGCTGAGCTTCGACACCTCGAGCCGTACCGATCTGTGGGGCTATGGCTTTGCCAATTTCGACGGCCGCGAGCTCTTC